>Ga0157379_10005464_pt1 | contig 10918 bp, 10 predicted proteins | sample S25metaG_FD_121802 | JGI IMG/M metagenome (GOLD analysis project Ga0157379, IMG submission 121802) | Switchgrass rhizosphere microbial communities from Kellogg Biological Station, Michigan, USA - S2-5 metaG | ecosystem: Host-associated > Plants > Roots > Rhizosphere > Soil | place: USA... | reverse complement strand
CTGCGGGTCGCGCTCGACCTTCTGGCGCAGGTTGGAGATGTGGACGTCGCAGGCGCGCTCGTCACCGTCGAACTCGGTCTGCCAGAGCTCCTCCATGATCTGGCGACGGGGGAAGACCTCGCCGGGGCGACCGACGAGGAGGCGCAGCAGCTGAAACTCGGAGCGAGTGAGGCTGACCACTTCCCCGCGGACGGTGGCGACGTGGCGGACGAGGTCGATCGCGACCGGGCCGGCTTCGATCTTCACCGCCTGGTTGAGCGGCCCGCGGTCGAGCTCGCGGCGGCGCAGCTGGGCGTGGACGCGGCCGAGCAGCTCGCGGACCGAGAAGGGCTTGGTGACGTAGTCGTCGGCGCCGACCTCGAGCCCGACCACCTTGTCGACCTCGGCGTCCTTGGCGGTGAGGACGATGATCGGGACGGCGCTGCGGGCGCGGACGTCGCGGCAGATGTCGAGCCCGCTCGGCCCCGGCATCATGATGTCGAGGATCAGCAGGTCGTAGTAGACGGCTTCGCCGGAGAGCTTGGTCGTCGCCTCATCGCCGTCGGCGGCAACGTCGACGTCGAACCCGTCCTGGGCCAGCGCGTAGCCAACCGACTCGCGGACCGAGGGCTCGTCGTCAACCACGAGGATGCGTCCGCTGCTCATCCTTAGGCCACCGGGGTCGGGCTCGGTTGCGCGATCGGCACGCGGACCCAGAAGGTGCTCCCCTCGCCCTCGACCGAGTTGGCGCCGATCTCGCCGCCCATCACGTCGACCATGCGACGGGCGATTGCCAGGCCAAGGCCGAAGCCCTCCTGCTTGCGGGTCTCGCTGCGGCGGTAGAAGCGTTCGAAGACGCGCTCGATCTCCGCCGCCGGAATTCCTGTGCCTGTATCGGTTACCTCCAAGATCACGTCGTTCTCGCCGTCGCGGCGGCCGCGTACGGTAACGGCGCCGGGGGGTGGCGTGTTCTTGAAGGCGTTGGTCAGCAAGCCGATCATCACCTGACGCAGCAGCGTCGGGTCCGCCTTGGCGGCGAGATCGGGCTCGACTTCGACGTAGAGATCGACGTGTTTGCGCGGCTCGACCGCGGCGACGACGTCACGGATCGCGATCGGCACGTCAACCACCTCGGTCTCCCCCGCCCCCAGTGACTCGACCCGGGCGAGGGTGAGCAGGGCCTGGGTGAGACGGCTCATCCGGTCGGCATCCTCGGCGAGGCGGTTGAGGAAGTGATCGCGCGCCTGGGGATCGTCCTTGGCGCCGTGCTGGAGTACCTCGATCGAGCCCGAGATGCCAGCCAGCGGGTTGCGCAGCTCGTGCGCGGCGTTGGAGACAAAGTCGGCTTCGGCGAACTCGCGGCGCGCCTCCTCGGTGCGGTCACGAACGACCGCGAGCACCGCCCGCTCGTTGGGCAGGGAGCGGGCCTGCATCGCGTAGGCGCGGTCGCCGATGCGCAGCGCTGGGTGCGCAGCGAAGCCGACTTCCGCCGTGCGTTTGAGCGTCGGTCGCAGCGCCTCCGAGGGCCTGCCCTGCTCGAGCAGGTCGGCGGCAGCGCTGTTGGAGAAGCGCACCGTGCCCTCGTCATCGACCACCATCACCGCGTCGGTGAGGCCGTCGAAGATCGCCTCGAGCTTGTTGCGGTCGGCGGTAAGCACGCCGAAGCTCTCCTTCAGAGAGGCGCGCATCGAGTCAAGCGCGCGGGCGAGTTCGCCGATCTCATCGCGGGCGCCGACGCGAAGCGGCACGTCGAAGGAGCCAGCCGCCATTTCGTTCGCGGCCTGGGCAAGGCGGGAGACGCGGTGGGTGATCGCGACCGCGATCAGGAAACCGGCGAGCACGCCGATCAGCACCGCCACCAGCAGCGCCTGCCGGTTGTCGCCGAAGAGGTAGACGGCAAACGCCGTGATCAGCGAGACGGCGGCGAAGGCCCCAGCCAGCCAGAGTCGCATGCCGAAACGTCGCATGAGGAGTTACTAACACAAACGCCTAAGCGGGTTGTTGCGGGGTGGGGCCGGGCAGCGTGGGAGAATCGGTGTTAGATGAGGACGCTTGTGTTCATTCCCGCCTGGAACGAGGAGGACTCGGTCGCGGCCGTGATCGCCGACGTGCGCGAGTGCATGCCAAAAGCCGACCTGCTTGTGATCGACGACGGCTCGACCGACGCGACCGCGGAGCGGGCGCGCGAGGCGGGGGCGCTGGTCGCCGCGCTTCCTTTCAACCAGGGCCTCGGCGCCGCCCTGCAGACGGGCTACCTCTACGCGCTGCGCGAGGGGTATGGGGCCTGCGCTCACCTCGACGCCGACGGCCAGCATCCACCGCGCGAGGTCGCGCGGCTGTTGGAGGAGATCCACGAGGACCGCGCCGACCTGGTGATCGGCTCGCGCTACCGCGACCCCGGCAAAGCCGAGAGCGACGACTACAAGCCGACCCTTTCGCGCCGCATTGGCACCGGCGTCTTCCGCTTCTTCCTCACCCTGGCCACGCGCCAGCGCTTCACCGATACGACCAGCGGCATGCGCGCCGCCAACCGCCGCGTAATGAAGCTCTTCAGCGAGCACTACTCGCCCGACTTCGCCGAGATCGAGTCGCTGCAGCTGGCGGTGCGCGAGGGACTGCGGGTAGAGGAGCTGCCGGTGCGGATGCTGGAGCGAGCCGGCGGCAGTTCTTTCCTGACGCCGCTGCGCTCGGCCTTCTTCATCTTCAAGGGGATGATCGTGCTCCTAGTTGGGCAGTTCCGGCCGCGCCAGGCCGAGGCCGAGCAGTGAGCGGCCCGCTGACCCTGGCGGCGAGCGCGAGCCCCAAGGTCCACCTCACCTCGCAGACGCGGATCATCGCCGCGATCCTGGCGATCGCCTTCATGGGCCTGGTCCTCGAGATGATCCGGCGGGACAAGTTGCAGGAGCGCTTCAGCGTCGTCTGGTTCGTTGCCGGCCTGGGGATGCTGATCGGCGCCGCCTTCCCCCGCCTGCTCGAGCTGGTCGCCGATGCGATGGGCGTGCGCGACACCAACGTCGCCCTCTTCTCGATCGTGCTCCTCTTCCTACTCGGCCTGGCGCTCAACTTCAGCGTGACGATGTCCCGCCAGGCGGCCCAGATCACCCGCCTCGCCCAGGAGCGAGCGCTGGAAAAGGCGCGACAGCAGCAGGCGGGCTCAGGCGAAAACGGCGGCGAGCCGAAACGCGAGCGCCTCGAGAGCTAGCTCCTCGGAGACGTTGAGGTCGAGGCGCCGGCGCGTGTCCTCGACCAGCTCCGCGGCGCGGCGCGGGCGGGCGGGGTCGAGCGAAGAAGCGCGAGCTTGTAGGTCGGCGATGCGATCGCGGTTATAGGCGACCTCAGGCGCCCCCGATGCCACTGCGGCCAAGTCCCTGAACCAGCTCGCGCAAAGCTCCAGCCCCAGGTCGAGCACCTCGGTGCGGCGACGGCGGGCGGCCCGTTTCGCTTCGTCCGTGATGTCACGGGCGCTGCGTTTGACGCCCGCCTCGGCTTCCTCCTCGAGCTGGGTGCGAATGACCGCTTCGGCCTCTTCTCCCTCCTCTTCGGCCCCGTTGAGCATCGCCCGCCACGAGTCCGCCGAACTCCCTTCAACCGCGGCCAATCCCGAAGCCGCGGTTCGCAGCGCCCGGCCGTGATCCGAGAGGAAGTAACGGGCGCGGACAACGTCCCCAGCCGAGAGCCGGGCGGCGGCGATACGCTCCTCAGGCGTTGCCTCAGGCGGCAGTGCCGCCTCAATCGCCTCGGCGGGTAGCGGGGAGAAATCGATCGGCTGGCAACGGGAAGCAATCGTCTCCAGCAGTAGGGCCGGTTCGGAGCTGAGCAGGACGATGTGGACGAAGTCGGGCGGCTCCTCAAGCGTCTTCAGCAATGCATTTTGGCTCTCGTCGCGCATGCACTCGGCCGCCTCGATTACGAAGACGCGCTTCTCACCCTCGAAAGGGCGGTAAGAGGCGGCGCGGATGACGCGCTCGCGCACCTCCTCGACCATGTGCTGGGCACCGCGCGGGGTGAGCCAGACGAGGTCGGGATGGGGCGAGGGGTCGAGCAGGGCGCGGCGCCTGGCGTCATCGGGATCGACGGCATCGATCGCGAGCAGCTCGGCGGCAAAGGCGCGGGCGACAGCGGCCTTGCCGGCCCCCCGTGGGCCGCGGAAGAGATAAGCGTGCGACGGCCCCGACGCCAGCGCCGCCGTCAGCACCATCCGCGCCCGCGGCTGGTGCTCGGTGACGCTCTCCAATCCGCTCGTCATCCGCTGACTTCCTGTTTTTTCGCGGATAGCGCGAACAACCAGGAAGTCAGCATCATTGGGTGCTCCGGACCGCTGACATCACGCGCTCGTGGACCTCCTCGACGCTGCCGTCACCCTCGACGACCACAACCCGATCGGAGGCGATCTTGGCGATTTCCTCGTAGGCAGTGGCGACGGCGCGTTGCAGCTCCAGGCCCTCGGACTCGAAGCGGTCGGTCCCCTCGGCGCGGGCGAGGCCCGCCTCCGGGTCGACCCGCAGCAGGATCGTCAGGTCGGGCCAGAGGCCGTCGCTGGCGTTGTCGGTGAGCGAGATCGTCTCCCCCACCCCGAGTCCCCGCGCCGCCCCTTGGTAGGCGACGCTGGAGTCGGCGAAGCGGTCGGCGACGACGTGGCGGCCCGCCTCCAAAGCCGGCCGGATCACGCGAGCGGTGAGATCGGCGCGGGCGGCGAGAAAAAGCAGCAGCTCGGCGAAGGGATCGAGCTCGACCGCGGGATCGGCGAGCAGCTCCCGGATCCGCTCCGCCGCCTCCGTCCCCCCCGGCTCGCGGATCAGCAGCGTCTCCTCACCGAGCTTCTCGACCAGCAGCTTCGCTTGCGTCGACTTGCCGGAGCCGTCGATGCCCTCGAGAGAAATGAACACGATCCGTCCGGCTTTCCTTATCCCCGATATGTCGGGATAAAGCGCACCAGAAGCTATTTAGCGGCGGCCTTGGCGCGTTTGCGGCCGCGCGTGGCCGTGTCGGCTTTGCTCGTCGCGACCTTGGCCTTTTTGGCTTTGGCCGGAACTTTTTCCTCGTCGCCCTCGGGCAGCGGCTGCTTCGCCATCGCTTCTTTGGCCGCTTTCGCCGCTTCGCGCTCGGCGCGGCGCTTCTTCATCTCTTGCATCGACTCGCAGTCATCGTTGAGGCAGAGGTTCCAGGGACGACCGCGCCACGGCTGCACTTTCAGCCGCGGCGTCTCGCCGCAGACAGAGCAGCGTTCCTCGAGCTTGAAGACGTCGCCGCGCTGGGGCAGCGGGAAGGTCTGATCGCAGGACTCCGGATCGTCGAGCACCCAGCCGCTGCAGCCGACGAAGCGCTTGCCGGACTTTTTCGCCCGAATCACGCGCAGCATGTTGGGCGAGCCGTCCTCCTTCTTGCGGCCGGCCTCTTCGCAGACCTTGCAGGGTCCGAGGATGCGGTCCTCGTCCATGCCCTTCCAGACGACTTTGGCCAGGTCTTCACGGCTCTCGTCGATCTCGGACCAGGTCTTGTGCAGCAGTTCGCGGCTGTCGCCCACGACGTTGTCCTTGCTCATCTCGCCGGCGGCGATGCGATCCATCTCCGCCTCGAGCTGGGCCGTCATCTCCGGCGTCGCCATCCGCGGCACATATTTCTTGAACGCCTCGTACATCGCGATCCCGGTCTCAGTCGGGATCGGCGGGTTGCTGTAGACGTAGCCGCGGTCGAAGAGCTTCTTGATGATGTCGGCGCGGGTTGCCTTGGTGCCGAGGCCGCGCTCCTCCATCATCTCGACCAGCTTCGCCTGCGAAATGCGGCCGGGCGGCTGCGTCTCCTTGTCGACGATCCAGGGATCGCCGTCGAGCTGCAGCGTCTGGCCCTCCTGCAGGGCCGGAATCTCCTCGTCGGAGGAGCGGGCGTAGGTGTAGATGCCGGCGAAGCCGGGGTCGACGACGACCGAGCCGCGGACGAAGTAGGTCTGGTCGCCCGCGCTGATGTCGGCGCGGGTCGACTCGGTGATCATCGGTGGGCTGAAGGTGGCGAGGAAGCGGCGCACGACAAGTTCGTAGACGCGCTTCTTGGGGCCGTCGCCGAGGGCGCCCGGGTGGATCGCCTGGGTCGGGTAGATCGGCGGGTGGTCGGTCGTCTCTTTTTTGCCCCGGGTCGGTTTGAGCTCACCGTCGAGCAGGCCCGAGGCGGCCGAGAACTCCTTGACCTTGACCAGCGAGGTGACCAGCTCGCGCAACGGCAGCGAGGATGGGTAGACCGTGTTGTCGGTACGCGGGTAGGAGATAAGCCGTCCATATAGAGGTCCTCGGCGAGGCGCATCGCGCTCGACGGCGTGATGCCGAGGCGGCTGGAGGCATCGGTGGTGAAGGCCGTGGTGTTGTAGGGGGTAGGCGGTTTGCGCGTGTTTTTGCGCGCCGTCACCGACTTGACCGTGCCGGGGCCGGAGGTGCCGGCAAACGCTGCGTCGGCCTCGGCCTTCTCCCAGAATTTGTCGGTCTCGTGATGGGTCTCGAAGCTGCCGTCGGGATGCTCGAACTTGGCGAACAGTTCCCAGAATGGTTTGGCGACGTGGGCGCGGCGCTCCATCTCGCGCTCGACGATCAGGCCCAGGGTCGGACTCTGCACACGGCCGACCGAGAGGAAGTTGGAGCCGAAGCGCCGGGTGGAGAGCGAGACCGCGCGGGTCAGCGTCGCGCCCCAGAGCAGGTCGATGTCCTGGCGGGCGGCGCCGGCGTTGGCGAGCGGGTAGGAGAGCTCGTCGAGCTCGTTGAAGGCGCGTTCGATCTCTTCCTTGGTCAGCGCCGAGTAGCGGGCACGCTGGATCCGCAGGGTGCCGGCCTTGGTTTCTTCACGGTTGCCGAGAGTTGGGTTGGCGTCGAGCATCTCCTCCAGCGCCTCGAGCCCGATCAGCTCGCCCTCGCGGTCGAAGTCGGTCGCGATTACCAGCTCGTCGGCCTCTTTCGCCACCTTGCGGATCGCCTTGACCACGTTCTTGTCGGTCGGCTCCTTGATCAGCTCGGCGTCGATCAGGTCGTGCAGGTCGGTTTTCTGCCAGTTCGAGTAGCCCTCGGGGAAGGCTGGGCCGAGCACGTGGCCCTTGAGGCCGATCGTGCGGTGATCGTTGCCGGCATCGTCAGTCCACGTGTAATACGGGACTTTGAAGGTTTTGTCGGTGCTCGCGGTGCCCTTGCTGAGGTAGGTCGCGATCTTCTCGGCGCTGTTGTTCTTCTCGGTGACGATTAGTCGCATCGGGCGGCGAGGGTAGCAGGGGCGCTCGGCGAGACTCCAGAGCCGAACGTCGAAGCTCACCCCTACAGATTTGCCGGCAACCTGCCGATCAGGGCAGCAATGGCCATAGGATCGCGACCCCAATGAAGGCACTTGTGACAGGCGGAGCCGGCTTCATCGGCTCGAATCTGACCGACGCGCTGCTGGCGCGCGGCGACGAGGTGATCGTCGTCGATGACCTCTCGACCGGCCGCCGCGAGAACCTCGAGCAGGGGCTCGCCAACGGCGCCACCCTGGTCGAGGCCGACATCCGCGACCGCGAGGCGCTGGAAGAGCTGTTCGGACGCGAGCGCCCCGAGGTGATCTTCCACCTGGCCGCCCAGATCGACGTGCGCAAGTCGATCGCAGACCCCGCCTTTGACGCCTCGATCAACGTCGGCGGCACCGCCAACGTGCTCGAGGCCGCCCGCGTGGCCGAGTCCCGCCGCGTCGTCTTCAGCTCCACCGGCGGCGCGATCTACGGCGAGGGCGACGGCCAGCAGTTGCCACTACCCGAGGACGCGCCGCTGGCGCCGGAGGCTCCCTACGGGCAGAGCAAGTTCGCCGGCGAGGGCTACCTGGCGCTTTACGAGCGCCTCTACGGACTTTCCAGCGTGCCGCTACGACTCGGCAACGTCTACGGCCCGCGCCAGGACCCGCTCGGCGAGGCCGGCGTGATCGCGATCTTCTGCGGCAAGCTGCGCGAAGGCGGGCGACCGACCGTCTTCGGCGACGGCAAGCAGACCCGCGACTACATATATGTGGGCGACGTGGTCTCAGCCATGCTGGCCGCCGCCGACGCCGAGACGACGGGGCCGATCAACGTCGGCACCGGAATCGAGACCGACGTGCTGGAGCTGGTCAGCGCGCTTGGCGAGCTGGGCGGCAACGGCGGCTTCGAGCCCGAGTTCGCGCCGCCCCGCACCGGCGAGGTGCAGCGGATCTCGATCGACCCCAGCCGCGCCGAGCGCGAGCTCGGCTGGCGCCCGCAAATGGGCCTAGCCGAGGGCCTGCGCGTCACCCTCGACTCGATCTGAGCCGTCGACGGGCCGAAATCTTCGGCCCACGCAAAGATTTCGGCCCATCGGCGAGGCAGTTGGGGAGGATCACTGGGCTTTGGGGCATGCCCGCCCAGGCCTATGCCGGCAAGGAGTGCGTCTGTCAGTTGCGCAGGGGGATCTGCGACCAGTCCTGCGTGCGCGACATGCTGGAGACGCCCTTCTACATCGCCTGTCTGAAGCTGAAGGGCCGGCGCTGCCTGGTGGTCGGTGGCGGTGACATCGGCCTCGAGAAGGTCGAGGGACTGCTCGCCTGCGACGCCAGCGTCACCCTGATCGCCCCGGTCGCCCACCCCGAGCTGGAGAGCCTCGCCGCCGAGGGCTCGATCGAGTGGGAGAAGCGCGCCTACGCCGGAGCAGCCGACCTCGAGGGCGTCTTCATGGTGATCGCCTCGACCGACGACACCGAGGTCAACATCAAGGTCTACGACGACGCTGAGAAGCGGGCGATGCTGGTCAACATCGTCGACGTGCCACCGCTCTGCAACTTCATCCTGCCGGCGATCGTGCGCACCGGCCCGCTGGCGATCGCGATCTCCACCGCGGGCGCCTCGCCGGCGCTGGCCAAGCGCCTCAAGCGCGAGATCGGCGAGATCTACGGCGAGCCCTACGCCCGGCTGGCGGTGATCCTCAACGAGGCCCGCGGGTGGGCCAAGGCCACCCTCCCCACCTACCAGGACCGCAAGGAGTTCTTCGAGTCGATCGTCAACGGCGAGCCCGACCCGGTGCAGCTCCTGCGCGACGGCAACGAGCCCGCCGTGCGCGACCTCGTCGCGGGGGCGCAGCGGACCCACGTGGCCGCTTGACCGAGCCCGAGCTCACCCACCTCGATGAGACGGGCGCGGCCCGCATGGTCGACGTGGCGAGCAAGCAGCCCACCCTGCGCCGCGCCGTGGCCCGCGCGCAGCTGCGCATGGCGCCCGAGACGGCGCGCGCCGTGGCCGCCGGCGACGCGCCCAAGGGCGACGTGCTCGGGACCGCCCGCATCGCCGGGATCCAGGCCGCCAAGCGCACGGCCGAGCTCATCCCGCTGTGCCACACCATCCCGCTCTCGTTCGTCGGCGTCGACGCCACGGTGGACGCCGAGGCGGGGACGATCACGCTCACGACCGAGGCCCGCACCACCGCCGCCACCGGCGTCGAGATGGAGGCGCTGACCGCCGCCACCGTGGCCGGCCTGACCGTCTACGACATGGTCAAGGGCATCGAGCGCGGCGTCGAGATCGCCGAGGTCGTCCTGCTCGAGAAGACCGGCGGCAAGGAGGACTGGCGCCGCTAGGACGCGGCGGCGGCCAGCCGGTCGACGTCCGGCCGGCGGCCCGCCCACGGCGCCGCCTGCTCGAGCGCCGAGCCCAGGCGGATCAGCGTGGCCTCGTCCCACGGCCCGCCCACGAGCTGGGCCCCGATCGGCAGCCCCTCCCCGGTGCGGTGCAGCGGCAGGCTGATCGCGGGCTGGCCGGTGATGTTGAACAGGATCGTGAACGCGACCATCTGCAGCACCGGCACGGCGGGCCCGGTGGGGTTGGCGTGCACGGCCTCGAGCACGGCCCCGACCGCCGGCGGCTCGATCGAGAGCGTCGGCGTGAGCAGCACGTCGAAGTCGCGGCTCCAGTGGGCGACGATCTCGCGCGACCGGAACTGCAGGCCCTGGATCGCGCGGGCGAGGTCGATCAGCCCCGCGCCCGAGGCCTGCTCCCAAGCGGCCGCGTTGTGAGGCTCCGCGCTGGGCCAGTCGACGTCCACGTAGTCGACGAGGCCGGCCCAGATGACCGGCACGGCCATCTCGATGAGGTCCTCGGGGAGGGTGTCGAAGATCACCGGCTCGACGTGGTGGCCGAGCTCGGTCAGCAGCCCGGCGGTGACCGAGGCGGCGTCGGCGCAGGCGCTGTCCAGCGGCAGCCCCAGCGGCGCCGTCTCCACCAGGCCGATGCGCAGCGGCGCCTGCTCGGCGCCCACCTCCGCGGCGAACGGGCGGGCGGGGACGGGCGCGTTGTACCAGGCCAGCGGATCGGGGCCGCTGATGGCGTCCAGCGCCGCGGCGCTGTCGGCCACGGTCCAGCACTCGACGCCCTCGACGACGCCGCCCTGCCACGACTGGACCAGGCGGGGGACGCGCCCGCGGCTGGGCTTGAGGCCGACCAGGCCGCAGCACGAGCCGGGGATGCGGATCGAGCCGCCGCCGTCGTTGGCGTGGGCCATCGGGAACATGCCCGCGGCCACCGCGGCGCCGGCGCCGCCGCTGGACCCGCCCGGCGTGCGGTCCGGGTCCCAGGGGTTGCGCGTGGGCCCGTAGCGGAGGTTCTCGGCCGCCGTGATGGGGCCGAACTCGGGCGTGTTCGTGCGGCACGCGAGGACGAACCCGGCGTCGCGGAACTTGTCCACGACGATTTCGCCCAAGGCGCTGGGGCCGTCGGGCCCGGCATGGGAGCCGTAGGTAACCGGGCAGCCCTCCACCGGGGTGAGGTCCTTGATCGGCATCGGCACGCCGTGGAAAGGCGGCAGCAGGTCGGGGTCGGTGCGCCCGAGCACGCGCTCGGCCTCCTGGGCCTGCTCGCGCGCCTCGGCGTCGTCGCGCCAGACCACGGCGTTGACGGTGTCGTTGAGCCGGTCGACCTCGGCCAGGCACCGGTCGAGCGCCT
>Ga0157379_10005461_pt1 | contig 10919 bp, 13 predicted proteins | sample S25metaG_FD_121802 | JGI IMG/M metagenome (GOLD analysis project Ga0157379, IMG submission 121802) | Switchgrass rhizosphere microbial communities from Kellogg Biological Station, Michigan, USA - S2-5 metaG | ecosystem: Host-associated > Plants > Roots > Rhizosphere > Soil | place: USA... | reverse complement strand
CCGGCGGGGGTGGATGCACGGCTGCTCTCCCGGCTCACCGCGGCCGCATTCGGGCAGCGGCGCAAGATGCTGCGCCAAAGCCTACGCGGCCTGCCCGGCGCGATCGATGCGCTGGCCGAACTGGGCATCGATTCGCAGCGGCGCGCGGAGACGCTCGCGGTCGAGGAATTCGTCGCGGTGGCCCGGTTGCTTGGAGGCTGATGAACATTACGCTCCCGTTCGTGTCGAGCCTGAGCGCCTGCCTTGGCAGGCAGTCGAAGGGCTCGAACCGAACGGAGGGAAGAGCGGAGGGGCAGGCCCAGGATGGCCTGAACGATCAGGCGGGGGTCGCCGGGTTCAGCAGGCGATGCAGGTGGACGATCACATATTTCATCTGGGCGTCGTCGACAGTGCGTTGGGCGGACGCGCGCCATGCCTTCTCGGCGGTCGCATAGTCGGGATAGACGCCGACGATTTCGATCGCGTCCAGATCTTCGAATTCGAGTGTCTGCGGATCGCTGACCCGGCCACCCATGACCAAATGCAGTTTGCTCATTGTTGCTCCCGTGCGGGTTTGAGTCCGTCTCAATCCTCTCCGGTCGCTCGCTTCGATCTGGTCTTGCGTGGCGGCTTGGCCTTTTCGGCCACTTCACGCGTTTTGGCAACCCGCCGCGCCTTTTGCGCCACCTCCTGGCCGGCAATCTGCACCGCTTCACTGGCGAGCGCCAGCGCGCGGGCGGCGCCCGACTTCACCGTCTTCACATCCGGCGCCTGTTCGGCAAGCCGCTGTGCGCCGGTGCGGACCGTACCGCCGGCGGAGGCGAGGCCGGACATCAGCATTTTCGCGGTGTCCGCGATGGCGATGACCTTGACGGCGCTGCGGGTGGCCGTGCCGACGGCCGACCCCATTTTGAAGCCGAGGCGCCAGCGGGGCAGCAACATGCCGATGACGGCGCCCGCTGCTGCCGCCGCCGCGGTCGCGACCATCGGATGCTCGGTCAGCAAGCTGTTTGCCGTGTCGGCGGCACGATAGGCGCCGTCGCGCGCGGCGCCCGCGACCTCTTCGGTCCGTGCCTTGGTCTCCTTGACTAGATTGCGCGCCCTTTCGCTCGTCTCCTCGACGAGGAGACGCGCTTTGTCTGCCGCCTTGGAGACGGCATTGGCGCCGGCGTCCTGGGTTTCATCCGTCATCAGATTGTCTCCACCGTCCCAGATGATCGCGTAAAGCCTGTGTGGAATGCCATCCGGCCCGCGCCAGCGCCCTGAGCGGTCGCCGGAAAATAAATGCCGCGCATACGGCAACCGCCGACCATAGCGCCACGGGATGGCGCTGGATGGATTGCCGCATCGCCGCTTTGGCTTCGTCTATCCTGTGGCTGGCCGCATGGGCCGCGTCTTCCTTGAGCCGGGCCGGCGACAGGCGTTCGAAAGTCGCGTTCAACGCGGCCTGGAACTGCGCGCGGGCGGCAAGCGACCGATCCCGCGCCGCGATCAGATCGGGGTCCCGGATCGTCATTTCGTGAGAAACGCGATGCGCCTGACGAACAGCTTGATCGCCAGGACGCAGAACAGGATGACCGCCCCGGTCGCCAGGCATATCGCCACCAGCGCAAGGCCGAGGCCGATATGCGGCGCAAGCGCCAGCACGGACCCCACCATCAGCGTCACAATCAGCCCAAAGCCGAGAACGAGGGCGACGACCCCGAAAATCGCGATCCAGGTCAGCGCGGAGCCAAGATAGGCGGCGCGTGCCTTGACCCAGGCTACTTCCGCATCGGCCAATTCCTTGCCCGCCTCGAACAGCTGCTCGATCGTGTCGATCAGGGGCGTGTCGATGAGGGGCCGGCCTTCGGCGTTGGCAGCTTGCCCGGGCGCGCCTTCCCAGTTTGCCGTGCCGTCTGTCCTAACATCCACGACCTGCGCGCCCCTCTATTGCCTGACTATCCGGTGACTGCGCGACGCGCTCAGCTCTCCTTGGAACTGCCACCCCGGGCGAGACGCATCACCACAAAGCCGACGAGCGCGGCCGCGCCGAGTGCGACAGCGGGGCTCTTGCGCACAAAATCGCGTGCATCGGCCACAAGCTGGTCGACATCCTTCTCATCCAGCGACCGCGCGGTGCCCGCGACGCTCTCCGCCGCCTTGCGCGCATAGTCGCCATATTGCGGGCCCATGCGGCTATCGACCGTCTCGGCGGTGTCGGCGATCAGCTTGGAAAGGGAGTGGAGGGCAGTGCCCGTCTTCGCCTTGGCCACCTCCGCCGCCGACTTGGCGGTTTCCATCGCCTGCTCGGCCATGACGCCCGCCTGGTCGCGCCAGACCTCGCCGGTTTCCTTGGCCTGCGATGCAGCGGCGGTCGCAACGCCCTTGGCCGATCCGGCGGCGGCCTTGAGGGAGGCGATCGTCTCCTTGGCGTTGTCCTTCACACCCTTGGTCCCGGACGAAACGGAGAGATCACCAGTATCTTTGGTCATGATGGCTATCCCGATCCTTGAACGTAAAACAGGTTGTACCGTGCCCCGCTACGGGACCTGGAAGATATAGTAATGCGCGAGCGATTCAACAGTTCCGCGCGGCCATCGCCCGCTTTTCATTGATCTTGGGCGGGCTGCTGGCTAAGCGGCGGTCACTTTACACCGCCAGCGGCAAAAGGGACGATATATGACCGAGATTCTCGCCATCCACGCGCGCCAGATCCTGGACAGCCGGGGCAATCCGACCGTCGAAGTCGACGTGATGCTCGAGGATGGCGCTTTCGGCCGGGCAGCGGTGCCGTCGGGCGCATCGACCGGCGCCTATGAAGCCGTTGAAATCCGCGACGGCGACAAGGACGTCTATCTCGGCAAGGGCGTTCTCAAGGCAGTGGAAGCCGTAAATGGCGAGATCAGCGGCGCCATCATCGGCCTGGATGCCGAGGATCAGGCGGAAGTCGACGCAGCGATGATCGCGCTCGACGGCACGGAGAACAAGTCCCGCCTCGGCGCCAACGCCATTCTCGGCGTTTCGCTCGCCGTGGCCAAGGCAGCGGCGGATGCCCGCAGCCTGCCGCTCTATCGGTATGTCGGCGGCGTGTCGGCGCATGTCCTGCCGGTGCCGATGATGAACATCATCAATGGCGGCGAACATGCCGACAACCCGATCGACTTCCAGGAATTCATGGTCATGCCGATCGGCGCGGACAGCCTGTCGCACGCCGTTCAGATCGGTGCGGAGATCTTCCACACGCTCAAAAAGGGCCTGCACGACAAGGGGCTGGCGACATCGGTCGGCGACGAGGGGGGGTTCGCGCCCAATCTCGCCTCCACCACCGACGCGCTCGATTTCATCATGGCTTCGGTGGAGAAGGCGGGGTACCGGCCCGGCGAGGATGTGGTGCTGGCGCTCGATTGCGCCTCCACCGAGTTTTTCCGCAACGGCAAATATGAGATGACCGGCGAGGGCAAGAGCCTGAGCCCCGCCGAAATGGCCGACTATCTCGCCGATCTGGTCGCCCGCTATCCGATCCGCTCGATCGAGGATGGCATGAGCGAGGACGATTTCGAGGGCTGGCGTATCCTGACCGAGAAGATCGGCGACACGTGCCAGCTCGTCGGCGATGACCTGTTCGTCACCAACCCGGTGCGTCTCGCGATGGGGATCGAGCAGGGCCTGGCCAATTCGCTCCTCGTCAAGGTCAACCAGATCGGCACTCTGACCGAGACGCTGGCCGCGGTCGATATGGCTCACCGCGCCCGCTATACGGCTGTCATGTCCCACCGTTCGGGCGAGACCGAGGATGCGACCATCGCCGACCTCGCGGTGGCCACCAACTGCGGCCAGATCAAGACCGGCAGCCTGGCGCGCTCCGATCGGCTCGCCAAATATAACCAGCTGATCCGCATCGAGGAGGAGCTGGGTTCGGTGGCGCATTATGCGGGACGCGGCATCTTTCGCTGACCTTTGGTGTCCATATGACTCCATTCGTCGCGGGTTAACGAAAAAGAGCTTGCGCTCGACGCCGGATAGTGATTCCAAAGGGAAATGGCCGAACTCGCGAAACTCCGGTTCCTTTTCAGCATGGCGCTGGCGCCGGCGCTGGCGACCGGCATGCTGATCCTGTTCATCGGCTATGCGATCATCGGACCGAGCGGCCTGCTGGCCTGGGGGAATTACACCCGCCAGCTCAAGGATCGTCAGGCCGAACTGCGCGTCGTCGAGGCGCGGCGGGCGGAGATCGCCAATCGGGTCGCGCTGGTCGATCCCCGGCATGCGGACCCGGACATGGTGGACGAACTGCTGCGCCGCAATCTCAATGTCCTGCATCCGGATGACGTCGTCGTTCCCCTGAACTGAAATTCTGTCTGATTCTGCCGGTTTACGCATCAGTGGCATTGCGTTTTTCCGGCTCCCCCCCTTATATCGCCCGGCAATTCCTCTCAGGGAAGGGAAGCCTCCTTTGGCCAAGACTCCGACACGGGCAGCTGCGTCAAAAGCCCGATCCTCCGTACCGCCCGGACATCATAATCAGGCGGGTCCCGGTGAGCCCACGGATTATGAGGCCAGCAAGGACGAGTTGATCGAATTCTACCGCCAGATGCTGCTCATCCGGCGGTTCGAGGAAAAGGCGGGGCAGCTTTACGGGCTCGGCCTGATCGGCGGCTTCTGCCACCTCTATATCGGGCAGGAAGCGGTCGCCGTGGGCATCCAGTCGGCGCTCACGCCCGGCAAGGACAGCGTGATCACCGGCTACCGCGACCATGGCCACATGCTGGCCTATGGCATCGACCCCAAATTGATCATGGCGGAACTGACCGGCCGCGCGGCGGGCATCTCGCACGGCAAGGGCGGCTCGATGCACATGTTCAGCGTCGAGCATAAATTCTACGGCGGCCATGGCATTGTCGGCGCGCAGGTCTCGCTCGGGACCGGACTTGGCTTTGGCCATAAATATCGCGGCGATGGCGGCGTGTGCGTCGCCTATTTCGGCGACGGCGCGAGCAACCAGGGGCAGGTCTACGAGAGCTTCAACATGGCCGAGCTGTGGAAGCTGCCGATCGTCTTCGTCATCGAGAATAATCAATATGCCATGGGGACCAGCGTCAACCGCTCGTCGGCCGAAGACCAGCTCTACCGGCGCGGCGAAAGTTTCCGCATTCCCGGCATTCAGGTGGACGGCATGGACGTGCTCGCGGTGCGCGGCGCGACCGAGGAAGCCCTGAAATGGGTGCGCGCGGGCAAGGGGCCGGTCATATTGGAAATGAAGACCTATCGTTATCGCGGCCACTCCATGTCCGATCCGGCCAAATACCGCTCGCGCGAGGAAGTGCAGTCGGTGCGGGACAAGTCCGACCCGATCGAGGGGCTCAAAAAGCATCTGGAAGGCGCCGGCCTGACCGAGGCCGACATCAAGGGCATCGACCAGCAGATCCGCAAGATCGTCAGCGAGGCGGCCGATTTCGGGGAAGCGTCGCCGGAGCCGGATCTGGCCGAACTATATACTGATGTGCTGGTGGGGAGTTACTGATGGCGATCGACATCAAGATGCCGGCGCTTTCGCCCACCATGGAGGAAGGCACGCTGGCCAAATGGCTGGTCAAGGAAGGAGACAGCGTCAGTTCCGGCGACCTCCTCGCGGAGATCGAAACAGATAAGGCGACGATGGAATTTGAAGCGGTCGACGAGGGCGTGGTCGAGAAGTTGCTGGTCCCGGCCGGGGCTGAAAATGTGAAGGTGGGGACTATCATCGCTACCTTGGCGGGCGAGGAGGAGTCGGCGAGCGCCGCCCCTGCACCTGCAGCGCCGGAGCCAGCGCCCCAACCCGCACCCGCACCCGTACCCGCACCCGCAGCCAAGCAGGCTCCCCCCGAAATCGCCAAGCCCTCCGCGCCGGCGCCCGTCGCCGACCCGGCCATTCCCGCAGGCACGCAGATGGTGAAGCTCACCGTGCGCGAGGCGCTGCGCGATGCCATGGCGGAGGAGATGCGCCGCGACAATCGCGTCTTCGTGATGGGCGAGGAGGTGGCGCAGTATCAGGGCGCCTACAAGGTGACGCAGGGCCTGCTCGACGAATTCGGTGAGGCCCGCGTCATCGATACGCCGATCACCGAGCATGGCTTTGCCGGGGTTGGCGCGGGCGCTGCCATGGGCGGCCTCAAGCCCGTCATCGAGTTCATGACGTTCAACTTCGCGATGCAGGCGATCGACCAGATCATCAACTCGGCGGCCAAGACCAACTACATGTCCGGCGGCCAGATGCGCTGCCCGATCGTGTTTCGCGGCCCCAACGGCGCCGCGTCGCGCGTCGGCGCCCAGCACAGCCAGAATTACGGGCCCTGGTACGCCGCCGTGCCCGGCCTCGTCGTCATCGCGCCTTATGATGCGGCCGACTGCAAGGGGCTCTTGAAGGCGGCGATCCGCTGCGAGGATCCGGTCGTCTTCCTCGAAAACGAACTGGTCTATGGCCGCAGCTTCGACGTGCCGGACGTGGAGGATTATATCCTGCCGATCGGCAAGGCGCGGATCGTCCGGCCGGGCAAGGACGTGACCATCGTCAGCTATTCGATCGGCGTCGGCCTCGCGCTGGAGGCGGCCGAGCTGCTGGCGGGCGAGGGGATCGACGCCGAGGTCATCGACCTGCGGACCCTGCGGCCGCTCGACACGGCCAGCGTCCTGACGAGCCTCGCCAAGACAAACCGCCTCGTGGTGGTCGAGGAGGGCTGGCCGGTCTGCTCGATCGCGAGCGAGATTGCGGCGGTGGTGATGGAGCAGGGCTTCGATGATCTCGACGCCCCGGTCCTGCGCGTGACGAACGAGGATGTCCCGCTGCCCTATGCCGCCAACCTCGAAAAAGCGGCGTTGATCGATGCGGCGCGTGTCATCGCGGCGGTGAAGAAGGTCTGCTACCGGTAAGCATCAGTAGATCATAGGGCCCGCAACTGCGCGTGCAGAACCCCCGGTCTTAACGAATTCGTTACTTTTGGGCCCTATCATGGGCACCCAAAGGCGTGACGCATATCGTCCCGCGTTTTGACGAATCTGAGTCTGGGGTGTGGGTGGTAACCGGATAGTGATGACCGTCGCGTCGATGCCGATCCTGATCGGCGCGGCAAGGCTGCCTCGACGCCCGCCCACGCCTGGAGCCAATGCGGGAATCAGCTGATGCGTTTCAAATGCCTAAGCGAAATCAAGCGACCGCTCGACACTCTGTTGGGCGCCCTGATCGCCGAGACAAAAGGCGTTGCTCTCGTTGAGACGGCTCTGGTGACGCCTTTTCTTGCCGTCGTTATCATGGGCACGGTCGATACCGCGCGCTATGCGGCGGCCAAGCTGGAAGTGCAGCAGGGAGTCAATCGCGGTCTCGAGATGTCGTGGATGGGCGGTCCCACCCTTGCCGCAACCGATATCCAGACCCAGGCGGCGGCGCAGGCGGGTGTCGCGACAAGCGCGGTGACAGTCACCCAGACGCTTGAATGCTCCGGCACCGCAACCAGTTGGAGCGCGAGCTGCACCTCGGGGCAGGAAACGGCGCGCTATACGCAGATCCAAATTTCGACGACCTTCACGCCGACGTTCGTCCTCGGTTCATTGGCCAGGATGTTGGGAAATCTGGCGGGAGACGTACCTGTTTCAGCGACGGGGGCCATACGCATCCAATGACCAAGCGCCTTCGCCCGTTTCGCAGGTTTTTGCCGGATCGCCGCGGCGCCGCCGTGCTTGAGTTTGCGCTCGTCGCGCCCGTGCTGTTTACGATGCTGCTCGGCATCGTAGTGCTTGGCATATTGTTTCTCGCCCAAGCCGGATTGCGGAGCGCCGTGGAAGACGCGGCCCGTTTTGCGACGATCTGGCCCAGGCCCACCCAGGCAGATATCGAAGCGCGCATAACCGCCCGGCGATTTGGGATGGACCCGGCAAACATCGTTGCGCCCACGATCACATTCAACACCACTGCATCGCCAAACTATGTAACTATAACAATGGGTTATAACATAACCATAAACTATGTTCTCGGCACCAAGACCATTGCGCTCACGGAGACCCGTCGAGCCTATGTCACAAGCTAGCGGCGGAGCCCCGACGATGTCACTCCTCATTTGCGTTTCTCGCCTTCGTCGGTTTTGGCGCGATAAGCGCGGCAATGCCCTCATGCTGATGGGTTTTGCGCTTCCTTTCGTGGTTGGCGCTGCGGGGCTCGGGGTTCACACGATGCAGCTGTCGCTCGTCAAGCGGCAACTCCAGCGAGAGGCTGACTCGGCGGCCATGGCCGGCGGCTATTCGCTGTTCCAGAGCCAGGGAAATACCGCCGCCACCGCACAATCGAACAAGGCGCTGACGCAGAACGCGCTGGTGCCGGGGGCAACGCCGACAATCACGCCGGGTTCATACACCAGCGGTGGCACCACCTACACATCGACAATGTATGTCCGCCTGGTCAGCATCCAGCCGACGCCGCTCATGACTCTGTTCGGGCATCCCACATCGACTATATCCGCCGAGGCGCGTGCCGCGATCGTCCCTGATGGGAAGCTCTGCTTTGTCGCGCTGGAAAGTGGCACCACCACAGGGATCACCTTCGCCGGCAATTCCACCATCGACCTGGGATGTGGGGCCGGGACCAACTCCATCGCTTCGACTGCGGCCGTCAACGTGAACGGCCAGCCCAGTGTGACGGCGTCGCCGATCGTTGCCATGGGCGGCATCCCGGCGTCGAGCGCTTATGCGAACGGGACCGTGTTGATGCCCAATCATGCGGCGGTGACCGACCCATTTGGCGGCGGCACCACTCTTGATCCAAGCAGTAGCGCTGTGTCCAACGGGGCATGCAAGAATGGCAGCAACTGGAAAGACATCAGCGTCGGGTCAGGAACGACCGTCGATAGCAGCAGCGGAAGCCCCTATGCCCCCGGCTGCTACGGAACGATCAGCGTTCAAGGTACCCTTACGCTTCAGCCCGGCGTCTACTATCTCGCTAATGGCGCCAATAACGCTGGCCTGCAGGTCGGTGCCCAAGGACATCTCACCTGCTCGGGCTGCACTTTCGTGCTGACCAGCACGACACCCAACAACGCGAACAGCTTTGCAACGATGGATATCAACGGTGGCGCGGAGGTCGATATTTCTGCTTCGACCAGTGGGACCTATAGCGGTATCACCATCTATCGCGACCGAAGGGCAGCGGCGAGCAATCAATGCTGCCAGATCAACGGCAACTCGAATTCCTCGTTGAGCGGCGCCTTCTACTTTCCGAACGATACGCTCACGTTCAACGGCACTTCAGGCATGACGATCAGCTGTTTCCAGATGGTCGCGCTCCGGCTCTCATTCAGCGGCAACGCCGCCATCACGAACACTTGCGCTCTCGATCCGAACAAATGGTCAGTGACTTCCGTCCGCCTGATAAGCTGAAGCCGGCGCTGACGTTCCTGTTTTCCCCGAAATAATCCGGCTCCTGCCTTCGCAGGAATAAGCGGGTGATCCTGTTGCATGCGCGTCTCTGTAGGGTAGAGGCGACTCATGCCGACACCACCGCCATCAGGCCGAGCAGCGCCACCGCCACCGCCCGGCCGGTCCGCCATGGCTGAGGCCGACCTGCTGCCTCACCCCATGGCCTTGCTGATCGCCCATGCGCGCAGCGGCGAGCGGCCGTGGCATGAGCTGTGCTGGCGGATCGACGACCGGATGGCCCGCACCGTGCTGGGCAAACGCGAAGGCGCGGTTGCCGCGATCCGGCTCACCTGGTGGGAAGAGGCATTGGCCGCGACCGGCCCCTCCGCACCGGGCGAGCCGCTGTTGGCGCAGTGGCGGGCCTGTGCTCCCGATGACGCGGCGCGCGCGGCGGTCAATGCGGTGGCCGGCGCCTGGCGCATGCTGCTCGATCCCGAGCCGATGAGCGAGACGGAGTGGCTGGCGTTCGGCCACGGCCGGGGCGCGTTGTTTGCGCTGATCGCCCGGCGACCGGGTGATGTCACGCTCGGCACGGCGGGCGCCCTCTGGGCGCTGTGGGACGTGGCAGGCAGGGATCCGGACCGGCAGCGCGCGCAGGGGGCCTTTTCAGCGGCAACGGCTTTGGCGGGCGCGCAGCCCTTGCCCCTCTCCGCCGTCCGGCCGAAACCGCTTGCGCTTGCCACCGGGCTGGCGTTGGACGACATACGCACGGGCCGTCTGCCCGATGGCCGGTTCAAGCCGCGTCAATATCTTCGCCTGCTCCGCCGCGCGCTTTTCTTCTGACGGGAGATATTATGGGGCGTTTCATCGCTGGTTCGATTTCGGCGCTCCTGCTCGTGGCGGCGGGGCTGTTCTGGTGGCAGGGGCGCGCCTCGCAGGAGCAACCCGCGCTCACGGCCAAGGCCGATCCGCAGCCAGCGGAGGAGAGCCTGCCGGAGGCCGATGCCAATGTCTTTGACGAGGCGCCGCCGATGCCACCGTCAGCGACCATGCGCACCCGCGAGGAGCGGCGCTTCGACCGCTACGACCGGAACCGCGACAACATCATCACCCGCAACGAACTGATGGCGAGCCGGACCAAGGATTTCCGCAAGCTCGACACCGACAGCAACAATGTGCTGACCTTCGAGGAATGGGCGGCCCACACCGCCGACCGCTTTGGCACGGCCGACGCCAATCATGACGGCAAGCTCACCCGCCCTGAATTCGCGGCCACGGCGCCGGCGAAGGGGAACAAGCCCGTCTGTAAGTGTTGAGGGGGCTGGTCACCGGACTTGTTTTATCCGTTCGCCCTGAGCGAAGTCGAAGGTATCTCGGCTCCGCTCGGCGTGACCCTTCGACTTCGCTCAGGGCGAACGGGTAGTGAAGGCAGTTCTAAGCCGCCACCCCCAGCAGCACCCCCGCCATCCATTCCCCTAGCGACGCACGCGCCCGCTCGGTCATCGCGGGCTTCCGGCCCTTCTTGCGCACCTCCGGGTCCATCGGCGGGAACAGACCGAAATTGACGTTCATCGGCTGAT
>Ga0157379_10005460_pt1 | contig 10924 bp, 20 predicted proteins | sample S25metaG_FD_121802 | JGI IMG/M metagenome (GOLD analysis project Ga0157379, IMG submission 121802) | Switchgrass rhizosphere microbial communities from Kellogg Biological Station, Michigan, USA - S2-5 metaG | ecosystem: Host-associated > Plants > Roots > Rhizosphere > Soil | place: USA... | reverse complement strand
CCACTGTCGCGGAAAATTTAAATTATCCATCTCGTTCACTACGGGATGCCAGAGAATGTCGCAAAATCCATTTTACCTGACGCCCTGAGGGTCCTGATCAGGCACCCTCAGGACTTATCGGGTAATCAGGACTATTCCTCCTTCTGTCCGGTTTCGTATACAGCGTTTTCAGCACAACCAAAACACCCTTTGTCTCCTGATCCAAGTCATGAACCATATCAGACCATATCAGGCTATATCCGGAAATTTGGATTTTTGCGACAAAGTGAACGTCGAGGATCAGGCCACAAGAATACGATTTAGGCACCTCCGTTACGGAAAGGCAGGGAAGTACGGTCCGCTTCACGGCTATCATTGGCTACACCCGTCATCATACAGTAATGCTGCGATATATCGGATCCGTATCAAGTGTTCGTGCCATTAAGGAAATAGCACAATCTACACAGTTGAGCTATTTCTGTTCGGCCTTTGACAAGAGTTTGTTTTAAGGTCTGATCAATGATCAGTTCTCGAAATCATTCTTCAACTCTCGACACAACAGGACATAAATGTCAAAAGTGACCTCGAGTCTTCTTACGGTTCGCCGGATGGCGTTCACCTCCCCGCGGTCTTGGGAAGAAGTTATCGAATCTTTATACAAGGCGACAGGCTATAAAATAAACGACCCACTTCCATGGATGCCTCAAGGGGAAACACGGGAGGCCTTGGAGAAATCGTCGATGACTCGTGACGGTCCTTTCGGCCTCATGCTGCTCGGCGAGCTCCGTTCTTCGAACATTTTCAACCATTTTCTTCCAGAGAATCAATTCCAATCAAGGGTTTCCCAATTTCGTATTGGGAATATCAACCTTGGGGCAAAACTATACGCACATACTCGACGGACTCCTCTGATGGCACCACCCGTTGTCATCGTGATCGAGCTGCAGGATAAAAAGGGAGTAGAGATTGTGTACGATGTTCCTTCTACAACCATTGGTTGTGAAAGTGAGGAGGCAAGAAAGGTCGCTGAAGAAGAAATTGATCCGAAATTCGAAGCTTTGGTCCTTTCCATTTTGTAATTACGATCCTTGAAAGGATGTATACCAAGAAGCATTGATGTTTTTGCAAATATATACGTGGATCCTCGTCCACGACTCTGTAAAATTAGCGTGGAATAGTGGTTTCCCATCGAGTCTCTCGCAAAAAGACGGAAAATACCGGGCGCCATATATTCATAATTCTGAGATAGATAAGTGACATACGGAGTTTCATAGTCCATGATAATATACAAAATTTTGGCAGCCCGATTACCAAAACGCACACCTGAGAAACATTCAAATTAGTAAACTAATTTATCTGGAATATTATAAATTACTGACCATCCCGAGAAGCATTGACATAGATTTTCCAACGAAGTGGCTTCTTGTATCAACCGGTCGACCTGCGCCTCGATTGATAATTCAACGTTTGGATCAAAATCGTTCCCTGTGAGCTTATGCTGTACACGATTATATACATGGAGGGCACGCTCGTTTCGAACTTCCTGTTTGTTTCCGACATCATCGACGGTATCTGATACGAAGATCAGTGACTGTCGAATCATACAACAACTAAGACTTACCATTGAAGATTTCATTTTCGTCTGCCTTTGGCTTCCGGTTAGGGCCTTGGGCATAGCCGACCCGTGCCAGCTGATCAGCGGCTGTATCAACTAAGCGCTGTTAAGCAAGAAGATTCCATACGTATTTTTAAGAATATTAATTTACCTTCCGTCCTCACTTCATCTGCTTGCATGAGACGCCAGCTGATCAAAGGGTCATAGACGAAGGCTTCGAGTACAGCCATGAGAGAATCTTTGTTATCTCGCACTACTTGCATGGTGATTTCGCAAGTATACTTGTAACTGCCTTGAATTCCGCTGACCTAAAAAATGAAGGTTGTCAGCTCGTTTCACTGGATACTTTGGAAGATGTTACTTACTTCCATAGCGTGAGTCAACATCCGAGTCAACCTGAATGGCACAGTTTCCGGGAACTTCTCGCGATGCATAGCAACTTCGAAACAATCTCCGAAATCGATATGTACGACTTTGCCGCTGGATCTCTCGATAAGAATATTGGAGGGATGACGATCACCTAAACCCAAGATGTAGCCAACCATGCTGTTGACAGCCAGAGAGCGGGTATATGTGGCACGGCGATCCAGCCAGGCTTCAGAATTGATACTACGAAGCCATAACATGCGGTATAGATCCTGACCAGTTGTGTTATCAAGGGCATATTCGAATACTTCGACCTTCTGCAGCAATGTGAGGAATTCGTAATCCGGTGCCATCTGCAATGAAGTTAATATCTAATACAACTCTCGACACCTTCCTACACACCTGCAGCATTAGTCTGTATTCGAGATTCAAGAGGATCTTTCGAGCATCACGATAGTCTCTGACTAACACATGCAATGTGTCACTGTCTTGCACCCAGCCAAGCAGACCAGCGTTAGGTGCAAGGGGTATAACAGGATACCTCTGGATATGCAGCCGACGCTTGAAACTCTTAGTATCGACGGATAACAGAGTATTGACAAGGCTGAATAGTTGCATTACACGCTCATCTTGACGGAGATCCTCGTGGCCTATAACGTGTTGGTAACATCATACTCGAGTAACAGTGGGACTGACCTTTCAAGACGTATTGATAGTCTCGACCATCACTTCCTTTCAGGGATAGACGTCGTGGTCGCTGCTTGGAGGCAATGACCGTTAACTTTGTTGCAAAGCTAGCGATCCTAATTGGTTCCCGGCCGCTCTGATACGTTCCTAGAGAGCTCTCATAAGGCACGAAGAGAAGGAGTGGATGGAAAGATAAACTTACCAGGAACAGCAAGCTCTAGGTTACGGGCTTTCAACAACTCTGGAGAGACGTATTGTAAATCAAGCGTCGTTAGTTGAGGTAGCTGCTTTTCAATCTTGCGGAAAACTCCGTAGTAGATATCCCATGCACGATCAAGATCAGCCGTCTCTCCATAGCGCAAGAAACGCTTGCTTGCTTCACGAGCATCCTGCAGATCACGACCAAACACTTGGGCGAATGAAGTTTCACGAATGGTTTGTGGCCCCTGGGTAGAAGGTAAGAAAGCGTGTTTCAGACCTTTATAAGCACGCACCTTTGCTAGCATTTCATGGAGAGGCTCGAGAGCCGCAATCATACCTTCAGGATTCTTCTCAGTGAAGTAAAGCCTTGAAGCCTCTTCGAGACCTTCGTGCCATAATTCATGCCAAAGGATGGCAACGCGGATTAGTTCCTGACTAACCACCAATGCCTTTATTGCCGTCAGTGATTCTTTCAGAGAATGAAATTCTACCTCCATACCTGCTCAACGATGGTTGCACTATGCTCTCGCATGCGATCCATGATAGCTAACGCCGCGTTCTTACGGGCAGCGCTAGAAGATTTAGACGCAACAGTCAGAGGATAAATGAGTGCTTGTGGGTGATGCTTTCCAACATCAGTTAGAAGCATGTTTATCGTCCGCCTGATATGAACAGAAGGTGTTTGAATTCGAGCAATAATCTGAAAAGTGGGCAGAAGATCAGCACTTCCGTCGCGGGCACAAGGGCACAAGAGAGCCAGCATCGTACCTGTGGAATAACCTCCAGCCATGTATCGACATCCATGGACTGGAAGCCGTTCGTCATCGCTGAGCTAACATCTTCATGGGCCCCGTACTTGAACCACAAAGTCAAAAGCCTCAGAATGTCTTGTAAGGCACTATCATTCCGTAAACCAATCGAGCGGAAGAAGCCTGTGAAGATATATTAGCGTGAATAAAACAAAACAAAAAAACTGTCGCGTACCTTCAACTGCCGAAGTTACATATGTCACCAGTGTTTGAGCAGGTACACCATCTGGCCGAGCTGCGTTCTGAGATTCTAGATAGTTGATCACTTCGAAGTTGGCCAGCGACCACGTATGCCAAGCCTTGTACCACTTTGAATCGAATTGAGTTGCCGAATAATAAGCCTGAAGAATGGCCTTGATGTTGGACTTTGAAGAGCATAAGAACTGGATGCTGGTAGTAACAATATCGAGACACATACTGGTGACCAACCCTTCTTCATCTCACTCTGCCATATACCCGCTTTGAGGAAGCAACGAGCAAGTACGCCCGATAGATCTGCCATTCTCTCCTGGTGGGAAGTCTTCGATTCTCCGGGCTTAATTGGTATATCGCGCTGCAATGCGTCACAAAAGCTACGAAGCGCCATTAAAGCCTCTTCTCTGTCGCCCCTACCCCACATGAATTTCAATTGCGCATAGACGACATGAGGCCCGGCCTTGTTCCGCTAAGAAAATAATGCATCAATAAAATATCGCAACCAAGAGGATTGGAAACCTTACCGATTGATCAGGTTGGGTCAGACTGTTTATCGTCTTTTCAGCTAGCCACATGCGATCATTCTTCCGACAAAGGTTGGCAAACTTGATCCACATCTGAGGCTCCTCTTCGGATCGCAGAACAAGGGCCCGGACTTGCAGTATCCTTTGCCACACCTCGACATCGGGCTCACACCCTTGCAATCTGGACAGACTAGTGAGCAATACCAGTAATATAAATGTCATTTAGCATACCTTGTTCGCCAAGTCTTTCGAAGCACCTCTTGGCGTTCTGGCTGGTCAGCATATTGTTTGTACTGAATAATCTCTTCCAGTTCAGAGAGCATTTGTGCTCGAACCATTAAACTTAAGTGGCTGTGAGATTAATACTATATTATCGCCAGGCGGACTCACTTGTAGGCACGACTGGGATGCTCCCCAATAACCGATGTAAGTGCGGGATCAAGGAGATCCCGAGCTTTAACTATCTGGGTTGTCGCCTTGCTGAACTGGTTACGATGAACTGCCAGAATCGCCCTATAGAACGAACGATCTGCAGAGTCACTGGGCATGACTCCGATATAATTGTCCATAGAATCCCATTCACGTAATGACCACGCAGCCGCAGCAGCAAGAGGAGCCATTTCCCTTCGACCTTCATTTCCAGAATTCATCCAGTGTGCATGGACGAGAGTGGAGAGCTTCTCCCATTCGCCGAGAGCATGCAGGCAGCGCATACGACCAAGAACAACATCGGGTGCATTAGGATCAATCTCAGCCTTCTTGTCGTAAGCTTGTAAGGCCTCATGCCAACGTCCCAACCGTTCGAACCATTCTTCATGTTTAGAGACGTCATGTTGCTCTCGTGCAACTGTAAGAGTTCCCCATGCCGCATCGTGTTGCTGTAACTTGGTATTGATCCCAATCAGGGCTTCAACAATGGTCGGCGTTGATTCTCTGAAGAACTCTAATTCCTTGTAATGGAGCGCCTTGGCGTATGCATGGAACTGAAGAGCATATTCACCCAAGGTTCGATTCTCAATGGGCAGCCTCTTGTCCTCGTGCTCCATAAATTCGGCGAGATTAAGGAGAACGTGTACGAGATCTGATGGCATGTTGGGATGAGTAATAGCTGTTTCAATAGAACGGACGAGATCGTCCTAAAATAACGCATTCAGCAGATGGCTGACACCAAAAATTACGTACGTACTTGATACTGTTCATACAACTCACTCCAACACGATAAGAATGCTGCATTGAAAAGCTCGCGAGCGATCTGTGGATATGCATCAAGAACATTCATGCACGAACGAATTGCTGCCGAGGGCGATTCCTTCATGAACTGGGCTGAAACTCTCCTAAACCAATCTTGCCAATCTTCCTTCGTTGTCACCTGAGAAACATCCCAAGCTGCTTTGAGATGTTGCTGATTCGGAGTCATTTTGGTCATTTCTTGAATACCTGCGAACTCGGAGCCTTTGCCGTCCAATCTGAAGAAATATAAGTGATATGGGAGGATAAAATAATTGAACACGTAACACGTACGCTTCTAGAGAGAACATGGGGGGAGGAAGCCGTTCACCATTGAGTAATGCATTAATGAGTTGCTCGTATCGCTCATGGCGTATGCGTTGTCGCAACACCACCTGGGGTGTATGATCAGTAAACGAGTTGTTCCGAGCCGAGCAGCATTACCTTATTAATCGTAGGAATGAAGATAGCAAAATCTGATCCAAGCTGGTGCACTAATGCAGAGAGAGTATCCATAATCGTATCGCGTAACTCTGGCACTGGTTGCGAGAGTACTCGCACCAACGGATGGATGATACGAGATGCATGGTCTGAGAAGTTAACTCTCTGCGAGAGTCCTTCAACGGTGTTAATAGCCGTCCGTCGAAGATCCATCCTAACTTCTGGGCGTTCATACGTCTTGACGATGACAGGGATGACTAGATGCATGTACTCCTCGATGTTCGCGCCGAACGTAAGGAATGCTTGGAATACCTTGACCTGGGTAGAAACTCGTTTTTCAGTGAGCTCGCCATCAAATACCTTGAGAAGGCGAGGTAAGATCGAAGGCAGGAAAGGGCGAAATTCAGCATCAAGAGCTTTCCCCAAGGCTTCTACAAGAGTAACCAAAGAAAGTTGGAGGGAAGCGGTCTCCCAGAGATCATTAACTAGATCAAACAACTGAGGGACGTAATTGCGGACATGTTGCTTGATAATGCCAATGAGGATGGCAACTTGCTCAAGATGGTGCTCTTGCAGACGCGCGTTGGAAGATCTTGTCACAGCTGAGAATGCTGGTATAATCTGGGACAGAATGTATCAATACCATGAATGTCGCTGAGAAAAATTCCTGAATTACCTGTGGCAAAAACGACACGCATTTCAGACCTTGGGTTTTGAAAATCGACATGATAGAGTCAACAGCAACATGGTGTTGGTTGCTCAAGGATTGGTCTTTCATTATCCCAAGTAAAGCATCTATGGCCACAGTTTGATAGTAATCGTCCGAGCCAGATGTCGCTGTTGGGTGGCTGACAGGAACCGCATTAACAGGAGTAGCAGCTTCAATTGCGTCTTCGCCACCTTTTCCTTTCTGCAGAGGGCAGTCAATATCTACGCAATAATGATATGCAGTATATCTTACCCTGCGTCGATAGGGATCTATCGCGCCCAGAATACCTAGAACACGAATTGTCTGGCGACGCACACTGGGCGACATCTCAGACTTGAGCACCCGGGCCAACAACGGCATCAACTGAGGATAGTCCACAATCGGGGTGATAACATAGCTGGTATTGGTGCACAGCTGTCCTAGCGTGAGGAGTGCCGCCTCTCGTTTCGATAATGCAGTTGGGTCGGACAATGTTGAGATGATAACGGCCATGATTTCTGGTATATGAGGAGCGAACTCTTCGCCGCCTACAGAAGATAGTTCTCCGAGGCACATTAGAACTTGTCCTGCTACGACTGGATTGGAATCATTGGCTTTGGGTAATAGGACGCGGAGCATTGGAAGGGCGTAAGGTTTGATAAGCCGTTGGGTTGCGTTTGCTAACAGGGTTAAAAGTCGGGACGCTTCCTCTCTGCTCCGCCTATAACGGTATTCAGAAATAGAAGTGATAAGGAATAGAGAAAGAAGACGCACGTAATCGTAGAATATTCAAGCTCTGTCAATAGCTGAATCAAAGCCTTCCGTAAAGAGGGCATAACATATGCAGGGTTATGCATCGCAAGACGGCCAATTAAAGCGATAGCAAGAACCCGGTTTCCGAAGATCTCATCATTTAGGGCAATGAATAACGATCGCACATACTCCGCTTGTGCAAGATGCTTGTCAAATCGATCATCAAGGGAGGATAAAACAATTTGGCGGATATTTGGGTCTATGAAAAAATAAATGGAATAAGTACTGGGAAGCTCTCGAATAGATTTACTAACCAGGATCAGCAACACCGACTGTCAGCAACTTATCAAGAACATCACTGATGATTTCCACGGAATGGTTACTCGATTGATAACAAATGGGATCTTTGACAAAGAGTCTGCAACAAGTCAACGCAGCGGCTTTCCGGACCTCTGGGTGGTCGTCCTCCAAGTACGGGAGAGCCGCGTCTCGCACAAATTCATTCAAGATATGACCTGCGAATATCGACTCAGAAAACCAGAAAATTCCTCATTGTATTCCATTACGTACCACTGAAGTCAAATGTGCCTAGCGTAGATAGTGCTAGAGTTATAAGCTCAGGGCTTTTGTTTACAGAGGCAACCTGAGAATTCCGGATTAGACGCATAACAACTCTCCAAAACCTATGAACTTACTTCTTTGTTCGCATCAGGCGGTCTCAGCGATGAAGGTGCACCTAAAGGTCGGTACGACTGTCCAGTGAGAATATTCGACAGAAGATCCAAAAGGCGATCTATTAAAAACGATGAGACTGAGACAAAGATCAATAACCAAACCACCCACCTTGAATTGTGTTCAAAAGAGGTGGGATATGTCGCGCAATAGCTGCCAATGCCGACCGTAATGGTTCACTAAGACCGCAGGCGAACATAAGATCAAGCTGGTCATGTAAAAGTTTGGTGAGGTTCGGTCCGACGGATGTAGCCAGCATGCCAATGCATTGGAAGATAGGTTCCTCTGATGGTGCATTTTTCTTTCTGTTTCAAGTATTAATTTAAACCTCGGATCGACAGAGGATAAGTGACTTACCCCCTCATTTGCAGAGCTAACTTGATATTGTGCATAATGGAATCTAGGAATGGCTTCATTTCGCTACCAACAGCAGTTGCTACATGACCTATGGCAATATAGGCTGAAATGAAATAAGAAACATGCGGGAAGGTGGTGAATCACACGAACTAACCAATTGTGCGTTCACTTGGCTTATCCAATTGTGACAACAAGTGCGCCATAGCCTTATGGAGGAAGTGCTCTGAGAAACTTTGGTTATCGTACAGAGCAAAAGTGGGTATGAGGGCGATGACTGTCCGCCGAATGAGGTTTTCTCTGTGCGCTTTGAAGCGGAAGATTGTCTCGACCGTGTCATAAAACGACTCGCGCATAGCCTACAATAATTAGAATAAAATGAACACATAGTAAAAGGCTGAGATGTACCATTCCAGCGTGCAGTAACAGCTCACGGTAGGTCAGCAACGAGCCATGGATAATTTCCAGTTGATTCGTCTTCAGACCTTGATATGAGTGCTCGACAAGCTTGGCTAGGAAAGGTTGGCTACGATTGTTCCTCTCGCGGGTGGCCATTATATCCAGTAACTCTGCAAGCAGTTCTGCCGCACCTTCCCGAACATGAGCCTAAAAGAGTATTTAATATCTAGAACCGTTTGCTTGTGTATGAAGACGCACTCTAGGATCCCTGAGAGGGAGCAGAATCTTGTCAAATATAAGAGTAATATGCTGTACAAAATAACCCGGACTGTTACGGGCCAATTCCTTGAGAACGAGAACACCAGCATAGCGACTTTGTTCAGTTCTATCATTAGATGATAGCAATTCGATCGATGCGGGTACTTCATGCTCAATGAAACGTTCCCCTAATACTTGGTCTCCTATCTTGGCGATCTTCCCCAATGATTTTGACGCGGCTACCATGACATTAAGATCTGAGTTTGGGAGGAGGGTGGTAAGATAGTTATAAAACCGGAAGAGATTCCGTCTATTCTCTATCGTCTCTTCCTGATCCACATCCATGAGATGGTCTAACAGAAATAATGAGACAAGAAGGACCTCAGAGGACACACTGCTCACCGATGGCTAGAATGCCACCTAGTTTATCGGTACTATTACTACTGTGAATGAGGTCGAATAGCCTGCGATTGATCTGTTCGTCCCAAAGCTTTGCTGAAGTGTCAGAGCTCATATCTGCTATGACCCCCATAACCTGTACAGAGATTCATTAGCTATAGAACGACCAAAAGGTGAAATTGAACTTGCATAGCGTCTGAGGTCTCTGGCTGCCGCCAGACGAGCTTCCCCGCTCTTACTTTTGAGACCAGAAAATAATTGGTTGAGAATTTCATTTTGGCTCACTGAACTCGATGACATTGCTAGCGAGTTCGTCGCCGGCAGCAGCGAGCAAGCCTCGCAGCGGACGTATGTGGGTGCTGAAGTAAGCCGCAATCACGATCCTCGTCGTGACATGTAACGCTAGAATTATGCATGATTACTGCCACTATCATTATGTTTTGAAGAAAATCGTTTGATTTATTCAAGGAAATTATATCGTATCTCCACTATTGTTGACTTCGGAATCCGATGCTACGCAGCTTGGCTCTGCGGCCTGCGCGTCAAAGATTCAAATCATAAGTTTGACACTTGCTCATCACACGCTTCCTAGGTTGAATTCCTCTTGCTACCATTCTCCAGGACCTCTCTTACCTACCAGCCCTATTAGTTGGTGAGTTCGAAAATAATATATGTATTTGACGAGCTGATGCTGCTCTCTCCAAGCTCGAAATAATATTCCCAATGTCATCAATGGATGAACTCCCCCCAGAATTGTTGGAAGAGGTAGTCGGCCATATCTCCAAACCAAATGACCTTTTATCTCTGGCGTTGGCAGCTAAGATATTCTGTTCCATTGTCATTCCGGACCATCTTGAATTTCGACACCTCCGTACCAACCTCACAGATACTCGCACATGGAATTTCTTGATTCACAATCCTCTGCAGGCCTCGTATATTCATAGATTGGAGATCTTTACAGAACTTCCTTGGCATCTACAATTACGCATACCTAAACCCATTCTGGCAAGGCTACGCAAATCTTCCAAGGCTGGTGAACATCCAACGGCGGTGGCGGACTCTTCCTTGGACTTGGCGCTTCCTTTCATGAAGTCGCTTGTGGATCTTACGCTTAATGAATCATTTTCTACAGGCGCACTCGATGCACCTCTTCGGTAATACAAGCCCTCGCTGATATTCTTTTAAAATTTATTTATTTTGATCTATTCAGAAATCAAGCGACACTGGATATAGAAACAAGGTCTTCTCTGGTGAGTTTTCTACCACCTTCACTAACATGCAGCATTTCCTGACTCAT
>Ga0157379_10005456_pt1 | contig 10926 bp, 10 predicted proteins | sample S25metaG_FD_121802 | JGI IMG/M metagenome (GOLD analysis project Ga0157379, IMG submission 121802) | Switchgrass rhizosphere microbial communities from Kellogg Biological Station, Michigan, USA - S2-5 metaG | ecosystem: Host-associated > Plants > Roots > Rhizosphere > Soil | place: USA... | reverse complement strand
TCAAGGACGACCCGGCGCTCAAGCTGGTCCTGATCGAGCCCGACATCACTCCCCAGCCGGATGTCGTCTTCAAGGTCAACGGCAAGCTCGATCCCGCCGCGTGCTAGCCGCGCGAGCGCTGGGCCGCTCGTAGGGCGAAACCGGCAAGGCCGCCCAGGGCGAGGATCGCGGCAACCCAGAGAATCGCGCTCGAAAGCGCGTAACTGTGATCGTTGGATGAGACCGCGACCACGGAGGCGCTGAGCTGCCGCTGTTCTTGGCCCTGTGGTCCGTTCTTGTCTCCCGTATCGCCACCGGCCCCCTCATTGCTGCCTTGCGTGCCACCGTTGCCGGCGCTTGAACCGGGGGCTGCGTTGGACCCTTGCTTCGATATCCCTTCGCCGAAGAGCTGGGCCTTTTTACCCGCGGGACCATCCGACTTGCCCGCGCCGGCCGCTTCGTCGCGCGCCTGGTCGAGTGGCAGCGCGTACTCTTTGCCGGCCGGGCTTTCGGGGTCGAAGTGCACCTTGGCAAGGGCATGCGGCGCGGTCGCGAGGAGAACCAGGGCGACGGCACCGGCCAGTAGCATCGCCAAGCTCGTCGGGCGCCTGGAGCGACAGGGGCTGTGCGAGTCGAAAGCCATGGAAAGGGGTTTGAGCAGCATGACTTTAGAGCAGGGGAGGACGCCGCGGGGGCGTCTGGCGGTGTTGCTGAGCGCTTTCGCGCTGCTTGCCTGGCTCGGATTGGGAGCGCTGCCGGCCCGCTCGAACGCCGCGGTTTCGACTCACAAGCTGATCTGGGGACCGACCGATGCCGCCGCCTTCAACACCTACGCTGATCTGGGGGCGGGGCTCTACGAGTTCACGATCAACTGGTCGCTGATTGCGCCGACAAGGCCCGCCGAACCGACCAATCCCTCCGATCCCGCCTACCAGTGGACACCGGCGGTCGACGAAGCGATCGCCAACGCCGAAGCGCATGGCATGCGGGTGGTGCTGGAGGTCTCCGGAGCACCTGGCTGGGCCAACGGCGGCCATCCCTGGCCGTTCGCGCCCACGAACCCGCAGGACTACGCGGACTTCGTCGCCGCCGCCTCCAAGCGCTGGCCCGCGGTCCACTACTGGCAGATCTGGGGGGAGCCGTCTCGCCGACCGAACTTCATGCCGTTGCCAAAGCACGTCTTCGGAGAAAAACTCACCCGGGCGCAGCAGCGCGGGCCGGAACTGTACGCGCAGATCCTTGACGACTCATACGTCTCGCTCAAGCAGGTGAATCCCGAAAACATCGTGATCGGCGGCAACACCTACAGCGGCGGAGACATCCGTCCCCTCGCCTACATCAAGGCCCTGCGGTTGCCCAACGGAAAGCCGCCGCGAATGGACATGTACGGGCAGAACCCGTTTGGCTTCCGGCGCCCCGATCTGAGCAAAGACCTGTTGCAGCCCGGCAATGGCGTCGCTGACTTCTGCGACCTCGATGTGATCGTCGAATACGTCGACCGTTACCTCTCGCGCGCCGGCCGCAACAAGGGAAAGCTGCCGATCTTCATCTCCGAGTACTTCGTTCCCACCGACCACAAAAACTGGGAGTTCAACTACTGGGTGTCAAAGAAGACCGCGGCGAACTGGGTAACCGCTGCGCTCAAGATCACCCGCAGCTGGAAGCGCATTTACACCTTTGGCTGGTTCGAGCTCGAAGACGAAGCCCCAGACGGCTCGGGGACCGAGGTAAATCGCGGCCTGCTGACCTATAAAGGTGCGAAGAAGCCGGCCTACTACGCCTTCAAGAATGGTTAGGCTGCGCGGCGTGATCGAGCGATGAAGGCTCTCATTACCGGCGGTGCCGGGTTCATCGGTTCCCACATCGCCACGCGCCTGATCGGCGAAGGCCACGAGGTTCGCGTTCTCGACAACTTCTCCACCGGCAACCGCTCGAACCTTGCCGCCTACGAGGGTGACTTCGACCTGATCGAGGGCGACATGCAGAGCTACGAGCGCGCCCACAACGCGGTCCAGGGCTGCGAGGTCGTCTTCCACCAGGCGGCACTGCCTTCGGTGCCGCGCTCGATCCAGGATCCGCTGACGAGCAACGCCGCCAACGTCGTCGGCACGCTCAACATCCTGCTTGCCTCACGCGACAGCGGCGTGCGACGGGTCGTCTTCGCCTCCTCCTCTTCGATCTACGGCGCCGACCTGACCCTGCCCAAGCAGGAGGACCGCGCGCCGATGCCGATCTCCCCCTATGCGGTGGCAAAGCTGGCGAGCGAGGGCTACTGCCGCAGCTTCTCCGAGGTCTACGGACTGGAGACGGTGGCGCTGCGTTACTTCAACGTCTTTGGCCCCCGCCAGGATCCGCTTTCGCAGTACGCCGCGGTGATCCCACGTTTCATCACCGCCCTCTTCGATGGGAAGCCACCCGTGGTCTTCGGCGACGGCGAGCAGTCGCGCGACTTCACCTACATCGACAACGTCGTCGATGCGAACCTGCGGGCAGCCGAGGCGGAAGGGGTCGCGGGGCAGACCTTCAACATCGCCTGTGGCGAGCGGATCAGCCTCAACAGGTTGCTGGACGAGATCCGCGCGATCGTCCGCAGCGACGTCGAGGCCTCCTACCAAGAGCCCCGCCAAGGCGACGTCAAGCACTCGCTCGCCGATATCTCACGGGCTCGAGAGCAACTCGGCTACGAGCCTCTCGTCGACTTCAACGAAGGCCTGACGCGCACGGTTGAGTCGCTCCGAGCCGAGGCGGACCCCGCGCCGCGCTCGGTCGTCTCCTGACGCGGATGCCACTCGCCCTCGCCGTCTGTGCGGAGGGCGCCGCTCCGAGCCCGGAGGTCGAGCGCCGTTTCTTCGGCAAGGTCTGCCTGCCCAACGGGACCTGGAAGACCACCTACCCCGACCGGCTCGACGACGTCAACCGCAAGCTGCTCGATCTCCTCCCCGAGGGGAAAGAACTCGAGCTGATGGACATCGCCGTCTCTTCGGGCATCTCGACGATCGAGTGGAGCGACCAGCTGCGGGCGGGAAGTGTCCCGCACCGGATCGTCGCTGGGGACATCGATCCCGATGGACGGCTTGCCAGCTGGGCCGGGTGGATCGCCGTGCTCTTCGACGAAAGTGGTCAGCCGCTGCTGTTCGAGGTCGGACCACTGACGCTCTCCGTCTACTCCTCGCGACGCTTGATCCGGTTTCTCCGGCCGTTGCTGATTGCGGTTCTGCGCCGCTTCGCCAGGCGCAGCCGTTCGGTCCCGCTCGTCAGTCGACGGCTGCGCCAACGTCCTGAGATCGAAGTAGTGCGCGACGACGTCACCGTCCCCGGCCACTTCACCGAACGCTTCGATGCGATTCGCGCTGCCAATCTCGTCCAGCCCGCCTACTTCGACGGCCCGACAATGCGGGGGATCATCGAGAACCTGCGGGACCGACTGCGTGAGGGCGGCCTGCTGCTGCTCTGTCGTACCGACGGAGACGGCGTCAACCGCGCCACCCTCTTCCGCCGGCACGGTCGGCACTTTTCGGCCGAGACCTCGCTCAATGGAGGGTCCGAGGTCGAAGACCTGGTCCTCACGCTCTGATCTCAGCGAGCGGGCCGCGGCCTCGCACAGAGCGCTGCTGCCGCGAGGGCGATCGGCACCGAGATCTGTGGACTGGCGAAGGTTTCGACGAAGACCATGCCAGCGGCGGCGCTGGCGAGCAGGCCGATTGCCGCGGCGGTGGGGCGATCCGCTGGGGCTCCCCGTACCGCCACGATCGGCGCTGCCAGCAACAGGCCCATAAAGACGAGGCCGATCAGCCCCAGCTCCGCCGCGACCAGGAGGTACTGGTCGTGCGCGGCGAGGCGGCCGTAATTAGCCCGTTCGGCCGAGTAGGCGGGGAAGCTGCTCCAGCCGATCCCCTCGATTGGCGCCGAGCGGAACGCTCGCCAGGCCAAGCGGGCGGCGTCGAGGCGGGACTCGACGTAGCGCTTTTCCAGGTGCGCTGCGTCTGAGCCGAGATGGGCGTAAACCGAGCCGCGCAGGCGGTCGGGGGCGACGACGGCACCGAGAACGGCGTCACCCTGGTGTTCGGTGACCCGCGCGCCGGCGAGTGCGAAGTCAGCCGGCTGGTCCGGCTGCCAGAAGTAAATCGAGGCGTGGGGTGCCTCGATGCCCGGTCGCCAGGCCAGGGAGAAGGTTCGCCAGCGCCGGCCCAGGACAGCTGAGGCCCGTGTCCCGTCGCCGGCGATGCGGTCGGCGAGCGCGTACTCGAGCCGCGAGCCCGGCTGTCTCGCCCGAGCGGAGAAGCTGAGCACGTAGGTCCTTCCCGGCAGCGCTTCCCCCCAGCGAAAGCTCACGCCCTCGCCGGGCTGGTTCCCGCGCACGGTGATTCCATCCTTGCCATTGCCGAGTTGCGAAGGGCCGGCTGGGATCGGTCCGAGCGCCCGCGCGTCCCAGCCGCTGACGTCGCGCTGATCCAAGGGCTTGAGCGCCACCGGCACGGCGACGAAGCTGGCGCTCTCACGGTGCTGCTTGAAGACTGAGTAGAGGCCCGCGCCGGCTGCGGCGACGAGCAGGGCGCAGGCAACGATGGCGACCTGACGTCGCCGCAGGCCGCGTGCTTCCCAGAGCCCGTGAGTGAGGACGCCGACGCCGGCAGCGATGATTCCGCCCCGCGAGTAGGTGAGGACGAGGGCAACGACCAGGAACGCGATCGCGCTGCCGAAGAGAAGTCGCCGCCCGGGAGCTGAGAGGTAGGCCAGCGCGACCGGAATTCCCAGCGCCGCCGCCAAGCCCAGTTCGTTCGCGTTGCCGTAGCTGCCCGAAAGGCGACCGCCCGTCTGGGTCAAGTCGACCGTTCCCGAGTTGATCGCGCCGACCCCGGCGAGCGCCAGTGCCGCCGCCAGCGTGAGGCCGGCCAAGGCGGCGAGCAGGGCGCTGCCGCGCAGCCGCGGTTCGAAGCCGATCGCAACGATGGCAAGCAGGCCGATCACGGTGAACTCGAAGAGGCCGCCCGCCTTGCCTTCACAATTGCAGCCGACTGTTTTGGCGCTGAGAAAGGCCCAGCCGCAGAGGCCGACGTAACCGATCACCAGCATCGTCGTCGCCAGGTCCGGGTGGAAACGCCGCGGCTTGTTGCGGAGCAGGTCGGCCGCGAGCAGCACCGCAAAGAGCAGCGCCGCCGCCCTGCCCACGGTCAGCGGCCCGGCCAGGTGTGTCGCCGAGAAGGGGGCGAGGAAAGCAGCGACGGCGAGGCCGACCTGAGTCCGCCGAAAGCCTGCGGCCACGGCAGTCATCGAAGGTGGTGGCGGCTCAAGCAGCCTCGCCCTGTGTTCGGAGCCGCGGTAGCCGGCGCAAGCCCGTGGCGAGAAGGCTGACGAGCTGAGCCACAGTTGCCGTGGAAAGCAGCCAGATGAAGGGGAGGAGGGAGATGATGTAGCGCTGCTCCCAGCGAGCGGTGAGCGCCACTGCAAGGATGCCGACGCCGCTGACGACCAGTAGGACACTGCCCGCGATTCGGCTCCGTTCCGGTCCGGCGAAAGGCAGGATCAGGATCAGCAGCCCGCCGAGCGTGAGCACGAAGAGGAGCTTGGTCAGCGCTTGGGCGATCTGCCAGGGAACTCTCGTCAGCCTTGAATCTCCGGGGAGGTCGCGGGCACCTGGGTTCAGCGCTTGGATGTAGCCCCTCGTTTTGGAGATTTGATCGGAGCTGCTGGCCGTGAAGGTCTTGGGGTCGAGAACTTCTCGCGATAGGCCGAGCGACTCGGCCGTGTCGGCGGCATAGGCGCCGGGATCATCGAGGATGGCTTCGCGGGCGAGCGCACCCATGACGTCGTAGGCCTCGCTCGGCGTCTTGCCGGTGCCGACGAGAGCGTTGTAGACGCCGCTGGTCGTGCCGGCAGCGGCGTGCGGCACGCTCGGGTCGGCGGTGTTATAGACCCGCCGGGCGAGACGACCGTCTGCCGAATCGGCCGAGGGCGGCATTTCGCCCCAGCTGACCGCGCGCGCATACAGCGCTAGGCCGCTCTCGCTGGAGACGTTCGGGTCGCCGAACCGAATCAGGTTATGGATGCACCACGGCGCGAGGACGATCGCCATCGCCCCGATCACAATCGCCGCGGGACGCAACGCCGGCCGCCAGCTCCGGGTGCTGGCGAGCAGCGCCAGGGGGATCGCGACGATCGCGATCAGTCCGTTGGCCCGTACCAGTGTTGCGAGGCCAAAGCCGACTCCGGCCGCCGCCAGCAATTCCCAGCCGTTGTCACCGCTGCGGAGTCGGATCGCGGACTCGGTTAGCAGCACAGCGGCGACGAAGAAGAAGACCCCGAACAGGTAATCCGAGAGCGCCAACTGCTCGACTCCGATCGCCAGCGGTGAAGCAGCCATGAGAAAACCGGCCACGATGGCTGGGACCGGGCTGAAGTAACGCCAGCCAACCAAGACGACGAAGGCGGGCAGGGCGATTCCGATGAGGTTTTGCAGAAAGACGACGCCGTGGACCGGGTCGATTCCCACCAATTCGAAAAGCGCCAGCAGGGTTGCGTAACCCGGGGCCCTGACGTTGTCGATGAAGCCGCCGGGGAAAACGTGGCGGGCGATGCCCAAGTACTGATCGGTGTCGGACGCGGTGAAGGCGGAGCCGAGCAGCGGAGCGCGAACTATGACGGCGATGAGCGTTACAGCCGCAAGAGCGATTGACCTCCTCAGTGACTTCGAGGCTCCTCCCCGGCGGTCCCCATAGAAAGCCATGAGCCTATACTGCCGACGTGCGAATCGGCAGGGGTTTTCGGAGCGCTTCGCACTCGACCTTGCTCAAGGTGGGGCTCCCTTTTTTCGCGGCCTGGGTCCTGATTCTCGGCATCTCGGCTTGCGGCGATTCCTCCTCGGCTACCGAACGAGTTCCGAACAATTTGGTCTCGCGAGCCGAAGTTGAAAAGACACCGGCCAATACTGCCGAACGTGCTTTCCTCGAATACTGGTCGGACCTCCAGTACCAATCCTGGGCCGAAGTGGCGGCTTACTACGAGCCGGACTTTCGTGACTCTGTCGGAACCGCGGCGATCATCGGCGGCAAGAAGATCAACGGCTCGAGCTATCCGCAGCTGAAACCGGAGATTGTTCGAGTCCGCACCAAAGACGACTTTACGACGACCAGCTACTCGCTTCAGTTCATCGACGGCAGCAAGGAACTCGCCTCGATCACCTGGCGCAAGCGCGGCGGCAGCTGGCAGATCGTCTACGACTCGCGACTTGACGCCGAGCTGAAGCAGTACGCCGAAAACCGGGTCGAAATCGAAGAGAACGGCGTCTTGCCGACCAGTGTCGACTCGATCTCCCCGGCCGCGACACGGGCCGGTGCCGCCGCCGCGCAGGCTCAGGCTCGCTTCCTCCAAGAAGCGCTCGGCGTCAAGAGCCTCTAGGCGTCCCCGAGCGCCTCGTGAAGGGCCGCCAGGTGGGCGGTGACCGCCTGCTCGCGGTCGTGCTTGGCCAGGGCGTGACGGCTGGCGCCCTCGCCGAGTCGCCGGCGCAGCTCGCGATCGTCGATCAGCCGCTCCAGCGCGGCGGCGATCTCGCGCGGCTCGCGGGAGACGAGGATGCCGCCGTCAGCGGAAACGATCTCGCGGGTGCCGCCACCGTCGGTGCCGACCAGCGGCCGTCCCGCCAAGGCCGCCTCGATCAGGGCGTTGGGGCTGCCCTCGTTGTCGGAGAGCAGCAGGGCGATGTCGCGCTCGGCCCAGAAGGCGCGCGCGTCGTCGATTGGGCCCCCGGCGTTGACCTGCGCGGCGAGGCCGCGTTCGACCACTTCCGCGGCGATCTGGTCGCGCAGCGGGCCCGAGCCGGCCAGGTCGACCCGCCAGGGAGTCTCGGCTTGGACGTGTTCGAGAGCGGCCAGCAGTCTCGTGTGTCCCTTTTCCGGGCGGTAGTTGGCGAGGTATCCGATCGAGACCGTGGTTCCGCCGGGAGGAGGCAGCGGCGCGAGCGGCGGGTGTCCGTTGCGGGTGAGGCGCAGTCGCTCGCGCGGGACGCCGCGGGCGGCTGCCTCCTCGAGCACGGCTTCGGAATTGCCCGTCACTAGGCGCGCGCGCCGCTCGGCCCAGCGGATCGGGATGCGGAAGAAGGCCCAGCGTTCGGAGGGCGAGCCGCAGACGCTGCGGCGGGCGACGACTACGGGGATGCCAAGGGCCCGGGCCGGCGGGGTGACGGTTGCCGATGCCTCCTCGAGCCAGGGGTAGACGACGTCGGGCTGGAGTCGCCGCAAGACCCTGTGGGTGCGGGGCACCGCGATCGCGGGGCGGAGGGGCCGCGGCCCGCGGGCGGGAGAGAGCTGGATCAGCTCGACGCCAAGCTCATCGAGCTGCTGCGCGTGGGCGGGATCGCAGGTGGTCGAGAAGGTGAGCACCGAGGCCTCGATCCGCTCGGGATGGGCGTTAGAGATCAGCTCCATCAGCTGGCGCTCGGAGCCGCCGAGCCCGAGGCCGCCGATGGCGAAGGCGACGCGTGGCCTAGCCGGCATCGATCCAGCTCCGGTGCCACTGCTCGAGCACGGCCAGGTTCCACACCTTGTACGTGTGGTCAGCGCGGCCGTCGAGGTGCTCTGCGACGAGCCGCCGCACCACCCCGGGGTCGAAGTACCCCCGGTCCAGGCTGCGCCGCTCGAGCAGGAGATCCTCGACCCAGGGCCGCAGCTCGCCGCGCAGCCAGCTGCCTACCGGCATCCCGAAACCCTGCTTGGGGCGGTTGACGAGGTCATCGGGGAGGCCACGGCGGCGGGCGAGCTCCTTCAGCGCCCACTTGGTCGTGCCCTCGCGCAGCTTCATCTGGGCCGGCAGGCCGGCGGCGAGCTCCTGCACCCGGTAGTCGAGGAGCGGCGAGCGAACCTCGAGCGCCGTCGACATCGACATCCGGTCCACCTTCAACAGCAGGTCGCCCGGCAGGTAGGTGGCGGTGTCGAGGGCGAGGTAGCGATCGACCCCGGGCAGGTCCGGCGGGGCCAGCGTCTCCTTCCAGGCCGCACCGTGGTCGCCGGCGGCGGCGAGAAAGGTCGGCGTGCAGAGGCGGGCGAGGTCGTCCGGGGTGAAGTGGGACATCAGGGTGGCGTAACGCTCAGCTGCGGACAGGGCCCGCAGGTGGGCGCCGCGGCGCAGCCTCTCGGCCCGCGCCGGCAGCAGCGAGAGCGCGCCGCTCTTTGCCAGCAGCCGCGCCGCGCCGCGCTCGGCCCTGCCGTTGCCGGCAGCAAGGTAGCGCTGGTAGCCGGCGAAGGCCTCGTCACCACCGTCGCCCGAGAGCGCAACCGTCACTCGCTCCCTGGTCATCCGCGAGAGCAGCAGTGTCGGGATTGCGGAGGAGTCGGCGAACGGCTCGCCGGCGTGGCGCACGGCGTCGGCGATCAGCGGAACCATCGCTGGCTCGAGCACGCGGTCCTCGTGCTCGGTGCCATAGATCTCGGCGACCCGGCGCGCGTGGGCGCCCTCGCTGAACCCCGCCTCGGGGAAATCGATCGAGAAGCTCCTCACCGTGCTGCTCATCTCCGCCATGTAGGAGACGACAAGGCTCGAGTCGATCCCGCCGGAGAGAAACGCGCCCAGCGGCACATCGGCGACGAGGCGGTCGCGGGTCGCCTCGGCCAGCAGCGAGTCGAGGCGCTCCAGCTCCTACTCCTCGGGGACCGCATCCTTCTTTGAGAAGTCGAGCTGCCAGTAGCGCTCGATCCGGGTCTCGCCGCGCTCGTGCACCAGCGTCTCGCCGGGGGCGAGCTTGTGGATCCCGGCGAAGCCAGTGCGTGGAGGCGGCACGTACTGCAGGGTTAGGTAATCGAGCAGCGCGCGAGGATCCGGTTGCGGGTCGAGGAGGCCACTGGCCAGGATCGCCCCCGGCTCGCTCGCGTAGAGGATCCCATCGCCGACCGGAGCCCAGTAGAGCGGCTTCACCCCGAGCCGGTCTCGCGCCAGGAAGAGCCTTTCCGCCCGTTCGTCCCAGAGCGCGATCGCGAACATTCCCTGTAGCTCGTCCACGCAGCCCGTTCCTCGCTCCTCGTAGAGATGGACGATCACCTCGCTGTCGGAGTGGCTGCGGAAGCCGTGCCCGCGCGCTTGCAGACGCGAACGCAGCTGCCGAAAGTTGTAGATCTCGCCGTTGCAGGTGAGGTGGACGCCGCCCTCCTCGGCGGCAATCGGCTGCCCCCCCGTCTCGAGATCGATGATCGAGAGCCGCCGGAAGCCCAGCGCCACCTTGCCCGGCAGGAAGAGCTCGCCGGAGTCGTCGGGACCGCGATGGACGATCGCATCGCACATCCGCTCCAGGGCCTTACGGTCGCCGCCGACCTCGCCCGCCCACCCGGCGATCCCGCACACCGTTACCCCACCACCCTGCGCAGCAGGCGGGGCAGCGCGTCGTCGCGGCGGGGAAGTTTCATCGCATCTCGCATCGGCACGTTTCCGTAGCGAGAGAGGAGATACAGCATCAGGATCCCGGCCAGCCAGTAGGAGGCCACTGAGGCGAGCGAGGCGCCGCTGATGCCGATGGCGGGGACGAGGGCGAAGTTGAGCCCGACGTTGAGCGCCAGTCCCAAAGCCGCCGCGGCGGAGATCACCAGCGGCGGAGCGATTCGGATCAGCAAGCCCCGTGCCGGTTCCTCGATCGCGAGCGCGACCACGGCGGGCATCAGCAGGACGAAGGGCAGCACGCTGCCCTGCCACTCGCTGCCGTAGACGAAGACGATGAAGGGATAGGAGACGAGCGTGGCGGCAAGCCCGAGCAGCACCGCGACGGCGACGTTCTGGCGGATGAAGTCGAGCGTGTAGGAGGCGGCCGTCTCCTCCTCGGCATGGGTCTGCGCCTCGAGCGCGGCCAGCGCCACGGTCGAGACGGCGGTGAAGACGATGTCGGCGAGGCTGGCGGAGAGCGAGTAGAGGCCAGCCTGGTCGGTGGTGGCGAGCAGGCCGACCAGGAAGAGATCGACTTTGAGGTTGAGC
>Ga0157379_10005455_pt1 | contig 10927 bp, 8 predicted proteins | sample S25metaG_FD_121802 | JGI IMG/M metagenome (GOLD analysis project Ga0157379, IMG submission 121802) | Switchgrass rhizosphere microbial communities from Kellogg Biological Station, Michigan, USA - S2-5 metaG | ecosystem: Host-associated > Plants > Roots > Rhizosphere > Soil | place: USA: Michigan... | reverse complement strand
GGCAGCACGACACGCGGTATCAGACCATATTGGCGGCCGCTTTCCCAACACCCACAGAAAGAGCGACACAGCTACCGGCGAGGATGAACCCTTCATAGGGCTGGCTGGTGGCCAGGATCGCCAGACCTAGCCCTAGCAAGAGCCCGTCGCCAAGGCGCTGGTGCCGGACGATCCTGGGCCATGCGCCAAGCACCAGGGCGCCTCCGATGGCCGCTACAGCGCCCCCGCAATAGCTGTTCGCCCAATAACTGAACATGGCGATCCGCGTTATATGGGGAGCAAGCCTCCGAGAAGCGCCCATGGCGGCGGCAGCCATGCTTGCAGCATCCAGCAGATTGCCGCACACATGAGTCCAAGGCTGAGCACCACCCCCACAAATGGATGACCTATCGCTCTGCCCGCCAATAACAGCAGTCCCTGAGCTGGCGGATACATCGAAGCGTAGGTCGGGTAAAAAATGACGTGGAAAGTCTCGAAATGGATCCACATCGAATGCGGTGGATTCGCCAGACGCCCGTGGGCGAATGTATCGGCCGCGAGCAGGTAACTGCTCTCGCCAGCCGCGCCGCGCCAAGCTGCGGATAAAATGCTGCCAGCACCACTGCGGCCACAACAGCAAGAGTTTCAAATTTCATACAGGCCCGGCGCTTGACCCGTCTGGCGCGTACGGCGTGACTCGCACCGGCTTCTCATCGGGCTCAATCAGCCACAAGCGCCGGTCCTTGTAATAATCGATTAGTTCCTGATTCTTGGCAGCGCCCATGTCGCGTGCCCACACCACGCTGGAGCCATCGATATCAGCCTCGTTATACACCCATTCCTCAAGAATCTCGTGGTCGGGCCGATAGCGCACGATGGCCAGATGGCGCCCCGGTTCGGCTCGCAATTGAGCCAGTACTCGGGCGCGATCAAGGTTATGGAAGTCCGTGGAATACCAAGTGTGGACTACGGTCGGAGGAAGAGGAATGTGAAGCAGTCGGGCTGCTGCTCGCACGGGCAGCAGCGCAAGACAGATCACCGGCACGGCACGAACCAGGAATCTGCCCGCAGGTCGTCCCTCCGGACGCCACAGCTGCATGGACCGCATCGCCTGCAGGGCTAAGGCAAAGACAGCTGCCGTCAGGGCTGCCGAATAGTGCGCCGGAGGTAGATAAATTGGCAGCCCCAGCCCGATAAAAGTTGTACCGCAAACCAGCAGCAGGAATCGCGACTTGCCGCTTATTGGGCAGCGGAGCCTACCCCGCGACTTGATGGTAAGCCATGCCCCAAAAGGAAGTGTCAGTACGGGGCCGAGGTAAAAAAGCCAGAAGGGCAGTGGCTTGAGCAGCAATGTACCGAGGGGATGACGGTGTGCCAGGTTGTATTGACCGACGTTGGGAGCGCCCTGATAAAACTCGCGCATCACCTCATGGTGGTATTCCGCCGCAGGGCGCAACTTCTGCCAGGGAAAATACACCAGATGGTAGGTCGCCATATTCACTTGATAGGGGAGGCAAAAGGGGTTCCCGGTGACGCGCCAGAAGTAATAGCCCATGAGACCGACGGTCATGGTTAGCACCAGGCTGAGAGGCAGTACGATACGTCGCAAGGAAAGTTGGAACGCTGGGCCGTTTTTGCCGTTCATCCACAGCAACAGAGACCCGGCGATGGGAACGCAGAAAAACAGGCTCTCATAAGCCCGAGTGTTGGCGAGTAGCGCGAGACCTACGGCCATCACGATCGCGTCACGCACCCGCTGTTTCCGCTTGATTCTGGGCAGCGCTCCCAGCACCAGCGCGCCGCCGATGGCCGCGACCGCTCCTCCGTAATAGGTATTGGCCCAGTAACTGAAAAGCGCAAGTCGCATGACGGTCAGGAAGCCTCCCAGCAGCGCCCAGCCCGGCGGCAACCAGCCTTGTAGCATCCAGCAGATCGCGCCGCACATGAGCCCAATACTCACCCATACCCCCCAAAAGGGATGCCCTCCGAACACCTGGCCGGCAGCCAGAAATAATCCCTGGCCGGGGTAATACATCGATGCGTATGCAGGCTTCTGATTGACATGAAAAGTCTCGAAATGAATCCACATGGGGTGAGTGGGATTGGCCATGCGGCCGTGAGCCAGGGTGTCCGCTAGCAGCAGGTGGCTGAACTCATCATGGATCGCAGGCTCAGGAACCGGCAGGATGGGCAATAACGCCGCGCGTAGAGCGAGCGCTAGAAGGCCAATGGAAAATACCGCAAGGGCACGACGGCGAGCCAGTTTCGCCAGTCGTCTCTCCCACTCCTCAAACCAATTCGTGCCGAGCTCGGGCGCGATGTAGGCCAGAGCGACTGCGATCGCAACCAGGCAAATCTCGATGGCTAGAAGCATGCAGCCATTCTCAATGGTTCTGTTTTCTGACTAGAGTTTGAACTGATTGGTGAATTGCTGCCAGTGCAGATCATGGTGAGTGGCAGTGCCGCCAGCAGTGGCTAGCTGCCCAGTCGTTCGAACAGATGGTGCACGGCTTCGCCACCGCTCTGAACCCATTCGCTGGTCCAATTGAAATTCCACTCGTATTGTTTCTGCCATGCGGTCGGCAGATACCAGATGCGTTGCGCTCTGCGCCAGTAACGTGCGCGAGTGGCTGCGTCTTCTGCCGCTGCGCCGGATGCCTGCAACGAGGTGAAATCAGCAGGCGGATCTGAGGGCAGCGTATGCCCGTATCCGTATTGCCATTGAATGTTATTGGCCAGACAGCTCCAGTAGGCGCTGGCGATTTTCGCCTCGGGACCAGGTTTCTGTGACGGGCCGGCCAGCGGTGTATCGACGAAATCCGCCGGCATTACCGCGTTCAGTCTGAATCTGGGCTGATAGGAACCGTACAGGAACAGCCCCAGTGCGAACAGGGCAACCAATATCCAATCGGATTTTTGCTTTTTGAACAGCATTGAGTGTCGCTAGCGAGACGCTGACTCATCTCAGGCGTCATTTCGCAGTAACGCCGGGCCGCGGGGGACATTCTTCGGCGCTGTCGACCCGTAACCCGTAAAAGGATCGCACGCCAAGGGCCTACCCGGTAGTTGCAACTGCGATGCCAACGGCGGAAAAACCGAATTCGCACCGATAATGGCAACTCAGGCTAGCCGGATCTCATTGCAAGGAAATGCCTTGAACACCCGAAAAGGACAACTGTTAACAACTGTTGCCAGAAACATGCTAGGCAAGTGGCCGGCGATGGGAACAAATTGTGTCAGGAACGCATAAGTTTTCACATCTGGATCCTCGAGAGGGTACTCAAGTTCCTCCGTTGACCCGATTTATCCATTGACCAGTTGGCCCTGCATTTGCGATAGTAAACACGCGTGTGGCGCCGTAGATCCTCCTCCTGTTAAGGCCACCGGTAAGGTTTTTCGCCCGGATCGGTTTCGCTGGACGCGTTGAGAATCGCATCATACTAGCTCCCCCTGACCGCCAAAACGTCGTCCATTTAAATGCGAACCTGCGTACCTTGTGAACGCAAGGCAGAGGTGACCCTGTTGTACGAACAGAACCGTAGCCGACAAATTCTCTTGATCGATTCTGACGAGGTGTTTTGTCAAGTGTTGCAGGATGTGTTAGGGACCGCTTACAAACTTCGCCGCGTCTCGACCGCGAAAGCTGGGATCAGCCAGCTCGACAGCGCTGAACTCGACGTCATTTTGTTGAATCTGGATGTACAAAATGGCGCGGCTTCGAATGAAGAAATTCTCACGATGGTGCGGCTCACTTCGGAGCAGAAATTTGCTCCACCCATGATCGTTTATGGCTGGGGTACCCGGCAGAAAAAGGCGGTTGAAGGCTTTCGCCCGGGCGTCGCCGATTTCCTCGAACAGCCGCTTGATGTGCAAGCTTTGAAATTTCGCCTGGAGGCCGCGTGCCGGCGCGCCGACCTGACCCGCGACCTGGGCGCGGCTCAGAGAATGCTCTCCTCCCATCGCGTTGCAGGACTGCTGGGAAACAGTAAATCGATGGCGCGGGTGAATGAACTCATCCATAAAGTTTCAGAGGTTCTCACTAGCGTACTCATCACGGGCGAGAGTGGGACGGGCAAAGGGGTCGTGGCGCGCGCCATCCATGATCTGGGCCCGCGCGCCAAGCAGCCCTTCGTGGCGTTCTCCGCGTGTGCTTTGCCTGAGTCGTTGATTGAAGACGAACTTTTTGGCCACGAGAAAGGTGCCTTTACCGGCGCCATCCAGTCGCGCCGGGGGCGCTTCGAAGAGGCCCGGGGCGGGACCATCTTTCTCGACGAAATCGGCGACCTTGCCCTGCCCTTGCAGGCCAAGCTACTGCGCGTACTGCAAGAACGCAGTCTGGAACGCCTAGGCTCGAACACATCCCATCCCATCGATGTCCGAATCCTTTGCGCCACCAGCCGCAATCTGGAAAAGATGGTGCAGGAAGGGAGCTTTCGGGAAGATCTGTATTTCCGTATTTCCGTCGTCCGCATCCACATGCCGGCCTTGCGGGAGAGAACGGAAGACATCCCGTTGCTCGCCGAGTACTTCCTGAAGACATTTGCGCAAACCCACAACAAACACGTTCATGGTTTCACTTTGGATTTCCAGCAGGCATTGGCTGAGCATCACTGGCCGGGCAACGTTCGTGAGCTGCAAAACGTAATCGAGCGCAGCCTGGTCTTAGCGGATGACGATGAACATCTTAGCCTGAAAGATCTGCCGCAGGAACTGCAGGGAACCGCCGTTCCAGAGGACCTGCCGGAGGAATTTTCGGGGGGGTCTTTCCACCAATCCGTACGAGCCTTCAAGCGAGAACTGGTGCGGTCGGCTCTGCGCATGGAGGCGGGGAACAAGCTGCAGGCGGCACGGAAGCTGGGAATCAGCCGGTGTTATCTCCATCGGCTGCTGAATCAACTCGAAATTGCTCCGGTTGTGCTGGAAGATTCGGAAGAGACGGAATCGCAGGGAGTTCAGGTTGCGCGGTCCAGATCCGGGAACTTGAGCATCGCTTCGCGTGTCGTTTAGGGTGATGAAGATGAGTATTCGAAAAAATGCCATAACTCATGTCCAAGCGGGACAGAGCATCCTGGAAACTGTACTGATGATGCCTGTCCTGCTGTTGTTTCTGCTCAACGCGATCAACTTCGGATATTTCTTTCTAACCATTACCAATCTTGCGGCAGCGCCGCGTATGGGCGTGGAGTATTCCATCATGGGAGGAGCCACGCCTTCGGCCCTCCAACTGCCGACCACCGGCCCCTCCACCAATGCGCTTTCGTCCAGCTTTCTGACCTATGAGGACATGAGGGGCGCACTGAACACACCCACTACCAACGCATCCGTCCAGGTTTGTTCGCCGGCCGCAGGAATGGTGAATCCCGGTACGGCAACAGCCAAAGCGGCTTGCAACACCTACGCGGGATCGGGCGTGACCTATACTTTTCCGGCGGCCCAAGTCGATCCCGAACTGAATGCCGGTAGCACGACGCCGGCTTTTGTACTACACCAGGTGGATGTGGCTTACAAGTTCACGCCTTTGATTTCGGGCACACCATTCAACATTCTTCTGCTGGCCTTCCCCACCTGCGATGCGAACGGGGTTTGCGTATTACACCGCCAGTCGGTCATGCGGGGAATGAACTGACAGGGAGTGAGAGATGAACACTTTTCCGAAGTCAATGAGTGGTTCGGCGCTGAAGAGATCGGCTATCCCGACCTCGTCGAAGAAGCGACAGGCAGGCCAGGCGGCGATAGAGTTTGCCTTTATCATCGTGTTTCTGGTGGTGTTCTTGCTGAGTTTTATTGAGATCACTGCGCTGCTCTATACCTACAGCGTGTTGGCCGATTCCGCCAAAGAAGGTGTGCGCTATGGAGTGGTGCATGGCAGCTCGAGTACCAGTTGCAATGGTCCGAGCACAGGTTGTGACAGTGGGGCCGCGGGTGTGAAAGGCGCCGTGACCACCTATGCTACCAGTTCGTTAAATAACACGGCAGGCATGACCGTCACTCCGAGTTACCCGGATGGAGCGAGCACACCCCCGAGCCGGGTTCGGGTGGTGGTGAGTTATCCCTATCAGCCTCTCTTTGGCTTGGGCTGGCCCACAGTTACGATAAATGCAGCCTCCGAGGGACGAATTGCGTTTTGATACGTAGAGAGATCAACGATTTCAGATTTGGCGGGAGCGCGAATATGAAGAACTATCATCTCCGAAAGATAGCCCGGCACCACCGCGAGTCCGGACAAGCTCTGGTGTTTATGGTACTCGCTCTCAGCGTGTTCCTGTTAGCCGCGGGAGCCCTTTGCGTGGATATGAGCAATCTCTGGTTCCACCGGCAGGCAGCGCAAAACGCCGCCGATTCTGCCTGCACAGCGGGCGCGATGGATCTGCTGGTCGACGCCCAGGGCGGCGCCACCGGACACCAGGGCTTTGTGAACGGGACTGCCTTCAACTGCAGCGTCACTTCTACGGCCGCTCCATGCCAATATGCGGCCAAGAACGGTTATACCAGCAATAACACGTCGCCCGGAAGTCTCGTAAGTGTGAGCTTCCCCACTGCCATGATCGGAGTGCCCGCAGGTTCCGTGGCCCCCGCCACTCTCGCTCCGACGCAATTCATGCGGGTGGACGTTACCGACAATGTGCCCACCTTCTTTTCGGGTTTGCTGAGCGGCAACCAGACGCAGACGGTGCGCGCTTTTGCAGCATGCGGGGTAGTCCTGGCCAAGGCGCCGATTCCGATTCTGGTACTCGATCCGCTTAACCCGGTAACCACTCCTCCTTCCAAGGCTCTCGATATTCAGGGAACTCCCTCGATCAAAATTGTCGGTGGGCCAACCCAGAGCATTCAGGTGAATTCGGGCGCAGCGACCGCGGTGAATATCGGAGGGAGCGCTTCGATCAACCTCACGAAGGGCGGCCCGAATTTCGACGGGAGCAGTCTCGGGACGTATGGCGGCCCCGCCACTGCTCCGAGCGGGTTTGTTACCGCGGGCAGCGGCAAATGGATGACGTCCAGCCCGATCGCCGATCCTTTTGCCCAGATCGCCGCTCCGGCGGTGCCGGCGGATCCAGCCGCGTTGACCGGGGCCGTGGTGTGCAATTCTTCGACGATCCAAGGCGGCAATTGCAACGTTGCTTACACGGTACACGGCTGTCCTGACGCAACGAACGGGTGCACCCTGTTCAGGGCTGGGTACTATCCAAATGGCATCTGCATCGGAAGCGGGGGATGCGGAGGAGGCATAGCGCACGCGAGCAGAAATACGGCAATCTTCGATCCCGGCCTTTACTACGTCAACAACGGAATACAGTTGATGTCCCACGCCATGGTTCGTCCCGGAACCGATGCGGGGGATGGAAGTGGTGGAACAGTCTTTTATTTGACCGGTGCAGCGAACTCCTGTAGCGGCCAATCAGGATTGCTATGCGTAGGATCGAACTCCGGCAGCGAGGCGATTGACGCCTTCAACACTGCGGCGGTGCAATGCCCCGGTGGAGCGGCGCCTGATCCAAATCTGAATTTGCCAGCAACTCTTCCAGGCAACGTTTTGCTGGCTCCCTGCACCGGCACCTATGGCGACCCCTTGGGGAAATATCGCGGCATCCTTTTCTTTCAAGATCGGGCCAGCGGCGGTGGCGGTGGATGGGGTGGTGGAGGTGGTTTCCTCCTGGCAGGCTCCATGTATTTCCATCACTGCAACGCCTCGGGCACGGGGGTGAGCTGCGGCGCGAATCCGACGTACTACAATTCGATCTTCACGCTGCAAGGCAATTCCGGATCGGCGAGTTACGTTCTCGGCAACATCATTACCGACAACCTGTCCATGGGAGGAACGCCCACGATCAACATGGCGCTCAATCCCACTGCTGCATACAGCACGCTAAAAGCCACGTTGCTGCGGTGAGCGAACCCAATTTCGCAGGAGTACACTCCCCTGCGGTAACCCCGGGTATTACTAAGGATTTAAATGCCGCCGCCTCATACGACATTATTAAAGCTACACTTTTGAGGTGATGAAGTCCCAGTCGAAACCCGTCCGAGCGGAAATCGGTCAACTGTTCTATCACTTAATTGCGTGCATAGCTTCCCTCAGCCCAGGAATTGAAGGATGAAACCGTCGCCAGCAGACGTCGAAAACCCCATAGAGGTTTCACTCATCAAGTTGATGCGGGCGGAATCTGCGCCGCCTCCGCTTACTTTTCCCGAGGTTAGCCACGGGCTGCCCGTCCGCGGCTTGTTACTCTCGGCGGTTGCGCACCAATTGGCTGTCGTCGTCATCCTCCTGCTTTCCTTCACTCTAACCCGTACCTACCTGCCAGCGTCGCGTGCTTTTACCGGAACGATCAAGCTCAGCGACGCCAAGGGAGTCATCTATCTGCCTGTCCTGGGCGGCGGCAGCCAAGGTAGTGGCCGTGAGGGCGGAGCGCCCGGAGTTGCGGTCAAAGAGTCGTCTCCCGTGCGCTCACGCAGTAGTAAGGGGATGACCTTTCCCGGACCGCAGCCGATTCTCTCCACCCCCTCGAATCCCACCAACGAGCGGCAGACAATCATTCAGCCCGCCAAGGAAAAGCCAAAGATTCTGCAGGAGTTCGTGCCTTTGCCGAATATGGTAAAGGTGGCCAAACCCCGTCTGCCGCTGCCCGCCGACCTGTTAGGGGGTAAACCAGACTTGCCGGAATTTCATCCTGCGGCGCAGGCTCCCGTTCAAACGCCGCGCATCGCACTGCCCGTCACGCCTCCTCCGGCTCCGATCCGGCCGGCGGCCGAGGCCCCGAAACGCGCTTCGGGCGAGAAAGCAGTGGAACCGCCCAAGCTGAAGCCATCGCAGACCCTCGGAGCGGATGAGCAGGCCCTGGTGTCGCTGAGCCCAACTCCAACCTTGCCCCAAAAAGCTCCCCAGATTCCCGAAGGCGAGGCGCGCGGACAGTTCGCGGTTTCATCCACCGCAAGCCTGACGCCCGCTCCGGTGCCTGGATCGAAGATTGAAAGTTCGGCTCCGGTTCCAGCTATCGGACAAGCTGGAGCGGCAGCCGGCGATGTCGCAGGCCAGGTCTCAATCGGAAGCGGCGGCCTGGGCAGCGGCGCAGGCGCCGATACGGGTTCCGGCAAAGGTGGCAGTACTGCGGGCGCAGCCCATGGATCGGTTACAGGTCCGGGTATCGGCACCGGTGCCGGACCGACCTCAGCCAGCGGATCGGGCGCCGGAAGCGCCACTGGCACGGGAGGTCTTCCCGGACTGACGATCCAATCCAGAAGTTACGGCGGGGCGGGCATCAGTGTGAATAACGGGGGGGGCGGCGCTGGAGGCGGAATCAGTGTGAATGTAGAGCGTACCCCGATCAAGCTGCCTCCGCAGACTGCGTATGGCATGACCATCTCTTCCACCGCAGATAGCGGCGGTGGCCTGCCCGATCTGGGGGTGTTCGCCCACGAAAAGGTTTATACCGTGTTTCTGGATATGAGGAGCACGTCAAGCGACCGCAATCCTTCATGGACTCTGCAGTATGCCCGTTTGCGGTCGGCGGCGGAGAACGATGCAGGCTCTTACTCGGAAGGAATCACGCCACCATTTCCCCTGGCCAAGGAATTGCCCCGATTGAATTCGGAGTTGATTCGAACGTATCTCCGCAATGTAGTCGTGGTCTTTGCTGTCCTGGACACCGAAGGCAAGCTCCAACGTCTCTCCGTACTACAGACTCCGGACGGCCGGTTCAATCCTCCCATCCTGGCGGCCCTGACTCGCTGGAGATTTCAGCCGGCTCAACGCAATGGTCAACCGGTTGCTTTGAAAGTCCTGATTGGAATTCCCCTGCTGCCCTATGACTAGGTAATGGGGTTGCCGAAAAAGACTTGTATCATCGCGGCGTGTAACTACGTCGAGCTCGGAAACACGATCGGATTGAAGAGTCCCTTACGCACTCGACGGTAAGCCTGTGCGGGAACTTGAAACACAATCATGGCGTTGGTTGTGGAGGGGTGGATTTCAAACCACCGACCTTTGGGTGTTCAATGCAACCCGCTTCTATCTCGGAGCATCGACCCGTTCTGCGCGGACTTCGGTCCATAATTGGACACCATCCGATGCTGACGGCTGGTAGGTGAACCGATTGAGGTTGTCCACCCGCCTAAAGGGGCGCCAAAGGAATCAACCGATTTCCGTCTCTTTGATTTGGAAAAAATCTTGAAAAAGGCGAGCCTGAACGCCCGGATTACGCTCTGATGACCCATTGTCGGTGCGTCTCATGTGCCGGCATTTTGGTTGTCACTGGGATTTCCACTTGACCCCTGGCTATACTCGCAGTCCGTTGCCTGTGTTCCCTGTTTCGCTGGACATCGAATGTCCGCAGCGAGAGAATAACGGGCATGGCAACGGCAAATGTTTCGGAATGGGATGGCCACGGGCGATTTTCAGAGGTCGGCCCCCGAGATACCGATGACGGTCCCCGCCCGTCATGCGCCGCGCGTTTAAGCGGGCTCTTGCTGCTCGCAGTTCTGGCCTATTTCTTTTCTTATCCCGCACTTTGGGCGCAAACGTCCGTTTCTCAAACCGACGACGCGGACAAGTCCTGGACGGCTACAACCGAGTCGCAAAGCGATAACGTCAATCCCACGCGCACTACTGAAAGCCACACGCGGAACGGCAATCGCACCCTGGACAGCCAATCCATCCAGCGCCGCGGGACTGACGGACATTTCGAACCTTACCAGGACATCGAAAAGGAAAACGTAAAAGTGGACGCGACCACCATGCGAACCACAACCCGCGCGTTCGCACGCGGTGCCGACGGGGCAAAAATTCTGGTGCAGATAACAGAAGAGGAAAAACACACCTCGGCGGAAGGGGACTCGAGCGTTGTACGTTCCACCTCGAGTCCCGATGTTAACGGCAAGCTTCAGCTAGTTCAGCGCCAAGTCGAGGAGACAAGAAAAATCAGTAAGGACGTGGAAGACACGAAAACCACTG
>Ga0157379_10005454_pt1 | contig 10928 bp, 13 predicted proteins | sample S25metaG_FD_121802 | JGI IMG/M metagenome (GOLD analysis project Ga0157379, IMG submission 121802) | Switchgrass rhizosphere microbial communities from Kellogg Biological Station, Michigan, USA - S2-5 metaG | ecosystem: Host-associated > Plants > Roots > Rhizosphere > Soil | place: USA... | reverse complement strand
GCACGAAACGTGCGATCACCGGGACGCGCGCTGATCTCGCCACACTGAGGGCACGAAACGTGCGATCACCGGGACGCGCGCTGATCTCGCCACGCTGAGAGCACGAAACGTGCGATCACCGGGGCACGCGCAGATCTTGCCACGCTGAGAGCACGAAACGTGCGATCACCGGGGGCGCGCACGCCACCACGACGAGCGGCGATCAGGAGTCGCGGAGGCGGGTGAGGGCGGCGCGGACCTTCTCGGGGTCGTTCGTCTGCCAGAACGGGGGCAGGGAGGCGCGGAGGAAGCCGCCGTAGCGCGCCGTCGCGATCTGGGGATCCAGGATCGCGACCACGCCCCGGTCCGCGTTCCCGCGCAGCAACCGGCCCGCACCCTGGGCCAGCAACAACGCCGCGTGGGTCGCCGAGACCGTGAGGAAGCCGTTCCCGCCCCGCGAGTCCGCGGCCTTCTGCCGGGCGGCGACCAAGGGGTCGTCCGGCCGGGGGAACGGGATCCGGTCGATGATCACACACGACAGCGAGGGGCCGGGGACGTCCACGCCCTGCCACAGCGACAGGGTGCCGAACAGGCAGGTCTCGGTGTCCTCCGCGAACCGCTTGACCAGCAGCATCGTGGAGTCGTCCCCCTGGCAGAGCAACGGCACGGACAGCCTGCCGCGCAGCGCCTCCGTGGCCTGCTTCGCCGCCCGCATCGAGGAGAAGAGCCCCAGCGTGCGCCCGCCCGCGGCCTCGACCAGGCCCGCGATCTCGTCCAGGTACGCCGGCGCGAGCCCGTCCCGCCCCGGCGGCGGGAGGTGCTTGGCGACGTAGAGGATGCCACTCTTGTCGTGCGCGAACGGCGACCCGACGTCCAGGCCCCGCCAGCGCGGTGCGTCGGGGTCCTGGACCGGGTCGTCGGAGCCCGCCACCAGTTTCTCCGGCGGCAGCCCCCACTGCCGCGCCAGCGCGTCGAACGAGCCACCCAGCGCCAGGGTCGCGCTGGTCAGCACCGTGGTTCGCCGCCCGAACAGCCGCTCCCGCAGCAACCCGCCGACCGACAGCGGCGCCACCCGCAGCACCTTGTGCCGCGCCCCGTCCGGACCCTGCTCGGCCAGCCACACCACGTCGTACCGCTTGGCCGGATCGGACTCCTCGAACGTCCGCAGCACCCGCACGACGTTCTCGGACACCTCGTCCAGCAGCGCCAGCGCGAGCTTGCGCCCCGTCGCGGCCTCGGGGTCCTCCTTGCGCTCTGAACCCAGGGCCTGCCTGCACATGCCCGCGGCGTCCCGGATCACGGTCAACGCCCCCGTCGCGGCCTGTGGGATCGACTCCCAGCGGCCGGGCGGCCGGTCCTCCAGGACCATGCCCAGGCCCTCGCCCGCCTCGGCCAGCCGGTCCGCCAGCGCGTCCTCGACGAGCTTGCCGCAGCGCCGTGCCGCCGCCGTGACCGTGCCCGCGGTGAGCTCGCCGGTCGCGGCGCCGGTGACCCGGTCCACCAGCTCGTGCGCCTCGTCGATCACCACGACGTCGTGCTCCGGGAGGACGTTCGCGTCCCCCATCGCGTCGATCGCCAGCAGCGCGTGGTTCGTGACGACGACGTCCGCTCGCCCGGCCTCGGCCCGCGCCTTCTCGGCGAAGCAGTCCTCCCCGACCGGACACCGGGACACCCCGAGGCACTCCCGCGCGGTGACCGACACCTGGCGCCACGCGCTGTCCGGCACACCGGAGACCAGCTCGTCGCGGTCGCCCGTCTCGGTGTCGCTCGCCCAGTCGTGCAGCCGCTTGACGTTGCGCCCCAGGGCGGAGATCGCGAACGCGTCGAACAGCTGGTCGTCCTCCGGCTCGGCGGTGTCGTCCCCGTGCAGCTTGTTGAGGCAGAGGTAGTTCCGGCGGCCCTTGAGGATGGCGAACGTGGGCTCCCGGCCCAGCGACTTCGCCAACGCCTTGGCCAGCCGCGGTAGGTCCCGGTCCACGAGCTGGCGCTGCAGCGCGATCGTGGCCGTGGAGACGACGACGGTGGTGTCCCGCGCCATCGCGTGCCGGATCGCCGGGACGAGGTAGGCGAGCGACTTCCCGGTCCCGGTCCCGGCCTGCACGGCGAGGTGCTCCCCGCTGGAGAGCGCCTGGCGCACGGCCTGGGCCATCGCGTCCTGCCCCTCGCGGCGCGTCCCACCGACCGCCGTGACCGCGACCTCGAGCAGCTCGGCGACACCGGGCAGGTCGGCGGTCTTGACGGAGGCGAGGGGCACCGGCCGACGATAGCCGCCCACCCCGACGGTTCCGGCGAGGCCGGGGGAGTCCGGTACCGCGAGCCGCGGATCACACCGTGATCTCGGACGGCGGGGACGGCTCGGACCCGTGGGCGGCGGCATCATGGGCCTGGTGACAGCGACCCAGACCCGTCCCGAGGCCCAGCAGTACCCGTCGGTGCTCGAGGTGTCGCCGCGCTACAGCGACCTCGACCCGAGTCGCCGGGTCGGCCGGGACGCCCTGATCCGCTGGTTCGAGGACGCCCGGATCCACACCCACCGCCAGACGCTCAGCGGGCTCGGGCTGCCCGGCAACACGCAGCTGCTGGTCTCGGTCGGGGTGGACGTGCTGGCCCCGCTCAAGATCGCCGAGCGCTACCGGATCGGCTGTGCCGTCCCGCACGTGGGCCGCAGCTCGTTCGGCTACGACTACGGCGTGTTCGCCGGGGACGAGCTCGTCGCGACGGGCCGGTCCACCGCCGTGTGGGTCGACGGCGACCGGCCTTCGCCGATCCCGGCCGAGGTCCGCGCGGCGCTCGAGATCCTCGCGCCCGCCCAGCCGGTGCCCGCCGTCCGCTCCGAGGTCCGCGCCGCGCGCCTGGTCCGGGAGAACTACCCCTTCCGCTACGACGTCCGCACCCGCTTCGGCGACCTGGACACCAACCGGCACGCCAACAACGTCACCCTCGCGGGCTGGTACCTCGACGGGCTGGCGGAGCTGCACACCGACGTCCTCGGCTACCCCCTCGGCGGCCCGCTCGACGGGCTCGCGCCGAGCTCGCTGGCCATCGAGTTCCGGTCGCAGGTGCACTACCCGGGCATCTACCAGCTGCGGGTCGGGGTCAGCGAGCTGTCCGACGGCGCGGTGTCCTACGAGTGCGGGCTGTTCGACGGGCAGACGTGCCTCGGCCTCGCCGACGCCACCGGCTCCGTGCGCACCGAGGACACCGAGGGCCGGAACGTCGACCTGACCTCGGCGTTCGAGCCCTTCCGGATGCGGGGCTAGGGAGCGTCTGACGGATCTCCAGACGGCCCGCGAAGCCCCAGGCGGCGCCTCGCGGCGTTCTCGTCGAGGCCGATCCAACCCCGGGATCGGCCCCTCCTCGGCCTTGCGAGCCATCCACCTGGAACTCCGCGGACCCGGCATAGATCCGTCAGACGCTCCCTAGGGCCGCTCGGCCCGGAGGAAGGTCAGCCCGCCCATCCGGCTGTCCGCGCTGCCCACCACGGTGACCTGGGAGAAACCGGCCTCGGTCAGCAGATCGGTGATCCCCCGGGCGGACTCGTGGGCGATCTCGGGTCCGTGCCCATGCCCATGCCCATGCCCGTGGCCGTGCTCGTCGTCTCCGGTGAGCCCGCGGCGGCGTGCGTCGAGCCGCTGGGCCAGGCCGAACCCCGCCCGCAGCGCCTTGAGCCACCCCGTCCACTCCGGCCGGTCGCCGTCGACGTCGAGCAGGTGCAGGCTCCCGCCGGGGGCCAGCACGCGGAGCACCTCGGCGAGCATCGCCGGCTTCGCGTCCGCCGGCAGGTGGTGGAACATCAGCGACGACAGCACCCGGTCGACGCTCCCGTCGGCCGCGGGCAGGTGCTGGGCGTACCCGACCTCGAAGGTCGCCGCCACGCCCGCGTCGGCCGCCTTGCGGCGGGCCAGCGCGACCAGCTCGGCGTCCGGGTCGACCCCGGTGACCGTGGCGGACGGGATGGTCCGGGCGACTCGCAACGCGACCTCGCCAGTGCCGGAGCCGACGTCGAGCACGGTTCCGCCGGGCGGCACGGCCGCCTGTGCCACGAGCCGCCAGTAGTGCTCGCCCATGCCGGCGATGCGGCCGAAGCGGTCGTAGAACGCGGTGAGCCCGGGGGTGCCCATCGCCGGCAGGAAATCTGGACTAACTTCGGTCATGATTTCAAGGTTGTCGGCATCCTGACGTGTGGACAAGGGACGTGGTGTGGTGGAAGGTGGACGTTCTTCGGGTGTCCCGCTGCTCGCGTTCGACCGGGCCGCCCGGCGCCCGGCGGTCGTCCTGCACGGCGACGCCCACCTCGGTCGCCCGCTCCCCGAGGCCCACGCGCACGACTTCCTGATGCTCACCCTGGTGGTCCGCGGCACCCTGCGCCGGCGGATCGACGGGCGGGACCGGACCCTGGCCGACGGCGACGTCCTGGTGCTGCCACCGGGTGCGGTCGTCGGACCGACCGGCTCGGCCGACAGCGGCGACGGGGACCGGGCCGACGTCTGGGCGGTGCTCTTCCCCGCCGACGCCGTCGACCCCGCGGGAGGCGCGCCGCTCGCGTCCTGGCAGGGGCATCCGCTGCTGGCGCCGTTCGGCGGGACCCGCGGCGCCGAGGCCCGCCGGTTGCACGTCCCGGCCGCCGATCGGACGGCCTGGACGGCCCTGCTCGCCGAGCTGGAGGAGGAGCTGGCCCGCCGAGACGACGGCTTCGCCGACGCGGCCCGGGCCTTGCTCACGCTGCTGCTCGTCCGCGTCGCGCGGCTCGGGATCGACGGCCGTGAGCAGGTCGATCCGCTCGTCGCGCAGGTGTTCGCGGTGATCGAGCAGGGCTTCGCGGGCGAGCTGTCGCTGCGGGACGTCGCCGCCGCCGTCGGCCTCAGCCCGGGACACCTGACGACGGTGGTGGGCCGCGCGACCGGCCGGACCGTCCAGCAGTGGATCACCGAGCGGCGGATGCGGGAGGCCCGCCGCCTCCTCGCGGAGACCACTTTGACCGTCGCCGAGATCGGTCGGCGGGTGGGCTACCGCGATCCCGGCTACTTCCTGCGCCGCTTCCGCGCCGCCCACGGCGTCACGCCGACGACCTGGCGTCGTGGCTAGCCTGTCTCAGGCGACCAGCACGATCTTGCCGCGGACGTGACCCCGTTCGGCGCGGGCGTGGGCCCGGGCGGCGTCCGTCAGGGGGTGGACGGAGTCGATTCCGACGGTCAGCAGGCCCCGGTCGACGAGCGCGGCCAGCTCTGCCACGCCCGCGGCGTCCGACCTGACCTGGGCGTGATCGAGCAGCGTGACGCCGAGCGCGGCCGCCTCCGCCGGGCGGTAGTCGCCGTAGAAGACCGGCAGCAGCGTCCCGCCGGGGCGCAGGGTGGCGAGCAGGCGGTGCGCCGCGGGGCCGCCGACGGAGTCGACCACATGGTCGACGCCGCGCACCTCGGCGCCGACGTCCGTGCGGGTGTAGTCGACGTGCTCGTCGGCCCCCAGCTCCGCCAGGAAGTCCGCGTGCCCGCCCGAGGCGACCGCGACCACGTGGGCGCCCCGCAGCCGGGCCAGCTGGACCAGGAAGTGCCCGACGCCCCCCGCGGCGCCGTTGACCAGCACCCGCTCCCCGGGCTTCGGCCGCACGTGCCGGTCGAGGAACTGCAGCGCGGTCAGCCCGGCCATCGGGATCGCCGCGGCCCGGGCGTGGTCGACCGACCGCGGCTTCGCGGCCAGCTCCTCCTCGGGCGCGGTGACGTACTCGGCGTAGCCGCGCCCGCCCGGACCGGAGGAGGAGGGGAAGCGGAGCAGGCCGAACACCGCGTCCCCCTCGCGGAACCGGTCGGCTCCGGGGCCGGTGGCGGCGACGGTTCCCGAGACGTCCGAACCCGGCAGGAACGGCAGTGCGGGCGGGCGCGGGCGGACCGCCTCGGGGAAGTTCGTGTACCCGGCGCGCCGGTAGAGGTCGGGCGGGTTCAGGCCCGCGGCGTGCACCCGCACCAGGACCTCGCCGGGACCGGGCTCGGGCCGCGGGACCCGCTCGTACCGCAGCACCTGCGGCCCGCCGAACTCGTGGACCACCGCGGCGTTCATCTCGGCCATGGGCTCTCCTACTATGCGGAACAGTGCTCCGCTCACTGTTGTGGAGCGGTGCTCCGCTTGTCAAGGAGGTCGGCATGCGCTCCGACGCGCGACTCAACCGCGAACGCCTGCTGGCCGCGGCCGCGGAGGTGGTCGCCGAGGAGGGCACCCAGGCGTCGCTGCGGGAGGTCGCGCGCCGCGCCGGCGTCGGGTTGGGCACGCTGTACCGGAACTTCGCGACCCGCGACGAGCTGATCCAGGCCCTGTTGGGGAGCCGGTTCACCCAGCTCGCCCGGCGCGCCGAGGAGCTGGCCGCCGAACGCGAACCCGGTCCGGCGCTCACCGCGTGGCTCGCGGAGTACCTCGCGCACAGCACCGTCTACCGCGGGCTCACGTCCTCGGTGATGAGCACGCTCGAGGCCGCCGACGGCCCGCTGGCCCAGGCGTGCGCGGGCATGCGCGAGGCGGCCGGGGCGCTGCTCGCGGCGGCGCAGGAGGCCGGGGCCGTGCGGGCGGACGTCGACCGGGTCGACCTGATCGCGCTGGTCAGCGCCGTCGGCTGGATCGCCGACGAGGCGCCGACCCTCGCGGGCCGCACCGACCGACACCTCGCGGTGGTGCTGGCGGGTCTCACGGCGCCGCCCGGCTGATCGCAGGCACCGGCGGACCGCTATCGGAGCGTGGCGCCCGCCTCACGCAGCTCCGCGAGGGTGCGCTCGGTGGACTCCGGGGCCACCCCCGCGCACAGGTCGGGGAGGACGGTGGTCGCCAGGCCGGCGCCGAGGGCGTCGAGCGCCGTGGCGCGCACGCAGTAGTCGGTGGCGATCCCGACGACGTCCACGGCGTCGATCCCCTTGTGCCGCAACCACTGCCGCAGCCGCAGCTGCCCGGGCTCGGTGCCCTCGAAACCGGAGTAGGCCGCGGTGAACCGGCCCTTGTCGAACACCGCCTCGATCCGCGCGACGTCCAGCGCGGGATGGAAGCTCGCGCCGGGGGTGTCCGCGACGCAGTGCACCGGCCAGCTGTGCACGAAGTCCGGCGTGTCGCTGAAGTGCCCGCCGGGGTCGACGTGGAAGTCCCGGGTCGCGACGACGGCGGCGTACTCCCCGCTGCGCGCCTGCGCGGACACCGCGGCGGCCACCGCGGCCCCGCCCGCGACGGCGAGCGAGCCGCCCTCGCAGAAGTCGTTCTGGACGTCGACGATGATCAGCGCGCGCATCAGTGCTCCGGGAACACGGTCGGGATGGCGGGCTCGCCCCGGCTGAGCTTGAGGCCCTCCCACGGCACCGAGACCAGCGCCTCGCGCAGCCGCTCGCGGCCCTGCTCCAGGGTGGGCAGGTCGGGAACCGTGTCGCCGTCCCTGACCAGCGGGATCGGCAGCACACGATCGTGCGGCCCCCGGGACACGGACACGGTGACCGGGTGCACGACCTCCTCGACCGCCGTCCCGGTCGGCTTGTAGCGGCGCAGCGCGGACTTCCGCCCGCCGCGGGACTCCTTGCTCGACGACCGCTTGGCGACCGGCCGCCCGTCCACCTCGACCAGCTTGTAGATCATCCCGGCGGTCGGCGCGCCGGAGCCGGTCACCAGGCTCGTCCCCACGCCGTAGGCGTCGACGGGCTCCGCGCGCAGGCTGGCGATCGCGTACTCGTCGAGGTCCCCGGAGAGGACGATCCTGGTGTTCGTCGCGCCGAGCGAGTCCAACTGCTCGCGTGCCTGGTGGGCGAGGACGCCGAGGTCGCCGGAGTCGATGCGGATCGCGCCGAGCTCCGGCCCGGCCGCCTCGATGGCCAGCTCGATGCCGTGGGCGATGTCATAGGTGTCGACGAGCAGGGTCGTGCCCGTGCCCAGGGCCTCGACCTGGGCCTTGAACGCGCCCAGCTCGTCGTCGTGCAGGAGGACCCAGGCGTGCGCGGCGGTGCCGGCGGCGGGGACCCCGTGGCGGCGGGCCGCCTCCAGGTTCGACGTCGCGGCGAAGCCTGCCAGGTACGCCGCGCGCGCGGACGCGACGGCCGCCTCCTCGTGGGTCCGGCGGCTGCCCATCTCGATGATCGGCCGCGAGCCCGCGGCGGTGACCATTCGGGCCGCCGCGGAGGCGATCGCGCTGTCGTGGTTGAGGATGGAGAGGAACAGGGTCTCCAGCACGCACGCGTCGGCGAAGGTGCCGGTGACGGTGAGGATGGGGGAGCCGGGGAAGTAGAGGTCGCCCTCCGGGTAGCCGTCGATGTCGCCGGAGAAGCGGTAGTCCTTGAGCCACTTGAGCATCGGCTCGTCCAGCCTGCCCTCGAGGCTTGCCAGCTCGGCATCTCCGAAGCGGAAGTCCTGGAGGGCCTCGAGCACGCGGCCGGTGCCTGCCACGACGCCGTAGCGCCGCCCGTCGGGCAGGCGGCGGGCGAACAGCTCGAAGGTGCACCGCCGGTCCGCGGTGCCGTCGGCGAGCGCCGCGGCGACCATGGTCAGCTCGTACATGTCGGTGAGGAGCGCTGTGCTCGCGGGCATGCTCCGGAGCCTATGGGAGTGTCGGACGGGATCGGGCTGCGTGTCACCATGGAGGCATGTCCGCGCCGCTGAGCTCGCCCACCACCCAGGTGGACCCTGCCCTGGACGAGGACGTCTCCGGTGACACACCGTGGCAGGCCATCGTCTGGAACGACCCGGTCAACCTCATGTCCTACGTGACCTACGTGCTGCAGAAGATCTTCGGGTACCCCGAGCCGAAGGCCACCGCGCTGATGCTGGACGTGCACCACAAGGGCAAGGCCGCCGTCTCCAGCGGGGACAAGGACAAGATCGAGGGCGACGTGGCGAAGCTGCACGCAGCCGGTCTCTGGGCCACCATGCAGCGCACATGAACGGTTGGCGGAGGTCCGGGCGGGGCGGGCGCGCGAGGCTCGTGGCCACGCTCGAGGAACAGGAGTCGATCGTCCTGCGCGGGCTGGTCGGCGAGGTCGTCGGGATGCTCGACGGGCGCGAGGCCGAGACTCCGACCGACGAGCTGGCCGAGCTCACCGGGATGCGCACCGGGCCGTCGAAGCGCCCGGAGGACCGGGTCCTGGCCCGGCTGCTCCCGGACTTCACGATGGAGGACGCGGACCTCGCATCCGGCCTGCGCTCGCTGCACGAGCCCGCTCTGATCGAGGCCAAGAAGCAGGCCGCCTCGACCGTGCTGGAGGCGCTGCCGCCCGAGGGCGGCAGGGTGGAGCTGACCCCGGACCAGGCGGACGAGTGGCTGCGGGCGCTCAACGACGTCCGGCTCGCGCTGGGCACCGCCCTGGACGTCTCGGAGGAGACGCCCGAGGAGCTGCCCGACGACGACCCCCGCTCCCCGCACCTGGGCGTCTACCACTGGCTGACGTTCGTGCAGGACTCGCTGGTACAGGCCCGGATGGGGCTGCTCTGACTTCGCGCCTGTGAACGTCTCGGGTCGTTTCGGCCCTCGCAGGGGATCGAGCTGCGATCATGCCGACATGGCAGACCCGGGCGATGTGCGGATGTGGGACCTGGCGCAGGAGCGGTACGTCCCTGCCGTGACGGGGCGTGGGGTGAGGATGGATGTGGAGAAGGCGCGGGGGGTGGTGCGGGAGCTGGAGACCCTCGCTGACGAACTGGCGCAGGTGAGGTTCGATCTTCAGCCAATCGCCGTCACCCCGGCGGCGTCTGACCCAGTGAGTGGCAACGTCGCTGCACAAGCCAGTCGGATGTTGTCCCAGAGTCGCGCATTCCTCGCGAGTTGGCATGAGGATCTCCATGCTGCGATCCGGGCACTCACCAGCCAGGTGGATGCATACGGGAACGTCGATACCCGCAATTCGGCACGCCTGTGAGTGGTGGTTCCGTCAGGACAGGTGCGTCCCTGCTCGCGATCTTGATCGTCCTGGCCGTCGCAGGTTGCACAACAGGGGGCGCGCCTGCTGCTGATGAACCCGCGTCGACATCAACGCCCACACAAAGCCCTTCTCGGATCGACAGGCCCCTGGATGGGCGGGGCGTCGTCGCGTGTCGTCTCCTGCCCCCCGTACAGCTGGAAGCGATGGGTATCGATTCTGCGACCGCTACGGATCATTCGAATGAGAACGCCAGTAGCTGCCGCTGGCGAACAGTCGATGGCTCCGGAGCCATGAGTTTCGTGCTGAATGTGAATCAGACGCTCAGCCTCATAACGCAGGGACGCGACGGGGTGCAGGGCTATCTCGAGTTCGCACTCCGCGGATACCCGGCGATCCGCGAGAACTCGCCGGGGGAGTCCAGCTGCGCCGTCTACGTGGGCATCGCCGAAAGTCAGGTCTTCGTAATGGATTTCACCACCCGTTCTCTAGACGAATCGGTCAAGGCTTGCGATGTGGCTCAGCGGGGGTCGGAGGCAGTGATCGACTCCCTGAGTTCCCGATCGTGAACAGTCCGCTCGTTCTGGGCCGGGACGCCGGGCCGGCCTGCGATCATGTGGCCATGGACGACCTGGGCGATGTGCGGCTGTGGGACGCGGCGCAGGAGCGGTACGCCCTTGCTGTGACCGGGCGGGGGTTGCGGATGGATGTGGAGAAGGCGCGGGGGGTGGTGCGGGAGTTGGAAAGCCTTGCCGACGCTGTGGCGGGTACTCGACGGGCCTTACAGTTCATCGACATAGTCCCGCCGGCTTCCGACGCGGTGAGCAGGAACATCGCGCTTCAGGGCACGCGGATGATCTTCGCCAGTCGTGCCTTCTTGGCCTCGTGGCACGATGACCTGGTCTCCGCGATCGACGCCTTGAAGGCGCAGATCTCCGGCTACGACGATGTGGACCACACGAACGCGCGCCGCGCATGATTCTCCGGGCTGTGGTCCTGGCCGCCGGTGTCTGCCTTGCACTCGCGGGATGTGGCGGTACCGCGGCGCAGGATGCCGAGGATGGAACGAGTGCGCCGATCTCT
>Ga0157379_10005453_pt1 | contig 10929 bp, 15 predicted proteins | sample S25metaG_FD_121802 | JGI IMG/M metagenome (GOLD analysis project Ga0157379, IMG submission 121802) | Switchgrass rhizosphere microbial communities from Kellogg Biological Station, Michigan, USA - S2-5 metaG | ecosystem: Host-associated > Plants > Roots > Rhizosphere > Soil | place: USA... | reverse complement strand
GGCTTTGCCGCTCAAGAACGCACCTATCAGCGATTCGATCGTGAGAGGTCCGCCGTCTTCGTTCGTTTCGCCGCTCGCTCCCATGCTCGCGGCTTTTTCGAGCATGAGCTTTTGCACCAGTCGTTCCATGGTGCCGACGGTTTTCTCGAGCGACTCGGAGCGGCGCACCACCGCGTCGAAGAGCGACCCCAACTTGTCGAACGCGACGTTGGTCGAGTGCTCGTAGGCGGCCGCAATGAGCTTCGCGAAGGTGATGAGTCGCTGGCTCTCAGCGTCCGGGATCGCTTCGAGGTCGCCCGCGTCTTCGTCGTCGTCTTCGTCGTCCTCCTCGGGTTGATCGCCCGGGCGCACCACGCGAATCAAGCCCCCTTTGGCGTCGAGCGCTTCGACCCGATCGGGCTGTAGCGCCATGACGCTCTTTGCGACTTCGATCCATCGAGCGCCCGGCACCAGGTCAAGTTGGTGCTTTTGGTCGCCCGAAATGATGATGACTCTGGCCGGCCGCGGAACGGCCATGAGCCAAGAGCGCATTTGTTGATCGTTCAACGTGGACCCCCTCAAAAGAACGCGGCGAGACCAGGGATCTGCCGCTGAATGTCGGCGGGCACCGGGATGGGCGCCATGCTCGAGAGCTTGTCGAGAGCGTCTACCCCCTTCGACGCGTAGTCGACGGCGGTAGAGATCACCGGGCCGATGCCCGGTACAAATTGGGTAACCTTGCTCACGATGGGCAGCGCAACTTTGGCAACGCTCTTGATGGCGCTCCAAAACGAGCCGACGAAGTGTCGCGCGGCTTCGGCCGCTTCATCGCCGTAAATCTCGCGCGCTTCGCCGATGCTCATTCCTTCGAGCATGTCGGAGATCGCCCCCAGCTTGTGCAGGTCGCTCTCGTTCGCAAAGCCCGCGATGGTGCCGAGGTGGCAGACCCCATCGATAGCGCCCGTGAGAGCCGTTGCAGCTAGCGGCGCGGTGTGAAGTGCGGTCATCGCGACGTCGGTTGGCGACGGTTTGTCGTCCAAGTGTTCTTTCCAATACCAAGGCAGATCCGCGCGCGCTTGGAACGCGCCGCGCACGGGTCGCACTGCGATTTGCGGCCGGATGATGTACGCCCCGACCTCTTCGACTCCGCCGACGACGGCCGTCGTGATCGACGGCGCAATCATGTGCGGCACCGTCGCGCCACGATGACCCGTGGGTGCGCCCATGCCAGCGCGCTTGCTCGGGTCGTCGATCGTGCCGTCGCTTCGTTGCACGACGGCATGCCAGCGGTGAAGGCCGCTTCGTTTCGCTACTGCCTTCGCGCCCGGGTCTTCTCCGGTGTGACGAAGGCTGGCGGCTTGCCATGGGGCGAGATCGTCACAGTCGCCCCATTTGCGCGCGAGCACTGTTTTCGCATGGTCGAAGTGCTCATCACCAGGCGGTTCCGGCTTCCACTTTATCCCATGCGGCAGAGCTTTTTCGAACGTCGGAACTTCCTTTCGTTCGAGCATGCTCTCGTTCAATCGAGTGGTGGCCTCTAGGGCCGCATCGAGCACGGGCGCGTCGACGTGCGCCTCCGGAACCGCGACATTGATCCGCATGGGGGGTGCCTCCGAGGTTTTTTAGTGAACGACTCGGCCGAGAACCATGAACGTGGCGAAGATGCCCGAGGCGGTGATCGCCATCGCGTTCGAGAGCGTCACGACGAAACGAATCTGCACGCCAGGCTCCGCGGGCTTCATCGTCAAGCGAGTGCCAAACGCCGTGGCCTGCCCGATGAGCTCAGCGTCCCAGCCTGCGATCTCCGCTCCCTGCAAATCGGTGCCGACGAACAATTGCGTGAGCAATCGGCCCGTCGCATCGGTGCCCGTGCGCACGACCGAGACGAGAAGACGCTCACCACGGAAGGGCTTCTGGAGCTGGCCCGAAAACGTGATCTGGTTGAGCGCGCTGGTGAAGGTACCGGCCGGCGAACCAGCGTTCGCGACCATCGGCAGTGGGACCATGCCTTCGTCGGGCTGGATGACGCCCGGCGCGAGCTGGTTGCGCCACTGCGGCTTCGGCGGGATGCGCATGGTGCGGCCGCGCACGTGGCGCGCGAGCCCGGCCGGCGCGACGCCCATCACTTCGCCTTCCATGTCGCCTTCGACGTGGCCGTAATCTCCCATCACCTCGCCCACGATCGGCGACCCGTCATGTGCGTAACCAACAACTTCGAAATGTGACATGTTCGATTCTCCCTTCGGGTACAGCGCTTGAAAAATGGTCAACGTTCAGAAGAGCGCGACGGCGCGACTCTTCAGACTTGCGCGGCGAGGCCGCTGATTTGGGGCACGACGCTCCCGACCTCTTCGCCGGCAATCTTGCCCGTCGTACCGATCTGGTAGCCCGATAGCACGGCGCCAGCGCGCGCGACGTCCGCGATGATCCCGCCCTTCCCCTTGCCGAAATAGAACGCGGCGAGGGTGATCGTTCCAGCTCGGCCGATGACCGGGAGCGTGGGCAGCTGGGCGCCAAAACTCTTTTCGATGAAGCCGAAAACAGCGCCGCCAAGTGCGAGCGAGATCAACCGCTGTTGGTTCAACCCGCCTCCGTCACCGCCTTTTCGGCGATGGTGCTTCTTTTTGGGGGCCGCCCGAGGCGCGCTCACTCGGATGATGGGCTGTGCGACCCGGGGGGCCGAGTAACGAATGATCTGCGCCTGTTTCGGCTTTGCCATGGTCTTTTTGCTCCACACGTGGGGGTTGTTGCGCTTGGTCCACTTGGCCATTTGTCAAGTGTAACCGGGCGTTCACAAGCAGAGCGAGACAAAAAGTCTCGTGGCGGAACCGGTGAACACTTAGGCAGTGTATCCAACCGTTCACAAAAAGAAGCCCGCAAACAAAATCGAAGGGGTGATCCGATTTCGCTTGCGGGCAGAGCCTATTTTGCCGGCAGGCTACTACGCAGGGAGATCGCCAGCCGTTAGCGCGGAGGGCGTCACGACAGCCGATGGCCAGCACGCCATCAACCAAGACGAAGCCTACCAAGGACAACCGACCCCGACAAGCACGGGAGGTCGCATTTTGTCCGGCTTTTTCCCGTAGATATTTCGCTTTTGCCACCTCCGGACGTCCGTCTAGGGTCTGTTGTGGGTCCGAAGTAGCTCCGATCTTCGAGGTACCCCCATGCCACGTGGGTCTGCGGGGCTTCTGCGGAGCTCTGATCACGCCAGACGGGGGGGGGTGCGAGGGTCCGATCTTCGCGGACGGGGGGTGCGATCACGCCAGACCGGGGGGTGGCCGAGGGGTGCGATCACGGTTTGGGGGGGGGTACGCTTGCAACTGAAACCCCCGTCCAACCAAGTGGCGGCCGAAGTCGCGGCGCGCGCCATTTTGGCCATGGGCGGCACTCGTCTCGCAGTGCAGATCGCGGCGCACGTTGGCGGCCGCGGTGAGACGAGTTGGGAAACCGATCCGACGCTGCGCCTCTACCTTCGTCGCAGTGACGGGCGCCTCTACCATCGCGGGTCGATCGGACGCGTGCGCCGATTCATGGCCAAAAAAGGCTGGATTTCGAGCGTTCGCGTGATGCCTACTCACACGCCAGACAAAGCAAAACGACCGTCGACGTACGGCACGACGAGCAAATCGATCGCGTGGAAATTGCTCGGCGTGCGTAACCCGCTGACCAAGGGCGAGAAAAAAGAAGCGCGCAAAGAGGCGCGCGCAGCGATGGCGCCGAGCGAGTACAAGCCGCGTCGACGGACGGCCGGCGTCGATCCGGCGCTCGCGCGCATGGTCGCCGGTCTCGGTGCCCCCCATCAAGTTGTGGGCGTTGTCCAGCAAAAAGAGATAGCCCCAAAGGGGGTGTCCACCCGACAGGGCACCACTGAAAAAGTGTACAGCGCGGACGAACGCCAGCGCCGCGCCGAAGAGCGAGCGGTCGAGCAACGCGCCCGCTTCGCGGCATGGTCGGCCGAGCACGACCCCGACCCCGACCCGTAGCGAGCCCTCCGCGCCCGTCGATCTCCCCCCCTCCCTAGCCGGAGGCGTGCCCGCGATCGGTTTGAAGTGCCCGGAAACGGCCGCTGGTGCCCGGTATCGGGCATTTTTCGAGCTCGTAGGCACCCGAGCGGAGGACCAAGGGCCCAGAGAGCATGTAGGTAATGTTCTATCGGTTGCAACAAATAGGTGCCTTCCTTCGAAGCCCCTCTCTTCGAGAGAAATTGAAATACTGGCGCCCGATGGGCGCCGTGCGGCACTCGCTACGCTCGCAGGGCGCCCGTTGGCGCCCGTTTCGTGGGGCGTGGCGGTTCCGGCTCGAGAACGGCAGCGGCAATGCGTGAAAGGTCGCAACGAGCCGAGGAGAGCTCAACAGTAAGGTGCTGCGAGAAATGCGCCATCGGCGCGGCAACGTCGAGCGAGGGACAGCACCGCGGGGACACTCGCTCGAGCAGACCGAAACGAGAGCGCCGCACGCTCGAGCGGGGGGGGGCGCCCGGGGGAGTTGCGTCCACGCTGCGAAGGGTGCGACCATCGACCGATGGCAAAACGAGGCATTCCGCCCTGGCACATGTGGGGGTCGACGAGCGCGGTCAAGGTGCCGTGCTCGCTCTTGTCGATCGCGCAGAACGCGCCAACGGTGGTGACGCAACAGCTGTTGCAGGTGAACTACGGCCGCCCGGAGAGCTGGAATTTCCTTTGCGAGGCGAAGCTACTCGAGTGCTCGATCCCCAACCCGCAAGCGTCGAACGTCTCCGCGTTCTTCGAATTGCAGCTGGGACTCGGCCGATCGACGGTCATTTTCCCGCAATTCATGCAATTTCAGTGGAACATCGCTACCGACATCGGCGTGCAGAGGTACGCGACTTCGGCGCCCGGCCCCGTGCGCTTCGCTGGCGATCTGACGCCCAACATCATCGAGAATTTCACGGCGCAAGCCATACAAGCGCGGTGCAATGTGGTTTGGGCGCAAGGCTTCGACGTCGGGGCGACGGCGACGGTCGAGATCACCATGCATGTCTCGCCCATCGTACACACTCGACCCGAGTGGCATTCGCACCGTGAAGACGCGCAGTATCCGGGCGGCGAGAACGAAGGCCACTGATGAGCGGCCGCCAAAAGCGCGCGCGCCAAAAGCTCGGCTCTCTCGTCGTGCTTCCGGGCGACGTGAAGGCGATCCAGGCGCAACTCAAGGCCGATTTGGAGCTCGTTCGAACGTCGCTGCAACGATGTGCAACGGCGGGCACCTTCACCCCAGAGAAGACGCCAGCCGATTGGAATTCGTGGCAGAGCATGAAAACGCGGGCGGAAGCCTTCGTGGCGGAGTCGCCTTCGTTCCTCTCGTCGGCCGCGCAATACGAGCGCGGCGAAGCCGTGCAAAAAGAGCTCGCGAGCTGGCACGATCGAGCGAAGGGGCTTGGCTGTGACGCCGGGCAGGCGCCCACGATGCCCGACGCTGGCCCCGGGATCTCGTCGCTCTTCGCGGGCGCGTCGACGACGGCGCTTCTCGTTCTCGCGGCGCTCTATTTGCTGAAAAAATAGGTGATTTGGTTGACCGTCGCCGCTTTTCTCGCGGGCGTCGTCGTCGGCTTGGTGGTCGGGACATCCGGATAGGTTACTATTCGGACGTGAGAAAACGAATGAAGCAACTACTACCCCTCTTCGAGGGGATGGCGGCCGAGAACTCTTGCGCCGCGTATGTGCGTGTATCGTCGCGTTCGCAGTCGCACGCCATGCAACGCGCCGCGATCGAGAAGTGCGCAGAAGCTCGCGGCGACCACGTTGGACGGTGGTTTGTTGAAACGATGAGCGCCGCGCGCCTCGCTCGGCCGATGCTCGATCACGTGCGCGAGCTCGCGCGGACCGGCGCGCTACGAACGCTTTACGTGTACCGGCTCGATAGGCTCGCGAGGAGCGGCATTCGCGACACCTTGGGCATCGTCGAAGAGCTGCGAGGGGTCGGGTGCAAGCTCGTGACCGTCGCCGATGGCTTCGACCTCGAGGGGCCGGCGAGCGACGTCGTGATCGCCATGCTGGGCTGGGCGGCAAAAATGGAGAGGCTTGCCATCGGCGAGCGAATCGCGGCCGCTCGGGTGCGCGTCGAAGCCAAGGGGGGCGCGTGGGGGCGGCCGCGGCGCGTCGACGCGACGAGCTTGGCCAAAATGAAAAAACTCCAGGCGGCCGGAAAGACCCTTCGCGAGATCGCAATCTCTACGAAGGTGCCACGCTCGACGGTCGCTGATGCTCTGTCCGAGAAACATGCCCCCAAGTCCTCGAAGCCAAAGCCGAAAAAACAAGCCTCAAAAAAGGGCTCACCCCCCTTGTCCGAGTAGGGTACTATTCGGACATGATGCGAACACTTTTCATGTTGGTCATTCTTCTCACGGTCTCGTGTGGTGGCAACGATGAGCAAACGACTCTTACGAGCTCGGACGCGGGGAGCGAAGCGGCAACGGCGCGAGAGCTTCCAAGCGGAGATGCGATGCCTGGCGTTCGATTCGAGGATTCGAGCGATGCTTCGGACGGCGCGCTTTCAACCGACGGCGGAAGCGGACGGATCGACGCTTTGGATGTCGCCAAGTCCGACGCTTCTAAGAACACACCGAATGGTGATGGCGGTGGCGAGGCAGAGGCTTCGGGCCCTGCGCCGGTGATGTGCCAGACGATCGACGGGCTCTCGTCGTGCGCGAACCCGTGGCCCTTCGAGTGCCATCGATCGAGCTCGCGCGAGTGCTGCAACCTACCCAACTGCGGCGCCTCCGACCAATGAACTCGATGAGCTTGATGGTGGCTCTGTACGACGAGCCCGACGAAGCTCGGCACGCCGAGATTTACGAATGCCTCCGGCTGAACCTCGAGGTTTTCGATCTCGTCTGGTGCTTTCTCGAAGACACCGGCGCGCGCGCGCGCTGCGCGCCGCTGCTCGAGTCGCTACACGCGGAACCGGTGGAACTCGGAAAGCGGCTCACCTTCGCGCGGGCATTTGGCCACGCGGGCGCCGGTTACAACGTGCTGGCCAACAACGATATTGCCTTCGGCCCCGACCTCCCCGCGAAGCTCGCGCGCTTCGGAGAACCCCTCGAGTACTCGAGCAGCTCGAAAGAATTCTGGTGCGTCTCGCGCCACGAATCGAACGGCCGAATAGTACCCTTTCCGGAACATAGTCAAGACGCGTGGATCTGGCACGGCGCGGCGCGGGTGCCGCTGATACTGAACACCGCGTTCTATCTCGGGCAGCTCGGGTGCGACAACCGCGTCGCGTTCGAAGCCAAAGCAGCGGGCTATTTGCTGCGCAACCCGGGCGAGCGAATCCGCATCGAGCACCACCACGCGTCCCAAGTGCGCCGCACCACCGGGCGACTCACTGGCGGATACGAGTACGTACCACTTGAACGGTTGTAGCCCCTTGCGAGCTGTCCGGATAGTCATATTATCGGACAGTGAAGGGGTGATCCATGAGCAAGAAACCAGTCGAAGAATCGAAGGCGAAGGCGAAACCGGACTCGTTTACGATGAAGTACCACCAGTTCAACAACGAGCTTCAAAAGAAGCTCGAGAGCGAGAAGCCGTGGAAGCCGCGGCCGCGACAACCCAACCAACACCAGAAGCGAGGCGCATAAGTGAAAAAGCCGGTTTTCGTCACAACGAGCGTCTACGCGCTCGCCCACCAAGTAGGCATGCGCGGCGCCGTCGAATCGGTCGCCGCGCAGCTCGATAGCCCGCGCGAGCCGGCGAACCTGCCCGTGGTGCGAACCATCGAGCGGCTTCGCCACCTCGCTGAGGTGCATTTGCACGTCGACGCGGGCGCGACGTACATCGGCATGGCGCGCACGAGGGCCTTTCACGAGGCCTACAAAACGGGCTTGCCTTGGGTCATGATCGACGACGACATCGATTGCACGCTGCAAGTGTGCTCGGCGATGCTCGAGGTCCTCGAAGAGCCCTTGCCGCGGCTCGTGATCACGCCGTACCTCACGCGCGACACCGAAGACCCCAAAATGACGATGACGCTTCCGCTGGTGCGTTCGGAGCGCCAGGTCGCGGGCGCTCGCATGCTTCGCCTACCGCGCGGCACGGGCGCGGGAATGGGCTTCGTTGGGATGAACCGCGCCGCGATGGATCTGATGGTGGCGGCCGCGGACGTCGACAAGCTCACATGGTTCGACGGCGGCGAGAAGAAGCTCGCGCTGTTTTACGACGAGCTCTTCGAGGGGCTCTGGTACGGCGAAGACAACAACTTTTTCCGGAAGCACGTGCCGAGTGACGTGACGGTCGAAGCGATCCTTTCGGGCATCGTCGTGCACGGCGGCGTGCCGCTTGACCTTTCGAAGCTCTAGAGCGACTCTCGATAGTCGGCGGGCCCGGTTGGATGCATTGCTTCCACCGGGCCCGTTTCGTTTTGTCAGACCTGCGAAGGTCCGCCGAGAGCCGCTTGCAGCTCGCGAATCGTCGACGTCAGCCCGGAAATCTCGTGATCGCGTTGCGCCAGTTGCGCTTCGAGCATCGCGGTTCTATCGATTTTGAGCTGGAATTCCTGCGTGAGTGAGAAGAGCTCTTGACGCTCCGTCGGAGCGGCGGCCGGCGGGGCAAAGAGCGCCGTGATCTCGACTTCGCGACCGAGGCGCACCGCCGTCGATCGCAGGTGGGGCACGCACCCGTTGCACGAATAGCCGTGCTCGCCCCAAGGCCAAGAGTAGTGAACTTCCGCTGGTTGACCGCATGAGAAGCACGGCGCGTCGGAGATCTGGGGCTTTTCGTACATGGCTCGAATTCCTTTCACGGGATAGGCGTAGCGCCGCCAACAGAGACGACGGCGGCGATGCGATCAAGGGCTGCTTTTATGCTGATGGGCGCGGGCGCGACCCACTGCGCGGGGACGGCCGGAGTGTAGCTAGAGTTCACCGCGCTCATCGTCATGAGGGGGGTGATGATCCCGCCGGGCATCGCGTTTTGTTGCGATGATGGCGCGGTCGCGGTGCCCGTTGAAAACAGGTTCAACCGAGAAGCCGAAAACGAGTACGTAGCTCCGGCGACACCCTGCAAGCAGTTGACCGGGACCACCCCGTTGATTTGCGCGACCGAATTGACGTCGAGACTGAAATTGGTTCCCGCGGTGTTGCCGGTGATGTTCGCGAAAAAAGCGCCCGCGACTGGTGCGTTGATGACCGTCGCATCCCACATCTCGACGAGAAGCACCGCGCCCGCCGGGACGTCGTAGATGCGTCCGCCGGAGGCGTTCATCGAGCACCGCGAGAAATTGCGCATGTACAGGTGAAAAATCTTGCCCGACGTTGGAACGGTCATCAGAGCGCCGGTGCCGTTGTACGAAAGGCGAACGTTGTCGATCGTCTCGATGGGCGTCGTGAAGGTCACTCCCGCCGGGCAGATGACATCGACGCGATTTCCCGTCGCGCCGTCACCGGGGAGAATGCCAAAAAAACAGCACCCGAAGCCGAAGTCGTAGGCGCCCGCCGGAATGGTGCACGGGGCAAGCTCGGAATCGAAGCAAATGGTTTTCGCGCCCCCAGGCGTTGCGAGCACCGCCGCGTAAAGCGCTGCCCACGAAGCAAAGACGTTGCCCGATGGCGTAGGGGCACCCGGGCGAAAGATGAACTTCGTTCGCTCGGTCGTCAGTTGGTCGAGCGCACCCGCTACCGTCGACGGCGCCGGGTTCCACGCCGCCGGCGCCGCGGGTGCGTAAGCGACGCTTGCGGCCGATCCATCGGCATTGATGGTGCGAATCGGGCCGGAGGGCCCGACGCCATCTTGTTGAAACCCCGTGGGGCCGAACGTGCTCGCTAGATTTTGCGTCATGAGGCCGATCCTCCGAGGTAGGGCTTATGCAACCCCTTTTTGAACGTCGTCCAGGGGGTGAAGTCCGTACCCCCTTTGCTGATATCGAGCGCCGCGCGCGCGTTGGTCGTCGGGTCGAAGAGGTTTTGGCGGGCCCAATCAGGGTGACTGGGTACGTGGATTTGCCAAAGCCCGATGCTCGTTCCTAGGAGCACGTCTCCCACGGCGCTGACGTTTCCGCCGCTCTCCGCCATCGCTACGGCCGCCGCGAGGCTCGGGTCAGGGAAACCGACGGACAGCGCGAGCGCGCGAAGCTGGGCCAACGTGAGCCCCTTCCCGGCGCTAGAGCTCGTCTTTTTGCTGGCGAGAAAAAGCAGCCCGAGAACGAGCACCGCCGTTTTGGTCGAGGGGGCCACGCTTCACGCGTTGGCTTGACCAGACGGGGGGGGCGGCGAGGGGGAGGCCGTGGGCATCGCGCCCGGGCGCACCTTGTAGGCAACTACCCCCTTTTTCGCGCCCATGGCTTGCGCCACGTACGTGACCCATTCCCCGGCCGTCTGCTCGCTTTTGCGCGCGTTGGCACCTTGCTTCCAAAGAACTGGCAAAAGCTGCCACGCGCGCGTCTGGACAGCCTGAGGGGGCGGATTGTGGGGCACCCAACCCGCGGGGAACGGCGGGAGCCCGTTGGGCTTCGCTTGGGGCCACGGGGGGGGGGTCGTTTTCGCGGCCGCTTGGGTCTTGGCGGCTTGCGTGAGCACCGCGGCCGTCGTCTGCTTTTGCTTCGCGCTCGCGGCGTGCTGTGCGAGGCGCGTTTGTCGCGCGAGCTCGGTAGCCTTTTTCGCGTCCGCTTGCGCGGCCGCGGCCGCCTCGGGCAGAGAAACCGGTTTCGGAGCGGAGGGAACCGCGGGCGTGAAGATCGACGAAATGCCACCACCGCCCCCCTGCTGTTTCGACAGAAGCATCATCAACAGAACGAAGGCAAAAGCGCTCATTTCGTGGTCTCCTTGTGCACGCCGTTGGTTTTGGTCGGAGGCGCCTCGACTGCGCTCTGGGCTTTGCCGCTCAAGAACGCACCTATCAGCGATTCGATCGTGAGAGGTCCGCCGTCTTCGTTCGTTTCGCCGCTCGCTCCCATGCTCGCGGCTTTTTCGAGCATGAGCTTTTGCACCAGTCG
>Ga0157379_10005451_pt1 | contig 10932 bp, 15 predicted proteins | sample S25metaG_FD_121802 | JGI IMG/M metagenome (GOLD analysis project Ga0157379, IMG submission 121802) | Switchgrass rhizosphere microbial communities from Kellogg Biological Station, Michigan, USA - S2-5 metaG | ecosystem: Host-associated > Plants > Roots > Rhizosphere > Soil | place: USA... | reverse complement strand
TGGCTGACTATGTGGCATTAACCTCGGCGAACTTTTGTAGAACCGCAGCCTCGACAATATTATCGTGGGACACCTGCGAAGTCCTGCTTTATGGCACGTACAGTCTCGGTGCGGATAAGCCTCTCGACCGTGAACGATGGAACGGCTAGTATTTCGGAAAGTACGTTGGGTACAGGACAAGTGTGGATTGGACTGTAATACCATGTTTTGAGCGGCTTGTCTATCAAGTCATGCCCTACAACTTCAGACAAACGAAAGTCCCAGCCAAGGTCATCTTGATGACTGCTGCATTGGTGAAGAGGGTCCAGAAGCGATGAGAGGAAAACCCATATAGAGGTTTCAAAGTTGGTTATTTTTCTTTTTGATTTCTGTTAGATGATTCGGTCCTGACTGATTGTCTTGTCAATGCAGCTGACGAGCTTCCCCAGCCATGTTACTTGTTCCTCGCTGTATGCAACGCGGTAGCAAAGATGGAATACATGCCTGCAAATTACACCGAACGGCGTCGGAACCGCATCCTCGAGAACTTCATTCTGTCAAAGGATCGTACTAAGATCGAGTACCAACTGATGGACCTGGTAGATTGGAGTGTTATGATATCTGATGACGAGCACCGCGAAGAACTCGACAACTTCAAACGTGCCAGGCGTCTACATCGCAAAGTACCAACGTCACGTCTCGCTCTCCAGCCATCTGAAGACGAACTCTCGGAGCCTGATTGTGGATTCGGCGCAACAGTGTGATGTTTTGGGGGTGTAGATGAAAGAAGATTGTGTATGGATGCAAGAGATTCGGGATCAGCGTGCTAAAGCTGCTTGTTATTCGCCTCCTATGGTTTTGACGACGTCACGATCCTGAGCCTCGTTGCTTGCGTACCCCTGATAATACTTCGGTTTCATCTCGGTAGTTTGAAGAGCATGAAGAGCTGGTTATCATCCTCGATTAGAGGCAACAGCAGCGTATTGGTTGTGAACGAGCCCTCTCCGTTTGGGATCTTCCCGTCTTATGCCTTTCCCCAAGTATCCGGCGGTGCGGGCAGTTCGTGAGGCTGAGATTCGGGGGACCAAAACCGATATTGGGTTTGACATTAATATCTTCGTTAAGATGCCAAACAGGGATAGTCAAGGCCCGCTCAACATTTTTCGTCATGAGGTGTTACAGTTTTAGGAGAGCGGGAAGAGGCGGGGGTCGAGGGCGGCGTTTGAATTTGGCGGTTGTGAAATTTATTCGGAAAGCCCGGAGGAGGGGTTTGGAAGAACGGACGGGGACAATACCTTGGTCCTTGGACGTGGTGCCACGAACGAACACTTGAACGAATGGATCCCAATCCTTCGGCCTTCACTATTAATGCTCACGGACCATTATCAAACCCACCGTCCAAATGTCGCCTGTATTGAAGCCGTGGAGGAGGTGGTAGCTACTTATGAGACCGGGAAAGGTGAAGGAACGATATCTGGAACTGACACCACGATCAACCAATCAGAACGGGCCCCAGCGCCTTGGCCTCATTACCACGAAATATTGCTTTTATTTTTCCATCCATTGCTTAAACCTTTTTTGGATATTCTTTCACTTCACGATCACCATTAAGGACATACATTTCTCTGTAATTTTTCTCCTTGATTTATATTTATATTTGGACTTTATTGCCCAGCGACATAAATACCTACATGTTTCGCGGCGGTCTCTTTCTCTTTCTCTTCATGTGTTCCACTCACTCTGCTGTCTCTTATTTGTTTGTAGGTATGTTACTCCACTAATTTGAATATTAGAATCATCCTCTGAAGTGACGTTTGTGTGATGTGCTGTGTGAAACCTGAGGAAGCAAATGAGACAGATGAGACAAATAAATACGTACTGTCGTCATACAAGGCGCGGCAAGGTGTGACGAAATAGAATCATTATATTCGAATAAATCTGATTCAAGACGTATCAGAGTGAAGTGTGCTCTAAGAAAATGACTCGGTGAGTCCATGTAAACGATGTCAGAGTATGTAATCGTTTCCCTCCTTGAATGAAGTTTGGGAGAAATGTCTATGATATACGTCGCCAACCGCGACATTCAATCCCACAGGATATTTAGTTTTTGTGCCCATGGCGAGCCCATAAGATATCAACGCGAATTCCCCCAAACAACAACATTCATTCAACATGGTTCTCACAATTCCCGGTCCAATCCAGGCTTTGAGAGGTATGAAGACTCCGCTGCATCATTTTCGGCGAAATTGGATATCGATAGAGGTACGTGCTTTTCGCGCTGCGGTGTTAGGGTGAAGAGGCTGATTTTGCGGGTAGGCTATCCCTTTGTAAGCCAGTCGTTCGATCCAACTCTAGAGCTACAAACTATAACTTCAATAGGTATGCTTGTATTGCCAGTACTTGTATCGCAGGGCTAGCGTGTGCCGTGCATGCTGGTCTTGGTCCTGATAGTGAGTCCTGGGTACCAATATGTCTTTCGTGTTTACTGATTATGTGCCAGTTATCTGGACTAGAAAGGTCCCTTCGCTTTTCAACACGGTCTCCCAAGATGAAACCCCCAAGTGGGGTATGAAACTTGGTCCTAGAATGGATGCGAGTGGGTATCCCCAGAGGGCATACGTCAAGAGGTGGGTTCTCTTGATTTCGTTGGAGAAAGTGCTGATTGACGTTTCACAGATGGACAAGACCTGAGGGCATCGCAAAAGCAAAGGAAGGAAAGGTAATTACTTATTGGACTCAGTTGAAGGAGGGGAAGAATAGAGGTGGGGCTGAGAACTTCATCCCGTTGTAATTCTGTAAAATATCGGCCTATTGTCAACTTTGCCAAATGTGATCAAAGATGGAGTTTCGAGCCTCAAACTATAAATTTTAACTCACTAGTTATGAATCCGGTGTGGTTAGTTGTTATTATTATTCAATCGTCAAAGTATGCGTTAGCTCGTCAAAGGGTGTTCAGTACTTGAGCATGGCATAATACTTGATCAACCAGCAGCAGGATCCCACGTTGCGCCTTGGAAACCTCGGGTGGCATATTTCCTTGACTAAGTGAGGCAAAAGGGGCCCTGTATGTCGAGATAATACCTTGACGTTGGGATTTTGAGTGTGATCGACGAGAACATATTTAGCCTCCTGAAGACTAAGGCTCAATTAACTGGGTAGCATTTAACCCTATAAGAAAAAGGTGTGTTAATCTACAAAACAGAAGGTTTATGATTCCCTGTCACCTAGACTTGAGAAAGAAGAATGAAGGGAACGCTCATGCTGGCCCTGAAAGGAAACCGAATTGCTTCCGTCGCATGTTCTCTTCAGCGATCTCCACGCCTCAACAACATGGAGCCCGTCAGGAAATGACCCCCATATCTTCATTAGTTGTTAAAGCTATTATGTTACGCATCCACACGAGCATCCTTCATGTGAAGGTTACGCAGGATATTACTGGTTGACCTGTTCAGAAGCATTGAATTTTACGAAGGCCTTCCAGATTCCTCAAGTTGGTGATAACCTTGCTGCTGCGGCATGGCAATATAAAAGCCATGTATGAGAAATCCTTCGCATTATCTTCGACACTCTTGTTCCCTCGCTGCCCTTCTGCCGCTCCTCGAACCTTCTCCCCGACTGTCATTTGCTATCTTACAACGTTTCGATTATTGCACTCATCTGTTCATGTGCTTTCGCCTCCAACAAAGCCTCTTTTTGCTCGTTCCTCTTGTAGCCGTGATTGAGTTAGCCGTGACTGCTTCTCTATTTTCTGAAGATTCTAAAGGTCACCATTTTACGAACAAAAAGTATCATGACCTGTGGGTTTTAACTCGCTGTTATATGGTCTCCGTTTTATTGATAAAATGTCGACAGACTCGTAATATTTCTTGGTATACCATCCCCACTCCTATTAGGTACTCCCGCAAAATCTGATTCCTCCCCAGTAAATTCTGCATGGACGTTAATATTTGGCATCATTTACGCATGGTGGATTTTCGCTAGGGCAGGCCATTTTATGTCTGGCCTTCCGGCCTCGATGTTGTGGCTTTGTCTTACATCCGCATTTTGGGTTCGTATTTTGATTGCTTATTCTCCCTTATTTCCAATAATATTCATATTTTGAGCACAGGGCGCAACGGCAGGGCTATTTCGTAACACAAGAACAGGCGGTATTTGCGATGGACTCCCTCCCCTTTCACGGTGAGTCTATCTAGAAACGAATACCGCACCAGTGTGTTTATATCCTTCGTTTATTAGCTGTCGACATTCCCTCACTGTAGAAGCTCTTGGATGGACGGAATTCGCTCTATGTCTTTTCACCGTAGTTGTCCAATGGATTTCTACGACAGAATACCCCAAGGGAAACGACCGGCGAAGCTGGGTTAGTCATTTTTCCTACACTTTATATAAACGCGAACATATATCCAACCACTCACATTTGTAGCGACAAAGCTGGTATGAAACTCAACCAGCTATGAGGCAGGTATGATGGCCTCGACAAGTTCCGATTTCGTTTCGTACTATAACGCTGGTGTAAGTCGAAAGAAATATGGCGTATAATATGGCGCAAAGTCTTATCGCCCCTTGATTATTTTCTAAAGGGCATTATTGTATTTCTGCTCTCATTATGTCATCTAAATATTTATAAATTGCTGTGGTAGTCTGCATTGAATAAATTCGGTGGATGAGTCGCTTAACGGAGTTGAAGTCGTTCCATAAAAGGAAAAATGGAGAATGATCCCGAAGATTCGGGAAGTCCCTGATGTCACGTGGACTCAAGAAAGACTCAAATATCGCATCTTGAAGTTTAGGTCACAGAGAACTTCAGAGCATTCAACATCTACTATGCCAGACGTAGGTGTCCTTGGCGTAATATTTCCTCTATCTTGGTTGCTGATAATCCTATTCCTTCAGGTTAACGAACTAAAAGCGCAAGGCAACAAAGCCTTCCAAGCTAAAGATTACGACGCCGCTATCGACTTGTTCACTCAAGCTATTGCCCTTGATCCCAAGAATCATGTCTTGTGGTCGAATCGAAGTGCTGCAAAAGCTGGCAAGAAACAGTGGGCTGACGCGTTGGCCGATGCCGAAGAGGTCAGTGGCTCTCGATTCTACGCGATCTAGTCCTGTGGCTGACTCCTACAAATGTAGACCGTACGTGCCAACCCATCCTGGTCGAAAGGTTATGCGCGTAAAGGTGCGGCCCTCCACGGAGCAGGACGATACGATGAGGCCATTGCTGCGTATGAGAATGGACTTAAGATTGAGGAGAACGATTCTTTGAAGAAGGGATTGCAAGAGGTCAAAGCTGCCAAAGGTAAAGCTTTCCGAAGTATTGAATGCAAACATAATCTCATGTGAAAAACAGAACGGGAGTCTGCGGAGGGTAACTTGGGTTTCGGTAAGATCTTTGCGGATCCCAACATTGTCAGTAAGCTCGCGGCGAATCCCAAGACGGCTGGTTTCCTTGCCGATCCTATGTTTATGCAAAGGGTACGTACGTTATTTACTAATTGGCGGTCCTCATCTTATTGTGACACAGTTGAACATGATCCAAAGAGATCCTCGACTAGCCGAGACCGCTCTACAAGACCCACGCATGATCACTGTCATGGGTGTACTCCTCGGTATCGATATGCAAGGCTTTTCCGGAGATGATGTTCCTCCTGATGTTGCAGCTCAAGCCGCCACACCTTCATCCTCCGAGCCTCCATCTAACCCGCGTGCATCTGAAGCCCCGAAACCCAAAGAACCTGAAGATGTGAAAATGGCAGATCCTGAGCCCGCAGAAGACGACGAGGAAACGAAGGCCAAGCGGGAGGCCGAAGCTGAGAAGCAGAAGGGTAGCGAAGCCTACAAGAAAAAGGAATTCGACGTCGCGGCCAAAGCGTTCGAACGCGCATGGGAGCTATGGCCCAAGGATGTTACCTTCTTAACAAACCTCTCAGGTTTGTGGAACCGTGTCTGTCTGTCTTTTTCATATTCTGATCATATCTGTAGCTGTTTATCTTGAGCAGGGTGATTATGACAAGTCCATTGAGATTTCCGAAAAGGCAGTTGAAGAGGGCCGCTCAGTAAGTGCTTGTTTCGTGATAAGCATTGTAAATCTCTTAAGTTTCCGTCAAGATTCGTGCCGATTTCAAGCTCATCGCAAAGGCCTTGGGTCGTATCGGAACAGCTTACTATAAGAAAGGAGATCTAGAAAGTGCGATTAAATGGTATAATAAGAGTTTGACTGAGCATCGTACTGCGGATATTTTGAATAAATTGAAAGAAGTAAGTGGTTTATACTTCTGATTTGCATTATTCTCATTGCTCTCATGATTTAGGTCGAGAAGCAGAAGACGGAGGCGGATCGTCAAGCCTATATTAACCCAGAACTGTCAGCAGCTGCTCGAGAGCAAGGTAATGCTCAGTTTAAGGTTCGTATTACAATGTTGGGTTATGCAATGCTATTCTGACATTACATTTGTAGTCGGGCAATTACGCCGATGCTGTAAAGTCGTACACGGAAGCCATCAAGCGTGACCCCTCTGACCCTCGAGGATACAACAATCGTGCCAATGCTTACACCAAATTGGCTGCTTTCCCCGAGGCGCTGAAAGATGCTGAACAAGCCATTAAAGTCGATCCTAAGTTTGGTGAGTGTTTCCATCTATATGTTCAGATTAGGTGTTGATACGTTGCTTATAGTCAAGGGATATATCAGGAAGAGTCATGTATTGTTCGTCATGAAGGAATATACCAAGGCTTTGCAAGCTGCCCAGGAGGTTGGCATACATAATCCACCTTTCTTTTATGTTAACTCACTATTTTTAGGCTCAAGACGTCGACGAGGAGAAGAAGCATACAAAGGAAATCGCCGAGCAGATTCAAAAGATTACTTTCGAAATCTACAACCAACGTGCCGGAGAGAGTGAAGAGGAAACTTTGCAACGTGCTATGAGGGATCCCGAAGTTGCTGTAAGTGTCATATCTTGACAGTCCTCTAGCCAAGCACTGAATTCTCGTGTTTTAGTCAATTATGAGTGATCCTGTTATGCAACAGGTGATTATCTATGTGATATTTCTCACCTTCGCCGTTGCTGACTTTCATGTAGATCCTACAACAAGCTCAGACAGAACCAGGAGCGTTGCAAGATCATATGAAGAACCCTGGCATCCGTGCCAAGATTCAGAAGCTTATCGCCGCTGGTATAATCAAGACACGTTAAGATGGATGTTGGAACCTCAGCACTTGCTTAATTCATTCAAAATCTTTTCTAATCAAACTGCCATTCTTTTGTTTAACTGCTGTGTAACGAATAGAAATCATTGAAGTCGTGGACTCCGTCAATCATACTCACTTGTAACTACTTGCTCAAAATTATACTTCACATCGGATTCCCAGTGTTGCGGAGTACATTGGATACCGTTCTCGACCGTGCCTGTACAAGAGGTTCTTATGCGCCTAAGGGGCAAGACGTCACAATGAGGGTGACGTCAAGTTCATATCAGGACCCATCCCTTGCCCAACATGCCTCCTGCCATTGACCTCGTACTCGTCTTCGATGCTGGGCGCACTCATGCTCTTTCTAAACAACAGGCCACTGACGATGCCCGGAATGCTGAAGTAGAATATAATCGACTTCTTATGATGCTGCGTGATGCAGGCTTCAAAATCACCGGCAGACGAGGCGAACGCCGTGGTGAAATCCTCGTTCTTCTCTGGACTCCACCACGAAAGCTTGCCCAACTTGTAACTGCTCAAGTACACGACGACTTCCTCCTCGGTTTACCTTCTTCAACACTTCCTGGTCAAATCAAGGATTTTGTGGAGACACCACTTTCTTCGGGGGATCGCACCCGTGTAGTGTACTCTCATATCACCTCGCTGAAAGTTGAAGGCGGTCTTGGTATTATCCCTGGAGTGGAAGAGTGGCCTCGTTTGAAAAGCATATTGGCCTTGCACGATAATGACTTTAATAAGCGTTGGATTCAGGATTGGACACACCGTCTGAGAGGGTTCAATATTCCCCTTGCGGAGCTTAACAAAATACGCGATGAAGTGAGTTACAAACTTGCTATATTTAATTTATTATACTGATATTTACGAACAGTTTGGTGAAGCAGTGGTAGGCACTATTCGACCTACTGAAATTATAGGCTTTTAAAAATTTCTACTAGGCCATGTATTTCGCCTTCCTGTCTTCCTACACGCAATCTCTCATTTTCCCGGCAATCCTCGGCCTTTTATTCTGGTTCTATGCGCGCCCCTATTCCCCTTTGTATTCGTTCCTAATCAGTCTATGGTCACTTTCCTGGGTCGAATGGTGGAGGATTCGTGAACGTGCACTCTCAGTTCATTGGGGTACTCTTGGCTCATTTCGCGCTGAAAAGAGACGGGCTCAGTTTCGTGGGGAGCAAGGAAAATCGAACGAAGGCGCAGAGGAGCAAGTATTTCCTTGGTATAAACGCGAAATGCGCATTTTGGCGTCTATCCCAATCATCCTGGCCTTTTCTATTATTCTAGGCGCACTAATGACAGCAATTTTTGTCTTTGAGGCATTTGTCACACAACTATATCAAGGACCTCTGCACAACTATATCGTAAGTAAATCAGTTGACACATTGAATTTATGTTGATGATATCGTGTAGTCTTTTGCACCAACTATTTTGTTTGTCGCTCTTGTTCCTCGGGTTCTGGAATTTTACCAAACATTCGCTCGCCGTTTGACCAATTGGGAAAATCATGCTCATCAATCATCCCATGACGCCTCCCTGACTGTCAAGACATTCGCCCTTTCTGCGATTGTTGCATATCTTGGTCTGGCTCTCTCAGCTTTCGTCTATGTGCCCTTCGGACCATTCCTTATGAATTATGTCCACACCTATATCACAAGGAACCAATGGGAACTCTCAGAGAAGAAAATGTTTGCAACAAACATCCACGCTCAACAGAAAATTGATCCTGCCCGTGAGTCAGAAATATTACTATACGAAGGGATATTTATTGACGATATTTCAGGTTTACAAAATCAGATGTTTGCATACACTGTAACCAATCAGGTGGTCAACACACTTATTGAAGTTGTCCTACCCTATGTATTACGCGGCGTCCACAATGTACAAAATGGAAAACATCCTATAAATGGAAATAACAACGGGAAGAAAGTCGGGTTTGAAGACAACACGGTTGACGACAAGGAAGAACGTGTATTCTTGGCCGAAGTAAGACGCAATGTTGCCTTACCTGGCTATGAGCTATTTGGTGAATTACCATGGTTATGGCCAACTTTTTCTTTACTGACGGGAACTTGAAATTAAGGGGACTATGCAGAAATGATCACTCAATTCGGATACGTAACACTATGGTCGACAATTTGGCCTCTTGGAACTTGTTGAGTATTTGTCGGCCTTCGATTCTTTGCGATTTTGACAGTTTTATTCAGTCACAGCTTTTCTTAATAACTGGCTTGAACTACGTTCAGACGCATTTAAAATTACTACCCATTCTCGTCGTCCATTGCCCGTCCGTGTAGACACTATCGGCCCATGGCTAGATTCTATGGTTCGTCTTGAACCTCGTTCTAAATTTGTTCAGATACTCAGAACCATCTAATAGGCATTTATCTCATGGTTGAGTGCCCTCACAAATACTGCTCTTGTATCACTTTTTCGGCCTGAACTTTCTGGTGTATTTTCTGGCCGCTTCGCTACCACTCTGAATCTCCCCTTGTCACCCGCAACGACCTCCCCATTCACCTCGCCCTACGACACTTATCGCAATTTACTTGCACCGTCACTCCTATACGCTCTTGCTGCCTCTTATGGCTTCCTCGTTGTGAGATGTGGTATAAGGCATCTGATGGATAGAGCTGTGTGGAAAGGAAGCGAGGAAGAAAGGATGCTCAAGAGGGCGAGAGGCGACGTTAACAAGGCTTATTTAGCCAAGGTAAAGGGAGATGGAGAAGTCATGAACGACTTGAACGTGGCTCAGATGGCGCAGGGTGCCCAAGATGGGATTGGAGGGGAGGAAGGATTCTGGAGCTACGATGAAGGCGTACAGGAATTGGAACGGGAAATAAAGCAGGCATGATATGGCCCAATTACGCATACCCCTCGGATTCAAGTTCACGCTTATGTCACGGCAATTGCTTTAGAAAGGATCTAGTGATATGTAACTTGGACTTGCTATCATCTGGTGAAGGTCGGACATACGTATACATAAGTACGTTTTGTAATTAAACATGTTTTTGCGTTGGGGAATTACCTGTAATAATCACAGGAAAGTTATGTTAGAATGTACCTGTAAGCACGAGATCCGCCTAGCGATTCTCCACCGAGATTGGAGGAGATTGGAATAGATTGGGACTGCAAGGATCGTCCTGAGTAAGAGATCTGTCCAATTACACGATGCTGCAACTATTGGAGATACTCGTCTTGGCCGACGTCAGGTGTGCAGATCATCCGCATTCTGTTACGTCACTCAAACAATGCGAACCAATTATAAGAAAATATTGTTGTAACATGAGTTAGAGAAGGAGAGAAAAAATATCATTCAGAGCTCGGCTCCCATTTTAACTCCGTGTATCCGCCGGTTTTAAAACCTAAAATCATTGAGGAACAAATGTTTTAACATCAACGCAAATAGCAACGTCGTTTCCAATTGCGGAATGGAGCTACTGTGTGGAGCTCGGAGTGAGAATAGAGTCCAACGGGTTATTTGATAAACCGATAAGTGTCTTTATAATGTGTCGTGATCTCCCTTCATTGCAACATTCAAGATGATCCGTCCTCTCCACGCAATAAAATACGGTAAAGGTCTGCTTCAGAATTTCAGAAGAAATTGGTTCGCGGTTGAGGTAAGTCCTACCGCAGAACATACGCAGAAATCGTGCTCACAGATTATTATAAAGTCTGTTCCACTGTAGGTCTATCGAACAATACTTACTGTATCTCTTCAAAACTGGCGGTGTTTATTGGCTAGATAT
>Ga0157379_10005449_pt1 | contig 10932 bp, 8 predicted proteins | sample S25metaG_FD_121802 | JGI IMG/M metagenome (GOLD analysis project Ga0157379, IMG submission 121802) | Switchgrass rhizosphere microbial communities from Kellogg Biological Station, Michigan, USA - S2-5 metaG | ecosystem: Host-associated > Plants > Roots > Rhizosphere > Soil | place: USA: Michigan... | reverse complement strand
CATCAACAAGAGTCTACTGGATTCCGGGGAATAACAGAATAGTGGCTCTTGCGTAGCCGGTCGGCTGATATTGCCGCTAAAAGGCTATTTGGCGGCGAGCAGCTTGATCGCGACAAGGCCGATCAGGGTCAGGACCAACAGCACTCCGAGGCCGACGATGATGATCAATCCAGTCGGCGTCTGCAAGGCCCCTGGGAGCATCTTCATGAAGCCCGGAAGATCGCCGGGATTTCCACTCTGCGACACTTTGATCGCAGAGCGCCCCGAAGCGCTGGGGTTTTGAAGAATGCGCTCCAACTCGGCGCACACTACACCAAAACCAGCCGGCCGCTCGGTCGGATTTTTCGCGGTACAGGCAGCAATCAGCGTGTACACCGACTCCGGAACCTGTGCGGCGCGCAATGGTTCGAGATTCAGCGACTCATACAGGATGGCGCTGAAGATCTTCTCGACCGTCTCGCCGCTCACGGGCTTCAGGCCGACGATCATCTCGTAGAGCAACACGCCAAACGAGTACACGTCGACTTGCGTAGTGACCTGCTGGCCGAGCACTTGCTCGGGAGCCATGTAGTACGGCGTGCCCAGGGTGAATCCGGCACGCGTCAACGACAGGCCTTCGGACTTCGCGATCCCGAAGTCCATCAGCTTCACCTTGCCCGCGCTGTCGATGTGCACGTTCTCGGGCTTGATGTCGCGATGAATGATTTTCTTCGAATGTATGTGCTCGAGCGCGCGTCCCAACTGCAGCGCGTAGCCGAGCTTACGATTCAGATCGCCGGTATGGCTATTCTTCATCGCGTCGCGCAGACTCTCGCCGACCAGGTATTCCATCACCATGTACGGCTTGCCCGCTTCCTCGCCGAAATCGTACACGCTGATAATGTTCTGGTGCGAGATGTTGCTCGCTACGCGGGCTTCCTGCAAAAATCGCTGCTTCGACTCGGGATCCGACACACCCTGCGGCGTGAGGATCTTCACCGCGACCTGCCGTCCCAGCATTGTGTCCACGGAGCGATAGACGTGCGACATCCCGCCGCCCAGGAACTGCTGCAGTTCGTATTTACCTAGCCGTGCCGGAAGCTGTAGCAATCAGCACCTCATCCTTTTTTCAGACATACGTCCCCTAAAGATGATACGACGAACGGCAAGTATCACTTGGAGCCCGCCGTGGCCGTTACCTTTCCGATGCAACTCAGCGATCCGAGGAACTCCTTGCTGAACACGGCGGGAGCGCCTTGCGTGTCGAGGCTGAACTGGTAAGTCGCAACCTCTCCTTTGATTTTCGCGGGCTGCAAATCGCGGCCACTGCGATTGAAGAATGTGAAGTTCACGCCATCCGTCTTCTCCGCATTGGCAAAGAAGCGGAACACGCTCCACAGTGTTGAGAAGCGCTGTACTTCAACACCATTCGTATTGCCGACCTGAACGATTTCCAGGGCAAACGACGGTGATCCCGGGCCGGGCCATGAATAGGTCTTCGATTGCGAGCCGGCCTTGACCGTCGACTTATCGCCGTTCACCGTGACGGTGTAACTGTCGTAGAAATCCGACTTCGGCCGGAGGCTGTACTTGTAATTCGGGTCGGTGCCGTTTTCGCCGTACAGAGCCTTTGAGAATCTGACGAGGCTCGAGAACGATGTCACGAACTGTGGATTTACAGGAATGGGCGGGCTGGCCGCGGGCACGCATCCGGCCGCGGAGCAGGTAATGAACTGCTTACCTGTCTGCTCGTAGAATTGCCAGATCTTGCCTGTCTGCGGCTTGAAGATGTCCGACAGCTCCTGTAATGAAACTTCTGGCTCAACTTGTTTGAAGGGGAACTTGTTCTTGAGTCCGTTGAAGCCGTTGCACATGGCGCCGCCCGCCGCGTTTGCGCCAGCGCCGGGATCGGGTAACGGCAAATCAGTAGGCTTCAGCATCAACCGAGTGACCACTTGATCGAGCTGTGCTTCAGAGTCGACCGGACCGGCAGTAACGCTACGCGCCGTGCTGGATGCGGAGGCGATCTGGGTCCTCAGCATTTCGGCCTTGCGCATCGGATCCACACCCGGCTGATTGGCTTGCACGACGGTCTCCTGCAAGCGCATCAGACTGTCGTTATAAGTGCGATTCTTGTCGACAATGCAGACTTCCTTGTCACTGGGAGGTACGACGTTATATACGGCTTGAAACTTATCCCGCACGCTACCGAGATCGACATTAGTACTCGACGATGCCCACCACAACAGGCACAGAATCGGCGAAGTCGAACTCGTCAACCTTACGAGCTTTGTTTCCGCTTCGGGCAGGCCGCCGGGATAACCGGTGAACGTGGCATCCTTCAAAACCTTACGCCAGGTGGTGACGTAGTCGGCCGCGTAAAGATCGCGGATTCCTTTCTCCAACTCATCCTTCGGAACTTTGCTGCCTGCGTAGTCACCCAGCACCCATGGCTCGCCACCTGGGTTCGAGCCCTTCAATTCTTTCATCATGAAGTCATACCCGGGCTTCGTGTATGAATAGCGCACGAGCGTCCGGCTGATGACACCATCGGAGGAACCTTTGAAACGATCGTTATAAGTCTCGGCAGGTTTCTCGCGGTCGGCTTTGGCGAGCAGGGCCATGTAGGCCGCCTGCACTCCGCCGAATTTTGAAAGATACTTCTGGCCTTTCGGTACAGACGGATCATTATCCATTCCGAACGGATTGCCATGTGGCAAGTCGCTTGCATAGAAAGCGAACTGGGTCTTGGCCAAGTCCGAAACCTCGCGCGGAATCTCCTGCTGCTTACATCCGGCCCAGCGCTCGTGTAGCTTCGGACCCAGGAATTTCGCGAGTGCCTTGTCGGACGTGCGTCCCGACTCCTTCGCGGTCAACAAGTAGCTCTTCACCGTGTCGTACGCATAACCGTAGTCGTCTGACGGCGAGGGATCTTCAGGGACTTTCTGCATGAAAGTCACGAGTCCTTTTTGCGTCTGGCCGAAGAGCAGAGCTTTGAATCGATCGTAGTACGCCTTGCGGACTTCCGGCAGCAAATCATCGCCCGCGTACAAGCCAAGCCTGTACTTCATCGGCGCGCCGTCATCGCGATACTCCGTCAACTGGCCCAAGGACTGGCGCAACGACTCCAGCTTCTGCATCTGATCGAGCGAGGGAAGCGCGCAACCGGCTAAGTCCGTCTGAACAGCCAAATCCTTCGCGGCGGTGATCGCCTTGTTTTCGAGCCCTTGATTGCCAAAGAAGGAAACTAGCAGTCCAATGCTGTACAGCAGGCACAAGCCCGCCGCGATCCCCAACATCAACCTTTGAAGGAAACTCGTCTTCGTGCTGGAACCGCTCGCGCCGAGCGCGGAGGTATCGCGCAGCAGGATGCCGTTGAACAGATGGCCGAGGAACATCCACTGAGGCACGCGGCGAGCTGCGGCGGGATTCTGCGCCTGGGCCTGCTTTTGCAGGTCCTCTTGCAGTTTGCCTAAGCGGAACATCTGAGTGGCGGCGCCTGCTCCGCGCAAGGCTTCTTCCTGACTACCAGGCTTCATCGAAATCGGAGCGGAGTCACTCACCACGATCGGTCGTACGCCAGCGAAGTAGAATCCTCGCAGAAACGGACTAGCGCGCAACTGGCTGGGACGGCAGACTTCCACGAGGAAATTGACGATGGACGCGCGTATTTTCGCGAACTCGCGCGGGAACTCGTAGGGTTGCGGAGTCTTGGTCGCATCACCTTCGCGGGGAAGGAAGACCGTCCGCTTATCGCTCAAAGAATGGAAAAGTCCATTGAAGGCATCGCCCAAACGCCGCATTTCTTCTTCGGCGTACACGCCTTGCGTGAAGTCGCGGATCGGGAGCGTCGCGCCGAACACCTGCGTCGCTTCCTCGTTCGAAAAATGCCTTACGAAGTCGGTAAAGAACTGAATCCGATCAGTGCGTGTGAACAGCACGTAGACCGGGAAATTAATGCCCAGGACTTGCGAGATCTCTGCGAATCGCGCCTGTATGTAGCGTGCAGCGGCAGCCACGGCTTCGCCTGCGCCCGGCTTCGCAAACGTTTCGACATCGAAGCAAAGCAGCACTCCTCGCGGAGCCTGCTGGCCTTTGCCGACCAGCGATTTTAAACTCGCCGGCTTCAACCGGCGCACTAAAGCTAACCATTTGCCGGGATCCGCGAAGACGGCGCCGGCAGCTTCGACAAATGCCGTACCGCGAGCGAACCAGATATTGGCGTGCTGCGTCGGCACGATCATATTACCTTCGCCGAACGCCGCGCCCGCCAGGAGTTCAGGCTCGACTCCGGAGTACACCATGGCACTGGTTTTTGTGGAAGCGCGATCGCCGACAACGAACACCAAGGGCAAATTCGCGATGGTCACATTCTGGCTGGCGAGCCGCGCATCGGCCTCACGCACGATCTGATCGATAGCGGCGTCGTCGGTGATCGGACCCGCCGCACCTCCGCCGCCACCCTTCCATTTCAACTTGAAATAAACCCAAAGTCCCGCGCCCGTTATGCCCAAGGCCGACATCAATCCGAAGAAGATATAGAATTCCATGCCGCTGAGGTTGAGCCACCTCGACACGAAATACGTCATCCCCAAATAAACGAGGAACGAACCACCCGCCGCTAAATAAATGGGCATCGGTTAGTGCGCTCCCTTCGCCAAGTCAGTCATAGTCGTAACGCCGCTGCTGAGCACTACTTTGAACAGTACGAACAGAATCGCGGTCAGCACAAAACATCCAATGGCGGTGAAAATCAACGTCTTCACCCAAGGATCGCCCTGCGCGCGCGGTGGACCATCGTTGGGCAACTGCCACGACGGCGAGATTTCCGTAGTCGTCTGCCGCACTCGCTGAATCTTTTCACCGGTCTGCTGTTGGATCGCGTAGAGCTCGCCGCGGCCGCCCAACGAGTACTTGCCGGCAAAGCCCAGCAGCATGCAGAGGTAATAGACTTCCAGCATGTCCGCGAGATCGTGCGACTCGTTGCGCCCCAGCAAATTCGCGAGATTCTTGAAGAAGATCTCACCGGCGATGTGGTGGCCGTAGCGCTGCTCCTGCAGCGGCTGCTTCGGCCAATCGGCGAAAATCGGCAAGCGCAAATTCAGGATGGACTCATCGAGGAACGCGACGACAGCGAACGCCGCCAGTTCGACATCCTCGGAGTTGTAACCCTTTTTGCGGCCTTCATCTATGGATGAATCGAGGGCCGCCAATAACTGGGCGCGGAACGACCGCGAATCGTTCACCGGCTGCCGTCCGCTTCGTAGACGCTCGCCGACGGTTAACAACTCCTGAAACACGAATGCCAGATTCTGTTGCCGTCTCTGGCTTACGGCGCCACTACTCAACCCACCTGGCTGCTGCGCTCCCATCTTTTTTGTCCTCTCCCCTACGACTCCAGAATCACCAACAGTTCCAACTCAGGATTTGGAAGATCACCCGGCACATACAAGCCGAGCTTGCGTGTCTTGACCAAGTGTTCCCAGCAGGGTCCTGCCTGCGTCACGCTGAAATACGAGTAGTCGATCTTAGCAGGTATCTGCGCCGGCGGGGTTTGCAGGTGAGTCAGTGTCAGACCGGGAAGAGCCTGCTGTACGAGCCGTGGAACGAATTCCTTGGAACATAACTTCACTAGCTTCGGCGTGTTCGCGATCACTGGAGCTTCACCAGCTTCGGATTTTACTCCAAAGATCCAACGCGTTTTGTTCAGTGCGCGCTGGTCAGTGACCTCCGCTTCGTAGAAGTACTCGGCGCGTTTGGTGAGCGGGATCTCGATGTATTGCGTCGGGATAATGATCTCGAGATGCCGACGTATGTGGTAGTCGAGATCGCTGAAACATTCCGTCAGTTTGTTGTGATCGTACAGCGGCATCGACCGCGGATGCGATTCGAGCGCGAATGTGCACAAAGCTCCGCCGAGCCTGAGCATTTCCTGGTACAACTCGTCCGGATGCCCGCGTTTGGTCAAGTACAAGTGGCGCAACGGCGCCATGGCAGAGTTGATGGTATGCACCAGCCAGAACTGGCTGACTTCGCGTGTCGCAGTCTCAATCCAACTCGTCTTGCGCGACGCAAATGCATCGCTCTTCTGTTCGAGAATCTCGATGAGCCGGCCGAGCAAGGAGATCAAACGCTCGCTGGCACTGATCTGCAAAACGGGCGGGATGAAGTTTGGATCGTACGCATAGCGGCCTGATGTTTCGCGAATCACGCGCGAGACGGGCAGCAGCGTGAGTCCGGTGGCGTCCTCCGTCCCGAAGACAATGCGGATGTTCTTCAGTCCGAGATTGACTTGCTTCTCATCGCGCCCATTGGTTTCGTCGTGCATCGTTTCCGACTGCACGGTGAAGCGAACGCCCTCGTTCTTGGTTCCTGGCAGGACGCAGTTCAAGCCGTCGGTCTTGCGGGCGGGAACGCCGAGCGAGACAACGACGCCGTCACCCGATCTCGGGAAATGTCCCTCGACCGTCCTAGGCTTCGGCAGAGCGTCCGATTCCGGCATATGGAACGGCATGGAATCCGGAAGGATCCCCCGGCCGTGCACCAGACTGACGGTCCCATTCTGCAGGGCTTCAGTGTCCAGCTTGATGCCGATCAGGCCCCACGGCTCAAACCATAAGTTCGCCGTTGAAAACCGGATGGAGTCTTCAAAGTAACGGTTTTGAACCTGGAAATGATGCGGGCCAAGGTACATGCCCTCCGACCAAACGACTCGTGACAGGTATTTCATGAGCTTCGCGCTTGCACTAATCTATCAGACGACAGGCGCCGGGGATAGAGCCGCCAAGATATAGTGGCATCCAGAGGGACTTCGTTACGAATTCCGCCAAGCTTTTCCGCCGGCCAAGGGGCGGTAACCACAACTGTGGCCTCCTCGCCATATAATAGTCGAGGCCCGGCCTTTGGGTGTCCGGCTCCTCCGGCTTCAGTATTGGAAACCTACATGATAAACCTCAACCGCAGAGATTTCGGCAAGATCGCGCTTGCCAGCCTTCCCACAGCGATGGCGTTCGCGAAGATCAATTCGACCATTTCAGGAGTCAAGATCGGTGCGCAGTCGTATAGCTTCCGCACCATGCCGCTTGACGAAGCCATTAAGGGGTTTGTCGCTTGCGGCATCGGCGAATGCGAACTCTTCGCTCAACACGCTGAACGCGCGGCTGGAGCGCCTGGACCCCCTCCGGGCCCCCCGCCGGCCGGTGCACCCCGCGGCCCCAATCCGGCAGCTCGCGAGGAACTTCGCAAGTGGCGGACTTCGGTTTCGATGGACAAGTTCAAGGCAATCCATAAACAATTCGAGGATGCCGGCGTGAACGTCCACGGCTTCAACATGAGCTTCCGTGAGGATTTCTCAGATGCGGAAATCGATGCCGGATTCGAAATGGGCAAGGCTCTGGGCGCAAAGTTCCTCACGGCTTCGTCCACGATCAAGGCAGCCAAGCGCGTCGCACCTTTTGCTGAGAAGCACAAGATGATGGTGTCCATGCACGGCCACTCGAACAAGAAAGACCCCAACGAATTCGCCACGCCCGAAAGCTTTGCGGAAGCGATGGGTATGTCGAAGTACTTCAAGATCAATCTCGACATCGGCCATTTCTTCGCCGCCGGGTACGATCCCATCGCCTACATCAAAGAGCACCACGACAAGATCACCAACATCCACTTGAAGGATCGTAAGAAGGACGACGGCGCAAACACCATCTGGGGCGAAGGTGACACGCCGATCAAGGCTGTCCTCGCGCTGCTGAAGAAAGAAAAGTACCCGATCTACGCGGACATCGAATACGAGTATCGCGGAGCGGGCGATCCAGTGACTGAAGTGAAGAAGTGCATGCAGTACATCAAGGACGCGCTGGCGTGATTGCATTAGTGACTGGCGGCGGCAGCGGCATCGGCCGCGCCGTCGCTGTAACACTTCACAAGGCGGGGCATTCTGTTGCGCTCGCCGGCCGCCGGGTCGCGGAATTGAATGAGACCGCCGCGGAGTGTCCTGGCGCGTTGGTAGCGCCGACGGATGTGAGCGAGCATGCGCAAGTGGTCGCGCTGTTCGATCGAGTGGTGCATGAATTCGGGCGCCTCGACATGCTGTTCAACAACGCGGGCTGCGGCGCGCCTCCGGTCCCTATGGACGAGCTGACAGTCGAACAATGGACACGCGTCGTTAACGTGAATTTGAACGGCGCGTTCTACTGCGCTCAACAGGCCATGCGAGTCATGAAGCAGCAGAATCCACAAGGCGGGCGGATTATCAATAACGGGTCAATCTCCGCGACGACGCCGCGTCCTAACTCCGCGCCGTATACGGCGACGAAGCACGCTATTACCGGATTGACCAAGTCGATCTCACTCGATGGGCGTGCGTTCGACATCGCTTGCAGCCAGATTGATATCGGCAATGCAGTGACTCCAATGACGGAGCGTATGGTTGCCGGCATGCCGCAGGCGGATGGGTCGGTGAAGCCGGAGCCGCGGATGAATGTCCAGCATGTGGCGGATGCGGTCCTCTACATGGCGAGTCTGCCGCTGGAAGCGAATGTCCAGTTCATGACTGTGATGGCCACGAAGATGCCGTTTATCGGGCGTGGCTGAGTGCCAGCGTAGGCTAGGAATCCAAAATCTCGACCCTGTAATCCTCAATTACGGGATTCGACAACACGTCCTTCGCAACCCGGTCCATCTCCGCAGCCGCCTTATCGCGATCCGTCCCCGGCGCGAGCGTGATCTCGAAATACTTGCCCTGCCGGACATCCGCGATCATCGTATGCCCGTGCCCCTGGAGCGCGGAACACACAGTCTTGCCTTGCGGGTCGAGCACTGTCGACTTCATCGAAACATATACACGTGCTTTCATTGGTAACTTCTATTGTAGATGTCCATCACCCTTCGCGCCGCACGTCCAGTTGACGTGCCTGTCATTCTCCAATTCATCCAAGGACTCGCAGAGTACGAAAAGCTCGCGCACGCCTGCGTGGCTAATGAAGCGCAGCTCGCTGAAACACTCTTCGGTCCGCGACCTTACGCGGAAGTGATCCTTGCGTATTGGAACGGCACGCCCACCGGATTTGCGCTCTTCTTTCACAATTACTCGACGTTCCTTGCCAAGCCCGGCATCTACCTCGAGGACCTCTTTGTCGACCCTGACTATCGCGGAAAAGGTCTCGGTAAAGCGCTGCTCAAGGAACTGGCGCGCATCGCGGTCGAACGCAACTGCGGACGCCTCGAGTGGTCCGTGCTCGACTGGAACGAGCCGTCGATCAATTTCTACAAGAGCCTCGGCGCAGTTCCGTTGGACGAGTGGACGATCTATCGCGTGACTGGCGACGCCCTCACAAATCTCGCGACTCCTTAGGCGATCGCTGAAACGTGCCGCCCGACCGCTGCTCCTGTCTGGTACTCGCGCCACGCGCCAGCCAATCGCGATACGCCGTCGCGCAGAACTTCCGGGTCCGCGAGGAAGGGAACACGCACGAATCGTGTGTACAATCCCGCGGCCGACATCATGCTGCCCGGCAGGATCAGGATTCCGTGGCGCAACGCGACTTGCGCCAACTCCCGGGCATCGCCCGCCGGCAGTCGCGCCCAGAAGAAGAATCCTCCATCCGGCACGCGGAAACGCCACTCCGGCAAATGCCGCTTCAACAATTGCGCCATCAATGCTCGCCGTGGACGCAACTGTTCGCCGCGCAACCGTTGCGCTTCCGGCAACGCCTGAATGAGCTTTGCTCCAATCGCCTGGGTAGCCAACGGTGAGCCCAAATCGAATGCCGTCTTGATGCGGCCCAATCGTTCGACGACTGGGGCCGCCGCACGCACCCATCCTACGCGCAAGCCGGGCCAAATCAGCTTGCTGATCGAGCCGATGGTCAGCAATCCTTCATGCTCGCCGTATGCTGCAATTGGACCGGGCGGCGAGTCGCTCAACACGATATCGGCGAGTGCGGCGTCGTCGATCACGGGCACTCCAAACTCGGCGGAGAGCTTCGATATAGCCTTTCGGGATGCAGCAGGCATGACGGTTCCCGTAGGATTCTGGTATGTCGGCGTCAGATAGATTAGCCGTGGTGCGGTTGCCGCAATTCGGTCGCGGAGCACTCCCGGCGCGACTCCATCGGCTCCGACCGGTACCGAAGACACGCGCGCGCCTGCCGCACGAAACGCTTCGATCGCTCCAAAATACGTCGGATCTTCCACCAGCACCGCATCGCCTCGCTGCAAATACAATGCGGCGATCAAACTGATGGCCTGCTGCGCACCGTTCGTCACCAGCACTTGTTCTTCGGATGTGGCCAGTCCAATTGAGGTAAACCGTTTCGCGAGCGCTTGCCTCAGCACGCTCAGTCCCAACGGGTAGTACATTCGATCCTCCAGCAAGGCGGACTCCTCTTCATATCCCAATGTGAAGAGTTCGCGCCGCAAGCCCGACGAGTACGGTGTGCCCAATGCCAAGTCAATCACCAAATCCCGATCATGCGAGATCAATCCGAATAATGGACTCGTGGCCGCGACTCCTTCACGCGCCGCATGCATCACTCGAGACCCCCGCCGTACATAGGTCCCGCTGCCGCGCCGGCTCTCGACCCAGCCCGCGTCGACTAATGCCGCGTATGCGTTCACGACCGTTGCACGGCTCACTGCCAAGGCTTTGGCGAACGCCCGTTCGGCCGGCAGCCGGACTCCCGGAGCGACGACTCCCGCCGCGATGGCGCGTTGTATCGCCTGTGCCAACTTGCGATTGAGCGCGCCCTTGCCGGACGGCCACGATCCCAAACTTGTGACAAATGACGGCAAATCCATACAGTCCAATTGTCCATCTGTTGGACCGCGATTACAAGTCCAATTGAGCATAGAATGAAGTTCATGGCCCAACCGACAGACCACTTCGACCAATTGCTTCCCGATCTCGCGCGCCGCGCGGCCGCGTATCTTGCGAACGCTCAAGAGCGCCGGGTCTCT
>Ga0157379_10005447_pt1 | contig 10935 bp, 5 predicted proteins | sample S25metaG_FD_121802 | JGI IMG/M metagenome (GOLD analysis project Ga0157379, IMG submission 121802) | Switchgrass rhizosphere microbial communities from Kellogg Biological Station, Michigan, USA - S2-5 metaG | ecosystem: Host-associated > Plants > Roots > Rhizosphere > Soil | place: USA: Michigan... | reverse complement strand
GTAATTTGCTATTAGATCTACACATATATTTATAACCGTGTCATATAACTTGTTTTGGAGAGGTCGTAACTGTCGTGGTATCACAGCTGAGTCGGGGATTGGCGCTTGCGCCGCTACGATTTATATCTAATCTTGGTTTCTTTTAATCTCGGCGTCGTTTGGCCCTGAAGTCATGCCTGCTTTTCTCTTCCTAACCCCTTTCTTTGTTCCCTCTGGCGTTATCACATGTCGCAAAAATCGAAAATGCCGGACGAACCGTTTCAGGAAATCAAAGCGCTGGGATGGCCTGATTTTGTCCTGATTTTGTCCTGACCAGAGCCTGAAGGTTGCCTGACGCGGCCGGATAGACACTTTGATTTCCTGGAATGGTTCGTCCGGCATTTTCGATTTTTGCGACACAGAGGCATCCATACAGTCCTCCAGCACAATATTACCCACCATCGAATGATACACCAAAATCTGGTCAGCGAACCAAAGGAAATAATGAATGATGATTGTAAACCCTACCATCAGAAGACTTCACTGCCACTATCGTCAGTGTCACTGATGTTGAGTGTTAGGTTGGGATCCAGGAGAGGTCGAGCGGAATTCACAATACCGGTAAGAGTGGCGCAGGCTTCTTCAGCAACGTAACCGTATATGGTGATGGCCGTAACTCCCCCTTCCCGTCCCGTACAATGGTTAGTTCAATCTCTCGGTGGTACTGTGACAGGCTGTATACAAGTTGGATACGGTTGACACGGCTATACAATTTAGCTAAATAAAATAAAATAAAATAAAATAATCGCGTATTATTACAAATTAACTACAATAAACATCCGTTAAGTCCTGAAAACCAGTAGAAATGGCGATGGAAGAGCGGCGATTTAGAAGTAGAGGAGCTACAGGAAACGGGTTTGTTTCCAAATCACGAGATATAATGATCTTGTGCTAACAACTCAGGGTTACAGAAGATAGTATTCTATGTAGAGTAGCCTTGAGTGATAGACATCAACGACATCGGAGTCTTAGGGGCACAACGACAGGATGCGCAGACAATGTAATGCACACAAATGTGAAGCCTAACAGCTCAATTGAAAACACCTGGGGATCGGAAATGATCAGGTTGTCGATATAGTCACATGTTAGGTGGATCTGTGCGATCAAATGGGAAATAACAAAAGGAGCCGTGCAGGTTGGCCTTGCACAGCGCGGTATTGGAACTCACAGCATATGACTTGCCGAGTGACCATAAATACAACCCGTCGTTGGATGTATATAAGATAGATTCTAGCCACAGGGAAGTCGGGGGACTAAAGAAGGCAGCGGAAAATCTGCTAAAAGAAGATTTTAGGGCAGGGCTTGAAGAAAGTGAGTGGTGGGGTTCTCGCCAGAAGTTCATTCAGCATTTAATTCTAGCTCAATCTTAGTCCTTACCCTATTTCAGGTTTCTGTGCCAACATTCTCCCACTCTGAATATAATATTCCTTTTATTTTATTTTTATATCTCGGTAACCCCGCTTCCGATTTCTTCAAACCTGGCTCTAAAATCTTCGTTTATTTCGCGCCCCTTTCCACCGTCCTCCGGAATTGCACACGACTCCCAGTGGATAGAATATTTCTCTGTTTATCCTCCGGTATTCGCTACGTACAATCGCTTGGGGGAATAAGCACCAATTATCATTTTAAAAAAGAACTACCTGTGGCTTAACCCCCACTTGGAGGGTAGCAGTGGAGTCCTTCATTATGTGAAACTCAAGTACTGAATGGAGTGCCACTGAGGAGCCACTCAATCCACGATCCATCAAGGCTGAGCAGCCTCACATCAGAAGCGAACAGCTCTTGGGTAGCTCTGCATCAGAGGTGAGCAACTCCTCCGAGCCCCATGAGGGAAGGCCAAGTAGGTGCGCAGGAGGTCCACCAATTGAAGGATCTAATGGCTCGTTGACACATTGGTTTATATGGACCTAATAGTCACCTCTTAAGGGGTACTCGTACTCTAAGAGATTCTTAGCGACGATTAGTTAATTTAGTTTTGGAAATATATTGGGGTTTCTATTATTTATTTTCTGTAACACTGTTTTCCGGCCATAATGGCCGTTTACAGTCTGTATATAGTACGGTGGTAATCCCTATCTTGATCAATAGCCGGCATCAGCCCTTGATGTTTATACAAATGCTTCCTATATTGGGCGCTGTTACTATTCGGGAGGTGGCAGTTGTGTGTAGAGCAAACATTTATTGTCAGAGGATCAGTTTGCTGGGCGGAGAAACGGTGGGGTATTGGCTAGGGAGGTTTCATAGAAAACGTCGAATGAATAACGGAGCTGTAAGAGGAGGGAGGGAGAAAAAGGTGCCGGGATAGAGGGGTGATGTCATTGAGATAGGAAAGAAGTGAAAAAAAGGAGATTATATCAGCAAAATGGAGAAACTGTGGGAGGAAAAATAAGGGTATGGGAAAAGCCGCCGCAATTTGCGCCGTAAACTTAAGGTATCCCATCACCCAACCTAGATATAACTGATTCCTTCCTCGCTTACGCTCGGGGAATCAGAATAGCCATTCAAATTCCTGTATATATTCAGACCCTTATCCCCTAACATTTGATATAAAATGGGGCTCAAACCAAAACCATGTATATGAATTGGGAATAGCACCTTCCGGGGGACAAATTGTATAATACTCGACTGAGACACTTCGGGTCATAATATAATCTTTTTGCGAGAGGTATCATTCACTTGAACAGTATTATACTATGACTAATACATCTTCTCAATGCATCACCTTCCCCACCTGTATAGTACTAGTATTTAAAATCTTAATATCAGATGTACACCCCTTCTCTTGCAAGGCTCTCTGCACTGACCTGTATAATACCTACGTGATAGTGTTTCCCTAAATTCAGGGGTTAAGAGGGGGTTTTGGTTAGGGTGGAGCGTAGTAGGCTTGGGTTGTAGGCTTGGGTTGTAGGTTTGGCTTGTAGGGTAGGTTTTGGTTAGTTGGTTAAGTAGGTTTTGGATGGTAGGTTTCACTTGCTGCAGTCAAGCAATATGCTTTTATTCAGCACATATATTCCTCCCACCTGAGGCTCAATGAGTCTCAAATAGTATGTGCTCCTCACACACAAGGTTCAACAAGCCTCCATTCACTGCAGTTGTTACAACTCAATCCCTGAGTGGGGGTTCGAAGTATAGTTTGGAGGGGGTCGGACAGGTATGGGTAGGGATGTGGCTTCAACTTAGGGTTGCGCCCCCTCGATTGTACATTGGTGATTGTCCCAGTATTTCAGGAGGTAAGATCAAAGGGTCGGAAGTGGGTCAGAAGTGGGTCAGAGGTTCGGAGGTTCCGAAGTAATTTTGGAGAGGTCAGAGAAACATATCAGAGATGTCTGTCGAAGGTGATTTTCAGATTGGAGAAAGAAGACTATGTACATGTCTTTTATACTACGAAGTAAGATCTTGATAAGGGCCAGGGTGAGTGTAGTGAACCAGAGGTAAGACATGTGAACAAATACAAAAGAAATAAGCAACAGGTTAGAACAGAACATAAGGTAATGAGGAAGTAAATTCCGGGGAGTCAGGTGGAATATACAAATGGGAAAAGATAGGGTTGAACAGATATGAAACAAAGGTAAGTCAGACATAACAATGAATGGTTCAGAAGTTCGGAGTGAGGTTCGGAAAGGTCGGAGGTGGAACAGGTCATGACAGCAGTCAGAAAAATGTATCTTTGTCACAACATTGGTTGGAGATGTTGACAGAGAAATGGAGAAGAAGTTTCCAACTGGAAAAAAAAACTAGTTCTTGTTGCACATGATGAAATGACTGCACAGGCACATGATAGTGACAAAATGACCTGAGTGTGGCAAGGAGAACAGCAATTGACACTGGAGGCATAGAAGAGTTTTCAGTCAAGGCAAACTTCAGGAAAATCTTAAAGGTTATCCATTTTTCTGTATGATCTTAATGGAAAGAAAACCATAACAAAATTAAACATTCCCGTAGAGTTTAATCAGAGTTTTCATGCTCATATAGGAGTTGGGCCTGTGCCGTTGCTCTGCATGGCAAGACTGATTCCCATCTTTTACTTTGTCTTACTGTTGCTAAAAATTTGCTGCACTTGAGCTATCCTCATCAGGTCTCAGCCTGAACTATAATATGGATCTGAGAAATGACACCACAGAAGTGACATGCATGATCCCATCAAAGTTTTTATGTAGAGGGAAAGAGTGTCTCTCATCTTCATCATATGTCACTCTTAGCTCCATTTACACTGTTGTGTTATGTTTGCATTGCATTTAGCCTTATTTTGAGCAGATATGTTGCGCAAAGGACTTAAATTATTAAATGCAAAGTACCGAGTCTATTTTCAACTAAGTAGTGGCTTTTATAGCCTCCAATGAATATTACTAATATATTCTGATTAAATAACAAGTGAGTCAAATGGACTAAATGAGAGTCTCAGCATATCAGTATTCATCACAGGGCTCACAGACTTGTTAGTGAAAGCAAAATCATCTAGAATATCACAATATAGTGGGACTAGAGTAGAAAGAGTCATCAAATATGCACATTAAGCTAGTACTAGTATAGTGTACAATTGTTTCTTATTATTAACATGTGTATATCCATGAACTATCACGGAATCTAACCATTGTTTAATACATGAAGAGTTTGAACTGTGTTATTCTATAGAGTTTCCTAGGGTGAGACAGGACCATAAGTTGTTGTCTCATACTGAGATGGATGGACGAAGAGTCTGGCAGTTTATGTGGCAGGGGCAGGACAGGGACTGATCATTGGTAATTGGCCAGGCCATCCTGTTGGATGTTAACAATGGACTGTGAACTCTCATCATTGCACAGAAAGGTGTGCTCAAACCTGCAAAATGGAGATAAGCCTGGCTAACTCTAGTGGATGGAAGAGATTTGATTCAAAAGTTCTGGACTGTGATGAGACAAATTGATGAACTCACTGCAGATAATCATGACTGCAGGTGCCATCCCCAATTCCTTTTATAGCACCCTATGTATTACTGGAACCTTTGTAACAGTCTAGCAATTTGAAATAAATTCTAGTAATGAATGGTTCAAATAGAAATGGTAGTTGCTAAAACTGCTACATATTCTTCCTTGATATTAGCCTCCACTCAAAATTTTCTTTTTACAAAAGAAAACAAATTCTGCTGATAAATTTCATACAACACAGTGCTTCACAATAAAAGGGTCAGTCAATCTCAACAATTCCAAATTACGTGGAAATTTGGCACACTTTAAACCCACCATTACATCCTGCAACTCTTTCCCAAAATGACACCATCCACAGCAGGTGCATGTTTGAGGCTGTGTCAAATTAGTGGAAGCTACATATCCTCTACAGTAACTCATTAGCAGGTCATCAGTAATTATTTGGTGCCAACACTCCCTTCTATCCTTAAACTTAGAAATGTGACCTATTTGTGTATCACTATCTGTAGACACCTAGGCCATTCCTTCCGATACAGAAATGGAGCTATTGCACATGATATCATTCCAGGGGCCAATTCCAGGCAGTGGATCAAACAAAACAGAACTGTCCCTGATCTGAAAATAGTACCATATCAATTTATTGTCAGGAAGCTGCAAAATATCACAAAAAGGAAATGTGGCCAGGGACAGATGGGCAATAGCAGTCAAAATATCATCCTGAGACAAATGGTCCATCTTCTCAGACTCACATTTGAACTCTTTTAATATGCTGGAAATGAATGGCTTCTTAACAGCAACTGTAAGAGATGGGGCTATAATCAAGTGTTGGTGACAAATGGTGAGAGCATTTATAGACCATTGGCGTAACAATATGGTAAGTCTTTCAACACATAGGCCTTCCAATCAAGGGCAACACATGTGAGTCGACATTCAGTGGTGTGCAATAATAATAATAATGCACGCCCACTTTTTCAAACATAACTCAACAACTGTTCTGTGGATGATAATAAATATAGAAGGGATATATAGCACATACTAGAAGCCTATTTCAGAGCACAAATACAGTCAGATATGAAATTAGTGGAAGGAGCTACAAAAATATTTGTACTCCCAACTAGCCTTCAAGTTGGGCCCAGAATTTTTTTCCAGGGTTGGGCCAGGGTCAGCTTTAAGCTATTTTTTGTATCTGAAAAACTGGCTTAGAAACCCTGTTATGATTCTCTCTGTATCTGGATATATATGGAACACAAAGTGGGTTTTCGAAAAATTTTGGCTTTTTTGGCCTAAAATAATCATTTTGGAGCATTTTGCAAGCCATATATCATCATTTAAAGCAGGAATCAGAATAGGAGGTCTAATACAGTTTTTAGAACCAAAAATTAGATTTCATATGAGTTCAGTCTCAGTTCCAGAAAAAATCCTCGACCAACTTGAAATTCAGTAAGGAGCACAAATATTTTTGAAGTCCCCCCCCCACAAAGCTCACTTTGGTCCCCATTTATGCTCTAAAAATAATCACATAGTATGCACTATGTATTCTTCCTATATTGTCTTAGCATTCACATAGCGGTTGTTGAGTTATCTTTGAAATATGGCTGTGCATTAATTTTGCACACCAGTGTAACTAGATACTGGGATGCAAATAGGTAGACTGGCATATAGCATATAGCAAGAACAAAAGCAAATTCAGTATAATAGCAAGATAAATGTAGCAGTGGACATAGGAAAACAAATCAGCAAGAGGTTTAAATAGAAATGAATCCAAATAAAACTCACCTTTCAACCAGGGCGACACCAAATGCAGCACAACTATGCAGAAAAAATGAAGGTTGAATTTCAATCAAGAGACCAGCCAATTAAAAATCAGGGAGGGTGTCAGTAAACACATGGAGAAGGCCAATATAGCCTGTCATCAGGGGACCTCTGTCTGGGTAGTTATACATATACCTAACAGGATCATCATAAGAGACCATAAGATATGTAATTACTAAAGCAAATGACTCAAAATACAGCACTGTCAGGAGCAAAGACTAAGAAAGTGGCAGGGATAACACCCACTGATGAAAAATGGAGGCATTACACAACAGGTATTTGAACAAAGAATCATATTAATATTATCAGCCTAATACAAAATGACTAAAATATTCATAACTGTCAGCAGCAGCTACTAAAGAATCACAGGGGTAACCACTAAAAAGGAAATTATGTATATAAAAGGACAGTGTACATTAAATCTTAGCGTATATAAACGAATATCCTATAGGGTGCCTAATCCAAGGAAATGTCAAAAGCATTCAACATAACCCTCCTCTCATTTGTTGTGTAATGGGCTATATGCACAACAAATATTATTCCTTTGATAACAACTATGCGTTGATGCCATGCAATGCTGTTATATGCTTGGGTCTTTCTGACCTTGGAGCTCTAGGATTCTTGCAACTCTTTTTATGTTGTTTTAGGTTTATATATCTATCCTAATACGTGGGTGATCCACCTCAACGTAGAAGTCAAGATAGGAGAGGGAATTGCAGCATAGGATTCCTATCTGAAAGATTCTTAAACCACGGCATAGTGATACACTGTACCACAAGAATTAAGAATAGGGCCGAGAATTACTGAGGAATACGCTGCAGTAAGGTTTCACTAAGGAATACACTGCAGTAAGTATTACCAAGGAATGCACTGCAATAAGGTTTTACTGAGGAATGCACTGCAATAAGAATTACCAAGGAATGCACTGCAGTAAGGTTTTGCCGAGGAATGCACTGCAGTAAGGTTTTACCGAGGAATGCACTGTGGGAAGAATTAGTGAGGAATGCACTGCAGTAAGGTTTTACTGGGAATACACTGCAGTAAGAGTTGTAGGCTAAGCTGGCACTGTAGGCAGTGGATATTTCATTGTAATCCTATTGCCTTTCTTTTATACCATTCCGGATGAGCTCTGGGTTGTACTAATTTTATACTAAGACATTGGTAGCATCCTTCTGAGTCATGTAAGACATACATGACTCGAGTGAGACATACATGACTTGGGTGAGACATAGAAAGTAGACTCGGGAGATATAAGTACAAAGTGTGCTGTGTAGATGTCTCAGAAGACATTGAGCACAGCATCAAAGTGAAGGCAAATAGGAATTTAAAGATTTTAAGACAGAGAAATGTACATGTTATGCTACGGATCTCAAAGAGATTTCTAGGGACTTCTGAATGAAACAAAATATGAGACATCTTATTTTAGGGTTTTCTTGAAGGTTAAGATCCGTCGGAGTCATCAGAATGAAAGGTATTCGTACAGATGATAATACAGCACATGTTGAATTTGAAGGTTTCACGCACAAGGAATATTTTTGGGGAATTTAATTTGACTCGCATTCGATTCGAATTAAATTGATTTTTTCCTGGCAAGTTGATCTTGAGTAAAGAAAGCATAGAAAAAGGCTTGGTGGGCATATATGTGTCGTTATGTCACATCATTGCTTATGCTCCTTAAGAGTCGGGGATTAGCTGTCTGATCTGATCATTTGTTCATCCTAAAAATATCCAGTGGTACCACTAAAAGGTTTTGATATCCAAAACATTCTCCAGGTTGCACATAAGTGAAAGGGTATCCTTGGTTGGATGTCATGTCATAAACACACTGACAAGATCCCTGGCATATAATAAGTATCACTAGTAAATGAAGTTGGGAGGTGGCCTCCGTCCTCAGAATGGGCAGGAGATGTGCTACATCTTGTCACAAACCACGACCAATGTAAAGGAATGTTAGCCGCTATATTTCCAATCTTGAGACATCTGATCTTGTGCAGGGAACATTGGAAAGTGATTAGTATCAGGAACCAGAGGAACCAAATAAGGTAACTTACTCCAAGACACATTTGAGATACTAGTAGCATGTAATATGTGGAACATATTCATTTTCTGACTATGACAGGGAGGCCACTGGAGAGGTCTAAGCCATGCAGGAAAGTTTACATAAGAATTTAGTGCTGGGGAATTTGAAATTGATGGATATTTGAGTGTTCGGAGCTGCTATGGCTATTCTTTCAGATTTAAAAACATTTTTTTTCTCAGAGAAAATAGCAATTATACCTACTTTCCTATGGCAATAAAAAAAAAGTATGAGATAGCTGTTGCAGGCAATGAGAGAAGAGATTGTTCAGCAGTCAGTTTGGGTGCTTAAGTGGCCTCTTTGTGTCTCGCAGTAATAAAAGGGTTGCTGAGTTACACGGGATCTGTAAAATGACTCACTCATCAACAGTAACAATCTCTGTCTCATTTCTCAATATTCTCAATATTGAGTCATGTGACATTTGTCATGGCAGAATTCAAGTTCTATAATTGGCAATGATGATATCACATTGAAGGACCGGAGTTAGCACCCAACAAGGTAACTTACTTCAAGACCTAGAAATATATAATATGCAGAAACAAAGGGATTTTAGATGAAAGTGGTGAGATACTAAGTGAAGGGGTTCCATAGAAAATGTCAATGCAATAGTGGCTCACAATTATAAGGGAAAGGTAATAAACTGCTAGGATAGGGTGGTGATGTCAAGAATAATCCCAGGACGGTAAGCAAAAAGGGTTGTGTAAGGAAAAAGAAGAGACTGTGGGTCCAAATAATGGAGTGTAAGATTGAACACAGCAGTTTGTGGTGTAAACTTAAGGAATCCTATATCCTGACCAGCATATGGCTGATTTCTTCCTCACTATGCTCGGGGAATCAGAATTTGAATTTCCAAAGTCTGGGTCCAAAAAAGCTAACAAACCCTTTGAGAGTGTTTGATTTCATTATTGTTTTTGTTTGGTGAAAATCCTAAACAAAAGTGGCTAACCTTTAAGATTTTCCTAATGTTTTTCTTCACTAAAAACTTTTCTATGCCTCCAGTGTGAAGTAGAAAGGTGCCTGGAGAGGACTCCATTAATCTGATTTCAGTTTTGCAAATGTGGGCTGGCTCAAAGAGGCAAGCAAGACACTTGAAGATGGCAAGAATTGTGATGGATTTTGGAATGAAGAGCTCTTTGTAAAGCAGGTCAGTAATTTTCTCTCATTTTGTTACAGAGTCAAAAATAGAATAAAGAAGACTTTGCCCCTGCAGTCCTGAAGGCTCATGGGATTAAATATCAGGCCTTGATTATGGTGGATAACTCACAGGATCACTCTGCATATTCAGCAGATGCTCATCTTGCATCTCAAATGAATATGAATCCTGGGGGAAAACAGCCAAAATGCAAGAATGGTTGGTTTATTCAAGATAGACAGGTTGTTATACAATAAATGATTTTTCTAGCTTCACATCTAGAATATCCTGGAGAGCCAAAAGGAATGCAACAAGTTCTCCTTGAAAAGAGTCTTTGCAACCAAATCTAATTATGCAGTGCAAAAAGAAGAAAGGAGGGAACCTGATGCAACAAATTGCTGTGCCAAGAGGATACTTGATCTTTAACTTAATTTTAAAGAACAAAAGTTACTTGTTCAAGAAGTCATTGAGGAATGTAATTATATTTGCATTTTTCTCCCCAAGTTCCACTGTGAATTGAATTTCATAGAATTTTGTGGGGAGCAGTAAAAAAGTATCTCTGTGAGCACTGTGATTACACTTTCAAAACATTACAGGAAATATGCCAAATGCCTTGGCATCTGTTTTAGTACAGACTATTCAGAAATGGGAATATTGGATGCAACAATGGGTTAAAGCTTGTGAAGGTAGTTTGGATGCAAAGCATGCTCAAAAAGTTGTCACAGAATTCAGCTTAAAGAAATATGCCTCTCACTGAAGGATGACAGAAAAGGTTGCCACTCAGCTGGATAACTTGATTAATCAATGTTTAAATATACTTTAAAACAGTTTTCCATATCTTAAACTATTTTTCCTGAATGTAAAACACTTTTCCTGATTTTTCTTGGGGGGTTTTTTTTTTTTTTTTTAATATATTTAATAATTTTTTATTTTTTTGTAGCCAAGAGCGGAATTGCAAGTGGTTAAAATTT
>Ga0157379_10005445_pt1 | contig 10936 bp, 10 predicted proteins | sample S25metaG_FD_121802 | JGI IMG/M metagenome (GOLD analysis project Ga0157379, IMG submission 121802) | Switchgrass rhizosphere microbial communities from Kellogg Biological Station, Michigan, USA - S2-5 metaG | ecosystem: Host-associated > Plants > Roots > Rhizosphere > Soil | place: USA... | reverse complement strand
GTCGTCGACGAGGTACGAGAGCACGGCGGTCTCGAGCCGTTCGCGCGGCGTCTCGCAGCGAGCGACGGCCGACTGGATGAATGCGTCGACCTGGTCGTCGGCGTACAGGAACGCACGGCGCAAGAGCTCCGAGCGCGTGTCGAAGTAGTAGTGCACGAGTGCGCTCGAGACGCCCGCCGAACGCGCCACGTCGCCCATGCGCATGCCGTCGCAGCCGCGCTCGGCGATCACACGGCACGCGGCACGGAGGATATCGTGGGTGCGGTCGGCGACAGCCATCTGACTGACTCGTTAGTCAAACGCATCCGGGCGGCGGTGTCAAGGCGACGGCACCCGCCGGCGCGACGTCCGAGAGCTTCCGTAGGCTGCCGCCGTGATCCCGTTCCTGCCCGCCCGCGGCGGTTCGCTCGACGTCATCTGCGGCCCCATGTTCTCCGGCAAGAGCGAGGAGCTGCTGCGCCGCATCCGCCGCGCCGAGATCGCCCAGCTCTCGCCGCTGCTGTTCAAGCCGAGCCTCGACGACCGCTACGGCGAGACGGACGTGGTCTCGCACGCCGGCAGCCGGCTGCGCTGCATCTCGATCGGCTCGAGTGCCGACATCGAGATCCACCCCGAGCTCGCAACCGCGCTGGTCGTCGGCATCGACGAGGTCCAGTTCCTCGACGACGGCATCGTCGAGGTCGCGCTCGGGCTCGTGCGGAGGGGCGTGCGCGTGCTGGCCGCGGGGCTCGATCGCGACTTCCGCGGCGAGCCGTTCGGACCCATGCCACTGCTGCTCGCGCACGCCGACGACGCCGACAAGCTGCATGCGATCTGCCAGATCTGCGCAGGCCCGGCCACGATGACGCAGCGCCTCGTCGACGGCCGCCCGGCACGCAGTGACGACCCCGTCATCCTGGTCGGCGCGAGCGAGAGCTACGAGGCCCGCTGCCGCGGCTGTCACCGCCTCACCGATGCCGTGCTGCCGCTCGCAGCGGCGGGCTGAATCTGCAAAACCCCCTGCAAAACCGCGCCCGAGGGGCGAACGTCACCCCTTGTCGATTCGTGTCGTCTGCAGCATGCTGCCTGACGACTGCGTGACCGTGAGGCGAGCCGGGAGCTCGTGGTCGCCAGTCTCCTTCCGTCCCGCTCCGGGGACGCATCGGCGGGCCGGGGCCACGTGTGCCCGGCTCGCCGTCATCGCTGCCCTCAGCGGCGACCGGCCGTCCATTCGCCGGGCCCGACCGTGCCCGAGCGCACCTCGCTGAAGCGGGCGCGCCGGAGGCGCGGCGCCACGAGCGACGTGGGGAACCAGATCGGCGTGCCCGACCCCATCGGATAGCAGAAGAGCGCCCAGCCGCCCGGTGCGAGGACGCGGTGGAGCTCGACCTCGAACGGCTGCACGAGCAAGGAGACCGTGAGGTCGAAGCGCGCGTCGGGGTAGGGCAGGCGTCCGCCGTCGGCGACCTCGAAGCGCACGCCGCTCAACTCGGGCTTCGCCCGCGCCAGCTCGATCATCCTGGCTGACGCGTCGACGGCGTCGATCTCCGCCGCCGGGAAGCGACGGCGCAGGATGCCCGCAGCCTGCCCTGTGCCCGTGCCCACGTCCAGCACGTGCGCGGGCGCCGTCACGCCGAGGTCGTCGAGCGCACGCTCGAGCATGCGCTGCGAATCGCCGACGTCGGAGCGGATCGCGTCCCATCTGGGCGCGAGCTCGTCGAAGCGCTTCGCATGCGATCGCGCGAGGATCGCGCGGAGCGCCGGCACCCGGCCCTCGAGCCGCGTCAGCACACGCATGGGATGACGGCGGAGATCGCTCACGCGAAGTGCAGCAGCACCTTCCCGCGCTTGCCGCTCGCGGCCATTCGCGTGAACGCATCTCCGGCGCGCTCGTACGGGATGACCGCATCGATCACCGGCCGCAGGCGGCCGCCTGCGAGATGCGGCAGCACCTCGCGCTCGAAGGCGCGCACGGCCTCCGCCTTCTGCTCCAGCGGCCGGGCGCGCAGCATGGTCCCGCGCATGCTGGCGCGGCGCGCCATCAGCTGGCGCAACACGAGCGTGACCTCGGCGCCGGCGCCCAGGCCGACGATCACGAGGCGTCCCTGCATCGCGATCGCGCGCAGGTTGTCCGGGAAGTGCGGCGCCCCGACGAGCTCGAGGATGACGTCCGCCCCACGCCCGTCCGTGGCCGTCAGCACGCTGTCGGCGAAGCCCTCGTCGCCGATCGGCTCGCCTCCCAGCTCGCGCACGAGCGCGGCGGCGTCCGCGCTGCGCACGCTGCCGAGCACGCGGGAGCCGGTCACACCGCCGATCTGGACGGCGGCGCTGCCCACGCCGCCCGCGGCTCCGTGCACGAGCAGCGTCTCGCCCGCGCACAGCGCGGCCTGGCTGCGGATCGCGTCGTGCGCGGTGATGAACGCCTCCGGCACCGCGGCCGCGCCCGCCTCGTCGAGCACGTCCGGCACCGCTGCGACGTGGCGGTGATGCACGACCACGCGGTCGGCGAGCCCGCCGCCGCCGACGAGGCCGAAGACGCGATCGCCCGGCTTCCAGCCCAGTACCTGCGCGCCGCAGGCCTCGACCGTGCCCGCGACCTCGAGCCCGGGCACGTCCTGCGGACTGCCGGGGGGCGCGGGATAGGAGCCCTCGCGCTGCGACAGATCGGCGGGGTTGAGCCCCGCATGGGTGACGCGCACCAGCAGCTCCTCGCTGCCGGGCACCGGGTCGGGGCGCTCCTCCAGACGGATCACCTCGTTGCCGCCGGCTCCGGCGAAGACCACTGCGCGCACGTCTGCTCCCTTGGTTGCGACTTCCGCGGCAGCGTAGAGGAATGGCTGTGCCCGCCCGGCGAGCGATCTGCGAGCATCCGGCGCATGAGCGAGCTTCCGGCGCGGGCGGACGTCGTGATCATCGGCGGGGGCGCCGTCGGCGCCAGCACGGCGTTCCACCTCGCCACGGGCGGCGTCCCCGACGTCGTCGTGCTCGAGCGCGAGACGCTCGCCAGCGGATCCACCTCGCGCTCTGCAGGAGGCGCCCGCCTGCAGTTCGCCGATGAGCTCAACGTACAGCTGTCGCTGCGCAGCCTCGACGAGTTCGAGCGCTGGGACGCGCTGATCGGCGAGCACGTCGAGTTCGTGCCCGGGATCGCCTTCCACCAGAACGGCTACCTCTTCCTGCTCGACAACGAGGCCGACGTCGAGATGTTCCGCGAGGCGCTCGCGGTGCAGCACTCCCAGGGCGTCCCGTCGCGCGAGCTGACGCCCGCCGAGGCGCTCGAGATCGTGCCGCAGATGGAGCTCGACGGCGTGCTCGCCGCGACCTTCTGCCCGCGCGACGGTTACATGAGCCCCGAGGCGGTCGTGCAGGGCTACGCGGCGGCCGCCGTCGCGCGCGGCGCCCAGGTGCTGCAGGGCTGCCCTGCCGTCGGGATCGAGCACGCCGGCGGTAAGATCACGGGCGTGCGCACGCCGCAGGGCACGATCGCGACCGACACCGTCGTGTGCGCTGCCGGTGCATGGTCGAAGGACGTGGGCGAGATGATCGGCCTCGACATTCCCGTGCGCGGGGAGCCGCGCCACATGTGGTTCTCACCGGAGCGCGGGGGCCTGCGCGACGACCTGCCGCTGACGATCGACTTCACGACGAGCTTCTACTTCCACGCCGAAGGGCCGGGCATCGTCTTCGGAGGCCGCGAGATCGAGCTCGAGGAGGTCGCCGAGCACGCGCTCGAGCGGCTCCCCCTGATCCTGGAGCTGCCGATCCAGAGCAGCTGGTGGGGCTACTACGAGGTCAGCCCCGACCACAACGCGATCGTCGGCGAGGCGCCGGGCATCGGCCGCTTCCTGTACGCGACGGGCTTCTCGGGCCACGGCTTCCAGCAGTCGCCGGCAATCGGCGAGCACATGGCGCAGCTGGTGCGCGGCGAGCAGCCCACGTTCGACCTGAGCGGCTTCGCGGTGGAGCGCTTCGCCCGCGGCGAGCAGCGCGCCGAGCGCTTCGTCGTCTGACGCGTGTCGGCACCGGCCAAGGCGCTGCGCGAAAACGAGTGACCGGGCGACCGCCGTTTCGTCCACTCCACTGACGTACCGATTCCCGAAGGAACTTGTACCTCGGCGGGGCTTCAACCTACTTCGGCGACGCCCGGTGCGCGACGGAACGTAGGTGATCGAGCCGGGGACGCGCAAGCGGCTCTGGTGAAGAAAAAGCGCTACGAGCGGAAAACTTCACATCTCGGTCGCCCGGCGCACGAGGTGGCTGACCCGGCGATGCGCTGCCGGGTCGTCGATCAGCGTCGCCACATCCCCCATCCCGGGTACGTGGGGCGCCGGAACTTGGACTACAGGTGTGACGGAACGGCTCCGGCTCCTGCCCGGTCCCCCACTCTCGAACGCCGTTCCGAGGGAACCCCCAATGACCCGCAAGGCGCTCGCACTCATCAGTCTCGCGCTCTTCCTCGCCGCCTTCGCGAGCGAGGCAGGCGCCACCGCGCTCAAGCCGCTGCCGATCCTGAACGGCGTGCGCTGCCGCAGCGTCATCAACTCGAACGGCATGACCGGCTACTCCTGCGGCCGCGCGAGCGACCTGCGCTCGTACGTGGTCACGATCGAGATCGCCAAGCGCAGCCCGTACGGACCGCGCCCCAGCGACCAGCACCTGGGCAGCTGGGTGCGCTCGACACGCACCGGCGTCATGGGCAACGTCTACGTGATGGTCGTCGCCACGCGCACGGACGGCAACGCCAAAGCCGCCCGCACGGAGGCGGCCAAGGCCGCGCGGTGGCTCGCCCGGCTCAACGCCGGCGCGATCTAGCCCGCAGCGCTCGCTCTTCAGTGCGAGATGGCGATCGACCGCCCCGCGCGCTCGGGGCGCGGTAGCGAGGCATGCGCCTCGGCGATGCGCCGCACGCGCTCCAGCACCGTCGTCGCGGCGGGCGCGGCGCGCCGGGCAGCCGTGTCGACGTGCAGGTAGAGCTGCTCGGCGGTCGCGAGCAGCGCATCGTCGTCCTCGCGCCACAGCGAGTGGAACACGTGCAGCCTGCGCTCGTCCCAGTCGAGCACCTGCGTGGTGACCGAGAGCCGGTCGCCGAGCAGCGCCTCGAGCAGGTGGGACAGGTGAGTCTCGACCGTGAAGTAGCTGCCCGTCATCAGGTACGCGCGATCGATGCCGAGATAGGCGAAGAGCGCGTCGGAGGTGTCGCCGAAGACCTGCAGGTAGCGGCTCTCGTGCGCGTGGCCGTTGTAGTCGACCCAGTCGGGCGCGACCTCCGTGCCGTGCAGCGCGAGCGGTCGCGAGAGATCGTCGTCGTCGCGCATCACGGGCGCCGACACCCCGTCCGCGAGCTCCGCCTCGTGCCGCGCGAGCACGGCGCCGGCCCCGATGTCGTGCGCGCGCAAGGCCTGCAGGACCGAGACGAGGCAGTCGTCGCGCAGCTGCTCGAGCTCGCGCACGCTGCGGCCTTCCGCCTGCTCGTCGGACTGCGCGACGATCTCGTCGATGAGCTCGTCGGTCAGATCGGGTACGTCCGTCAGCTTCGTCCAGGGCCACTTCAGAGCCGGCCCGAACTGCGCCATGAAGTGGCGCATCCCCGCCTCGCCGCCGGCGATCCGGTAGGTCAGGAAGGTGCCCATGAACGACCAGCGGAGCCCGGCGCCGAGGCGGATCGCGTCGTCCACCTCCGCTGCGGTCGCGACGCCGTCGTTGACGAGCCAGAGCGCCTCGCGCCAGAGGGCCTCCAGCATCCGGTCGGCCACGAAGCCGTCGATCTCCTTGCGGACGACGAGCGGGGCCATGCCGAGCGAGCCGTAGAGGACGCGCGCCCGCTCGATCACCTCCGGCGCGGTGCGCGCCCCGCCGCACAACTCGACCAGCGGCAGCAGGTAGACCGGATTGAAGGGATGCGCGACCAGGAACCGCTCGGGCCTGCCCATCTCGGCCGCGAGGGCGGTGGGCCGCAGGCCCGAGGTCGACGAGGCGATGAGCACGTCGGGTCCGGCCGCGACGCAGGCCTCCGCCAGCAGCGCCTGTTTCAGCTCGAGCCGCTCCGGCGCGCTCTCCTGGACGAGCTCGACACCCTCGGCCGCGGCGGCGGGCGTAGGCACGAAGCTGAGCGTGCCTTCGGGGGGAAGCGGCACTGCCGACAGACGGCCGAGCGCGCTGCGCGCGAGCTCCAGCATCTCCCCCAGCTTCCGCTCGGCCTCGGGATCCGGGTCGTAGAGGCGGACGTCGGTGCCTCCGAGCAGGAAGCGGGCGGCCCAGCCGCCGCCGATCACCCCGCCGCCGAGCAGCCCCACCGCGCAGGGTGCGCTCATACCAGCAGCAGGGACATCTCGTGCGCGGCGCGCAGGGCTGCGCGCCCGAGCGACGGCAGGCGCGTACGCGTCACGCGCACGCTCGGGCCCCAGACGTTGACGATCGCGACCGGCCGGTGGTTGGCGTCGAAGACGGCCGCCGAGACGCCGTTGGAGTAGTCGTACTCGCCCAGGCACGTGGCATAGCCGTCGCGCCGCACGCGCTCGAGCTCCTTGTCGAGCGCCGCGCGCTCGACGATCGTGTGCGACGTGAAGCGCTCGAGCGTGGCGGGCAACACGGCCTCCCGCTCCTCCTCGGGCATCCAGGCCAGGAAGACCTTGCCCGACGAGGTCGCGTGCAGTGGGATCTGGCGGCTCGTCCAGTCCGGCGAGGGCGGTCCCGGCGGATCCGCCTGCTCGACGTAGACGAGGCCGAAGCGCTTGGCGATGGCAAGCGTGACGATCTCCCCGGTGGCCTCGGCGGTGCGCTCGAGCAGCGGCCGCAGGCGCCGGGCCAGCGCGTCGTGATCCTCCGCCGTCGCCAGCTGGAAGGCGGCGTAGCCGACGACGTAGCGCCCGGACGCGGCCTCGCGCTCCACGAGCCCGTGCGCCTCGAGCGTCGCGAGCAGCCTCCAGGCGGTGCTGCGGTTGACACCGCAGCGCTGGGCGAGCTCCTGCGCACTGCTCGGCGCGCCCGACGCGGCCACGGCCTTGAGCAGCCGCAACGCGCGATCGACCGACTGCACGCCCGTGGCGGCGGGATCATCGTGACGTCTGGTGCGTGCGCTTTCCGAGCTCATTGTTCGCATAGTGAACACGGCGGCGGATCGGGCCTCACCGCGGGAGCGCCACTATACACACGTGAGTCGCCCTGGCGATGCCAGATCCGAGCGCTTCCTTGACATCTCCTTGCAAAGCTCTCTAGCATCGGCCACCCGGTGCTCTCCCCGAGCGCCCTGTTCACGATACGAACACGCAGCAACTGGCACCGGGACTGGCAGAGAGGAGCCACGTAGATGGAGCAGCATCCGTTCGACGAGACCTCGGAGGGCAGAGGCCGATCGCTTTCCCGCCGTGAACTCCTCGCCGCGACCGGCGGCGTCGTCCTGGCCGGGAGCCTCGCGGGCAACACCGCCTCCGCGCTCGCGGCGAGCGCGGCCGCCAAGCCCAAGCGCGGCGGGACATTCCGGCTCGGCGTGACCGGTGGTGGCGCGAAGGACTTCATCGACGGTCAGTCGATCACCACCAAGCCGGATCAGGCGCGACTCACGTCGGGCTGGGAGACGCTGCTCACCTACGACCGCAACTACAAGCTCGGCACGGACGGCCTCGCCGCGGAGGCGACGCAGGACAACGCCAGGCAGTGGACGATCCGGCTCAAGGACGGCATCGAGTTCAACAACGGCAAGACCCTCAGCGCCGACGACGTGATCTATTCGCTGCGGCGCATCGCGAACCCGAAGAACAAGCTCTTCGGCAGCGCGGGCCTCGCCAACGTCGACCTCGCCGGCCTGAAGAAGATGGACAAGCTGACGGTGCGGATGAAGCTGAAGACCGCCGATTCGACGATCGGCGAGCAGCTCGGCCAGTACTACAACGGCATCGTCCCCGTCGGCTACTCGCGCACCAACAAGCTCAAGTGGGTCGGCACGGGCCCGTTCATCACCCAGAGCTTCTCGCCGGGCCGGCAGAGCGTGCACAAGCGCAACCCCAACTACTGGCGCACGGGACAGCCGTATTTCGACAGCGTCCAGGTGATCGACTTCGCGGCGCCCACCGCGCAGGTCAACGCGCTGTTCTCGGGCTCGATCGACGCGATGACGGACATCCCGTTCGCGCAACTCGAGACCGCCAAGAGCCACAGCAACATCAAGATCCTCGAGTCGCCCGGCGGCGGCTGGCTGCCGCTCTGCATGGCCGTCGACATGCCGCCGTTCGACAACGTGAACGTGCGCAAGGCCATGCGGCTGCTCGTCGACCGCCCGGCCATGCTCGCCCAGGTCCTGTCAGGCCACGGGCACGTCGCCAACGACCTCTATGCGCCGTTCGACGCCGACTACGACAAGGCGCTGCCGCAGCGCCATCAGGACATCGACCAGGCCAAGGCGCTGCTCAAGGCCGCGGGCATGGACAACCTGACGGTCGACCTGCACACGACGGACGGGGCGGCGGGCATGGTCGACTCGGCCAACGTGTTCGCCTCGCAGGCCAAGGCCGCCGGTGTGACGATCAACGTCAAGAACGACCCCAACTACTACGGCGACCAGTACCTCAAGCTGCCGTTCTCGGTGGACTTCTGGGGCACGCGCAGCTACCTGGCGCAGGCTGCGCTCGGCAGCATCCAGGGAGCGGCCTACAACGAGTGCCACTGGGGCCTCACCGGCACGCCCTACCTGAGCCTGTACAAGCAGGCCGTCGCGGCGCCGAACCTCACGAAGCGCCACGAGCTCGTGATCGAGATGCAGAAGCTCGAGTACAACCAGGGCGGCTACATCATCCCGTTCTTCAACAACCTGATCGACGCCTACAGCTCGAAGGTGACCGGGTTCGTGCCAAGCAAGGGGACGCTGAACCTCGACGCGTTCGGCCATGGCTACCGCACCATCTGGTTCGCCTAGCGGCGACCTGCTCGTTCCGGCCGGGCCGCCCGTTGCGGCCCGGCCGAGGCGTGCCCTGATTCCGCAGTTCGGCGGCATCTGGGGCTTCGTCATCAGGCGCATCCTGCTCGGCCTGCTCGTGCTCTTCATCGTCTCGATCGTCGTGTTCGCGGCGACGCAGGCGCTCGGCGATCCGGCGCGCGCGATCCTCGGCCGCCAGGCGACGCCCGAGAGCCTCAAGGCCCTGCGCGACCAGCTCAATCTCGACCGCTCCGTGTTCTCGCAGTACTGGAGCTGGCTGACCGGGCTGCTGCACGGCGATGCCGGAGTCTCGTACGCGGCGCAGATCCCGGTCAGCGACCTGATCGACGAGCGCATCGTCAACTCGGCCTTCCTCGTGTTCTGCTCGGCCATCATCTCTCTCCCGCTCGCGATCGCGATCGGCGCGTACGCGGCGCTCCGGCGCGACAAGCTCTTCGACAGCGCAAGCTCGCTCATCACCTTGCTGTTCGCCGCCATGCCGGAGTTCGTGATCGGGCTCTGGCTGGTCGTGATCTTTGCGACGACGGTCTTCCCCGGCACCCTGCCCTCGATCACGCAGATCCCGCCGGGCGGGCGCCCATGGGACGACATGACGGCGATGATCCTGCCCACTGCCACGCTCGTGCTCACGGTGACGCCGTATGTGGCGCGCATCATGCGCGCGTCCATGATCGACGTGCTCGAGTCCGACTACGTCGAGATGGCTCGGCTCAAGGGCCTGAGCGAGCGCACGGTGCTGATCCGGCACGCGCTGCCGAACGCGGCCGGCCCAGCCTTCCAGGTGATCGCGATCAACCTCGCCTACCTCGCGGGCGGCGTGATCGTGGTCGAGTACATCTTCAACTACCCCGGTATCGGCAGTGCCCTGGTCGACGCCGTCAACAACCACGACATCCCCGTCGTGCAGGCGCTGGCGATGCTGATCGCCGCGGTCTACGTCGGGGTCAACCTGCTCGCCGACATCGGCACCATCCTCGTCACACCGCGCCTGAGGACACGTCTGTGAGCGCGATCGCCGACACCGGCATCGTCGCCGTCCCGGAGGTCGCCGCCGCGCGCCGGCCGACCGGCCGGCTGATGCGCACCGCACTCGGTCTCTGGCGCACGCGCATCGGGCTCATGCTCGTGGGCGCGCTGGTCGCGATCGCCGTGTTCGGCCGGTTCTTCGCGCCGCACTCACCCACGGCGTTCGTCGGCCAGCCGAACACCCAGCCCGCGAACCTGCTCTTCGGCACCGACCACATCGGGCAGGACGTCTGGAGCCGGTTCCTCTGGGGCGGCGCTCAGCTGCTTGCCGTCTCCGCCATCGCGACGATCCTCGGACTCGTGCTCGGGGTCATCGTCGGGCTGCTCTCCGCCTACTCCCGCAACTGGCTCGACGACGTGCTCATGCGCGCGATGGACGTCATCCTGGCGCTCCCGCAGATCATGCTGGCGCTCGTCGCCGTCACGACGCTGGGCGCGACGTCCTGGCTGATCGTGCTGGCGGTCGGCCTGACCACGATGCCGCGCGTCGCGCGCGTCACCCGTGCTGCGGCGCAGCCCGTTGTCGAGCGCGATTTCGTGGCTGCCGCCGAGGCGCTCGGCGTCGCGCGCTGGCGGATCCTGTTCGGAGAGATCCTGCCGAACATCCTCTCACCGCTGATGGTCGAGGCGAGCCTGCGCCTGACGTACTCGATCGCCATCATCGCGTCGCTCGCCTTCCTCGGCTTCTCGACCGATCCGAACGGCGCCAACTGGGGCACGATGATCCAGGAGAACCAGCTCGCGCTGGTCTCGCAGCCGTGGGGCGTCGTCTTGCCCGTCGTCGCGATCACGTTGCTCACGATCGGCACGAGCCTGGTCGGCGACGGCGTCGCGCGCGCGGCCATCGGCATCGACCGCGGCAGGGCCGCAGAGTGAGCGCCGGCGAGGCCGCCGTCGTCGTCGAGGGCCTGCGCATCGTCCTGCGCGACACCGAGATCGACATCGTGGACGAGGTCTCGTTCTCGATCTCGCCGGGCGAGGTGCTCGGCCTCGTGGGCGAGT
>Ga0157379_10005444_pt1 | contig 10937 bp, 8 predicted proteins | sample S25metaG_FD_121802 | JGI IMG/M metagenome (GOLD analysis project Ga0157379, IMG submission 121802) | Switchgrass rhizosphere microbial communities from Kellogg Biological Station, Michigan, USA - S2-5 metaG | ecosystem: Host-associated > Plants > Roots > Rhizosphere > Soil | place: USA: Michigan... | reverse complement strand
CGGCAGCAGCGATCTCCTTTTGATGCTTGGCTTCAGCAGCAGCGGCCTGTTGCTCGGCCTTTTGCTGTTGCATCGCCATCTTCTTTTCCTGGTCGGCCTGTTTCTGTTGGGGCGATTTGCACCCAATCGCGAGCACGCTCGCGCCCACCCCCATGCCCCACGCGTTCGTGAGCCAGGGCGGCTCGCCGAGCGCCTGCAGGCGCGCCGACAGCAGGTTGCCGGCCGAGAAGCACAGCGTGCCGGCGAGCGCGAACGCGAGGCCCTGCCACGTGCCGGCCGAGGCCTCGTGGCGCGCGAGCTCCGGCCAGAACATCAGGAGCAGGCCCGCCAGGCCCAGCGCGCCGCCGCCGAGGACGGCGGGCGTCAGCGCGCGCTTGAGGACGAGCCGCGCGCCGAGCGCGTTCCACAGCGTCGCGGTGGAGAAGACGACCGCGACGAGGCCGCTCGCGATCGTGCGGCTCGCGTGCAGGAAGCAGATGAAGTTGAGGCAGAACAGCGCGAGCCCCTGCGCGAGGATCAGCGGCCGCGCCTCGCGCCGCGGCAGCCGCAGCCGCCCGCTGAGCGCCATCCACGCGAACAGCACCGCGCCGGCGAGGGCGAAGCGGTAGGCGATGGACCACGGGATCGGCACCACGCCGAGTTGCAGCTTCAGCGCGATCCAGGTCGTGCCCCAGATCAGCACGGTCAGCAGGTAGAGCAGCACGTTCGTCATCGACGGCAGTCTGCCCGTGCCTGCCACGCCGGCGTGGCAGGAACTTGCGCATTTGTCGGGCACCGCGGTGCAAGGTGACACGCGTCGCCTTAAGCTGGAGCCCCATGGAACCGCAGGTTGCGCAATTCACCGTCGGTGCCGAGCTGCTGCGCTCGCGCGCCCGTCTGCAGCGCGCCCAGGCGCTGCCCGAAGGCGTGTGGCTGGCGCATTGGCACAACGCCGACACCGAGGCGCGTTACCTGCAACCGACCCACCATACCTTGTCGTTCTACCTCGCCGGCGGCCACGCGGTGCGCTGCCAGGAGGCACCGGCTGCGCGCGGCGAGCCGGGCAGCCTGTGCCTGCTGCCGGCCGGCCACGACTCACGCTGGGACGTGAACGGTTCGCTGCAACTGCTGCACCTGTACCTGCCGCGGTTGCAGCTGGCGCAGGCGGCGCAGCGCTGGTTCGATCTCGACCCGCGCACGGCGACCCTGGCCGACCGCATCTACTTCCGCGACGACGCTCTGGCCGCGCTGTGCGGTCGCATCGCTGCACTCGACTGGAGCGAAGCCGATGCGCCGCTGCGCCTGCAGCAACTGGCGCTCGACGCACAGACCCGCCTGCTCGAAGCGCACACGGTGAGTCGCCGCCCGTTGCCCGCGGTGCGCGGCGGGCTCGCGCCGGCCGCGCGCCGGCGCGTGCTGGAGCGCATCGAGACGAGCCTGGCCGAGCCCGGCGGCGGAGCGCCGAGCCTGGCTGCGCTCGCCGAGGCGGCCTGCCTCTCGGAATTCCACTTCGCCCGCATGTTCAAGGCGAGCTTCGGCTGCAGCCCGCATGCCTGGGTGATGCGGCGCCGGCTCGAGCGGGCACGCACGCTGCTTGCTGCCGGGCGCGTGCCGATCGACGCGGTGGCGCGGCGTTGCGGCTACGCCCATCTGTCGCACCTGAACGCCGCGCTGCGGCGCGCCGGCCTGGCCACTGCGTCGCGCTGGCGTGGGCCGGATCAGATCGGCAGCAACGCGGTGTTCTTGACCTCTTCCATTACCGCATAGGTGCGCGTCTCGCGCACGCCGGGCAGCGCCCAGATCACCGAGCCGACCAGCTCGCGATACGCCTGCATGTTGGCCACGCGCGTCTTGATCAGGTAGTCGAAGCCACCGGCCACGAGGTGGCATTCCTGGATCTCGGCGCGCACCTGCACCGCGGCCTTGAAGGCGTTCATGGCGTCGTGCGTGGTGCGGTCCAGCACCACCTCGATGAAGACGAGCATTCCCGCGCCCAGCTTGTCGGGATTCAGTCTTGCTTCGTAGCCGAGGATGAAGCCGTCGCGCGTCAGGCGCTTGACCCGCTCCAGCACCGCGGTGGGCGACAGGTGCACTTCTTCGGCGAGCTTCAGGTTGGAGATGCGTCCGTCTTTCTGCAGGACGCGCAGGATGCGGGTGTCGATCTTGTCGAGCGAATGGGCGTGGGAATCGTCGTCGATGGGCATGGGCAGGTCGGCCGAAGTTTCGTCGGCGCGATGTTCTTGATTTGGCGATTAATCCTAGCGTCGAGTCGCTAACCTAGCAAGTAATTCGACAACACCCGTCCGCACGGAGGTTCTGCATGTTCACCACCCCGCCGCCCGCCGCCCGCCTGCCCGACCCGTACCGCCGCGAGCACGAAGTGCTCGCAGCCCTGCTCAACGGCCTCGGCGGGGCGCTGTCCTGGCCGGCCGCGGCGCAGGGCGCCAAGCCCTGGGTGCAGGCGGTGCGCGACACACCGGCGCCGTTCTGGGCCATGGAGTCGCTGCTGCGCGAATACCCGATCTCGAGCGCCGAAGGTCTGGCGCTGATGCGCCTCGCCGAAGCGCTGCTGCGGGTGCCCGATGCGGAGACGGCGATCGCGCTGACAGCTGACCAGCTCGGCAAGGCCGAGTTCGACGCGAAGAGCAGCGACGGACCGCACCGCATGCTGGCAAGTCTCTCGGCCAGCGCGATCGCGATGTCGAAGAAGTTCCTGCCCGACGCCGACGGCGCGACCGGGTTGCTGAAGCGCCTGGGCGCGCAGACCGTCGTGGCCGCGACGGTGCGCGCGATCCAGCTGCTTGGCCGCCAGTTCGTGCTCGGCCGTTCGATCGACGAGGCGATGGCCGAGGCCGACGACCAGCGCCGCCAGCACCCGCTGCTTCGCTTCAGCTACGACATGCTGGGCGAAGGCGCCCGCACCGAGGCGGATGCACAGCGCTACCTCGCCTCCTACCGCCACGCGATCGCGCGCATCGCCGCGGGCCGGCGTGCCGTCGGTCCGGAGGCGTCGGATGGCATCTCGATCAAGCTGAGCGCGCTGTTCTCGCGCTACGAGGACGCGCAGCGCGGGCGCGTCTTCGCCGAACTGCTGCCGCGCGTGTGGGAACTGGTCGAGGCAGCGGCGCGTGCCGACATGAACCTGACCATCGACGCCGAGGAGACTGACCGCCTCGAACTCTCGCTCGATGTGTTCGAGGCGCTCGCTGCACGCATTGCGCAGACGTACCCGCAGTGGCGCGGCTTCGGCCTCGCGGTGCAGGCTTACCAGACCCGCGCGCTGCAGGTCGTCGACGAGGTCGCGCGCATCGCGCGCCAGTACCACCTTCGTTTCATGGTCCGGCTCGTCAAGGGCGCCTACTGGGACGGCGAGATCAAGCGTGCCCAGGAGCTCGGCCTGGTCGGTTACCCGGTGTTCACCCACAAGCACCATACCGACATCTCCTACCTCGCCTGCGCGCGTGCGCTGATCGGTCACGCCGACGTGATCTACCCGCAGTTCGCGACCCACAACGCCGGCACGATCGCGGCGATCCTGCAGATGGCGCGCGCGACGAACGCGAAGTTCGAGATGCAGCGGCTGCACGGCATGGGCGAAGGTGTCTACCGCGAAGTGATGGCCGACGCCGCCGTGCCGGTGCGCGTCTACGCGCCGGTCGGCGAACACCGCGACCTGCTCGCCTACCTCGTGCGGCGGCTGCTCGAGAACGGCGCGAACTCGTCGTTCGTGCACCAGCTCGCCGACCCGTCCGTGAACGCCGACATGCTGCTTGCCTCGCCGCTCGTGCCCGCGCCGCAGCCGGGCCTGCCGATGCCGGCGGCGCTGTACGGCACGCGCGTCAACTCGACCGGCGCGGACCTCGCCTGCCTCGCCCAGCGCGAGCCGCTTGAACGTGCGATCGCTGCGACGCGCATCGAGCCGGTTCAGGAGGCGACGAAGGCCGACCGCGAGGCCGCGCTGGAGCGCCTGCAACAGGCGTTCCCGCGCTGGAACGCCGTGCCGCTGGCCGAGCGCGCCGCGGTGCTGCGGCGTGCCGCCGACGCGCTGGATGCGCGGCTGCCGGAGTTCTGCGGCCTGCTCGTCAAGGAGGCGCACAAGACGCTGGCCGACTGCGTGGCCGAGGTGCGTGAGGCGGTCGACTTCTGCCGCTACTACGCCGACCAGGCCGAGCAGCGCCTCGCGCCACAGACCTTGCCCGGCCCGACCGGGGAGCACAACGAACTGCGCCTGCATGGCCGCGGCGTGTTCGTCTGCATCAGCCCGTGGAACTTCCCGCTCGCGATCTTCGCCGGCCAGGTGGTCGCCGCGCTCGTCGCCGGCAACACCGTGGCGGCCAAGCCTGCCGAGCAGACGCCCGCGATCGCGCAGCGTTTTGTCGCGCTGCTGCATGCCGCCGGCGTGCCGGCCGAAGCGCTGGTGCTGCTGCACGGCCCGGGCGAAACCGTCGGCGCCGCGCTGGTCGCCGACGCACGCACTGCGGGCGTGTGCTTCACCGGCTCGACCGCAGTCGCGAAACTCATCAATCGCACGCTCGCCGCGAAGGACGGGGCGATCGTGCCGCTGATCGCGGAAACCGGCGGCATCAACGCGATGGTCGTCGATAGCACGGCGCTGCCCGAGCAGGTGGTTGACGCGGTGGTGCAGAGTGCCTTCCGCAGCGCGGGCCAGCGCTGCTCGGCGCTGCGGCTGATGGTGGTACACGAAGGTGTGGCCGACGGCGTCATCGAGATGGTTCGCGGCGCGCTCGCCGAGCTGCAGGTCGGTGACCCCGCGCAGCTCGCCACCGACGTCGGCCCGGTGATCGACGGCGAAGCCTTCGACGGACTGCGGGCGAACATCGAGCGTCTGAAGCGCGAGGCCAGACTCGTCGGCGAGGCGCCGCTGAAGGCCGCGCTGCCGCACCTGGTTGCGCCGGTCGCGTTCGAGCTGAACTCCATCGCCGACGTGAAGCAGGAGATCTTCGGCCCAGTGCTGCACATCGTGCGCTGGCGCGGCGATGTGGACGCGGTGATCGGCCAGATCAACGCACTCGGCTACGGGCTGACGCTGGGCATCCAGACACGCATCGACAGCCGTGCGCTGCGCCTCGCGCACGCGGCGCGCATCGGCAATGTCTACGTGAACCGCAACATGATCGGCGCGGTGGTCGGCGTGCAGCCGTTCGGTGGCGAAGGCCTGTCGGGCACCGGGCCGAAGGCGGGCGGGCCGCACTACCTGTACCGCTTCTGCGCCGAGCAGACCCTGACCATCAACACTGCGGCGGCCGGCGGCAACGTCGAGCTGCTGGCGCACATCGGCGCCGCCTCCGTACACTGACCACATGGACAACACCCTCGTTTTCATCGGTGGCGGCAACATGGCCAGCGCCATCATCGGCGGGCTGCTCAAGAGCGGCCGGGCTGCGAACAGCGTGCTCGTCGTCGATCCCGGCGAGACGCAGCGTGACAAGCTGCGCGCCGACTTCGGCGTGCGGGTGCTGGCGGCGGCCGATGCCTCGTTGGCGGAGGCCGCGACCGTGGTCTGGGCCGTCAAGCCGCAGCTGTTCCAGGCCGCCGCCGCGCCCTGCGCGCCGTTTGTCGGCGGCGCGCTGCACCTGAGCGTGATGGCCGGCATCCGCAGCGACGCGATCGTGAAGGCGGCCGGCACGCAGCGCGTGGTGCGCAGCATGCCCAACACGCCGGCGTTGATCGGCCAGGGCATCGCCGGCCTGTACGCGCGCCCGGCGGTCGGCCCGGCGGAGAAGCAGGTGGTCGAGACCGTGCTCGAGCCGACCGGCCGCACGCTCTGGGTGGCGCGCGAGGAAGACCTCGATGCGGTGACCGCGCTGTCCGGCTCCGGGCCGGCCTACGTGTTCTATTTCGTCGAGGCGATGATGCAGGCCGCGCTGCAGATGGGCCTGTCTGCCGAGCAGGGCAAGCAGCTCGCGCTCGCCACCTTCGCCGGCGCCACCGCGCTCGCGCAGGCCTCGAGCGAACCGCCGGAGGTGCTGCGCGAACGGGTCACGTCCAAGGGCGGCACGACCTACGCCGCTCTCACCTCGCTGGAGGCGAGCGGCGTGAAGGCAGCGTTCGTCAAGGCCTTGCAGGCCGCCCAGCAGCGTGCGCGCGAGCTCGGCGAGGAATTCGGCTGAACTCAGCGTGACGGCGGCGGCGTGGCCTCGCGCAGCCGCGCCTGGAACAGCAGCTCGTCGGCTGCGCGCAGGCGCCGGCAGACCTCGCGGCCGATGTTCATCTGGATCAGCGCGAACTGGCTCGGGTCGAGTTCGTAGAGCCGGTGCAGGTCGGCCGGGCCGAGCTCGATCGCGGCGCAGTCGCTCAGCGCGCGCACCGAGGCGCTGCGCGGGAACAGGTCCATCAGGGCCATCTCGCCGAAACAGTCGCCGGCTTCGAAGCGGCGCAATTCCACGCTGTGTTCGGTCGCGCCCTTGACCACCGCGGCGGCGCCCGACTCGAGCACGAACATCGCGCTGGCGGGGTCACCCTCTCGGAAGAAGAACTCGCCGCGCGGCACCTGCACCGAGCGGGTGAGCTCGAGCAGGAAGCGCAGGCTTTCCTCGCGCAGCCCGCCGAACACGGGCACGCGCTGCAGCCACTCGATCCGTGTCGGGGCCATCGCCAACTCCTGCAGCACCGAAGGTGAGGCCGGCAGTGTAGGCCTGCGCGCGATGCCGATCGTGGCGCAAGCCATGCAAACCCGGCATGACGAACGGTGAAAAACTCGGCGGAGCCGCGCCTACAGTTTCGCCGCTTGCCGAGAACAAGGAGACATTCATGAGCACCAGCACCCTGTCGTACATCCACCCCACCAGCACCAGCCCCTGGCACACCTACCTCGCGCAAGTCGACCGCGTGCTGCCCTATCTCGGCCACCTGGCGCGCTGGGGCGAGACGCTGAAGCGCCCGAAGCGCGCGCTGATCGTCGACGTGCCGATCGAGATGGACGACGGCAGGGTCGCGCACTTCGAGGGCTACCGAGTGCAGCACAACCTGTCGCGCGGCCCGGGCAAGGGCGGCGTGCGTTACCACCCGGACGTGACGCTCGAGGAGGTGATGGCGCTGTCGGCCTGGATGAGCATCAAGAACGCGGCGGTGAACCTGCCGTACGGCGGCGCGAAGGGCGGCATCCGCGTCGACCCGAAGTTGCTCTCGAAGAAGGAACTCGAGCGCATGACGCGCCGCTACACCAGCGAGATCGGCATCATCATCGGCCCGCAGCAGGACATCCCGGCGCCGGACGTGAACACCAACCCGCAGATCATGGCGTGGATGATGGACACGTACTCGATGAACACCGGTACGACCGCGACCGGCGTGGTGACCGGCAAGCCGATCCACCTGGGCGGCTCGCTCGGCCGCGTGAAGGCGACCGGCCGCGGCGTGTTCGTCACCGGCCGCGAGGCCGCGCGCCGCCTCGGGCTGGACCTGAACGGCGCACGTGTCGCGGTGCAAGGCTTCGGCAACGTCGGCTCGGCGGCGGCCGAGCTGTTCGCACAGGCGGGCGCGAAGATCGTCGCGATCCAGGACCACACCGGCACGCTCGTCAACGAGCACGGCATCGACATGGCGGATCTCATGCCGGCGCTGACGCAGTACGGCGGTGTCGGCGGATTCAAGGGTGCCGAGAAGGTGCCCGACGCGGCGTTCTGGGACGTGAAGTGCGACATCCTGATCCCGGCCGCGCTCGAAGGCCAGATCACGCCGGAGCGCGCCCGGCGCACCACCGCGAAGCTGGTGCTCGAAGGCGCGAACGGCCCGACGTTGCCGGAGGCCGACGACATCCTCGCTGAGCGCGGCATCCTGGTCGTGCCCGACGTGATCTGCAATGCCGGCGGCGTGACGGTCAGCTACTTCGAGTGGGTGCAGGACTTCTCGTCATTCTTCTGGACCGAGGACGAGATCAACCTGCGCCTGGACAAGATCATGGTCGGGGCACTGAAGCGCATCTGGGACACGGCCGACAAGCACAAGGTCACGCTGCGCACCGCGACGTTCGCGGTCGCCTGCGAGCGCATCCTCATTGCGCGGGAGGAGCGCGGCCTGTACCCCTGATTCGGCCCATCGAATAGGGATGGCGCCGCGCCATCCGCGGCCTACGATGCCTCGGCACTGCGGCGCGGATGGGCCGCGCGAGGAGCCGTTCCATGTTCAGTTCCGAGACGCTCGAGGTCGGCATCGGCATGGCCTTCCTGTTCCTGATGATCAGCCTGATCTGCACGGCGATCAAGGAATGGCTGGAGGGCATCTTCAAGTGGCGCGCGATGGACCTGGAGCGGGCATTGCGCACCCTGCTGGCCGACCCGGATGGCCGGCTCACCGAACAGCTGATGCGCCACCCGCTGCTCGATTCGCTGTTCCAGGGCAACTACGACCCGACGCAGCTGCGCACGAGCTGGATGACGCCCGGCAAGGCCTTGCACATGCGGCTGTCGAAGCGGCGCCACCTGCCTTCCTACATTCCTTCCGCGCAGTTCGCGGCGGCGCTGCTCGACCGCGTCGCACGCGGCCCGATGGCGCAGTCGGCCGGCGACGGCAATGCGCCTGCAGCGCCGGCCGCTGCGGCGCTGAGCGTCGAGTCGCTGCGCCAGCAGGTGCTTGCACTGCCCTCGGCGGCGCTGCAGCGCGTCCTGCTGTCGGCGCTGGATCACGCGGCGGGTGATCTCGAGACCGCGAAGCGCAACATCGAGCAGTGGTTCAACGGCAGCATGGACCGCGCATCCGGCTGGTACAAGCGCCGTACGCAGGCGATCCTGTTCATGCTGGGCCTGGGCATCGCCGTGGTGATGAACATCGATGCGCTGACGGTGATGAAACGGCTCACGGTCGACAAGGCGTTCCGCGATGTCGTGGTGAAGGAGGCGGCCGCCGCGCCGGCGCCCGAGGCCGGGGCGGCCTCCGCGGCGCAGATGGCGCGCATCGCCAACGCGCGCCAGGTGCTCGCCGACGTGGGCATGCCGATCGGCTGGCACAACCGCGTCGATGCGCAGAACAAACGCGTCGAGCTGTTGTCCTGGCTGCCCGTCGCCGAGCTCGTGCCGCAGCAACTGTGCCCGCTGCGCGGCTGCGAGCGCGATGTCTGGATCGACACCGACTGGTTCCCGGTCCTGATGGGTTGGCTCGTGACCGCGTTCGCGGTGATGCTGGGCGCGCCGTTCTGGTTCGATGTGCTGAACCGATTCATGGCGGTGCGCTCGTCGGTGAAGCCGAAGGAGGAGAAACCGCCCGAGCCGGCGCCGGCGAAGCCCGCGTGACGGCCGCTAGCTGCGGGCGCGCAGCCGCGCTTCGTGCAGGGTGCCGAGCGTGATCTTGCGCACCTCGGCCTTGCTCTGCTCGATGTGCGTCTTGAGCAACAGCTGCGCCTGGTCGAGCTTGCGCTGCAGCACCGCACGCAGGATCTTCGCGTGCTCGACGTAGGTGGCGTCGATGCGGTCCTCGCGCGTGAAGTCCAGGCGCCGCACGATGCGGATGCGCTCGGTCACGTCCCAGTGCACCTTCGCGATCTCGGCGTTGCCGGCGGCGCGCACCAGCGTCGCGTGGAACTGTTCGTCGAGCGCGCCGACCGCGAGCATCTCGGCCAGGCGCTCCGCGGCCGGTACCAGCCAGGCGGCTTTCAGCGCGTCGAGCTCCGGCGGGTCGGTGGTGCGCACGCACAAGCGCGCGACGCTCGCCAGCTCGAGCAGCACACGCAGGTCGTAGAGCTGGTCGAGCTTGTCGAAGTCGATCGGCTTGATGTACCAGCCGCTCTTGGTCTCGACCTCGAGAAAGCCTTCGTTGCGGAGGCGAAACAGCGCCTCGCGCACCGGCGTGCGGCTGACACCCAGGCGCGCGCCCATCTCGTTCTCCGAGAAGCGGTCGCCCGGCAGCAGCTGGAAGTCGTGGATCAGGCCCTTCAGCTGCGCATACGCCAGGTCGGCCAGGTTGGCACGGCCGGGGTCGACGGTGGGAGCGGTGACGCTGCGCAGAGACATGCCCCAGTCTAAGTCGCGGCCGGATCGGCGAAGTGGCAGGCGACGAGCTGGCTGCCGACCATGCGCAGCGGTGGCGCCTCGCGTGCGCAGCGGTCCTCGCCGCGCGAGCAGCGGCCGTGGAAACGGCACACGTGCGGCGGCGGGTCGATCGGGCTGGACACTTCGCCACTCAGCTTGATGCGCGGCCCCTGGCCCGGAATCGCCGAGACCAGCGACTGCGTGTACGGGTGCTTGGGCGAGCGGAACACATGCTCCGACGGGCCGATCTCGACCAGCTTGCCGAGGTACATCACGGCCACGCGGTCGGTGAGCAGGCGCACCACGTTCAGGTCGTGCGAGACGAACAGTACGCTCAGGCCCAGATCGCGCTTGAGCTGTTCGAGCAGCTGCAGCACCACGGCCTGCACCGACACATCGAGTGCCGCGGTCGGTTCGTCGAGGATCAGCAGGGTCGGGTTGACGGCGAGTGCGCGCGCGATGCCCACGCGTGCCTTCTGGCCGCCCGACAGCTGATGCGGGAAGCGCGCCAGCAGCACGGCCGGCAGGCCCACCTGTGCAGCGACCTCGTCGACGCGTGCGTCGGCGTCGCTGCGCTTCATGCCGGTCAGCAGCGTCAGCGGCTCGCGGATCGCCTCGCGCGCGGTGAAGCGCGGGTTCAGGCTGTCGGTCGGATCCTGGAACACCATCTGGATCGCGGGGCGCTGCTTCGCCTTCGCGAAGCGCTTCGCCGGGATCGCCGCGAGGTCGTCGCCGGAGAACACGATGCGACCGTCGGTGGTGTCGAGCAGGCGTGCGATCAGCCGAACCAGCGTGCTCTTGCCGCAGCCCGATTCGCCGACCAGGCCGACGCTCTCGCCCGGCGCGATGTCGAAGCTGACATCGTCGACCGCGTGCAGCTGGCGTCCGCCGCCGACGTTGAAGCGGCGGTGCAGGCGCTCGAGGCTGAGCAGCGCGGCGGGCGGCGCCCGCGGCGTGGGGACGGGTGTCGGGCTG
>Ga0157379_10005442_pt1 | contig 10938 bp, 16 predicted proteins | sample S25metaG_FD_121802 | JGI IMG/M metagenome (GOLD analysis project Ga0157379, IMG submission 121802) | Switchgrass rhizosphere microbial communities from Kellogg Biological Station, Michigan, USA - S2-5 metaG | ecosystem: Host-associated > Plants > Roots > Rhizosphere > Soil | place: USA... | reverse complement strand
GTGAAGATAGCCTCCTCATCACCGAGCTGGATTTTTGGAGCCATACTTCGAAACTTCTGGATTTACCAATATTATCATATATTTCATAAATATATTCCAGAATGTAACGATCAACCTGGTAAACCTAACGAGCAACTCAAATGGCCAATTATTTACGGTGGCGTCTCGGCTGAACAGTTTACCCCACCAGATCGGTGGATCCCATTGAATTATTATTTCGCTCTCCTCCACTTTCATAAATATACTCAGCATTAAAATCAAGGGAACTGTTTCTTTTACTTTACTAGATATACTTCATGCCGCTGTCAGTTCCATAATATTGGAAGAGCCCAGGAGATACATTGTACAATTCATGCGAAAGATCTGGAAATTCCATATTTGTCCCTCCACCTTTCCATCATTCACCAGAATTTTCCAAAGACCCATCCAAATGCCTTCTCGTGAATGTAGAAGATCCCTGCAATGAGATTACTGACTAATGTATTGGCCACGTTTAGCTCCTGTACCCCATTAATACCAATTTGCTGGGTGCTCGTATTGATGCCGATTACGAACAAGGCATCCTTTGGCATAGAAATAATAGTGGCAGCCACGCCTGAGACCACACGAAGCGGCGTTTCACTGCCCACCTGGTAGACGACGCTGACATAGTCCGGACGTTGGACGAGTCCCCACTTGGTGGTCTCAACAATGAAGCGGCCTGAACGTACGGGCCCATCAGCCCGTCCCTCAGGCCTGGTGAGGTCCTCCAGCTTCGTCTGCCAGTTTGCGGGGTCATTGGGATCTACTGGAGGTTCGCGCTCACCAGTGGGGTCGTCAGCAGGCGCGGGGTCGTCAGCACCCCTCTCTGCCGGGTGCTCGATGTCGTCAGACGCGACTACCATCTCGACCTTTCCTGAGTCTGAACGGGTGGGCGTGCCGACGAGCTCCCAAAGGATCTCAAGACGCGCACCGAGGCTGTTGCTACAATGACAAACATTAGTGAACCTCTCATAAGGCTTTGGAGAACAACAAATCCACACTTACCTTGGAAAGGCGTGTGAGCCGTACATCTTGACCTCGCCCATGTGGCCGCCATTAACCTTGGGATCGACGGTGAAGGGTGCTTTCTAAGCATTTTCAAATAGTCAGTATACAGTATGACATGACAGGAGACCAAGGGCATAGCTTACCCGTTCAGTACCCGAGGCGGTGTACAGCGTTGCACGCCATTCCTTCGGGGGATCAGGAGGCAAAAGGTTGAGAGCGGTTACCCTTAGGGTCATTCCTGCGGGGAGTCCTGAGATGTAGAGCTGTTGTTTAATCGTCCCCACCATGTTGAAGAAGGTGAAGCTGCGCTGTGAGTTTCTCAGCAGAAACCAGAGGCGTATTTAAGCCAAAATAAAACAATAGACCACTTCCTGCACCGGCCTATGGAGGACAGAGGATCTTCTCAAATTTCAGCACTGTCTCCGTAACGAAGGTCTGGTGACTCCAGTCAAGATCCCGGTCCTCGTTATTTGTCTACTGACCACCTTTTGACGACCTAACATCCCACCTTTGAGGTTCTTTTCCCTCTGAAAAGGTATGTTACTGCATCTTTTTAGTCATGTGGAAGACCACATACTGTGCCTCAATTACTAGTGCCTCGACTCGACCAGGTCTGTCATATAGGATCCACTCACTGTCAGTCTTTGCTAATTGCATCTTCCTTTCAACTTCCTTCAATCGGAAATTAGCGGTTGCCAAACTCTTCCGCCGTCTGACAAGGTCGACTTCTGTCCTCAGCCAAAATTTCTATCACATTACCATTTATTGCTTTATAGATCCTCCCAAACTTGTTTCCGGTTGGAGGCTCCTTACCGCTACGAATAGTTGAGTTAGTCCCCATTCTTAGTATGTTTTAATTTATTTTCACTGCAAGTAAGATATAATGACATGGAGCAGTTGGGAAGAGGCACACCGGAGAAAGATGTCAGGGAAGTTAGCGAAGACGGAACCTCCACTTCAGACGACGGAGGAGGCAGCACTTCACACACGTTGATGACGTGGGAGGGAAAGAAGAGACCGATGATCGCAACTATAATTATCTAAATATTGTGTACACACATTGGGAGGATTGACTTGCCTCTAATATACCCTGCTATTTATATATGGGTGCCGCCGCGCATGATACAAATATGTTAGTGAGCCAAATACGATCCACGGATCTGTCCCTCATTTGGGGGTTTCTTGGTCCTAGTGATCGCTGTATCCTTACGGCCTTGTATTTGAAGGGCTATGAGAAAGGGGAATGACTGGGGATAGTGGGAACATGATGAAGCAAAGGAAAACTCGGGGGGGGGCAGAGGACGGCTGTATTCGTTGCCGTTTTGTTAGAAGATATCAAACTAGATGAAACTTACCTGATTCTTGTAGACTATCCAGTATAGAATGTTGCATCTAATAGGTGTCACAGATCATAAAATAATAATAATAGGTACTTGCTCTAATTGCGAAGGGACGGAGAACATTGAGCATCAGAATCTTGAGCTAAACGAGATGTCACGAAGTTCTATCGCAAAGACAGTCTCGAATATATAGAGGAAGGGGAGTCCTGGTGGATTTGTAAATCGTAGAGCTTCACTGGCAGCAAAGGTAAAAGGATTATTTTGGACAATGTTGGTGGAGGAGGGATAGTGTCTGATCATAGCACTCGGGGATGGTTCTTTTGAATTGGAACTATCCACCAAACCTTTGATAGGATTTACGAATGCGCCATAAGTGTAAGGATATGCTAGTCTCGTATCGATATCGTTTATCGCTGGGTGATGGTTGGGAGAGAACGTGACATGAATTAGTCACACCTCTTCGTTCTCTCCATACTTGTGGCCAACTCGCCACGCCCTAATCTATAATTCTTGTCAACAAATCATGAACAAAAGCAAGCTCGCGGCGTTTTTTGAAAACGACGACGATGATGCACCCTTTCCAGTGCGATTTTTGGATTGATATTCTCCACCCTTTTCGCTGTAGCTCATCTCTCCCACTCCGTAGCAAAAGAGCGTCGATGATCAGAAACTATCACAATATGCGCAAGGTTAATATTTTTTTTTGAAACCTTTCGATTCACCGAACTAATTCTATGAATAGGGACTGTAAGGAAGTCTCGCCGAGAAAAAGAGAAGGAGGCAGCAGAGGCTAAGAAAAGGTGCTCGTCTAATGACCTCCCTTATTTAACTTATTTTATGAATTGGTTGTTTGCCTCAGAGAGGATGAGCAAGAGGCTGCGAGGGCTTACGCAGAATTTTTGGATACCTTCGACGCCGAAGGAAGCTCTCGGAGTAGGCGGGGTGGTGGATTCGTGAAGGCTGGTGCTCGAGAAGAAGTCTATGCTCCCCAGAGAAGCACGAGAGAAAGAGATGTCTCCGAGGATAGAGTCAGTGATCTAGTAACGTAGTGGATAGAAGCATTCTAATTATTATGCTTTACACAGTTTCCTCAGGTCCCCGAGTCCGAAACAGCTATTCCTCCAAAGCCTCGAGGCAGACGTGCCATGGATTCATTCTTGGAAGAATTGAAGAGGTATTTTATTGATTATAACCCGTTTCCTTCCCGATTCCCATGCTTTTGCAGGGATCAAGCAGACCGGGAAGATCGAACGAAGAGACGGGGTGGAGATAGTGGGTTCCTTTGAATTGTTTGCTATTTGCCTGATATTGAATTCTTTTTCTTCTTCATAGGTAGATATGGTTCTTCGGGATATGATGGACCAAGTGGTAGTCGAGATTATGGAGACTCTCTGGTGAGCATCAGTCCTCAGGCCTATTTTATTGCGGTCTTAAAGTGCACCCTTATAGACAACCAACATATTCGTTGGTAATTTACCGCCACATATCACTGAACCAGGCCTTGGGAATTTCTTCGCGCAGCATGGTCCTGTTGCTTCAGTATGCCTCGTTCCTTTACTTATCTCGCCCCACCTAACATTCCCGTCAATTTTAGGTGAAAGTAATGTGGCCACGAACAGATGCCACCATGGGTCCAGGAGCAGATATCACATCTTCTCGACGTGTGAAGAGTTCTGGTCTTAGCGGTTTCGTCTCGTTTATGAAACGAAAGGATGCAGAAGTGGCTGTTCGTGAAATGGACGGTTATGATTGGGGTGGTCATATCCTCAGAGTGGGTTGGAGCAAGGCTGTACCTATTGGTCCCAAAGCTACTTATGGTGGGTTACTTTTTCACCATTTAGACCTCGATGATTAGATAATGTCCATAGTGGTGCACCGTTCGCGCTCGAGGTCTCGTTCTCGTTCCCCAGAAAGAAAGCACCGCAGCAGAAGTCGCTCACGGGATTATCGATCTCGTAGTCGTTCTGAAGACCGCTATCGTTCGCGAAGAGACAGTAGTTACAGTCGCTCAAAATCCAGGTCCCATTCGCGCTCGCGTCGATATCGCTCCAGGTCGCGATCTCGATCTCGTGGTGTTGACCCTGTGGAGGAAAGATTTATTCGAATGGTTGCTAGGAAAGTTAAAGAACAAGGTCAAGAATTTGAGGATGTCCTGCGTCAACGGGAGGAAGGGAAATCGAAATTTGCATTTCTTTGGGATTCTAAGGTATATTATCACATTTTCCCGAAAGTGATATCATCTAATACGGTGGTTAGACCCCTGAAAATCGATATTACCGATCCATTATGCAGTCGAGCAAGAGATTAGATGGTGGATTCGATGATGAGGTATTTATCCCCCACTTTTAGATCCTATGAGGCTTATACCGGTTGTTCAGGGCTATAATTCAGTTTATTCAACTGATTCAGCTGAGGAATCAGAGAAAGAGAAAAGCAGGAAAGGCCATTTGGGCAAGCTTGCGAAGCGTCGGTTTGAAGCCATGCTACGAGCACTATCAGGTCGTCGCGGAGAGTTAGCGAGGTGCATGGCTTTTAGTCTCGAACATGCAGACGCAGCTGCTGAGGTAATGAGTCCCGTCATTAGTTATCTCTTCGTATCTTATTCCTTTCAGGTCGTTGATATCATTGTATCATCACTGCTACTCGATTCTACTCCTGTCCCGCGCAAAGTGGCCCGCCTTTATCTTATCTGTGATATCCTACACAACTCTGCTGTGACTATACCCAATGCCTGGAAATTCCGACAAGAATTCCAGTCAAGATTAGGCCTCGTCTTTGATCATTTGTCTACAATCTACCACTCCTTCCCCGGTAGAATCACAGCAGAATCTTTCAAAGCTCAAATCTTGGCCGTTGTAGAAGTCTGGGAAGATTGGATTGTATTCCCTGCGGAGACCACATCAGAATGGAGGGGCCGTCTTGATGGTTCGATGGAACGACAAGAGACTGAAGAGCAGGACCACACGGAAACTAAGACCATGGAACGCCCTGCCGAAACATTCACGTCGAAGTTCAAGACCAGTGCTTTCAAGCCTGCAGAAGAAGTTACTGAAGGGACAGCTGAGGATATCGACGGCGAACCTATACCTAGCGAAGATTTGGACGGCGAACCTCTGGGAGATGATCTCGACGGGGAACCATTAGCTCAGGACGATGTCGACGGAGAACCGATGCAAGAGTCAGACGTGGACGGAGAGCCTATGAATGCAGATGTTGACGGAGAACCCATCAATGCAGACGTCGACGGGGAACCAATGGATGAAGGGGACATGGATGGGGAACCTATGGCCCTCGATAGCGACCCGGAAGATGTGGACAGGGCGCCATTAGACGGCGTTGATGGCGAATCCATGGAATGAACGCAAAAACTTACGTACAAATATTTTATCTTTTTAGGGGGTATCCTTGTATACTACGTGAAAGTTGCATATATATAGGTGGAATGAGCGTGCTTTTCATGCGACTTTGTGCGATATACAATGCAGAGTGAGATAGTCAAATTAATAGATCCTTCACCACGACGAGCAACGAGAAAAAGAAACTCCAGAAAAATCCAATCATGCGATATTCATCCTGTCCTCTCGAGTCAGATCTAGTACCTGCGCGGCTTAGATTCAGCAATCTGCAACAAAGCCTCCCTTGCAGCATCGACGGCCTTTTCGGACCCGATGATGGTGATGAGATTGTCCTCCCGGCCAACAGTGATTTCAGCCCCGGTTTCCTGGCGAAGCCTGGCCGCGTTGGAACCTAGTAAGGACGTTATTAGCAAAGGCAGAGACGGAAATAAGGAATTTTGTATACCCTTGGCTCCAACAATTCTGGGGAAGACCGAACGATCAGGCAACGTCAAGAAACCAACATGAGTAGCCTGTTCAGCATGCTCAACAGCCTTCTTAATCGCAGCCTTGGCCTTATCAAGAGCAGCCTGATCCTTGGCCCTTAAAGTCCATTCGGATTCTCCCTCCTCCGCATCCTGATAGTTGGCAATAATCTGCCACTGCACACCCTTAACGTCCTCGACATCGTCAATACGAGTCGAAGGAGCTTCCGCGGTGGGACGAACGGGCACAGCGGGCTTCGAGGGAACAGTCGACTGGTCAACGTTCACTCCCGACGCACGCAAGTTGCGGAAGAAGTTGCCTTGTTGGCTGATGACGTGATGGTACTTCAAGGGAACTGTGATAGTTTCCTTGATGGGCTCGGGAGCGGGAGGACGAATTTGCTTGGTGAGCTCTGCGATGGCCTTTTCGACTGCTGCCTTGGGACCGAGGACCTTGACGACGTCGGCAGGGTTGGCATCCTTGAGTTCATCAGCGTTCTCGGGTTCACCAACCTGGTTGTAGGAGCGTGAACCGGGGAATTGAACCTGGGCACCTGTACGAGCTTGAAGCTCCTGTGAAAAAGTTCAACATCGTTTTTCGAGTGACACATATGAGACTTACGTTAAGGTGCTGTCCACCACGACCGATCATAGTCTTGTGTTGAGGAGCAGGAACAACAACACCCATCACAACACGATCCCTCAAAGCAGCAGCAGCCTTCTCCAACTCCGTCTTCAACTTGTTAACCAAAGTCTTCTCACCACGCAAGCGAACCTCATCAGCGGGTTCACCCTGCTTGGGGCTAAAGAAAGAAAGGAAAACATCAGTAAAAAGTTTGCATTTCCCAATCATGATAAGAAACTCACAAATGAACAAGCCCAGCCTGAGCCCTACTCTCCGCCGGTCCTCCACACTTTGCAATAAGCTCCCTCAACCCCTGTCCACCAGCCCCAATTAAACTCCTATGGAACCGACTCTCAATCGTAACATTAACCGTAACCTCGTCACTAATACTATCCGCAATAGACAAAATAGCCGTCTTGGCGGCAGTAATAGCCTTCTTCGTACCGCGCAAAGAGACATTAGCGACGGCATTAGGGCCAGTATTGTCTTCGGAGGCTTTGTCGATGTCGATTTGAGCGCCGGTTTCGTCTTTAATCTCGTTGATGGATGCACCGGCTTTACCGAGTATGCGGGCGACGGCGCGAACGGGGACGGTGAACTTTAAGGTGTTGTTGTTGTCCTTTTCGAATTCGACGGCCTAGTAAATTGTTATTAAGATAGGAGGAATGGAAGAGGGTTGGGTTTGCAGACGTACATCCAAAATCTCAGCCTTAGCACCTGCAACGCCCTTTTTACCGCCCTTGACGAGAACCTCGTCCGTTTTGAGATTTTCACGGGTCTTGCCACTTTCCTCTTGAACCTCCCTAGGGAAAGTGATCTTGACCGAATATTTTTCCTATCACAAAAAATAAACATTAGTGTCCACCCCCAACGCAAATGCAAAACTGAAAGCCTCACCTCAAGCCTCATAACATACTTCCCACTCTGCCCAATAATCGACGAATGATACTGCCTTGGGATCTTCAAAATCTCCGACGTCTCATCCGCAAGCCTCTCCACCTGCGCAAGAATCCTACGCTTGGCCTCCTCGACGTTCTCCTTCCTGCCAGTGATCCTGACCTTGGACTTCGGAGCGGCGACGGGAGCCTTCTTCTTTTTGCCACTTTCTTTTTCTTTCTCTTCTGGTTCATCGTTGAAATCGATTTTAACACCGAGGGAATCGCGGAGTCTGGGAGAGGTAAGGTTAGGGAAGGTGGGAGCCGGCAAAAAGGATGAATACGTACTTGTTAACACCACTACCCTGAGCACCGACGATCTTCCCCACATATTCACGCTCAATCTTAAACTCAACGACCTACAAACGAATTAGTAACGCGACTCACAAAAAACGCGATAAACCTACGTGGCTGTTAACAATCTCGTCATTCTTCGCCTCCTCCACAATCCTCAAAATCTCCTTAGCCGCACGATCAACATCCGAACTGGCCCCCCTAATCATAATCACATTCTCATCAACCTCCATCTCCGGACCCAACATCTTCGCAGCCTCCACACCCAACTTAATAGCCAACGCCTTATCCTCCCCAATAATCGCGTTCAAAGTCGTTCCGCCCTGCCCAATGATCGCCTCATGCCATTTCTTCTCGACGGTGAGAGTTTCGGATTTCACGTCCGCTGCATCCTTGGCGAGTTTCTTGAGCTCTTTTTCGACTTCATCGAGGTGCTTGGCTTTTTCGGTTGGGAGGGGGGAGGCGGAGGGAGAGAGGGGGTCGTAGACGAGGATAACATTGGAGGATTCGGCAGATTCGGAGGGCCAGTAAATTATGACGTTGTGGGCATCGTGAAGTTGCTTGAGCCTACACACAAAAATCAATAAAAACAGAAAGACAAAACAAAATCACACCCACTTCTTTGCGTTCTTACCCTGAATAACCCGATGCAAAAGCCAATCAATCTCCACATCCCTCGTCGCACCAATAAGCTTAGCCATAAGCTCAGAGAATTTCTTCACAGCAGCGTCGACAGCCGGCTTGTCGCCGACAAAGTCGACATTGATACTTCCTTGCTTGTCAGCAGCAATAAAGGATGGCGGGTAAACTGCGATTCCGGGGTATTCAGAGGCGAGTGTCTTGGAGTAGGCACTACGGTTGATATAGGTGAGGAGTTGGCGAGAAAGAGCGATGGGACCGGGGAGGGGATATTCATGAATGTATTGGGAGTTGGCACGCTGAGGAGAGAATTAATGAGTGTGAAAAAAAAGAGCGTGACGATTTACCTCCATGACAGCTTGTAAACCGGCGGCAACATCGATGGAAGACCCCAGATCTTGATTTCCTCGCTGGCGTCCTCATGCTTAGGGACAACAACAGCGCACTTGGACTTGATGAAGATCTCCTTATTGCCGACACCCTCGAGAAGGCGGTGCTGCCTCTTAGGAAGCTGGATAGAGACGACTTGGACATTAGCCTTCAATTCCTCAAGAGTGGCCTTGACACGTTCGACAACGCGAATGACCGCAGCCCTGTCACCGCTGACGACGACCTCACGATCCACAGACTTCCAGGAGAGGTGGAGTTCCTCGCCTTCAGCAGCAGTTTCAAAGTAGGGCTTGCGAGCCAAGACGAAGTCGACAAGATTTTGGGGGATGTCACGAACGCGCTGAGTGGTTTTTGCCGTCTTGGTAGCCACGATAGCGAGGATGTGATCACGAGCCTCTTCAGCGTAGGGAGCAGGGCCACTGAGGGTGATGGGGACCGTGGGCTCCTCCTCTTCGCCGTCAGGAGTGGGAGTGACCGAACGAGTGACCGGTTGAGACGAGCCGTTCAAGTGGCCGTTACCGTTAGGTTGCAAAGTATCCCTGCGGGGAATATCGATGCGGACACCAGTTTGGTCACGGATTTGCTTGAGATTTGCGCCTACGAGTTTATTAGAAAAGAAGGTGAGTCCTAGAGGGAAGTGAAACTACCTTTAGGACCTATGATTGACGCAATGGTGGATGCAGGGACCGGAACGGTGAGGGTGACCTGATAAGAAATCAGTATACATGGCCATTGCGAATTTAGCGCAAATTCTACTAACAGTAGGGCTGAGAATAGCGACAAGGTGGCGCTTTGCCTTCTCGACCTCCTTCTCGGACTCGCTCTTGATGAAGAAAGTAGTCTGACCGGTTTTCCTTTGCGTAGAGGCCTCGACCTTGACCTTAAACTTGGTCATGGTGTTCTTCATGACATCGCCCAAGCTGGTTGCCTTGCCATCCCTGCCAGCATGAGAGACGTCGATGGCACTCAAGGTGAAGGAATCGGTGACACCTTTGCTCTTGGGAGCGGCGACTTTAATGCGGGGACCGGTGCTTGCACCCCAAGCACTAGCAACGGGTTGCTTGTCCGCCGAAGCTGTGGATGCCAATGCAGGAAACATGGCAGTCGAGTCGGTGTCGAGAGGAGCAGACGAAGACGGGGTAGGACGTTTAGGCTTGGGTTCGTCGTTCCCTCCCAAAGCGGGGAAGGGATCAGGAGCACCCTCGAGTGCATGCCTACGCTGTAGCAGTCGTGAGTAACGTTGCTCGCAGTGTACGATGATAAAATACATACTTGAAGCTCGGCAGCTGAGAGAGAAGCCATTGCCGGTTAGACGATAGACCGTTGACGGGGTATGACCAGGTGAAAGTAGATGTTTATGTGGAAGCCAGACCAGCAGCTGGAGAGTTGTTGGCGTCGTGGCAAACTTGTCGCTTGTGATTGGCGCCCGACATCTCTGCAACCCGGATTCAGTGTCCAACTTCTGGGCTTCCAACAAGATTTATTTCTTTTTGCCGTCGGGCATTTCCAAAATACAGGCTGCCAGGCCAAGTTGCAGGCTCGAGAACGGCGTCCTCGTTGTCGACGACGCTCATAGAAGACACAAAGAGCCTATCTGTTCTCTGATTCCATCAATGTACTTGCTATCTCCTGAAATGAATCACTTGCTACTTGCATTTGTGTGTCTCTAATACTCCATTTAATAAATATGTGAATGTGCCCATATCCGTACACGATCTGCTCCTGTGTGACTGGGTCGTTACCGCATAAATCTAAAGTCTCAGTTCACATAGCCTTTATTTTCTTCTCTCAACCACAACTATCTAGGTCTTTGAACGGGCTTACTCGTCGCTGTGGCCAACGAGTACTAAACTCTTCTTCAGCATG
>Ga0157379_10005441_pt1 | contig 10938 bp, 5 predicted proteins | sample S25metaG_FD_121802 | JGI IMG/M metagenome (GOLD analysis project Ga0157379, IMG submission 121802) | Switchgrass rhizosphere microbial communities from Kellogg Biological Station, Michigan, USA - S2-5 metaG | ecosystem: Host-associated > Plants > Roots > Rhizosphere > Soil | place: USA: Michigan... | reverse complement strand
TTCTCGGCGAAGCGCGGATGAAGGACGACGTCCATCAACCCGCCAAGAGACAAGGCACGCGACTTCGGAACTCCGGCGATCGGTTGCGGGTCGAGCACGCCATTGCGAATGATGCGAAGCTGGCCTTTCTGCAGTTCGGTGACGAGCATGCTGCCGTCTGGAAGAAACGCGAGACTCCAGGGCTTGGCCAGCTCCCTGGTGACGACGACGACGCGGATCTTGTGGACTTCCGCCGTGTCGAAGATGAACGGTCCATCGCCGAGCGGCGCGCGCTGCACGCCGATTGGCGTTCCTCGGCCCCGAGCGGCGGCTCCTGTGCCAGCAGCGCCGCCACCACGACCTGCGCCGCCCTGGCGACCGGCAGCGGCCGGTTCTTGTGCGGAGACGACGGCAGCGGCGGCGATGCCGCACGTCAGCAGGAATCCGATTCTCGATCCGGTGCTCTTCGGCATCGCCATCCCTTTTTTCTGCGTTCCCTCTTCTCCGAGGCTTCCGTGGATAGCCGCAGCCTTAGCGGAGGCTGGTCAGGCGGACTATCACGGTCCAGCTGAAGCCGGACACGACGTGCAACGGAAACACGCTAATGAGCGCCGCCTCGAGCGGCGGGTTTCACGCCAGCCCCCGCCGGATCTTCCACGGTGTACTGAATGAATCCGCCCATCATCTCCTGCCACGTCTGGTCTCCCCAGGTGACGGTGGCCTTGGGATCCGGATTGAGCGGATTGCGACTGGACTTGTCGAAATGCGACGTCATCCGCAATTTCGAGCCCCTCGGCAGCACGATCGGGCTCTCGAGCCAGAACTCCTGCTGCCAGTTCAGATCCCCCTTGGGAATCCGGAAGACGGTTTCCGAGCGGCCGTCTGGATACGTGACGGCATAGGTCATGTCTTTTCCCCGATAGTGCATGTGGCGGTGGACGCTCCACACTCTCACGTCCTCGGTGAAGGTGCCCTCGGCCTCGACGAGGTAATTCTCCGCGCCCGGTGGCAGGGCGAACTGATTGTTGACGACGGCGGTCTGGTAGACCTCACGGGTGGGCGGCGTTGTGGAGAAGATCAACCCGACGGAATATCCACCGTCGGCGCCTGGCCGGCTACCGCGATCGTCTCCGCCAGCGAGCCGACGCGCATGTCGGCGTTCACCGTTGCCGTGAACGCCGCGTTGAGCTCGATGCCCTCGCGCCTCACGGTGTTGAAGCCAGACAACGAGAACGTGACGGCGCAGCCGACCACGATTTTCCAGACGCGACAACGGAGCGGCCGGTCGCGGTTCCGAGGAGACAGGTTCCACTAGAAATCCAGCTGGAAGCCAAATTTCAGCAATCTGCCTTGGAGAATCTGGGTCGGACGCTGCCACTGGGACCCATACGTGTTGTTCAGCGCCAGCACGGGGTTGGCGTTGAACAGATTGTAGAGATCGATGAGCGCCTGAACGCGTCGGCCGCCGGGCAGCGTGAACGTCTTCGAGCCGCGAAAGTCGACCTGGTTCAACTGCTCTCCAAAGAGGGTACCGGGCGCGACGAAGGGAATCATCGTCACGGTCCCGGCGGCGCCAGAGGCCAGGTTCCGACCAAGGGACGGCGCGATCTCCGCGTTGGTCGCCGTATAAGTCGCGGTGATCTGCGGACCGGGAAGGCTCTGAAACGTCGCGCTCGCCTGAATGCCCCACCACGGCACCGGGTAGACGACAAAGAATTTGACTTGCGTCTGATACGGTGGGGTGACGTTGCAGTTCAACAGATTCTGCGGCGAGTCGACGACGAAGCAGTTGTCCGTGCTCACTCGCCCGGTGCTCGTGCCGCCTGACAGCACAATACCGTGGGGCAAGCGGGCATTCACGCTGGCATCAACACCGCTGAAGGTCTCGCGCTGCTCGCCGAAATTCTTGGCCAGCGTCACCACGTTGCTCGATTGGCCGAATTTCGCTGGCGAGACATCGTACAGCCCGCAGACCTGATAGCCGCCGCCGCCCGGCAGCCGCGAATCCGCCGGCGCCGTGACGCAGTAGGGGCTGAAGTCGCCCGGCGCGACGAGGATGTTGTCGGTGACGATGAAGTTCCCGTACCAACGGCGGAAATATCCGACGTTGGCCGACACGCGTGGGAAGAGCTCGTGCTGCACGCTGGCGGAGGCTTCCCAGTTGTAGCCTCGGTTGCTCAAGACGGCCGGGTCGTAGACGGAGTTGATGACGCTGTTGCCGAAATTGGCATTGCTGAGCGCGCCCAGCTCGCTCGGTTGTGGAATGAAGTCGCCGTTGGCGTCGCTCCAGGTCCGGGTGGCCGTGGTCACGATGGCCGCGGTCGGATTGGCCCGGCCGGTGATCGTCGTGAGGTTATCCGCCTGCAGGTACTTCCCGATGCTTGCCTTGACGGCCGTCTTGCCCTTGCCAAAGAGGTCGTAGGAGAACCCCAGGCGCGGCGACAGATTTTTCCAATTCGGGATGTCGTAGACGGCTGGGAAATCGACATTGCGGGTCGGGACTTGCGGACCGGGGCCCAGGTGCTGGGCCGGCGCGTACGCATTGTAGTAGTCGAAGCGCAGTCCGGCGTTGATGGTCACGCGGTTCACGGTCCACTGGTCCTGCGCGAACAGGCCGATGTTCGCCTTCCCGACGTCGTCGCGCGAGGTGGGCGTCGCATTGACCGTCACCGAACGCGGCAGCCCGTTCAACAAGGTGTAGGTGATTCCGTTGCTGGACAACTCGGTCGTGCTGTGAGAGATGGCATGCAGAAAGTTGATGCCGAATTTCGCGGCGTGCGACCCGGTGACGTAGGAGGCGGACAACTTGGCGTTCCAGTTGTGGCTGGCGTTGAATCCTCCGCCGTTCGGCATGTTGCCCCAGCGGATGCTGGTCGAGGATTCGATCCAGGACGGCGCGTCGTAGCCGACCTCGGGCTGCGGGTAGTAGTGGAAGTCCTTGTTGGCGAGCGACAGGCCGCCCTCGAGCAGCAGCCGGTTCGTCACCGGCGCGTTCCAGCCGACCTGCCCGAGATACGACGGCCGCGCGTTGTAGTAGATGATCGCGTCGGGCGCCAGCAGCCGGTTGGCGGCGCCCTGTCCGTAGAAGTGATCGCGAACCTGCTGGTTGTTCTGGAATTGGGCGCTGATCTTGTTCTTGACCGAGGCCCGCCATGTCAGCCGAAGGCTCTGGTTGCCGTCGCGATCGCCTTCGAATGCCGGGCGGCTCAGGTCCGGCGAATACGTATGGGAGCCCGGCGGGTTGAGGTTGTAAAACTGTCCGGCGATGTTCTGATCCGTCTTCCACACCCGCACCGATCCGAAGAACCACAACGTGTCTTTCTTGATCGGGCCGCCCAGTGCCGGGTCGATGTCATAGATCAGATTGACCGTATCGACCGACGCCAGACCGCGAGCCTTCAAATCGTCGGTCAGGTTCGTGCTCTGGAACTTGTCGTTGGTGAACGTGCCGAAGAACGACCCTTTGAGCGTATTGCCGCCCTCCTTTGGAATCACGTTGCTGCGAATCCCGCTGACTTCGCTCTCGGCGCCGAGGCCGGCCGTTTCGAGGCTGATTTCCTGGACGGTCGCATCATTGGTGGCGATCGCCGTGAAGCTGCCGCCGCGGCCAACGCCGTTGTTGTAGGCCATGCCGTCGTGCAGCAGCTGCATCTCCTGCGCGCGGCTGCCGTGGATGGCGATGGCCGCCGATCCGTAGATCGTGCCGCCGACATCCTGGCTGATGGTCGTGACGCCGGGAATGAGCACGCCGAGCACCATCGCCGACTTGGTCCCGGCTGGGACGGCGTTGATGATGTCGCGGGTCATCACTTTCTGCTGGACGACGTTCTGCACGTCCACGGTCGGCGCTTCGCCGGTGACCGTCACGGTCTCCTCGAGCGCTCCCACGCGCAGGTCCGCATTGACCGTCGCCGTAAACGACGAGGTCAGGGCGATGCCCTCCCGCTTCACGCTGTTGAAACCGGTCAGGGTGAAGGTGACGGCGTAGTCGCCCGGGATGAGTCCGACGATCTTGTACTGGCCCGCGCCGTCGGTGACGACAGTCCGCACCTTTTCGATCAGGACCGGGCTCGACGCTTCCACCGTCACTCCTGGCAACACCGCGCCTGACGAGTCTTTGACCACGCCCGCAATGCTGCTATTGCTCTGGGCGAAGGTCGGTGATGGCACCCCAGACGCAAGCATCACCGCAAGCAACAGGCACGAAGCAGATCGAGACACGGTCCCCTCCTCACACTCTTGATTCGACTGATCCGGCAAATCCGAGCTCAACCGCACGATGACATCGACGCTCGGGCGCAACCTGACGGGCGGCGGGCAAAAGGCTAACGGCCGGCCCAAGCAAGAACAAGTACCCAAAAGGGGTACTCGCGCAGCAACGTCGCGCTTCTTGCGCGCCACGATCCACCCGATTGGATGAGTCGCCAGGGGAACAGCGCACGCAGACGTGCGGATTGGACGTGTGGATTGATCGAGACGCGGGGGATTCTGCCGTCGTGCACGCTTGGCGCGCTCACCTTGCTCGAGCATGCGAGATAGTCGGCGAGCCGCTTGGAAACGTGCTTCGTCCCAAGACTCGCGTGCCGCTTCGCGGCGTTACTCCTCGCTCAGGTCTGGCGGATATCCTCGGTCGTCGCGGCTTGCGATCCGGCCGCCGCGCCGCGGAATTCGTGCAACAGGAAGGTGATTCCTGAAGGTTAGCAGTCCGCGGAACGAGCGCTGGCTGCATTCGACCGCCACTCTTCCAAAAAACCGGATTCCCTCGTTGGACGGGCCACGGAGGGCTCAATTCGCCCCGTTTTCTATTGATTTCCTTACGGTGCGGCAGTAAAACCCACACAACACATAGCCCATTCGGATTACCCAATTCGCGTCAGGAGGCCACATGCGCAGTTCGCTCCGGGTCCTCTTCGCCCTCACCATCTGGGTTCTCGTTCCCGCGTCACTCTGGGCCCAGGGGGCCATCACTGGGGTCGTCAGAGACACGTCGGGCGCCGTGATGCCCGGGGTCACCGTGGAGGCCGCCAGTCCCGCGCTCATCGAAAAAGTTCGCGCAGTCGTCAGCGATGACACGGGCCAGTATCGAATCGTGGACCTCCGGACCGGCACGTACTCGGTCACGTTCTCCCTGACCGGTTTCAGTACTGTCAAGCGGGAAGGCATCGAATTGACCGGCACGTTCGTGGCGACGGTCAACGCCGACTTGAAAGTGGGCGCCCTCGCCGAAACGATCACCGTCACCGGCGAGACTCCTGTCGTCGACGTCCAGAGCGCCAAGGTGCAGACGACGATGAACAAAGACATCATTGCCGCGATTCCGACCTCGAGGAACGCTACCGGCATCATGGGGATCATCCCGGGGATGGCAACCAACGGCGATTCCGGCGGCATCACCGGTGGAACCGGCGGGGGCGCATCGAGCATGCACGGCGGGCGCCCGTCCGACTCGCGAACCCTGTCCGACGGCCTCAACATGGGGTGGGCCGGCGCGAACTCGAACGCCGCCGTGGTGAACGTGGCCGGCTCGCAGGAAATCGTGGTGAGCACCTCAGGCGGCCTGGGCGAGGCCGAAACGGCCGGCGTCGTCCTCAATGTCATCCCGCGCGACGGTGGCAATACGTTCAGCGGCCTGGTCGCCTACAACGGCGCCAACGGCAGCATGCAAAGCAGCAATTACACTGACGCGTTGAAGGCTGCCGGCCTCCGGTCGCCGGCCGCACTGCTCAAGGTCTGGGAGTTCAACCCGATGGGCGGCGGCCGCATCGTCCGCGACCGGCTGTGGTTCTATCTGACCTACCGCGAGTCCTACGCCGAGAACACAATCCCGGGAATGTTCTTCAACAAGAACGGCGGCGATCCGACCAAATGGCTCGTGGATTTCGACACCAGCCGACCGGCGTTCAACGACACCCGCGTGAGGAACTACGTCGGCCGCGCCACCTGGCAGGTTTCGCCGCGCAACAAGATCAGCTACATGAACTCGGAGCAGTACAGCTCGGCCAACAGAACCGGCGGCGGCTCCGCGACGCGAACGCCGGAAGCGCAAGGGCTGAACCTCTACACGCCAGGCCATACCAGGACGCTCGTGTGGAGCTCACCCCTGACTAGTAAGATGCTGTTGGAAGCCGGCTGGGGCAGCTACATGGCGAACTACGCCAACGACGCGCCACGCATCGACGGCCTGCACAATCCGGCCTTGATTTCGGTGCTCGAACAGACTGGCGTTGGGAACGGCGGCATTCCCAACCTGACCTACCGATTCGACAATCCGCTCGGTGGCGGGTTCCAACATCATCAGATCGGCACGCTCGCGAACCTCAAGGCGTCGATCTCGTACATCACCGGCGCGCACAACATGAAAGTCGGCTACATGGGCGGCTTCAGCAATCCGAGCCAGTCGTACTACAATTTCACGCCGTTTGTTCAGTACCGGTTCAACGGCGGCGTCCCCAATCAGCTGACGCAGACGGCCCAGTTCGGCGGTTCCGGCGCCTCGGCCGTTGAATTCGTCCGCAACCTGGTTCCGACCGCTTTCTACGCACAAGACCAGTGGACCAGCAACAGGCTCACGCTACAGGGCGGCCTGCGCTACGACTACATCCTGAGCAGCTATCCGGAATCCTGTGCCGGCGGCCCGAGCTTTCCGTTGATGCCGACGCAGATTTGCTATCCGGCGCGTTCGACCGAAGGCGTCCATTGGCACGATCTGACGCCGCGAATCGGCGCCTCCTACGACCTGTTCGGGAACGGCAAGACGGCGGTGAAGATGAACATCGGCAAGTACGTCCAGGCGCTGACGGCCAGCAACAGCGATCTGGATCTCAATCCGCTGATCCGCCTGAACCTCACAACCAACCGGACGTGGAACGACCGCGGCGGGCTCGGGATCAACGGTGACTACGTGCCGCAATGCGACCTGTTGAATACGGCCGCGAACGGGGAATGCGGCGCGATGGACAACCAGAACTTCGGTAAGGAGTTCTTCACCCGCACCTTCGATCCGGGCTTCATCAACGGCTTCAACAAGCGTCCGAACAACTGGGAGATGGGCCTCTCGGTGCAGCAGGAAGTGGCCCCGCGCGTCGCGGTGACGGCCGGCTTCTACCGCCGGTGGTTCGGCAACTTCTACACCCTGGACAACACCCTCGTCCCGTCGTCCGACTTCACGCAGTTCAGCGTGCCGATTCCCGTTGATCCGCGGCTGCCGGGCGGCGGCGGCGGAGCGGTGCCTGGCGTCTATAACGTCATCGACAGCGGGGTCGGACGCGTGCAGGACCTTGCGGTGTTGACGAGCAAGCTTGGCGCCGACCCGACCGAAAACTGGCAGGGCTTCGATTTCGGCGTCAACGCGCGGCTCCGCAACGGACTGACGGTGCAGGCCGGAACGAGCTCGGGACGCACGCTGCAGGACAACTGCGCGCTGCGGAGCCTGTTGCCGGAAACCTATCCCTGGTCAACGTCAGTCGCGGGCGGCTTCATCATTGGCACGACGCAATCGTTACGGGGCAACTCGACCGCGGGATTGACGAGCCCGTACTGCCGGATCGAGACGCCGTACCTGACGTCGGTACGAGGTCTGGCCACTTATACGATCCCGAAGCTGGATATCCAGTTGGCAGGCACCTGGCGGAGCGACGCGGGCAACGAGATCCAGGCAAATTACGTGGTGACGAGTGCGGTCGCGATGAGCGGGCCGCAGCCGCTGGGACGCAACCTCTCGGCGGGGAACATCACGGTCAATCTGATCCAGCCGGGCACACTCTATGGACCTCGCGTCAACAACATCGATTTCCGCGTCGCGAAGGTCCTCCGCTTCGGGCGGACGCGCACGCAGCTCGGTCTCGACATCTACAACATCCTGAACAGCGACACCGTGTTGACGTACAACCTCGCGTACGTGGCGCCCACGGCGACCGCGCCAAGCAACTGGCTGACCCCGAACACCATCGCCACGGCGAGATACGTGAAGGTCAACTTCCAGATCGACTTCTAGAGCGTTTTCGATTTGTACGTAGTGTCCGGCCTTGGCCGGACCACGACGGTCCGCCTGAAGGTGGACACTACGTACGAACGAATCGAGCCTGGAACCTCGCTTCTCGATACAATCACGCGGAGCGATTGCGACTGCGTTCTTTGTGGTTCGAAGCCTGCACTGCTCCAACCGCGAGATCCCCGAGTGAAAGGTCACCGCGCAGGCGTTTCCCCACGGCATTCCATCCTCGTCCGCGTCACCCACTGGATCACAACGCTGAGCTTCCTGCCGCTGCTGGTCAGCGGGATCGCCATTCTCCTTGCGCATCCGCGGCTCTATTGGGGAGAAACCGGTGCGGTCGGCAGTCCTTCGCTCATCGATCTGCCGCTGCCGTTCGTGCTGACCGGTCAATCAGGCTGGGGCCGTTCGCTGCATTTCCTCTCGGCCTGGATTCTGGTCGTGAACGGTGTGTTCTACGTACTGTCGGGACTATCGACGCGGCATTTCCGCAAGGAGTTGCTGCCGGCCAAGACGGATCTGACCTGGCGCGCTCTCTCGGCCGCGCTCACCAACCATGTGCGCCTGCAGCCGACCAGGGGACGGACTGAGTCGTACAACGTCCTGCAGCGGCTGACCTACCTGGCGGTGGTGTTTGTGCTCTTTCCGTTGATGATCTGGACCGGCCTTGCCATGTCGCCGGCGCTGACCTCGGTGTTCCCGGCACTGGTGGTCGTGCTGAACGGTCAGCAGTCCGCGCGCACGATACATTTTTTCGCGGCCTGTGCAATCCTGCTGTTCCTTCTGGTCCACGTCGTCATGGTCACGCTCGCCGGATTTTTACTGCGCGTGCGGGAGATGACGACGGGACGCCCATCGGCCAGCCTCGAGCGCACCTGAGCCACCGTTGCGCGACCGCTCGATGGTTAGCCCCTTATCGTGCCAGCGGGTTCGGCCGAATCTGAAACTTGGCGATCTTGCCCTTGGTGCCTTTTCCGCCTTCGATGTGCCAGACGAAGTGGGTGCCGTAGTTCGCGTAGAGCGCTCGTCCCTTCCAGCCGCCGTTCGGGTCGTCGATCCGTCCGTCCATGCCTCGCGAGTAGAACCCGAGCGGGTACGGCACGCGCAAGGTGGTCCACTCCCTGGTTTGAGGGTTCAGCGCCAGCAGCGAATCGGAGTTCGATCCGGTGGCGAACGGCGTGTTGGCGCCGAGTCCCGAGATATTGAATTGATCGACCCAGTTGTAATAGTGGAAATCGGCCGGAATGTTCGTGCCTTTCAGCTTCGGCCCGGTCGTCTGATAGAGCGTCCACCCCTCGCGGCACTGACTGCCGTCGGTCTTTGCCGGCCCACCCAGATCCTTGCACTTCCGGACGTCGAAGCTGGCCAGGTGGCTGCTGGCGGCGAGGGCCGTCCAGACCACCCCGTTGCGATCGATATCTACACCGCGAGGATCGAACCCCGGCTCCGGGACTTTGAACAGCTGCGTCTTACAGGTGGATGGCGCGTTGTTGCCGCGCTGCAGCCGTACGAGGTAGCCGGGGAACTGTTCGCTGACGCCCCAGACGCTGTCGTCGACCGGACTCGGAATCACCGAGTACAACGAGTAGCTGACCATCGTGTCGAGCTTCGCATCGAGCGGAATCGGCGCTCCACGTCCACGTCCGGCCGCCCCGCCTCCGGTCGTGTCACCCTGGTACAGCGCCGAATTCCCTCGACCGTCCAGCACGTTCCAGGGCTTGGTGATCCGGCCATCGCCGTTGGTGTCCAGGACCTGCCCACACCAACCCACCGCCTTCTGCTCGTCTTTCGTCTGGTCGTAGACCTTCGTATCAATCCAGCCGAAGATCGGACCGAGCAGCTCATTGAAGTACACCGTCTCGTCCGGATCGTTGTCGAACTGCAGATGATGCGTCGAATAACACGTGTCGATGAGCGTAAACTTCTGCGTCCCCCCGTCGAAGAACGCGGCCTGCCGTCCACTGCTTTGCAGCGGGAACCACTCGGCGAACTTATTGGTCGCCTCGCTGCACCAAGACGGATCCTTGTCGCTGCGAATCTTCGAGGTCATCCACACCCGGCCCTTGCTGTCGAGCATCGGGTTGTGCGGATCCGCCGGGTTGTACGGGGGATTGGCCCAAAGGTGCTCATTGCCCCAGTGCAGCGACGGACGACCAGGCGCCGGAAAACGGGAGGGGACGTTCTGCTTCGGCTCCCGCGTGGGAATGTCCAGGGCAAACGTGCTGTGCTCGTTCGGATCCAACACGACCAGCTGGCCGTGACCGGCGGACACCGCATACACCCGGCCGTTGGCGTTGACGCCGGGATGATTCTTGTCGGTCGACACCTCGTCGTGCATGAATGAGTGGTCGTCGCCCACATCCCACAGCGTCACCACGAGATTGCGCTCGAGGCCTTTCGGCCGGGGCGGCGCCGGCGGCACTTCGCCTTTGGCGATTCGCTCGGTCCAGTCGGAGTAGGTCTTGAGCGACCGCTCCTTGCCTTGGTTGGTCAAGACGCCGTACATCGAGGTGCCTCGCACGCCTGTGCCCAACCGCCATTCCCAGGCCTCGGCGTGCGTCTTGAGCTCCGGCTTCGCCTTCAGCACATGATCGACGCTGCGGGTCAGGCGGTTGCCGAGCTGATGGCAGAAGTTACAGTCCGACTTCAGCGAGTTGATCCAGACGTTCTGGCTCAGCATGTTCGGACCGACACCGTTTCCCTGCGGTCCGGTACCGGGGAACTCGCTGGCTGCCGGTGGCTCGAGCAACGACAGCCAGTAGTTGCCCGGATAGACCTTGGCCGCCTCCAACGGTGTGCTGGCCGGAGTCGCGTTCAGCGCCACGGCGTTCGCGCCCGGCTTGACCTGAATCGGCATCGAATCGATCAGGCCATACCCGCGTACCCACACGTCGTAGGTCGCGGCCGGGAGCTCGGGCACCATGAAGCGACCCTGATCGTCGGTGACGACAATCTTGATGAAATTGGTG
>Ga0157379_10005439_pt1 | contig 10939 bp, 11 predicted proteins | sample S25metaG_FD_121802 | JGI IMG/M metagenome (GOLD analysis project Ga0157379, IMG submission 121802) | Switchgrass rhizosphere microbial communities from Kellogg Biological Station, Michigan, USA - S2-5 metaG | ecosystem: Host-associated > Plants > Roots > Rhizosphere > Soil | place: USA... | reverse complement strand
TATCTGCAGCGGGAATCGCATCCGATCCCCCTCCACATGCTCTCAATGTTGTCTATCGCTTCCGTTTCTATCGTTGGTCATACTACAGCATCAATTCCGAAGCCTCATATATTGTATAGTCTCCAGGTCGTATCTAAAGAGGAGACTAAATTTCATATATCCAAACGCTACTCTGAGGTTGGTCTCTTTTCATCACGTCGCTATTTGTTTATTGAAGACTTGCTTAGTTTGATGCTTTAAGGAATATTCTTGGACCCAGCTCCGGCTCCCTCCCTCCCAAGCGGAACTTGATAACCACCTTTGTCCCTTCAGCCTGGGTTGACGATAATCTCATCTTTGAGCGCACACTTGGATTGCAGGCTTATCTTGAGGGAGTCATCAACAACGATGCTTTCTGCAACCACCCCGCACTGGCTGATTTCCTCGGCGGCAACTCAAAGCTTCTCGACACCATGACATTGGAGGATGTGCTGCCTTCGACCTTGACCAGGGAAGAAGCGTGTGGCGTCGAGGCTACTGCTACCTACATTGCGGCCGCTTATTACCCTGATTGGGTTTCGAGCACTAATCCCCCAGAGTCACTGGAATACTCTAAGTTTGATATTCTTTATTTTGGTGAGTATCATTGACCAGCCACTGGTTTATCTTCAACTGACTTTATTCAAAGCCTTTGCAATGCCCAGTTCAACTTTCGGTCTCTCTTGGGGCAGTGGATCTCAACCTATCCTCAAGAGACTAGTGAGGGCCTTTCTACTTATTCCGTCAGTATACCATATTGATGTCCTTAGGTTATTGCTGCGAAAAGTAGTGGCTACCCCACCAAAGTCGTTCTCTCCGTTGGTCTGTGGAAAAACATACGTTTTTTGATCATCTGTTAACCGATAAACTGCAGGCGGCTGGTTTGGTTGCGCTTATTTTTCCAAGGCGATGAACAATTCGACGAACAGAGCCACGCTTGTCCAAGCATGTGTCGATGCCGTGAATACCTTCATGCTCGACGGTATTGATATTGATTGGGTACGACTTCATGCATATAATATGATACATATGAAACTTATTCTCTCGCTTAGGAATACCCCAACAACCCTGGTGCTGGAAACACCTACTCTTCCGCAGATGCTGCGAATCTTCTCAAGTTCTTCCAATCTTTGCGCGCTGCGTTGGGAACCTGCAAACTCATCTCCGCCGCCGTTGCTCATCAACCCTGGCTCGGGACTAATGGACGTCCACTTACCAATGTCTCTGAATACGCTGCAGTGCTTGACACTGTCAATATTATGTGGGTTCTTTTTCTGTCGAACTTTTGCCAGTTGAAATTCATATTTTATATTCAGGAATTATGACGTCTATGGTGCATCTGCAAATCCCGGGCCCAATGCTCCTCTTGGTGATCTTTGCAACAAAAGCCGTTATCCGGAAGCCAATGCCTACGCTGCATTCGCCGCCTGGACTGCCGCCGGTTTCCCTGCTGGCAAGCTTCTCCTCGGTATTCCCTTGTACGGATACGTCTCTAAGAGCTCCAAGACGGTCTTGGTAGACTCTGTGACCGCTCAGGTCGCCAAAGAAGACTGTGGCGTACTCAAAGGTGCCCATGCAAGGCCCGTTCCACCTCCAGCGGCTTCCTCTTCCGTTGCTCCTGGTGACCTTAGCGCATACTGGGGCCAACAAATTGCCTTCAAGGATATCCTCCGTCTTGGTGCACTCAAGCCGAAAGGTGACGGGACCTACGTTCCGGCCAATGGATACACTATGGGATGGCATGACTGTAGTGACACACCTGTGCGTATTATAAGAAAACGCCATAGTCACGCCTGATTATTCTGATAAAAATTCTCTAGTATCTTTTCAATGTGTCTAGGACTACCGTCGTCACATATGATGACACCTACTCACTCGGCGACAAGGCTAAATTCGCAAAGAACAATAAAATGAGTGGATGCTTCACTTGGTCGCTCGACCAGGACGATGGCTATGTGCTCCAGAACGTCATCCGTAGTAAATTGGGAAAGACTACTTAACTTCCTTTAGTATCTAGTATTTATGATTCTGTATTGACCTGATACCTGTTATGCCCAATTGTATGAATGGCGAATTTACATCTGCCATGAATAGATGTATTTATGTAAAAATTACGAACTTTCATGATATTAAATATATTGCCAAAGACTTTGAATACGATCCGATTGTCTGGAGAATTCGCCCATTTCCAAATCGTGTCTCCTTTGGCAGTATCAATCCATTCTCTATTCAATTACTCGTCAACATCCAACACAGTATAAAGGGGAGGATAAAAAGGTATAAAAAGATACAAAGAACTAACCACCGCCCGCGAGGCCTCAAGTTGCTAAGCTACATGACAAAATCGTTCGAACCAACAGTCATTAAATAACCCCAGGAAAAATCTCCAAGGCGATCATCGTATCTGGAGAGTTCATTTATGCAGCAGCGTTGCATTGGGCTTCTTGCGCGTCACAGTCGCTAACCTTGAAGCCAGCGTTCTTATTCGAGTTTGCAGCGTCGGCACAGGCATTATGTTGAACGGCACACGAACGAGAAAGGGCGGAAGACAGGTTGTTGAAGTCAGAATTGTTGTCGACTTGGAAACCCTTTCCGCCGGTCCTGACAGCTGGGGCAGTAATACCTCCCACTTTAAAGAATAAAAGTTAATGATAATCCAAGGGGTGAGGGGCCAAAAACGTACAGCCGGCAGTGAATTTCTGAAGGTTACCTGCTGAGGCCGCAGCACCTTGGGTTGCAGCTGAGGCTGCAGCGGTGGTGGCAGCAGCAGTGACGGCGGGTGCAGCAGCAGCGGTGGTAGCAACAGCAGTGGCGGCGGGTGCAGCAACATCGGTGGTAGCAGCACCGGCAGCGGCGGGTGCAGCAGCACCGGCGTTGTTGGATGAATCACAAGCGTTGGGGATGGCGGCTGTGGAGGCACTGGCGACAGCCTAGAAATATAGTTTAGAATTATATTACTGGTATGAAATAAACAATGCTTACATCTTGAATCTCAGCAGCGGAGGCATCCTCAACGATAAGGTTTTGTGTAAAGATACAACCAGTGGGATCGCTGAAAAGACATTTAACCACAGTTTTCATTCTTTGAAAAATTTACTCACTCTGCAACATCACAGGTATTTCCCTTACCGGTATTATCATTCAAATCTCCAGGAGCGAATGTCCCAGACTTGAGCGCATCCAAAGGATCTCCACCAATAGCCGCAATCTGTTGGGCCAAAGCCAAAGTAATGGCTTTGTTAATGGCAGCAGCATTGGGTGAAGCCGGGTCCTGGTGTTGCTGGATGGCAGCAATTTCAGGATTGACGGCCTGGATGGCGGTACATGGGACCGAGGCCAATCCGACCTTGCCAGTGTTACGTTCAAGGGCGCGGTAAATGAGGGCGGCGGTCATGCCTTCGATATCACTGGCTGCTTTAGCATTGGTGAAAGCCTGGTCAGCTGTGGCTTGTTGGAGACAGTCGGTGTTCTAAAGCGAAAGTATGAGAAAGGAGCGAAGCAAATGAAGAGGGGGAAGACATACAGAAATAAGGCCTTGGCCTTCAGCAGCAGCAGCATTTCCTAGTAGCCCGAAGACGGGATCCTGGATCTTATCTGGGTTGTTGACGTCTAGGGAAGCCTTAACGGTGGTTAAGAATTGTTCATGAGAATGTTCTATGAATCAGTTAGATGCATCCTTCCATATAAAAGGAGGGGAATGCATACCCTGGGGAACTTCGCGACGAACGGGTAAAGCGAAAGTGGTTGAAACGAGGGATGCGGCAAATGCGAGTGCGATGTTCTTTGGGGTAAACATGTTGAAATAAAACCGAAGAGGTTGTGAAGCTGCACAAAAAGATAAGTCATCCATAGTGAGGAAGGGCCTCCTCAAGAGAACACGCTCACAGTCTTGAATTGGAAAGAGAATGGATTGAAATGCAATGACCTGCTTGCGGGCGATGTAAAAAAACCCTACCGGAGGCAAGGGAAGAGAAAAGGGAAATGTACTGGACAAAAGAAAGTGTAGTGAAAGAGCCGTCGTTCCCCATCCCTCTGGCTATTTATCGTCGCGAGGAGTCTCACACCCTATTAGTTCCTAAGCCGGTTGTATCCCGATGCAAGAGAGGTCTAGGATTCTTCTTTGAGAAATGAGCTCATCTCATGTGTGTACCTCTTGATCAGAACCTTCTCAGATACCAATTGGCCGAAAATTGTCCAAGCGCGCACGAGGACGAACGGGAAGGAGGCGCGTGGATAATAATAAAGGGCGTTGTTATGAGGAGATCGCGAGTGGGGAGGTTGATCTCTCTCATCGTTGCCTGTCTCCATGACCTAAATGGCTAGTAGCAGCCCAGGACGGCGACCCGCCGAATTCCATGCAATGCTTCTAGGATCACAGATGGGACGGATATATTCCTCGAGAAAGAGTTACGAAATATCACGTACAATTCCTTTTATCTCTTTCCCTCATTGTCCGAGCATGCTCATCCCAATACTTGCCGAATCCACAAAGAGTCCCTTTCAATAAAAGCACCACTTTCCCACAGGCCGTACGCATGACGACTATCTCGGATTGGCCGGGATCAGAAAGTCGCCTGTCGTCAAGCCGATGGGATCATAAAAGTAATCACGGAATCACGCATTGGCTTCTTACAGAGCCGGTTTCCTGGTTTGGGGACTGCGGATTAATGAAGTCATTGAATCTTTAATATGTTTTATTAGGCAGGATATATCAATAGTAACCATCATTCGTTACCTTCAGATGGATATTATTGCTGTAAGCGTTTCGTTAACGTGGTCAAAGAAACAGGCCTCCATGCTTGCTATTCCACTTCCGCCCTGACGTCAACCTTGACAGCTCGCATTTCAGATACACCCTCATAAGGGGTCTTTCCGAATCCAAAATTCGACCCCGAACAGCGGTACCGTCGTGTACCATCCGGGTACCATACTTCACAACAAGCCTAGTCTTCAGTAAGGTCTTGCATGGATCCCCTTGGCATCGTCCAGCCCCAAGAGGCTCTCCTAGTCCCCCTAGCACGTGGAGTATATTCACCGACATGTCCTTTCTTGCCGTGCGCCACAAATTGAGACTAATTCCCGACAGCGATCGATTTACCACTCATCCACCTTAATCAGTGAGCTAGTCACACAATCAAGTTTCGTGAAGAAAAAAAGAAATTTCAGACGATGCAGTTCGTCTCGCCTGGGACTATCGTTTGTGAAATTAATCTGGCCATTGTATTCTTCAATTCAAATACGCACCAACCCTCAACACTGCCTTTACAGTATGAAATAGCTTTGAGGTCAGATTTGAAGATGGACAAACGACGGGATACCCAGATTTAACGGGGGAGGGGATGGGAATCACAAACGGGGCTATTGGAAGGATTTTCTTCTTGGTTCGTGACATTGGACGGCGGATTTGAGGAGACTCTATGCCTGGGGCCGTTTTTGCATTTTCGTTCGATTCGAGGTTCAAGAAGTTCAGACCCGACAGTAAGACGATGGTGAGACAATCGCTTTATTTGAACCGGCATGTGGCTAATTAGCTAAATTCACTAAATGATGTTCGAATCCGTTTATCATATCGAGCATTGCTTTGATTTCAATCGCACAGTTCGGCCAGTTTAATTTCCGAATAAGGATTACTACCAGGTTCGTCGGCGAGGGAGGAAGGAGAGGAACCCACTTAGACAAATACGTTCGCGGAGCAAAGCTCATGAGGAGAATTACCAGTAGTACCCTAAAATCGAATCAGACCGGTGGATAAGATGCAATATACTGTTGGCATTACGAGGTAAGGAGTGAGGATCTTGAAGATAAGGTAACAATGTCGACTGACACTTCGCGCCCCAGAGTCGGTGGAAGGTGATCAGCTCTAGTGCCAAGTTGCTGGTCGCTGGGTGCTGCCTCGAGGGAGAAAAAGAATGTGCGTCGAAAAAATAAAAATACAAATAGAACTGGAATAGCTTGAATATTGTACAAAGCAGATCAACAATGTGACAACAAAGTGATAGAAGGTTGATGTCAGAATTCGGTTGCGAACAAGGATGAGGTATTCAATTGATGAGGGAACTCGAGAAGCGCAGTGGTTTGATTTAATGATTTGATTTTTCGAGAATGGCCATAGGCATACCAAAGAGGGTTATAACGGTGCGGTGGCTTGAAGACATTGCTTCTGATTCTGAAGCTAGAGATGCTATATGATTGTTGCTGCGGTCAAAAGGCACCATTGAACTGGATATCGCTGTAGTTCCAGGAAGAAGGATCCGGAGAAGAATAATCAAGCTGATGCCCATGTTGGTGTTCGTGCATCAATGGGAGTCGTTATGAGAAGTAAGTAACGGAATAAAGTGGCTGGTGCGAGAGAGGAGCGGCATCGTCATATGAGTTGTAGTGTCCCCGATGATACCATCAGAGAACTTTGGAAGCTGACTCGGGGCGAGTGATGTATCACAGGGTAATGCAGAGGTGTGTGAAGGAGTGCGAAAAGGAGAAAATAAGGGGCCAAAACCTGGGCGATAGTGTACTCCCGACGTATGTATATATATGTGTCCCCAAGAGTCGATCATCTACAATTACAGCGGAGCTCATTAAGATCATCTTAATTATCATCATTGAGAACTAATATGCAATAATAACGGCTCATACCATGCAATGTCCAAGGTAACAGGGGCTTTAATTGCTCTGAGAGCCCGCAGTCATATTAGGTTGCGCTCGAGGTTGAGAACCGTTCATGCCATTGAGCAGAGGCCGTCGTTCATCTAGAGGTGGTGTGTCATCCTCGTCCTGGTTGTTATCTTCTTCTGAATATCTCCTCCACCGCTTCGTTCCACATCGTTCGGTGCAAACATGTCCTTAAAAAATGTCAACGCCAGTCCGGAACCAAAGAGAAAATTAAACTCACTATACGTGTTATAGTCGACACAAAAGGCGGCACATGCCTCAAAGCATCCGATAAAACAAAATGAGCACAAAACACTACAGGGATCGTCGGACATAGCTAGTGGCTAGGAACGCTTACTTAATGAGCCTCGATCACTGTCATTGGCTGAAGGTATCGACGCCCACAGGGCTTCATAGCGCCTCCTCAAAACTTTGCTTGGAGGTGACCGGTGCTGGAACATCCAGTTCGCAATTACAGGTGGGTATTTATTCAATAATGACAGAAAAGTAACTTTACTTCATCCTCCGCGATTTAGGGTTGCAATGAAAGCAGGAATTGGGCTATCCGAGCTCTGTTTCCGTGGACTGTGTCCCAACGTTCGCGGAGTCAATATCAGCACTTCTGTGCGACGGAATGGTTTTGGAAAATTCTCTGTTCGATATGCCTCAGCAGCTACTGCCACAGCAACAAAGTCAAAAGTAGTGGTTAATAACGCTCCAGTCACTCCTGAGCTCAAGCCTGAGGATATCAAGAGGATGGCAAACCAAAGGAACATCGGTGTTTCTGCGCACATAGATTCAGGAAAGACAACGTTGACAGAGCGTATATTGTATTATACTGGTCGAATTAGAGAGATTCATGAGGTGAGGCCTTTTCTGAATTCGATCATGAAGCGCCCACATTGAACTCAGGATAGGTTAGAGGACGAGATGCTGTTGGTGCAAAGATGGACAGTATGGAATTGGAGCGAGAAAAGGGTATTACAATTCAGAGTGCTGCGACATACTGTGATTGGAATGCTACCCACCCTCTTACTGGCGAAAAGGAAAGCTACGCCATTAATATTATTGATACTCCTGGTCCACCATCTTTTATTTCATTTTACTTTCATATGCTAATTTAAATTCAAGGTCACGTTGATTTCACTATTGAGGTCGAGCGAGCACTTCGCGTACTGGATGGTGCTGTTTTGGTTTTATGCGCGGTTGCTGGCGTTCAGGTATCTCCCAAATCATTATGATTTAATTCATATTAAACACATCCCAGAGTCAAACTATCACCGTGGATCGTCAAATGCGAAGATATAACGTCCCTCGCATATCATTTGTAAACAAAATGGACCGGTGAGTTATTTTGCTGCTGTTTAGGGAGATGTTGTATTGACACTCACCAGTCCTGGAGCTAACCCCTGGCGAATTGTTGACCAACTTCGGAATAAGCTGCGTATTAATGCCGCCTCTGTGCATATACCAATTGGAATGGAAGCCAACTTCCGTGGTGTTGTCGATTTGGTTCGCTGGAAAGCTGTCTACAATGAAGGAGAAAAAGGGTACGCTTTTTTAATTCGTACAATATTCATCTCTTAACAATATCCCCCAGCGAAATTGTCCGCGAAATAGACGAAATACCTCCCGAACTTGTCGAAATGGCCATAGAGAAACGTGCTGAGCTCATCGAAGCAGTCGCAGACTCTGACGAAGCCCTTTCCGACCTCTTCCTGACAGACAGTGAAATTACTAACGAGGATCTTGTCTACGCCATCCGTCGCGCCACTATTTCTCGTAAATTCACCCCCGTCTTCCTCGGATCCGCCATCAAGAACACCGGTGTCCAAGTCCTTCTTGATGGAGTCTGCGCGTATCTTCCTAATCCATCCGAAGCACCCGTCACTGCCACCGATACGTCTCGTCGTGAGGAGCCTACCGAAGAAGGTAAATTGGGCAACTATATCCAAGTTCCCTTGGTTCCCGCTGCTCAAGCTCCTTTCGTTGGTTTGGCGTTTAAGTTGGAAGAAGGCCAGTTTGGTCAGCTTACGTACATGAGGGTATACCAAGGTAGCTTGAGGAAGGGCGCGATCATCTGGAATGCAAGGACTGGCAAGAAGCTCAAGGTTCCGAGACTTGTGCGCATGCATAGTAATGAAATGGAGGTATGTGCGAAAATGTTATGAATAATAATAATGTAGCTGATTCGTTGCAGGATATTGAATCCATCGGTCCCGGCGAAATCTGCGCCATCTTCGGTGTTGACTGCACAACTGGTGATACCTTTAACGATGGAGCAACGAGTTATACCATGGTATATCAACAATCTCCCCGTCATTATAACGGATGTACTCAACTTTTCCTAGTCCTCAATGTTCGTCCCTGAACCTGTTATTTCGCTTTCCATCAAGCCAACAGGTCAGGAAACACCCAACTTCTCTCGGGCGCTCCAGCGATTCCAGAAGGAGGATCCTACCTTCAAGGTCCACATTGACAAAGAGAGCAAGGAGGTGGGTATCTTACTTACCTTCTTCCGCTCGTGTCTGACGATTTATAGACCATCATCTCCGGAATGGGTGAACTCCATCTGGACATCTACGTCGAACGCATGAAGCGCGAATATAATGTCGAATGTACCACCGGCAAGCCTCGCGTCGCCTTCCGCGAGACCATCCAAGGCGAATCCAAGTTCACCTACACTCACAAGAAGCAAACCGGCGGTGCTGGTCAATATGGTCGTGTCATTGGACATATTGAGCCTATGGAGATGGACCCAGAGACTGGCAAGGATGTTGCGTTTGAGAATTTGGTCATGAGCGGGAATATCCCGACGCAGTTTATTCCTGCTGTTGAGAAGGTGGGTTTGAGCTGGATTGTGAAGTCAAGGTGTGGTTCTGAATCCTTCATAGGGTTATATGGAAGCATTGGAGAAAGGCTCGTTATCCGGTAACCCCGTGGTCGGATGTCGCTTTGTCCTCCAAGACGGTGCCTACCATCCCGTTGATTCGTCCGAATTAGCATTCAAGCTCACGGCTATCGGTGCTTTCCGCGAAGCATACAAGAGTGCCCAGCCAGTCATTCTCGAGCCTATTATGAAGGTCGAAGTCGTTGCTCCCATCGAGTTCCAAAGTTCGTTCACATTACCCTTAACTTCAGCTATGTACCCCCTAACATAATTCCTTTTCGTGAAGGTGCCGTCATTGGCAGTTTGAACAAACGCCGTGGTCTCATTATCGACAATGAAGTCCGTGAAGACGAGTTCACGTGTACAGCTGAGGTCGCCTTGAATGACATGTTCGGATATTCGAGCGCTCTGCGTGGTGTTACTCAGGGTAAGGGCGAATTCAGCATGGAGTACAAGGTTCGTTTCTATTATAGGATCGCCATGGTTAGCTTGTTGACAGTAAATACTCTTCAGACACATCAACCCGTCCTCCCACATGTTCAGATGGAGATGGAGGAAGCCTATCGCAAGTCTATTGGCCAAAAGAAATAAATGATATATCGCTGTTTACTTTATTTACTCGCATACATTTGCATTTACATGTAGCCTTACCTATTGCATACTTAGATGACCATACTAGGTCCAGACACCCCTGATCACTATTATATTGTTTTTATTATCGTGACTTTTCTTCCTGCATCCTTTCACAACCACTACCATGAAAGCCGAAAAGCAATTCTAACTATGAATTTACTTGTTTTCTTTTGGGCGTGTTTTGGTTCCATTCGCCATGAAAAAGCCCAGTAGTATATACATGTCATATGATCTCCTTGTCTGTGTAGTGGGTCTTTCTCGGACCGTTCTTCAATCCCGAATCACTAATTTCAGAAGATTTCCTCGTTTTCGTCTATTCTTTGACATGAACCGATAATCTTGACTTCGCAGGATAACAACCAGGCTATCTTCGATATCAATATTGGGCGCTTGTCAGCCGAAGCCGAAGCCAACACATACCATCTGCTAGACACACAAATTACCACAGAGTTACTCCTTCAAAGAAACCTGTCGCTTGCTGCATTTTGGAAGAGTGCGCAATAATATCAAAACATCATGCGCCAGGTGAGTATTCGGAATCTTTCAAATTCGATAGTCTTTCATCGCATACGATTCTTATAAATCCAACACCAAGTGTCCAATCCTTATCAGGATGAATAATATTTGTTGGTTGTCACGATGAACATATGAGCGCAAGATTGTGATATTTCGACTTGTCAGCAAAAACTTAGCTGACGTCTCTCCATATTTGTAAGTTGTGCGTGCTATCTGACAAAGTCTCTTCATAAG
>Ga0157379_10005437_pt1 | contig 10942 bp, 14 predicted proteins | sample S25metaG_FD_121802 | JGI IMG/M metagenome (GOLD analysis project Ga0157379, IMG submission 121802) | Switchgrass rhizosphere microbial communities from Kellogg Biological Station, Michigan, USA - S2-5 metaG | ecosystem: Host-associated > Plants > Roots > Rhizosphere > Soil | place: USA... | reverse complement strand
GTGCCGGCGAACTGGCGATCGAGGTTGTTGATCGACCCGGCGGTGATGACGACGTCCTGGCCGTCCGTCGGCTGGAAGCCCCGGACGCGGAAGCTGCAGGTATTCGGCGTCGCGCCTTCCCGCTCGCTGATCGCGAGCGTCTCGTTGTTCACCTTCTGCGTCGCAACTGCCCGGGCCGTCGCATACTGCACGCCCGCGATCGCGACGAAGACGAGCGGCGTCGTGTAATTAGCGCGACTCGTCCCCGCACGCATGATCCCGGCTTGCGCGTAGAGCTGCGCGGGTTGCGATCCGGTAATGGCCATCAGGCGCCCGAGGGCATCCGCTCGCCCGTGTTCCGCTGGCGTTGCATCAGCGCGTCGTCGACGGCCGCGGCGATCGCCGCCGGCGAGCCGAGCGGGTGCGTGATGTAGATCTGGATGGTCTGCCCACCGCCGTTGCCGTTCGGCGAGATAAACCCGGACCCGCTGGGCGTGAAGAGTTCCGGGCCGCGCTCGCCGACGACGTAGGACGATCCGCGCGACACGGGGCCGCCGCTCGCGCGCCCGCCGAGATTCAAGCCGGGCCCCAGGCTGAAGGTCGACGAGGGCGTGCTGACGGCGACTTCGCCGGGCCGGGATCCGATCACTACGACGCCGGCGGCCCGCGCCGCCGCATCGATCTGTTCCCAGTAGGAGCCGGTGACGGTCTTGATCGCGGCGACTTCCCGCGCCGCGCCGGCTTCGGTTGCCGCCGCGGCATTCTCGATCGCTGCAATCTTCAGGCTCTCGACGTCGAGGAGGGCGTTGTAATGTGCCTTGTAATTCTCGTCGCTCGCCTTCAGCTTCGCGACTTCATCGTCAAACCACTGATGCGCGCCCTGAATCTTCATTTCGGTGTCGGTGGCGTATAGGCTCATGCGCAGCGTGGCCGCTTCGCGCTCGAGCGCCATCGTGTCGTCGATGCTCTTCACGGTGTCATGCATCTGGTCGAGATTGGCTTTGGCCTTCGCCTCGTTCAGCTCCTTCACCCAGTCCATCGACAACGCGTGCGCCTCGCGCTCGATGCTGGAGACCGCCTTCAGCTGTTCCCCCCACGCCTTCTCGGCGGCCTCGGCCTCCTTGAGGGCGATCGCGTGGGCGGCCACCTGGTCGTTGAATAACTTCATCCCCGCGGTGATCGGCGGCAGGATGTTGTCTTTCGCGTACTGGTCGAACGGCTTCGGCAGTTTGTTGATCCGATCGATGAGGTCGGCCGCGGTGTTGAGACTGGCGACGTAGCCTTCGAGGGCGGCGAGCACGACCGAGGCACCTGGCAGATTCAGCGCCTTCGCCAGTCCCGACACCGAGAGCGCGGCCCCCGCCGATGCCTGATCGAGGTCCATCGTCGCGGTGTTGAACTTGCGCAGCGTCGCTTCGGCAAACGCGTTCTGCACCGCAAACTTCCCGACGACCTCCTGCACGTTGTTCCACGAATTGCTAATCTGCGCCACCTTCCCGGCGTAGGTCTCGATCGCCGCCGCGGCTTGCCCGCCGAATTGCCGGTTGATGGCTTCGAGCACGGCGTCGAACCCTTTCGACTCCAGGGCCGCCGCCGAGACCGTGATGCCGTATTTACCGAGGGTTTCGGTGTGCCCAGCCGCGGCCTTCGCCACGAGGCGCGTCGCGCTTTCCAGATCGATGCCGAGGCCTGCCGCGAGGTCCGTCGAGGCCTTGAGCGCGCCCTGCATCGCCGACGGCATCACGCTGCCGATCTGCGTCAGGAGGGCCGCCATCGCTTCGATCTGATCGTCCGAGTAGATCGTGGTGCGTTGGAACGTCGCGCCGAGTGCGGTGTACTGCGCGATGACCTCCGGGGTCGCGAGAGAATGTTGGCGCAGCGCAGCGACCAACCGCACATTGGCGGATTCCGCCTCGGCGAACGCTTTGACCGAGTCCAACACGAACGCCGACAGTTGGTGGTACGCGCCGGTCACGACCCCGATCACGGCTTGCGCGGACACGAACCCGGCGGCGACCTTGACGATCTGGCTCGAGAGATCCGCGAAGAAGCCGGTCGCCGGCCCGCCCGCGACGGCCGCCATCCCCACCTCGACCTTCTTCGTCGCATCGGCCAGCGCCTGCATCCCGGCCGGCGCCTCTTTCCCGAGCACGCGGTATTTCTCGAGGGCCTTCTCGAGCGTCGCATTCACGCGCGCCTGTTCGGCTTCGGTGAGCTTCGACGCACCGCCGATCTCGTTGACGGCCGCGGTGACGTTGTGCGCCGCTTGGATTAGCTTGTCGCCACTGAACGAGGCGGCGAGCTTCCCCATCGCGGCCGTGGTCGTTTCGATCTGACTGACGCCCTCGGCGAGGTTCTTCTTCAGCTCCTCGATCGTGGCGGCCACACGGACGATCAGCGCCGGGTTGGCGGCCATCAGTCGCCGAGCCCCTGCTCGTCGATCGCGGCTTGCACGGCGTCACGCGCCCGGCGATCGTGCGCGCCTTCTTCGAGGCGCGCGCTGACGAACAAGAACGGTTTCGCGGTCATGAACTTCGTGCCGAACTCCAGGAACGAGGCGATGTGCTGCCGCCCATTGCCCGTGTAGATCACGTAGCCGTCACCGGAGTGCGTCTCTTCGACCGTGATCGCGTCGCCGGTCTGCCCGGTCCGCCGGCGCACCCGCGCGCGCGCTTCGGCCGCGATGTGGTCGGCCGTCACCTTCGCCGCGGCCTTCAGGTGCGCGTGGACAGCCTCCGGGATGGCGGCCAGCGCGGCCAACAACGGCGCCATGTCCACGGTGATCGTGAAGCTATCGACCATCAATCTCTTCTTGCGCCAACTCGAAGGCGATCTCGTTCGCGGTGATCCGCATCGGGGAACTGTTCCAGCCTTTCGGGTCGACCTGGTTGGCGGCGAGCGCGCGCGCGTACGATCGGGACGCGATGATCTCTTCGAGCAGGCCGTCCGGCAGCCGCCCCTTCTCCGCCAGGAGCTCGGTCGGCAGCCGGCCCGGAAATTCCTCACAGAGGCGAGACAGGTAGTAGGCGAACGCTGAGACGGGGCGATAGGAGGGCTGCTGCCCGCTGCCGTCAAGCAAGCGGTGCAGCAGCCGATAGCTCTTTTTGCGCTCTCTCCGCGTCCTCCTCGGTCGCGTGAAACAACGCGGGCTTGGTGCGCCGGAGCACTTCGGTCGCGATAAAGTCGACGGCCTCATCGTCCAAGTCGTCGACCGCGTCAGGCCCCGGCACGGTGAACGAGCCGTTGCTCGTGGCGGGCACACGCGCTGGCTTGGTCGGTTGCGGATAGCTCCAGCTGACAAGCCCTGATCGCACCAGGGAATAGCGGTCGTACCCGGTCAGCGGATCCCGGATGGCCTGCTCGACCTGAACCTTGTCGCTGAGGCTGCCTTCGAGCATGCGCCGGAACGTTGTCGCCCAATGACGTGCGCCGCCGCCGGAGACCGCCACTGCGTGTGCCTGCTGCGCGGCATCACACTCCCGCCCGGTCAACTTCCGCACGGTCACGGTGTGCGGCGGATCGAACGGCAGCGGGATCGGATCCGACTGCGACTGTGAAGCGAACGGGTTGCCCACCTGGCCCTACGTCCAGACCGCCGCGCCGGTCGGTTGGATCGTCGCGTCGAACTGCGTCAGCTTGCCGTTGGTGGGGATGACCTTGTACTTCTGTAGCCGCGTCTCGACCGTGAACGTCTTGCTGTCGCCGAAGACGATCACGAGCGTCCGCGTCGGCGCCCCCGGGACGGCATCGGCATCGCCGGGCCGGAGCACCACGTGCGGCCCGGTCACGGTCGTGGTATCGAAATGCCCTTTCGCCCCGATCGGCGGCGACTTGCGCATCCCGGTCGGCGTGAACTCGCGCCACGCATCGCCGAACGACTCGGAGGACTCCTGCTCGACTTCGATCTCGGCCGCGCCGAGGTCCATGATGAAGCCGGTGATGATCTGCGGCGCGCCCGCGGCGTCGTCGAAGGTGACCGTCACCGACGTGCTGGATTGCTTCCCGACTGCCATGGTGGTCTCCCCTGCTGAAAATTACGCGTTCCGAGTGAACCCGGCGAAGGCGGTGATCGTCCCGGCCCCGGTGACGTCGCCCTCGAACCGGACATAGCGATTGATCGTCCCGGCCACGGCGATCCGTTGCGCCGCCGGCGCCGCGGTCACGTTGACGAAGGTCACGAGATCCACAAACGACACGTTGTCGGTCGAGTGGCGGATCTTCCCGACGAATCCGGTCAGGCCCGCGAGCTGGGTGACCTGCAAATACCCGACGCCGCCGTTGGCCGAGCTCACCGCGTTGTCGACGGCGGTATTCGTCCAGTCGACCGTCTGCTGCCCCAAGGCTTGGAGGATCACGCCCTCGTCGAGCTGTCCGGTCACCGCGTACTTGACGTTGGCCTTCGTCAGCTTGCCGATCGTCGAGAGCACCCCGTAGCTGAGCGTGAAGGCCCCTTTGACCGCCGAGAAGATCGCGCCGATCGTGTTCCCCGGCACCGCCCACACGACGAGCCGCTCGGTCGCCGGCAACCCGGACATCGCGTCATGAATCCCGGCCGCCGTGGTGTCGAAAAACGCGCCCGTTTGCTCGAGCGTGGCTTTGCGCATCCCGGTCGGCGTGTGCTCGCGCCACCCGTCGCCGAGGCCCTCGGAGGGTTCGAGCTCGATCTCGATCTCGTAGGGAAAGCTCTGCACCTTCGCCGACAGCAGGTTGTAGCCGTCGACGGTGAGGACGCTGAAATTGGCCGAGGAGGCTTTCGCCATTTAGGGTTCCTTGAACTCCGCGTCCTGCCACACAAAGCCGCAGACGCCGCAGCACGGGCGTCGGACGCCGAAGCCGCACGACGGGACGCGCGAGGCGGGGCCCGCTCCACACTGCGGACAGGCGGTATCGATCGCCTGGCGCGCGGGCTTCCCGGACGGGTCCAGGATCCCCGGCGCGGTCTCGTCGTCGGGCGGCCGCGGCGTCACGACGTCGCCTCCGGGTCTGCGACCAAGGGCCCCAAGGCCGCCAGCTCCTGTGCCGAGACCTTCTCGTCGCCGAGCATCTCGAGCGTGACCGGGCCCCACGGGATCTCGACCGGCACTGCGGCGAGCTCGTTCAGCTGCGCGACAAACGTCGGCCAGGCCTCGCTGTCCGGCTTCAGCTCGAAGCCTCCATCCGGACGATCGGTCCCCAACTCTTTGATGTAGCGGTCCCGTTCCGCGTGGAAGTGCTGCGTCTCGTGCGCCACGAGCTGCGCCAGCTTCTTCAGGTGGTAGGCGGATCGGGCGTTCAGCTTCAGCGCGCAGATCGGCTGCAGCGCGGGTTCCGCCTGGACGAGGGCGCCGAGCGTGGTCGCGATGGTTGGCACTAGCTTGCCGGTCCTAACGCGCTGACATGTACGTTCCCGCTGGCGTCGACGACGAGGTACTTGTCGCTGGCGACGAAGGCCGGGATCGCGACGCCGATCGTCACCTTCGCGTTGATCTTCAGCGTCTGACTCGCGGCCGTCGCATTGAAGGTGCCGTACAGGAGGGACTTCGCTTTGTCCCCGGCCGTGTTCGTGCGGTCCTGATTGTTCACATAGAAGGCATCGCTGCCGACTTCGTACTTCCCGGCGGCGTACCCGAGGCCGACGTTCCCGGACACGTAGCCGCTGAGCCCCAGCGAGTACAACGCATAGCCTCCGACGGCCGTGTTCAGATCGCTGTTCGTCGCGGACACCATGGCATTGACGCCGATGGCGGTATTGCTGCCCCCGGCCCCCACCGCGTTCAAGGCTTGGTAGCCGATCGCGGTGTTCGACGCGCCCGTGGTCACGGTCGCCAGCGCGAGGACGCCGAGCGCCGTGTTTCCGGCCACCGCGCTCTTCCCGAGCCCGACGGTCAGGCCTTGAATCGTCACGCCCGCGGCCGTCACGCGCAGCATTTCCGTGAGGACCGATGGGGTGGCATCCGTCGCGACACTGAACGCCAGATAGGTCGGCACGCGCGTGGCGGCAATCGTGCCCATCGATCCGCAATCGATCGAGGCCATCTGGAGATAATTCGCGCCGTCGTAGCCCGAGAAGCGGATCCGACCGAGCACATCGCCGGTCACGATCGTCGTCGGCGCCGCTTCCGCCCCGCGGCCTTTCCGCAGATGGATCCGGGCCCCGATCGCGTCCGTCGTGAACTGCGCGGACATGAGCCCGCGCGGGTCGGAGGTCGACGTCGAGACGAAGTAGCCTTCGACGCCGTTCGGCGCCGCCGCCGCCGTGCCCGCGGTGATCCCCGCGGTGTGGAGCTTCGCGGCCCCGGTCACCGACCCCAGGTAGACATCCGTCACGCTGGCATTGCCGACGACGACGGTGTTATCCGCCGCCGTGTACGCGCCGTTGCCGAGCGCCATGGTGTTCGCGGGGTTGAGTTTCTGGCTCGCGTGGAAGCCCGCCGAGAAGCCGACGAACGTATTGCCCACCCCTGACGTGATCGTGCGACCCGCGTAGGCGCCGAGCGCGGCGTTGGAATTTTGCGTACTCAGGCTCAGGGCCGTATACCCGACGGCGACGCATTCCGCGCCTGACACGTTCGTGCCGAGCGCCCCACGCCCGACGGCCGTATTCCCGCCCGCCGTCGTGAGATTGCACGCGGCGGTCCCCACGGCCGTGTTTTCATTCCCGGCCGTGTTGAGTTGGAGCGCGTCGACGCCAATCGCCACGTTGTAGGAGCCCGTGACGTTCAGCTTCAGCGTGTCGCCCCCGAGGGCCGTGTTGAATTTCCCGGTCGTGTTCTCGCCGAGCGCGCCGCGACCGAAGGCGGCATTGAATTGACCGACGGTGTTTTTCTGGAGACTGTAGAGGCCCCACGCAGCGTTATAGGTGCCGAGCACGCCCGCGACCAGGCCGTCACTATAGATGCGCGTGCCGAGCGTGGCGGACAGTTCGCCGGCGTCCGGGTTTGCGGTCGTGTCCGCGGTGCTATCGGTGTAGGTCGCCGTCGCCAGCGGGAGCACACCCGACAGCGCGTAATAGTGAATGTAGCTGACGGTGGGATCGACGATCGCGTTGACCGCGCTGCGATAGACCTTCCAGCCGGTCGCGTTCGACGGCGCGGGGCCGGTCGGCTGCGCCACCGTCGCGTTGTGCGCGCCGTCGGCCGTCCAATCACTCGACACCGTCCCGAGCGTGCTTTCTTCCGGACTCGCCGCGATCCCAATCGTCGCGCCCGTCCACGAGCATCGATATTTGTAGACACCGGCCGGAATCGATCCAGCCGCACCGTTGACAACCACGGGGGCATTCGGCGCTTGCGGCGGCACAAGCGCCCACGCGCCATTGCCGAGCGCGAGCCGGACGCCCGCGATCGGCGCCGTCGCCATCCCAAAGGCCGGCAGCGTGAGCGATCCCGCCCACGTCGAGAGCGCCGTATTCTCCACCGCCGCCAACCCGACATCCGCCTTGGAGACGGTGACGTCGGCCGACAGCGCGTGGCCGTTGACGGTGCGGGTCGTCACGACCAGGCCCGAGAGATCGGGCGCGGGGACCGGACTCCAGACGGCGCCAGTCGGCGACGCGGCACTCCGGGTCACAACCTGGCCATCGACGCCGCCCGAGAACAGCCGCGCCGCATTCCACGCACTCGGCTGCAGCTTGGTCGCATCCGGCCCGTCCAGATACGGACTGAAGAACGCCGGTTTCAGGAGGACGTCGTCGCTCATGCGGCCACCCACCCACCGTCCATCCACCCGTGCTGCATCCAGGCGCCCGCCGCGACACCCTCTTCAACGATGAGATCGAGCGTGGTCACGAGCTCGAGGACTTTCACGCCGTTCAGTTCTTCCCACGGCAGTGGAATCGTTTCGATCTCGGGTAACGGCGTGCCGCTGCAGACCGTGTAACCGTCGACCTCAAGCGGGCTGTCGAAGAGCAGGTCAATCGCACGCGCCATCACCGCCTGGGCGTCGCGCATCGTCCCGTAGTTGGACTGAAACACATGCAGCCGCAGCTGCAGCCCCGGCATCGAACCCTGCCCCGGCCGCGTGCCCAGCCCGCCGTAGTTCGCCTGATGCAGCAGTTCGATCCAGAGGAACGGATATGACGGATCCTGCGGCACATCGCTGTGCACGCCGCCAGGCGTCAGCGCGGCGAGCCCGGCGTCCTGCACCAAGCGCGCGTAGACCGCATCGCCAACGGCGAGGAGCGGATGGAGGTACGCCATCAGGCGATCTCCCCGCATTCGAGGAAGAGATACTGGCGGCCGTCGCCATCGGGCGTGATGCCGTGAATTTCGAGCGTGTGCAGCGGCGATCCCGGCGGCCACTGCGGCGTCCACCGGGCGCGCATCGCCGGGGTGAGATCCGGGCGCACGTCGACGCGAAACCGGTAGTCGAGCTGCGCCTGCAGCGCGGCCGCCTGCAGCCGCTCCATGGCGCGCACGGGCAGCAGCTCCGCCCAGATGCCGTCCGGTGCGCTCGCGAGCGCGTTCCAGCCGATCTTGCGACCGCCCGACGCGTCCGACACGTAGGTCACCGTGATCGGGCCCGTCGCCGGCGTCGCCAGCGTGCCGAGGACGGGATACGTGAACGACGACGGCCCGGTGACGGTGATCTTGACCTTACCGTTGTAGCCGGACGGCACGGCGCCGGCGACGGTGACGAAGTCGGTCGAGGTGTAGCCGTGCGGGATCGCCGTCTGCGCCGTCGCGGTTGTCGACGTGCGCGTGAGACTGCTGACGCTGATCGGATCCGGGACGTTCTCCTGGATCGTCAGCCGTTCACGGAGGACGGGCGACGGCGCCGCCTTCATGCGACGCACACCGGACGAAAGGCGGCGATCGCGTCCTCGTACAACGCGAGCGCCAGCGGGTCCTTGTTGACGGTGTAATCGACGTACAGCCCGACCGCGTGCACCAGCGGCGCCGGGATGTGCGCGACGTCGACGTACCCCGCGACGATTCGCAGCACATACGGCTGAAACGGTCGGAGGTCCGTCGGCCACGCGCCGCCGAGCGCCAGCCCGACGCGTCCACCCACCAGGTCAGCGACGTACTGACTCGGGTCGAGGGTCTGCACGACGCCGGCGCTGTCGGTCGACTTGATGGACGTGATCGCTTGCAGCGGCCGCGACTGCGACGGCAGCGTGAGGATGGATCCCGTCAGCACGTCGTACGATACGTCCCGCGTCTGGGTCAGCAGCGCCAGGCCGGTGTCCTGTTCCACCTTCGCCCGCGCGCTCTTGATGACGCCGGGCAGCAGCGCGTCCAGGCTCGTGTCGGTGAGGCGGGCGTAGAGCTTCGCTGTCGGCAGGTCGAGCGGCTCGACCGTCGGTTCCACGAACACGATGGAGGTCGCGTGCGGGGCGGTCGTCGGGCTCCCCGGCCTCGCCCAAAACGGCGGCTGGATGAAGCTCATCGCCGCTTCTTGGTCCTGCGATAGGTGCCTGAGGTGAATTCGTCCGGCGGCAGGGTCGCCTGGACCTCGTCGGCCTTGAGCGGAACCGGCTGGAGCTCGAGGCGGAGCTCGAGCGCGGCCGCGGCGTCCCGCTGTGGCAGCTGCACCACCTCGATCGGGCCGCCGCCACACGCACAGTGCGCGGCGCCGCAGATCGGGCAGTCGCCGGGATCGGGCCGTCCAAAGCTCATCGTTCGATCACCCCACCAGGCTGTTGTCTTCGCCGAGGGCGTCCCCGCCGCCGGCGATCACGTCGTCGTTGTCGATCCCGTCGAGCAGCGGCCGGCGCAACCATGCCCGGCTCGCACGCAGTCGTCGCAGACGGGCGCGTCGCTGTCGATGGTCGCGCCACAGATCCGGCACTGGTTCACGCGACCCTTCCCTCTCCGGGAGACCGACCGTGTTACGAGATCACGACGCCGTAGGGCGCGCCGTCCGGTACCCAGTGCAGGTTGTCCGCGAGCAGGCCGATGTTGTCGCCCACCTTCGCGAAGGTCAGCACGTCGTCGGCCGCGTTGCCGCCGAGCCCGCCGGCGACCGTCACCACGTGCGCGAACGCCGTGCGGCTGACGATGGTCATCCGCATCCCTTCTTCGGCTGCGGTCGGCGCGGACAGCGTCAGCGCGGCGATGCTGGCCTTCGTGATGGCGTGCACGCCCTCGGCGTGGGTGACGGCGCCGTCGATGAGATTCGCGACATCCGAGTCGGCGTCGAAGCCGTAGACGTATTGATTGCGAACTGCGTCGTAGCGCGGCTGCCCCATCGAACTTCTCCTTGAGGCTCAGCGCCCCAAAACACACAGCGGATGCGCGGGTCGCACACACCGGATGCGTGCGCGACCCCGCCGGTCTAGTTGAGGCCGGTGACCTTCCCGAAGGCCGCTTCCCGGTACGCCGCCAGCGCGAGCCGCTCTTCCGCCCGGATCGCGACCAGGTTGTTGATGAAGAAGCTCGCGTGGCTGTTGCTCGATTCGACGCGCGTCCCGCCGCGGCGGAACACCTGCGCGCACGAGCGGAAGGCGCCGACGAGCGCCGAGTTCGCGACTTCCGACGGCGTGACCGCGACCGGCAGGCCCCAGAGTTGCGTCGGTTGCGCCGGCGCCCATGGGCCGCTGCCCAGGTAGTTGCCCGCGGCGTTCTTGGTCAGCTGGATCGTCTGCCAGTTGATCGGATTCATCACGATGCCGTCGGGCTGGACGAACACCGTGGTGGCGATCGCGGTGATCTGCTTGAAGATCGCGTCGGCGTTGCTGTCGGCCCCGCGGGCGACGGCCGCCGAGAGCCCGGGCAGCGTGTTCAGGCCGAGCAGGTGCGGGGCGACGCCGGAGCCGTTCAGGAGCTCGTCCTCTTCGACCAGGTCGAGGCCGAGCCGCAGCCGCGCGTCGATGATCGACGCCGTCTGGGCGAAGTCCTCGAGCATTTCCTCGGTGACCGGGATCCAGTGCGCGATCTTCTGCACGGCGGAGGTCGCCGCGGCGAAGACGAGCGTCGATTCCGGTTTCAGGCCCGCTTCCAAGACGGCCGCGGCCGCGTTGGTGAAGGTCGTTTCCTTCATG
>Ga0157379_10005436_pt1 | contig 10942 bp, 7 predicted proteins | sample S25metaG_FD_121802 | JGI IMG/M metagenome (GOLD analysis project Ga0157379, IMG submission 121802) | Switchgrass rhizosphere microbial communities from Kellogg Biological Station, Michigan, USA - S2-5 metaG | ecosystem: Host-associated > Plants > Roots > Rhizosphere > Soil | place: USA: Michigan... | reverse complement strand
CCGGTTGAGCGCGAAGTCGATCATCATGATGGCGTTCTTCTTGACGATGCCGATCAGCATGATCATGCCGACAAAGGCATAGAGCGTCAGCGACATGTCCGAATGAATGACACCCGCCAGGAACAGAAGATGCGCCAGCCACAGGGTCAGCAAGCCGCCCACCGCCGCCGAGGGCAGGCCCGACAGGATGGTCAGGGGATGGATGAAGCTCTCATAGAGGATGCCCAGGATGATGTAGACCACCACCATGGCGATGACGAGCAGGATGCCCATATTCTTGGTGGATTCCTCGAATGCCGCCGCCGTGCCCTGGAAATTGCCCTGGATGGAGTCGGGCATCCCGATCGCCTCGCTGGCCTGCCGGATACCGCTGACCGCGTCCGACAAGGCCTTGCCGGGCCCGAGGTCGAAGGAAATGGTCACCGCGGGAATCTGGCCGGCGTGATTGACCGACAGGGGAACCGTACTGGCTGTCAGATCGGTGACGGCCGTCAGCGGCACCAGCATGCCGCCCGTGCCGGTGATATAGAGCCGGTCTAGGGCGCTGGCATCGCGCTGATATTGCGGCAACAGCTCCATGATCACTTCGTATTGATTGGACGAGGTGTTGATCTGGGAGATCTGCTGGCCGCCAAAGGCCGAACCCAGCGCAAGCTCTATCTGCTGTGGTGACACGCCAAAGGCGGCCGCCTTGTCGCGGTCGATTTTGACCTGCACCGACGGCATGACCGCATCATTGTCGGACGTTATGTCCACAAAGCCTGTCTGCCGGCGCATCTCATCCATCAGCCGGCTCGAATAGTCCTGCAGCTGGGCGAGATCCAGGCCCTGCAAAGTGTACTGGTAGGTGGAACGGGCCATGCGCGCGCCAAGCCGGATGGACGGCGGATTGGTGAGAAACACGTTCACACCGGGAATGCGGGACACTTTGGGGCGCAACCGGCGGATGACTTCCTCAGGGGTCGATTTGCGCACCGAAAGGGGCTTCAGGGTGATCATCATCATCCGGGCCTGGTTGGTGCCGGCGCTGCCATTGGCGCCTTCCATCTGGGCCAGCACGCCCTCTATGTCGGGGTCATCGCCTATGACCTTGGCGACTTGCCTCGTATAGGCCGCCATTTGCGTGTAGCTGGTGCCGTTGGCGGCCTGGATATTGCCCTGCAGGCGGCCGGTATCGTCGCTGGGCAGGAAATCCTGCTGCATCACAGACAACAGCAACACCGACGCGGCCAGGCTTGCGAAGAAGATGCCGAGGATAGCCCTGGGGTGGGTGATGCTCCAGCGCAGGGTGCGGTCGTAAAAGGCCTGCACGGCATTGAAGGTATTTTCGCTCAACCGGTAGAAAGCATTGTGTGCCTGACCGTGCTCGGCCTTGAGGATGCGGGCGCAGAGCATGGGGGTCAGGGTGATGGAAATCACGCCGGAGAACAGGATCGCCAGGATGATGGTGACGGCGAATTCGTGGAGCAACCGTCCCACAATGCCGCCCATGAAGACGATGGGAATGAACACCGCCGCCAGGCTGATGGTCATGGACAGGATGGTGAAACCGATTTCGGACGATCCCTTGAGCGCCGCATCAAAAGGCTTCTCGCCCATCTCGATGTGCCGGACGATATTCTCCAGCATCACAATGGCGTCGTCGACCACAAAGCCCACCGACAGGGTCAGCGCCATCAGCGAGAGGTTGTCGAGGTTGAAGCCAAAGGCCGACATGCCGGCAAAGGTGCCGATGACGGCGATGGGTAGAGCCAGCGACGGAATAATGGTGGCCGACACCCGCCGCAGGAAGATGAAGATCACGCCCACCACCAGGGCGCCGGCGATCAAGAGCGTGGTCTGCACGTCTGCGATGGAGGCCCGGATCTGCTGGCTTCTGTCGAACACGACGTCCAGCTTGACCGATGGCGGCAGGTTCGCCTGGAACTGCGGCAGGACCTTCTTGATGGTGTCGGTCACTTGCACCACGTTGGAGCCCGGCTGGCGGAAGACAGCCAGCACGATGGCTTCCCGGTTCTTGAACCAGCTCTTGGAATAGGGATTTTCCAGTCCGTCGATCACGCGCGCCACGTCCTTCAGCCGGACGGGACTGCCATTCTGGTAGGTGACGATCTGGTTGTTGAACTCCCCGGCATTGTTGAGCTGGCCGCCTGTATGGATGACCGTGGAGCGGGTGGGGCCGTTCAGCGCCCCGGTCGCGAGATTGACATTGGCTTGCGCGACGGCGTTGACCAGCTTGTCGATGCCGATCTGGCGGGTGGCCAGCGCCGCCGGGTCGGCCTGGATGCGGACAGCGTATTTTGCAGAACCGAACACGCCCACCTGCGCCACGCCTTCGATGGTCGAAATCTGCCGCGCCAGTAGGGTTTCGGCATATTCATCCACTTCCGACGGCTTCAGAGTCGAAGAGCTCATGGCCAGGAACATGATCGGAATGTCGGCCGGGTTCTGCTTGCGGAAGGTGGGCGGCTGCGGCAGCGCCTTGGGCAGGTTGCGGGTGGCGGCCGAGATGGCCGATTGCACATCCTGGGCGGCGGCGTCCACGCTGCGGTCCAGGCTGAACTGCAGCTGGATCTGGGTCGAGCCCTGGGTGCTGGTCGACGTCATCTGGTCGATGCCGTTGATGGTGGAGAACTGGTTCTCCAGCGGCGAGGCCACCGATGACGCCATGGTGTCGGGATCGGCGCCCGGCAGGCTGGCGAACACCGAAATGGTGGGGAAGTCGATATTCGGCAGGTCCGACACCGGCAGGCTGGAATAGCCATAGGCACCGAAGATCACCAGCGCGGCCATGACCAAGGTGGTCATGACGGGCTTTTCGATAAACCGCTTGGATAGATTCATGTTCTTTCCGCCTTGCGGATGTCAGCCTTCACGGTCCTGAACATGCGGCACCTTGCGCCGGCCGCTGGTCATAGGACCTTTGCCCGCACCCTTGGCTGCACGCGCCTTTGAACCGCCGATGGTGACTTTGGCGCCGGGAATGACGCGAAGCTGGCCTTCGGTGATGACCAGATCGCCCTTATGCAGCGCGCCGGTCACGGCGTCATTGACGCTATCATCGAACTGCACTTTCACGGGGACCTGCTGGGCAGTGCCGTCCTTGACGACATAGACGAACTGGCCGTCCGGTCCGGTATTGACCGCTTCGCGCGGCACCAGCGTGGCATTGGGGATTTGCGCCAGCGCCACCGTCACATCCACCAGCTGGCCCGGCACCAGCGCCATGTCGGCATTGGGATAAGAGGCGCGCAACTCGATAGTGCCGGTGGTGTTGGTCACGGCATTGCTGATGAAATTGACCGGCACCTGGATATCGTGTTCGCCGCCGGCCTCATGCAGGCCGATGGTGATGTTAAGGCCGCCTTTTGCCTGCATCGCCTGGATGCGCGGCAGGTCGGATTGCGGCAGGGACAGCGAAATCTTCACCGGCTGGATCTCATTGAGCGTGACCAGGGGCGTGGCACTGGTGCTGGCGGTCGAGGCCGCGACCATATTGCCCGGCTGGATCAGGATCGGACCGGTCTTGCCGTTGACGGGGGCGCGGATGGTGGTGAATTCCACGTTGAGGCGCGCGGATTCCACCGCCGCTTTTGCTTCCAGAAAGGCCGCTTGGGCGTCGTCGAAATCCTGGCCGGCGATGGCGTTCTGCGCCTTGAGCCGGGAATAGCGGTCCGCCTTGGCCTTGGCGGTGGCAAGCACGGCCAAAGCATTGTCATAAGTCGCCTGGTAGGGGCGCGGATCGATCTGGAACAGGATGTCTCCCGCCTTCACCATCTGGCCTTCCTTGAAATAGGCCTTGATCATCTGGCCCTGGATGCGGGCGTTGATCTGAACGTTAGAGTTGGCCATCACCGTGCCGATGGTGCGCTCGATCACCGCCATATCGCCGATTTCCACCGTCGCCACCTTGACCGGCGCGGCCCCGGTGCGGCGGGCGACCGGCTTGGTGTCATGGGTGAAATACCAAAACCCTCCCAGCGCCAGCGCCAGCGCTACCCCGCCGATCACAAAGGTGCGGCCCTTGCCGGACGGGGCGTCATCCGGGCGGCTGTCCCGCACCGGCGGGGTCTGGAGAGGGGTAATCTGGACGTTCATCAATAGTCCCTGACGCGGCGGTTCACAGTATACACTTACGGCCAGCAACATTGCGGTGGGCTGAAGGACCGATTCCGCCATGCGTTGGTTTTTGCCCCTGCACGGGTCCGGCGAGGGACCCGGATCCCGGGATTAAGCTTTGATCATGTGGTTATATGCCAAAACTATCTCACAAATGTGCCAGAATTGGGCTTTCGATAACACCTAACGTGCTGAAAGCGCTGCCAAAACCAGAATCCCGAGGCAGGGTTGGGCGACAGAGTGGGGATGTAATGTTGCTCCGCAGCAGGGGCAGCGTCTATAAGCCCGCCACTTCCCGTCCACTTTATTGATTCCGGCTCCATGGAAATTCGCAACATCGCCATCATCGCGCACGTCGACCACGGAAAGACCACCTTGGTCGATCAGCTGCTCAAGCAATCCGGCTCGGTGCGCGAAAACCAGCATATGGCCGAGCGCGCCATGGACTCCAACGACCAGGAGCGCGAGCGCGGCATCACCATCCTGGCCAAATGCACTTCGGTGGAATGGAACGGCGTGCGCATCAACACCGTCGACACGCCCGGCCATGCCGATTTCGGCGGCGAGGTGGAACGCATCCTCTCCATGGTGGACGGCGTGGTGCTCCTGGTGGATGCGGCCGAAAGCGTGATGCCCCAGACCAAGTTCGTGCTGTCCAAGGCCCTGAAACTGGGGCTCAAGCCGATCGTGGTGATCAACAAGATCGACCGGTCCGACGCCCAGCCCAGGGAAACACTGGAATCCATTTTCGACTTGTTCCTGGCGCTGGAGGCCAATGACAGCCAGCTCGACTTCCATCACCTCTATGCCTCGGGCCGCAATGGCTGGGCGGTGAACGAACTGGAAGACGAGCGCAAGGACCTGTCGCCGCTGTTCCGGCGCATCGTGGAAGATGTGCCGCCGCCCAAGCCGCAAAAACTGGCCGGCGACGAGCATCCTTTCAAGATGCTGGTGACCACCTTGGAAGCCGACAATTATCTGGGCCGTATCCTGACGGGCCGCATCGAATCCGGGGTCATTACCACCAACCGCAACATCAAGGTGCTGAACCGTGACGGTGAAGTGATCGAAAAAGCGCGCGTCACCAAGCTGCTGGCTTTCCGCGGCCTGGCACGGGTTCCGGTCGAGCGGGCGGAAGCCGGCGACATCGTCGCCATCGCGGGCCTGGAGACCGCCACGGTCGCCGATACGCTGTGCGATCCTTCGGTGGAAGAAGCGATCCACGCCCAGGCGATCGACCCGCCGACCTTGGCGATGACCATTTCGGTCAACGACTCGCCGCTGGCGGGCCGCGAGGGCGACAAGGTGCAAAGCCGCGTCATCCGCGACCGCCTGTTCCGCGAGGCCGAAGGCAATGTCGCGCTGAAGGTGCATGAAACCGGCGAAGGCAATTTCGAAGTGGCGGGCCGCGGCGAACTGCAGCTTGGTGTGCTGATCGAATCCATGCGCCGTGAAGGCTTTGAACTGTCGATCTCGCGCCCGCGCGTGCTGTTCAAGACCGAGAATGGCGAAAAGCTGGAGCCGATCGAGGAAGTCACGGTCGACGTGGACGATGCCTATACCGGGGTGGTGATCGAGAAGATCTCCAACCGCAAGGGCGAGATGGTCGACATGCGGCCCACCGGGGCCGGCAAGACCCGCATCGTGTTTCACGGCCCGGCGCGCGGCCTGATCGGCTATCATGGCGAATTCCTCACCGATACGCGCGGTACCGGGGTGATGAACCGCATGTTCCTGGACTATGCCCCGCACAAGGGCGGTGTCGGTGGACGCGTCAACGGCGTGCTGATCTCCACCGAGAATGGCGAAGCGGTGGCTTATGGCCTCTGGTACCTGGAAGAGCGCGGCAAGCTGTTCGTGACGCCGGGCACCAAGGTCTATGAAGGCATGATCATCGGCCAGAACGCCAAGGACAATGACCTGGACGTCAATCCCACCAAGGCCAAGCAGCTCACCAATATCCGCACCACCTCCAAGGACGAGGCGGTGCGCCTTACCCCCATCGTGCCCATGACCCTGGAACAGGCGATGGCCTATATCCAGGATGATGAGCTGGTCGAGGTGACGCCGCAGAACATCCGCCTGCGCAAGCGCGAGTTGCTGCCGCATATGCGCAAGCGGGCCAAGCAGGCCGCGGAGGCCTAAACGCCGCCGTTCTGCCGAATTGAGGCATAAGCTGTCTTTTGGGGTTAAGCTTTCGGCCTCATGAACGTGATTCTGACGAGCATGGTCGGGCTTCTGGTGGTCGCGATCGTGGTCGCCATGCTCGCCCGGCGCCTGGCGTTGCCCTATACCGTGGGTTTGGTGGCCACCGGCATTGGTCTGGCGCCTTTCAGCGCACAGCTCGGCCCGCTGCTGAGTCACGACCTCATCTACCTGGTGATCCTGCCACCTTTGCTGTTTGAAGCCGCCATCAGCATTCACTGGAGCGAGTTGCGCCGCGACCTGGTGCCGGTGCTGGTTTTGAGTACCGCAGGCGTGGTGATTTCCGCGATCGTCACGGCGATCGGCATGCGGTACTTGTTGGGCTGGCCGCCGGCTTCAGCCCTGTTGTTCGGCGTCCTGATTGCGGCTACCGATCCCGTGGCCGTTATCGCCTTGTTCAAGGATATTGGCCTGAAAGGCAGGCTGCGATTGCTGGTTGAAAGCGAAAGCCTGTTCAACGACGGCGTGGCGGCGGTCCTGTTTGTGTTGGCCTTGATATGGGCGCAGACACCATCGGCCTCTTCCGATTTTCTCAGCGCCACGATCATGCTGATCAAGATGTCCGGTGGCGGCATCCTGGTGGGGCTGCTGGTGGGAGGATTCGCGCTGCTGCTGGCGGGCCGGACGCTTGATCATTTGGTCAGCGCCGCACTGACCACGGCCGCTGCTTATGGCTCCTTCCTTCTGGCCGAGCATTTTCATTTTTCCGGCGTTCTGGCGACTGTGGCTGCGGGCCTTGTGATCGGCAATGTCGCAGTGCTGGGGCAGGCCGGCGCCAAGACCTTCTCCTCCCGTGAGCGGGAATTCGTGCTGGGGTTCTGGGAATTCGCCGCGTTCATCGCCAATTCCTTCATATTTCTTTTGATCGGCGTGACCGTCGCGCAGGTGCCTTTGCAGGGCGTGGGACTCATCTCGCTCGTCACCGCCGTCGCGCTGGTGTTGGCCGGACGGCTGCTGACGGTCTATCCCTTGTGCCTGGCCTTTGCGCGCTCGCGCTGGGCCATACCGTTCAGCGATCAGCACATATTGTGGTGGGGCGGGTTGCGGGGTGCCCTGGCGCTGGCCTTGGCGCTCTCTCTGCCGGCAGCGTTTCCCTTTGCCTATCAAATTCGTATCGCGACCTTTGCAGTGGTGCTCTTTTCCGTTCTGTTCCAGGGACTGACGATGCCGCTCTTGCTGCGAAAAGTGGGTCGGGCCTGACATGCGGCTCATTCCGCTCCCCGTTTTTCTGCTGGCGGCCGCGCTGCTCGAGGCTGGCGGCGATGCGCTGTTGCGCAAGGCGCTATTGGACAGAGCCGGAACGGCTCGCATCGCCATTTTTGCCGCCGGCGCCATAGCCCTGGCAGCATATGGCATGGTGATCAATCTGGCGCCGCTGGAATTCGGCCAGGTCGTGGGTCTTTATATCGCCACCCTGTTTGTGATGTGGCAGATCATCAATTTCGCTTTCTTCCGCGAGCTGCCTACGATGCCGATACTGGCGGGAGGCGCGCTGATTGTTGCGGGCGGATTGATTGTCAGTTTCTGGAAAACAACATGACTGTGGATGAAAAGCTGATCGGCTTTGCCAACCGTCTCGCAGACGCCAGCGGCGCGGTGATCCGCCCCTATTTCCGCCAGCGCATCGAAGTGGCGCACAAGCCCGGCAAAGGCGTCTTCGATCCGGTCACCGAGGCCGACAAGGGCGGCGAGCGCGCCATCCGCGCCATCATCGAACGCGAGCGTCCCGAGGACGGCATCCTGGGCGAGGAATATGGCGAGAAGCCGGGACAAAGCGGGCTGCGCTGGGTGCTGGACCCGGTGGACGGCACCCGCGGCTTCATCACCGGCCGGCATGAATGGGGCTCGCTGATCGCGCTGGAAAAGGACGAGGTGCCGGTATTGGGCATCATCGATCAGCCGGTGCTGGGGGAGCGCTTCATCGGCGTCAATGGCCGCAGCCTTCTGATCGAAGGCGAAAAGCGCACGCCGTTGAGGGTCCGCGAATGCGCCGAGATCAAGGACGCGATTCTCTGCGCCACCGATCCCAGCCAGTATTTTTCGCACGCTCAGCAGGCGGCGTTCGCGCGGGTGAAATCCCAAGTGCGCATGACCCGCTATTGCGGCGACTGCTATTTGTTCGCGATGCTGGCGATGGGCTTCATCGACATCGTGATCGAAGCCAATTTCAGTCGCTGGGATATTGCCGCCCTGATTCCCATCGTGGAGGGCGCGGGCGGCGTCATTACCTCCTGGGATGGCGGCGACTGCCGCGACGGCAAAACCATCCTGGCCAGCGGCGACAAACGCCTCCACGAAGAAGCCATAAAGCTGCTGAAATAGGCGCCTAAACCGGCGTCTACATTCGTCATTGCGGCGGTGCTTGCACCAATCTCGCCGCAATCTGCCTTTGTTTGACGGGCGTGAAACTGTCGCGCGCGGATCACGTTCTCTTACCGAACTCTGACCCCTTACGAGGAGGAATGCATGTCTCTGCGTGACTTCAATACACCGTCCACGGACGATCCCATCGCGCTTCACAATGAGCCCCTGGGCAATGGTTCGGGATTGGATTCCTTTCACACCACCCAGCCGGAAGACATCGAGCCCAACAACACGCCCAAGATCATTGGCGCGATTGCGGTGGCTTTGATGATCGGTACCGCCGGCGCGGCGTTGTACGCGACGTCGGGTCACTCGGCGAAACCGGTGGTCACGGCCAGCAATATGCCGGCGCCTGCGGCGCCCGCGCCGGTTGCTGCGCCGCCGGCCCCGGAAGCGGCTGCGCCTGCCGACAATATGGCTGCGCAGGCTCCTTTGCCTGACACCAAGACCCCGGCTGCCAAGCCTGCAACCGAAAAGACCGCTGCGGCTGACGCCCCCGTAAAGACAGCCAAGGTGCACCGTTCGGCATCTTCGAGCACCAACGTTGCGGTGAAGACTGCCAATAGCGGTTCGGCCGGCGATGCCAGCTCGGCCCGGATGGCGGCGGATTCCACCCAGTCCACCGTCCAGCCGCAGCAACAGGCCGCTGTGACGGCGCAGCCGGTTGCTCCCAGTCCGTCGCCGTCAGACGTGGCCAGCAACAACAGTCAGTCCAGCGTGACGGTGCCCCAGGGTGCCAACCGCGCTTCGGACATTCCGGCCCAGCCTGCGGCGCCGCAGGAGTCCCAGCAGGCCAATAATGCGCCTGCCCAGGACCAACAGTCTGCGGCTCCGGCTCAGCCTGCACCTCAGGCCGCCGCTCCGGCAGCTCAGCCCGCTCCCGCTCAGTCTGCGGGTCAGGTCAATCAGTAAAGTTGATCCAGGTTTGACGTGAAGACCGCGCCCCGGAAGAAATTCCGGGGCGCGGTTTTTTTATGAGGCTGGGCGGCTTTTCATGAAGTCATCGAAAGCAGCCCAGAACTCGGCGCGGATGGGAGGGCGTTCCATCAGAATCTCGTGCTCCGCCTCTTTGATCTCCACATACCGGCCGTTGGGCAGGCGCTGGGCGAAGCTTTGGGTTTGCGGCGTCAGGCATATACGGTCCTTGCCGGCCCCTACCAGGAGCAATGGCGTGGTGACCGCCTCGGCTTGCGTGCGCAACCAGTCCATCGAGCGGATTGCCGCCGCCAGCCAGCCCCAGGTCGCGCCCGCCAGGCGCAGGTCGGGATGCTCGCGCAACAGCATCTGGGTGCGCTCGAAACGCTGGGGATCGGAAGTGACCAACTGGGTGGCGAAGGTGACCTTGTGGGGATCGCGCGCTTCCATCCCCCACACCCATCCCGCATGCCGGCCGCGCCAAAGCTGGTAGCCCGTCACGGCCCGCACCAGGAACTCGCGCTGGCCGCGGAAGGAAATGCCGATCATCGGCGCGGACAACACGCCGGCGGCGAAGCTCGCCGGTTTGCGGACCAAAAGCCGCAAGAGATTGTGCGCCCCCATGGAATGGGCCAGCGCCACCGGTTTTTCACCTTCCGCCAGCATTGGGGCGACGATCCAGTTCATCAGGGTGCTGAGGTCTTCGTCATATTCGCCGAAGTCGCCGACAAAGCTCTTGCGGCTGTCGTCGGTCAGGCGGGTCGAGCCGCCCTGGCCGCGCCAGTCCATGGTCGCCACCGAATAACCGCGACCGCGCAACTCGTCGATGACCTCGAAATATTTCTCGATGAATTCGGTCTGGCCGTTGAGCAGGACGCAGACGCCGCGGGCTGCGACGTCAGGCGCGGCCGGGAACCGGGCCGCCCGCAAGGTGGCGCCCACCGCCTTGATGGGGACCGGTTCAAACAGGGTGGCAGAAGGGATCATTTGGGCGCAAATCGGCTTGCTTCGGTAGGCACTTAAGCCTGATTTTCAAGGGCCGGGAAAGGCTTGAATGCGCCGGTTTGCACCCCAGATAGCGGTTGTCCGGCCGCCGTTTCGGGGCCGGTCTTCTGCCCCGTGCAGATGGTCTGACGGGGTCCGCAACAACGCTTTTTGGAGGTTGTCCCATGCGTATCGACTATTCCCCCTTTTTCCGTTCCACCGTCGGCTTTGATCGCCTGATCGGCCTTCTGGAAACTGCCTCGGAGCAGGGCTATCCGCCCTACAATATCGAGCGCAGCGATGAGAATAATTATCGCGTCAGCCTGGCGGTCGCCGGCTTTGCCGAAAAGGACCT
>Ga0157379_10005433_pt1 | contig 10945 bp, 14 predicted proteins | sample S25metaG_FD_121802 | JGI IMG/M metagenome (GOLD analysis project Ga0157379, IMG submission 121802) | Switchgrass rhizosphere microbial communities from Kellogg Biological Station, Michigan, USA - S2-5 metaG | ecosystem: Host-associated > Plants > Roots > Rhizosphere > Soil | place: USA... | reverse complement strand
GTTCCCTTTGAGAGGCTCCTTTCCCCACGGGGAGGTTTCTATCCATCATGAGTATGGCTGGGTGTTGACGTCTTGTTCGCCGCTCAGTGACCACATCTATTTTTCCCTCAAAAATTTCACGGGGTGATGGAAGCAACCGGGTTGTAAGTCATTTTTGTAGGGAATTTCACAAACTATAACATGGTAATCACACATGTCTCTCAAAAAATCATGGCCAAAGATGGAAAATCGCTTCAGATCTTATTTTTACGATAAGGTTGATAGACTCAAATTGCAGATAGACAACGCATTTTATAACACATAAAAAAATCTAAACAATAACCCAAACGTAGCGCTGTTTAATCGCCGAAAACGGTGCAATCATTATTTTTGGTAACCGCGAGTAGAAGCTGGTTTTAATACTGTAATTACAAGGAACAAGTTTGCTGAAGAGTAGTTGAGTTATACAAGAAAGAGAGAACCAAATTATACCTTTTCAGCGACTCTGGGCGAGGACCTGGTATCTTGAATAAAGTTATCTTGGTCCTCGTTCGAGATATCTTCGAGCGAACGCCCCCTGGTCTCAGGTAGAAGGAGAGTTGAAAAGATACCCGTAAACATGAAGAAAGAGACGATCTGCAGAATATGTCCAAGGAAGTTATTGCCTCCGTGGATGTCTTTGAGGTACGTAAACCCGACCTGAGCAACAATGGCACCCAGTTTGCCGGAGGCTGCAGATATGCCATGTGCTGTCGTACGGTAACGAGTGGGGAAGGCTTCACCAGGGATAATAAAAGTCGTGGTATTGGGACCAAAATTCTGGAAGAAGTTGGCAACGCAGTAGAGGAGTACGAAGGTAGTAGTGCTGTGAGTGAGGATAATGTGATAACCGAATCCCAGGGTGACGAAGATAATAGTAAGCACAATGAACCCCATGAGTTGAATGGATTTGCGTCCCCACTCAGAGAAAGTAAGTATATTTAATATAGAAACAAATACTCAATTACTCACAGAATCGATGAACAACATAGTGGCATAGTATCCAGGTATCAACCCAGCAACAGACAAGATGATGTTACCCATACAAATATTAATCAAGTTCTGGTAGATGGCGCTCCCACCCGTGGACTGATCTGGTGATTTTCCGAAGTCGATTGCCATCAAAATTATGTCATTATTGAGTCCAAGACCGTAGAAGGCAATCTAAAAGCACCAATGTAAGAAGGTTCTACAAAAGAATTCTCTCGCGGATTAACATACATCGATGGCGAACCAAGAATAGGCAGTGGCAAGAAGAACCTTGCCATTTTCCCACTTTCTGAAGCTGCGAGAAGTTGCAAAGATATAAAAGATAGAAATAACAGAGCAACAGAGGCTTACTAGCCGAGGAAATCGCGGAGCGAAGCCTTGGGGACATGAGCCTTTTGGATGGCCAGAACCGGGTCAACCAAGAAGGTACCAGTAGTGAAGAAAGTATCAATATCATGAGCAGCTTGGTGAATATTCCTCTGGATATCCATAGTAAATCGAGGAGTTTCAGGAATAGTGAGGCGGAAATACAGAGCAAGAGTCCCAGGAATGGCACCAAGACCGATGATAATACGCCAGCAAATGTCCACAGCCATGGGTTCGTTGGATGGCTGACTGGAAATACTGCTCTTGAATGCGGTGACGACAATGGAACCAATTACAGCAGCAGCAAATTGACCCCACCCTTGGGCAGCGACAACGGCAGTCATTAGACGTCCACGGGTACGTGTAGAAGCAAATTCACTGAAGCGATTATATGAAGGATGAAAGAAAAATGAAAATACACATACTCACGAGCTTATTACAGCAGAAAGAGGATAGTCACCTCCAATACCGAAACCCATAATAAATCGCCACATGACTAGAACAGCGATTATGCTAATAGCATGAGCGTGTCCCAAAATGGCTTGGACGAATGTAGCATTAATCATAATCAGAAGCTCTACACCATCTGGAGAAGAAGAGGATTCCAATTCACAGTCTGATTTAGAGGTTCGATAGACTTACACATGCGTTTACGACCGACTAAATCCGCAAGCCATCCGAAGATAACTTGGCCAAACAGTGTACCCACGGGAGAAGCTACCTTAAGACCCACCTCCTGTGTTTTGGTAAGTTTTCCACCAGTGAGAGACTCCCCTGATAGCGTGTTGAAGAGTAAGGCTCGGACGAGATCAATTTGTTACTCACTTTCCAGAGGACCGTAAACATTCCCGATCATTGTACTGGCGATATTTATCGCAAACAGGTCTATTTTACGAAATGAGTTTTAAAAAGTTATTCTATTTCAACCACCATCATACCATACGCATCCGTAAAGAACCCAACACCAGCTACTAAGCACACCTTGATATGAAAACGGCTGAAAGGGGACCCAGATGAAGAGCGGGTAATTAGTCACGGTCTCCGCGTCCACCACATACCTGAATGAAGCCTTATCAACTTGCTCAAGGGCAGCGCGCCGTTTACGAGCAAGACCATATGCCTCACTTTGTTGAATCGCTGTTTGAACGTCGTCAGAATGGGGGTTGGACATAGTGCCGTCTGTGGATAGGAGCAAGACAAGCAGCAACGACTGACAAACGGCTCTTGCAAAGAGTATCCGTCCCACAAGAATGGGTCCAGGTACAAAGATGCGGGCTTATTTCTACATATCAGAATCAGAAGTGTTGGTGTCGCCAGAAATGAGACGAAAGCTAGAAAAGATCTCAACTGCATAGCCATGTCAAGAAGAACTAGAGGAATCCAGATGTATATGAGAACAAATATGAACCAAGTACAACAGCAGAAATCCATATAGAACTCGGGGGTTTCTAACATACATAACCCATGCCCATATTGTCTCGCGGTCTGTACTCGGAGTAGTTAAGTATCAAGGATATAGTGGATTTCTTGGACTGAGCGCTTACCTTTATGGAGAATTATCATTCATGTAGACAGCCTGTAGTCTCATCTATATATACTTATGTACCGTATCCCGCTGACCATTCTGGACATGCTGTGCGTATCAGGGACGCAGCTGCTCACATGTCCATCGAATAGCCTGCATAGTAAAGCGGACAGATTTGTTCGGCTATAACTTTGGTAAGGCGAGCTTTTCCAGTAGTTTCTGCTGCAGATATAAGGTCAGTCAACAGTGTACTATTCGCTCACTTCCGGATACGAAAGGCTATTAAAAAGAGTGTGTCGTCCATCTGGAACAGGAGAGACAAATATCGAACTGACGGTTGGATAACCTTGAGATTCGTCGAGATATTGTGTCTACACTATTCCCAGTCACCCTTCTCATATCGCGTTGTTGGAACTCGGAGCTCTGTGGATTTTACCAGTTTACAGAACTGGACCTACATTTTCCCACAATACTGGTGAAAATTGCGCAACACAATAAATAATTCTTCTGCGCTTCCTTTTGTAAATGTCTGAGTTTTTGGAGTAAGGGGGAACAATCAATTTTCTATAGACTGAGAACAATCTTCTGTGATCATAATGAAGTAAAACGAAAAATCTCAAGGATTCTTCTCTTCTATTTTCTCGATCAAATCGAAAAGAATTGAGAGGGAAATCAAAGCAAAACTGTTGGCACCGAATTGTCGAGCATTGCACGCCCCGTACATCCAAGCCTCCCATGCTTTCTTCAGCTTCGGAACGTCGAAGTCCGGAGCTTGAGGGTCTTCGTTTACGGGACCTACAAGAAGAAAGCCCACATCTTTTACGAGAGCCTCTGTGTGTGCCTTGAGCCGTTGTATACGATCCTGTCGCATTCTATGGTTGGAATAACTCCCCATAATGGTGCCAACCACTATTTCTTCCTCGCTCAGACGAGCCGCAGGATCCATATTCAAGGTATGTGTCACAGAGATGATTTGCATCTCTTCCTGGTAATATTTAAAAAGAGTCTTGACATCTTGAGAGAAGCATCGTGGATCGAATTTTGTCGAAATATATGGCTGAACCATGCTGTTGACCAGGTTGGAGAGTACTGGTGGCCCCTTGGGGATAACTTCTATGGAGGGATCCTCCAAGGTGATGGCGCGGTACATGATACCTAGTGCACGTTGTGATGGATAATATAGTTTGTACGGCACAGTGACCTCTCCTTCCCTCCAGTCCGGGTTATAGGGAAGCAGGCGACGTGGCTGTTGTTTCATGTTAACATACCACCCAGATTTGGGATAGTCAACCGCCTGACTACATAGTTCTGCCAGCTTGATGCAATTTTCGTCAAACACACCATTCTGGGGAGGGTATTGTTAGATTAACGATTGGGAACTCTGATGGATAGGATAGCCACCTTTGACTGATCTTGTCGAAAACAACTGAGATATGTTATCGCCTGCTTTCTAATGATTTTCCGGCTTACCTGCCGTAACGAGATGATTGACAGAGAGAATTCCAACCATGTCATTTTGTATATATTCTACGATGAAATCAATAACATCGCTGATGTTGCTTTCGCGACCATCCGATAGTGCTTTCGGCTTTCTCTTGGGATACCTTGCTGGCTCATATTTGAAGAAGGATGAATCCCGGGGTATCTGCAAGTCGGAGTACATGCAAATATCATAGAGATCCCTGAAATCACCTAATTAGATTCATCTATGCGAATCGTCAACCACTCACCCGTCGAGATCTCCGCCTCCTAAACATGACGGGAGAGACCTGCTTCCTGTCGTAGAATGTAAGTGAGTTTTAAACCCAGGAAACTAACTAATTGAAGTACCCCGAGTATTAAATACAACACAGTTTTTAAGACAAGCAAAGGCGCAAAACCTATTTGCTGGTGGTCTTCCAATTGCAATTGCTTGTTGCACTAGGAAATTTCAGGCTTAATTTCAAATATAATGAAAATGCTAACCGTCTCCTGGGTGCACGGTCGGGCTACGAGAAACCAAACACGGCCCCTCTAGCCATATGGGCTCCTCGCCTGGCTCCTGTATGCACGCTATATCGAGGCTAACATATTTTTCCCTTTCATATCAAAGAAAAAACAACGCACCATATATCTCCCCTTCTTCTAATAGTCGCACATTCCTCGCGCCTTGCTTAATCCATTCCATCCCTTCATCAGCCACACCTACCAGCTGCCAGCTTCCCTCCACAGGGATACGAGATTTATACTTAATCTCTCGCAATACGTGCGCAGTGGAATAAGCCACCAATCGCGTGAAAAATGGAAAGCTAATTTGTTTGTTTGGATCTTCATGAGAAAGGTTCAATCCCCGATTCGCCAGACGTTCAGCCAACTCGGGAAATCGGAAAACAGCTCCCAAATGGTGTTTATAGCTAAATTGTGAAAAACTCGTTAAGTCTTTCTTGACGCTGTAAACTTTTTCTATTGCTTCGGTTTGGAGTCTGAGGAAAACATCTGTGGGTACACCACGATCTTCAAGAATCATGATATAAGGTCTAAGAAGGAATTTATTATGTACAGATGTATGAGTAAAAAATGACTTACTGGTTTAGGTGCATGCGACCTGGCTTATAAAATGCATCTGCAATTTCCAGATATCCTTCGTCTTCGTAGGCTTGGAACTTCTCCATGGACGGCCTGAGCCTCATGTGAATCCCGACGAGACTTGCATCCACCGACAGCATCCCTTTAAACCCTAGGAAACGAATTTGATACTAGGAGTAATTGTTAGATTATGGCTGTAGGTAGTGAAACACGCTCACCGCAGTCGGTTTGATAGATGGATTATGATCGCATATCTGGCTCTGCACTCTGTCGCGGAGCTCGAGTGACATGGTGCCGACTCCATCAGTGAATGGATCACTATGGACTTCATATCTCCCCTTGACTGGAATTGGGGAGAGGTCGTCCATTTTACTCCATTGCTCCTTCGAGATCCACACTGAGCGTTGAGTAGCTGTGAAACGCTAGAGAGGGGTAGGGAAAGTAAAATAACGATTTTTTTAGAGAGAAAAGGTGACACTCACCTGCGCCATGCGTGCGGCATATCTCGCAGGCCACTTTGAGGTCTTGGAGAAATCCCCAAGAGAGCTGCGAATGATATCTGCAGTGATAAGGCCCCTTGACGCGTGGCAAAAAGGTGCCATGAACCATACACAATGCGACCGAATTGCTGAATTCGAATATGCCAGGAAATCGAAGTGGCGGCCCGCAAGATCGATGCCATTACGAAGTACATCACCAACACGAGTTTGCAAAATTTCTCGTGAATCAACCTCCCTATCCCATCGATATGGTTGTCCATCCTCATCCTTGAATGCAGCCCGTAGAAAATATTCCGAATCAAAATTCGACACAACGGAGTTCGACTTGTCGGGATATGGGCCTTCCAGGATGATGCGAGTTGGAGTAACGGTTACATGATAGCACATGTGTGTACCAGACGTTCTCGTTCTGAGTAATCGCGTTTGACTTTCATTACCAAGCGTAGAAAAGACGGTTGAGAGGTCCTGACGAGATGTGGAATTGCGAACGCGTTCGTTAAAGGCTCTGAGAAGGGCAGCCGTCGCCTCGACACCCCGTTCCTTGCAAAATGCCGCAGTAGGTTCAAGAATGCACTTCACTTCTTCAGTATTCAGGATACCATTCCGCAGGAGAGCCTCTATCTGGAAGGCGACAGGCCAACTATCAAGTCGAGCGTACCAGGAGGATAGTTCTCCCATTCGCTTTCTGGAGAAAAAGAGGTGCTTTTCCAACGAAAAGGCCATATGTTTTGGCCTCGTCACTTTCGCAGTCATACAAGCGTCCGTGAAAGTTTCTAAGTCGACTAGATCATAGAGTGTGACGCACACCTGGGTGGCATACGTCGCAACTTGTGCGTGAGCGGCGTCAAGGGACTCAATGCGTCGCCGATATTTGAGCCTCTTGCTTGGATCGCGATGCACGTATTCGTCCTCCAGTAAAGGAGCAGAATACAGACTGAATAATACATCTAGAGGACATTAGAAGACATGCTGTTGAGCAAAGAAAGATTACATTCTTACAGGGAGTGAACATGTCTGACCCGACGAAAATCTCGTTGATGTTTGCAAACCGAACCACAATACTCTGGTCAATGATAGCCTTATTTTCATCTTCCACGGTGAGGAAAATACGAAAAAGCTTGTGCTCCCATTCCATGGTGAGTACACCAGAAACAGGATATCCTGCCATGCAATCGTATTCCCATTCCTGCGCGAAAACCCTTGGTAGGGTGAGGCAGAAGTTACCGAACGAAACCTTTCGAATACGAATATTAATGGCATCGAGGGTCTTCTTGAGTTCCAATCGTTTGGCTTCTTCGTCCGGGTTTTGGAAGCTGACTTTGTTGATGACTTCGACAGTGTCTGGTTTCAGAGGGACCTCCGAAGGTTTGAAAAAAAGGCGACGACCACGGACGGTGACGAATTTCTTTCCCTTTTTGATGAAGGAAAGGAAGGCGTCACCAGCACGCGGGGTCGGTAAAGTGAGAAGGCCAGTCCCATTGTTGTTGTACCCTGTTTTGGTAGATGGGCTCAAGGTTATATGAAAATTAAGCAGATGAGGTCTGGAATTAGGAGCAACGCCCGGTCGTACGTCCTTGTCTTCAACGGTAGTTTGAAAAGTTTTAAGGTATGAGGTAAAAGCTTTAGAGTGGAGGAGAATAGCCAAAGACTTTTTGACCTCTAGCACGGTGGCATCGTAGTCGACGCCAACCACCTCGAAGTTCATGACACTGTACAGTGGGAGTGAACAAGTAAGCTTAATCAGCGATCATCTTATCTGCTTAAGTATTTATGATCTCACCTTCCCATAGAACACGAGGCAAACCGGCAATGTGAGTCATAACTCTTTCTGCATGTCCAAGCTACTTTCACGGATCTGGTATCTCTATTAAGCAAAGATCCGCGAAGGTGCGAAATGCCGCCTGATTATGTTCCTGATAGAGATGAGTGACGTACAGAAATAAGAGGCGATAGGGAGGCGGGTGTGTACCCATAGAAATGCGATCTTGAATTTTTTTAATTTTGCCTTATTATTGTCAAAGAAATGAAGAGTTAGAAAGTCAAATTCCTTGCCTCATATCCCAGAATTTGTGGTCGAAATAATTCAACCAACTCGTAAAGGGTGCCGTTATTCGGGATGCGGAGAAGAAGCTCGAGGCTGTGGAGCTTCGATGTCACTGGCACTGTCGTGTTTTACTTCAGTTCCAATGAACAGTGGAGGAAAATTGAGCGCTACTCAACATTTGCGCAGCACAAGATTCAGAAGCTGTCAAGAGAGTCCCAGCATTCCCTTTTCATTTCACAACTGCGGTGACAAGTAAGGCATACGCAGCTTGGGGGTTGAGCGTATCGGAAGATGAAAGGGAGAATGGCTGGAGTCGGTGGCATTCGCAGCATCGACTTCACAGAGATTCGGATTCGGCAACCTTCATTCGACTAGATAGGGATCAAACATATATAGGACATAGCATACCAAATACATAGAAAGGTCACAAAGTGTCCAAACGTGATTTAAAACAATTTAAACCATAGAATGACTGCAATTAAGATCACAAGGACAACGATGATAGCAATAGTCGTATAACGCTGCATATGCATCCTTTCCAGTACGCATCAGAACCTCGCTAACAGCAGTGATTTGATTCAAACCCACCTCCTAACCATCTTCTTAAGCGTCCCACTGGCACGGTCAATGCTTCCATCGGCCTCGCGCAAAGTGTTCTGAGAGTTGACAAGCTGATCCCGCTGCATCCGCAGTGCGCGCAGCGTATCAGCACCCACTTGCTCGGTCTCGAGAGCAATGCCTTCGGCTTCTTCTAGCCTACGAGAGGAATCTTCAAGAATGGTTGTACCAGCTAGTAGGCGGGTGCGGTCCGAGGCAGCGGAGGAATAGGGATCATCGGATGGAGAAGCTGAGGATGAGAGCAAGTCTGACCTCGCAGACGTAGCTAGCAAGTCTTTCTGTAGGACTTCTTGAGCTGACACACAAGATGAGAAGAAGAATATACTCACAGAGGCCTTCTTGAGGCGGTTTAGTTCTGCTTTGCAACTCTTGGTCTTCGTTTGGTACCGAGACTTGATAGACTGCGGCATTCCCTGGATCTCAATCTCCATTTGCGACACCTGGTTCATAAGTTTAGCTAAATAAACCTCGTCAAGAAACTCTATTCAGACCATCTCATCAGCCTCATCCAGCTCCATATCTACCCTCCTCAGCGTTGCTTTGCGTTGCTCTGGGTCTCACAATTAGCATGAAACAGAACCGGCATAACTGATACACACCTCCTCGTTGTTCCTTCGCCTCTCCATCCACCTTCTCCTTCACTGTCTTTATCAACGTCTGAAAGTCATTCTCATAAGATTCAAATAGAGCAGTGGGCTCATTGTCCATGGTGGTGGCAAGAGGCGGCAACGACTCCGGGCTGACGTAATAGATCGTGGACCCTTTTTGTCCTCAAAACCATGTCGCTCGAAATTCGCCTGCAAGCAGCAACTTCAGAGTACCAAAAAATTGAAACAGATCTAACGAATGCGGTAGAAATTCGACAGAAACTCGATGCACAACTCACGGAAAATGAGCAGGTCAAAAAGGTGAGTGGAAAGCCCAATCGAATCCTTGTGCAATTGTGTTCTCAGAAAGGTGCATGCCCGTAGGAGTTTGAAGGCTTGAACGAATCCAATATGATATACAAACTTATAGGTCCCGTGCTGGTCAAGCAGGATAGATCAGATGCTAGAGCAAACGTCAATACCCGTCTTGATTATATCCGTGGAGAGATGTAACGCTTTGTATTTTCCTCTGAAGGGTCTAGCCCCCTTATGGTCCTTTTGTAGTAAACGCGTGGAAGCACAATTACAAGAATTAGGAGCGAAGTCTGAGACTAAGAAAAGTGAGGTTAGTGTCGTAACCTTTCGCCCTTTTGTAGTGATGTTCTCAGACTGATCTACCGAAGATTGTCGCCCTGCAAACGGCGTTCCAACAACAACAAAAGGAGTCGGGCCTTTCTCCTAAAACTGTTGCCGCGTAGTCCCCACCTTGTATTAATATACAAATACTGTAACCCTATTCTAATTATTATTCTAGACATTGTTTTATGTGATAAAAATAATTCCCTTGTTAAAAGACAACAAAGTAGATGGGCTGTGACCTATGGTCAAGGAGATCAGTCTTATAAGAGAGTGGGCCCGAGGATCAAAACTCTTTGTGCATCCATATTTATGGCCTTCATGGTGCCCATCCCTGCACCACATCAATCCCTTCTGACCTCTCACCACACTCTTCGATGAGCTGCAAAGAAACACCGCGTCCTAAAGACGAAAAAGAACGACAGAGATTAAAGACTCTAGTCAAATATAAATGGAATGTGAGTTAATTTGACCAGAAGTGTCGGATGCGTCTGACTGGACTTTGTAAATAGCTAGGCGATCGTCTAATGGCCCGAGACGTTGAAAAAGTTCACAAATGGGAACTAGTAAAAGTCGAGGCTATGTTTCCGTTCTGGATACAGGTGGGGAACGCGTGTTTTTATTCATCGATGGATTTTGAACATTTTGTGTCACCAGGATAGATACTATCCTTGCTATGTCGTTTCCTATCCCAATGGAAGAACTCGCGTCTCTGTTGATGAACATTTGCGGACTGTCTGTGACCTCCTCTGCCAATCTTTACATGCAAAGAAGAGTCAGCCTAGGAGACCAAAACGACCACCGATGTGGCAGCACGCGATGGCAAGGTGGAAAGTAATTGACACCCTTCCATCCACCGAATTGCACACCAATACGAAGTTCAGCCAGTCTAGAAAACTTATTGATTAATATATTCATCAACAATGTAGCCCAGGATACTCACAAGTATTATTATTTCCTGTTGTAATCGTTATACACCTATTCATACAATAAAAAGAATCGAAGACAACTGTTTCCTTATTTTCACAAGGACGTTACGGTGCCGATGGCGCAGCTCCGATACTCTTGCCCCCAAGCGTCCCTGCCATTCCCCCCT
>Ga0157379_10005430_pt1 | contig 10946 bp, 14 predicted proteins | sample S25metaG_FD_121802 | JGI IMG/M metagenome (GOLD analysis project Ga0157379, IMG submission 121802) | Switchgrass rhizosphere microbial communities from Kellogg Biological Station, Michigan, USA - S2-5 metaG | ecosystem: Host-associated > Plants > Roots > Rhizosphere > Soil | place: USA... | reverse complement strand
CAGATATTTGAACCGGCGGGGGCCAGTTAGAGGGCCTCACATGAGTAACGTCGAACTGTTCGAGCGGCATCCCGCGCGGAGTCTCTTACGCCAGAACAACATTCCCATATCGCCGCGGCTTACGATAAAGCAGCCTTCGATGTTAGCCTTCCCGCTCAGACCAGAGCGGCCTTTGCAAAAAAAGCAGATTGGTTTCGTCTACTTGCTCGCATTGGGGAAAAGTGTCAGCGAGCGGCACCCAGTGCGAGAGTGGCGAAAAAATCGCCAGCCGACCCGTTTTGGTTCATCGCCGGTTAGGCGTGGCGCAAGGGCGTAGTCTAGTCCCGCTTAGCACCGCCCTTGCCGGTGTAGGTGCTGTCGGCAGTCGTCTTATGTCGGGTCAGCACCTGCCTCCTGTCGCTTCTGCAATCATTACGCCGCGGAACTGCAATTGGGCTTCGCCGTTGCGGTAGATGCCAAGGAGGCTGCTTCAAATGAAAAACACAGCAATAGCTTTGACCTTCGCAAGTTTGCTTTTGACCGGAATGCCCGTTCTGGCGGCAAACCCGGTAGAGCCATCAGCTCCTAGTTATAAGACCCCAGACGTCACGCCGAACGATACACGCATGCCGTTGCCAGGCTTTGCATCGTATTATACCCCGTATTATGGCTTTGGGCCGTATTATGCGCCGTTTTATGCGCCGTTTTATGCAAGGTTTCCGAAATGGACTGGAGCTTCCGACCCCTACACTCCCAATCCGCATAGCAGCACGCCTGGAGCGGAGGCGAAGGACTGATGCGAGTTAATCCCTCTTAGACTCGTGATTGCCGGTGTCGGTATTGTCAGCAGTGGTATCTTTCATGTCTGCCCAGCCCCTTCCCTCAGTCTTCTTCTGAGGCTCTTGCCACTTATCATCGGACCAATCGTTTTCCGCGTCGTGACGGCCGCCGCGGTCGCGCATGTTTGCGACCCTCAGACTCCGCATTGAGGTTGAGGATGACGTACTAATGGTCACGCCTAGTCGCGTTCGGTGTCCGTGGCGACAAAGATGCTGGTATGTCTCAGATAGACTTTCTCGCTCGCGCATGGCGGGTGGCTAATGACAAGGCTAAAGAACTTGGCTGGATTGTTTAGGGTATTGGCGTCGTTAGTCTTGTCAATGCGCTGTCCGGCGTGGGCTTGGTAGCGGCCAATCGCCGATCCTGCGACTTCGGCGCACGCGGCAAAGTCCCGCGCGACATCTCGCGCGAGAAACGCCGCAAGGGGCTGGTAGTTTGCTCATTTGCTCGGGGGGACATTACCTGCAAGCAAGGAGTCGCCCCTATGTTCACCAAAATCTCAATAGGCTTTCGGTGATTGTCTTGCTTACTGCGAGTTCGATGGCTCCTGCCCAGGTCACGGTCGACGTGTCGAAAATTACATGTGATGAACTCGTCAAAAACGAGATCGCTGATCCCAAGCTAATCGCCATTTGGATCAGTGGCTATTATCAGGGGCTCCGCAAGAACCCGATTGTTGACAAACATCAAACGCTACAAAGTATCGACAAGCTTGAAGAGTACTGCTTCAAACATCCAAATGACCTCGTTATGAACGAAGTTGGTGAATTCGACCCTCGCGCCAACCCGCTGTCTTGAGGGCATGTTTGTGAGCTGCTTTGCGGATGTCGTCTGCGAGATCCTCATTGTCTAGGCCTCGGGCTAAAACCATGCCCCCGACGCAGAGGGCGATTAGGACAAGAGCTTGTTCGCGAGCCTTCGGTCCGTTCGAGTTAGCCTCGAACAGCCGGATCATGGACTCGACAACTTCCCGATAGGCGGCCTTGACGGTTTGGCTACTGCGACCAACGTCGGATGAGAGGCCGATCAGCGGACACGAGCCATCCAGGTCATCTAAGTGCTCCCGCGAAAGGTAGGCGTCGACCACATATCTTCCAAACTGCACGTTTGGATCACACAACTCGGGTCGCGGTTTCTGCCAGGGTTCCCGCACGTCCGGGTGCAGAAAGTTCCTGACAGCTTCGGCATAAAGTTCATCTTTGCTGTGGAAGTGCCGATAAAAGCCGCCATGGGTCAGGCCGGCGGCCGTCATTATTTCTTCGATCGTAGCCTCGGAAAACCCCCTCTTATTAAACACATGGGCCGCGGCTTTCACTATTCTCTGTCGCGTGCCCTTCTTATGGTCTGGCGAATACGGCATCACGTCCACCTCCGCCAATCTTGGATAAATAATATAAAAAGATGATCTTGAACATCTTCTGCGGCCAATCAAAATCTTAAGCCAGCGGAAAGCTCGGCTCAGACGCGCCGTGGGGGCCTACGGATACACAAACATCTGTAGGAGCGTGCCCATGACCATTCCCACCTATCTTTTCTATTTCATTGCGGCCGGTACGGTCGCAGTCCTCACTACCATCCTTTTATGGTCTCAACCGGGCGCTTGCCGACGCGCGTTGGCCCGCTGCGGATCGCACCCGGACGCTTAGTGTAGCAGCGCTCATCCTCCTGGGCTGGCTCGCCATAGCAATCACCCTAAGCGCCCTGGGCACCTACCATGTCACGTCGGGCGACAGGCCGACGATCCAATTCGCCATCCTGCTGCCGATTGGGATCGGCGCCCTAATGATTTGGGGATGGGAACCGGCAAAGCGCGTCCTCCATGCGGTGCCCCAGCAGTGGCTGGTAGGCGTGCAAGTTTTTCGCGCGCTTGGTGCGATTTTTCTGATCCTCTCTGCAACCGGAACGCTGCCTCGCCTCTTTGCCTTGCCGGCTGGCGTCGGCGACATCCTCGTAGGCCTCTCGGCACCGGTTGTGGGTCTTGCTTATGCGCGAGCGCCGCAAAAGGCCGCAGGTCTTGTTGCGGCGTGGAACGTGCTCGGTCTTCTTGATCTCATTGATGCCCTTGGGCTCGGTTTCTTGACGGCGCCGTCGCGGTACGCATTTGAGGTTCAGCCTAACAGCGATCTTATGACCGTCCTTCCCCTGGTGCTGATCCCCGTTTACCTCGTGCCACTCTTTTTTGTGTTGCACCTTGCCTCGCTTGCGAAGCTTCGCCGGGAGGCCGGTGCAATTTCAGGCCACGGTAGAGTTGCCGACGTTCGAGCATAAGCACCGATGCACGGTTAGGCATATCCATTGAGGACAACCCTCAAGGAGAAAGATGACCCGACGTAGTTGGTTCTTGGCCATGTCCACTTTGGGTCATTAGCGGACATTAGAGCGTTAAAAAGAGATGTCCGCTTTACCCCCAGAAGCAGACGTGCCTAGCCTCGGCAACAATGTCTGCCAAGTGCCATTAGCGGACATTCAGCCCGCTCACTGCTTGGTTTTTTTCTCGAGCGGCCTCCGCGACTACGACACTAAGTCCAGTCCAGGCCGGTGGCCGAAGTCGGTGATCTGGACGAAGTTCCAGGTTAGATGGGGCCTCAGTCGCGCGGATGGCCCGAAAGGCAGAGCCGCTTACCTGGCTGGTCGTTGCTTCTCCTGGACAGTGAAGCCTAGCCGTCCGAGCACCCTTACGGCGCCTGTCTTACCGCCCTCGAAGTCACTGGAGCCAAGTCGCTCGCCCGTGGCGAACTCATAAGCTGTGCCCAAGATTGCTTTCGGCGGGTAACGGCGTCCTTTCCAGGCCAGCTCATAGGTCGTCGTAGGGGCGAAACCATGCTCGGAGAAAAACCGCTCCGGCCCTAGTCGGTCGTACTCTTCTATCGCGCGCAACACTTCAGAGCGGGTCACGTGGTCCCAGGCTATCATGGTTCATTTCTCCAAAGATCGTTATGGCGTGACCAGTGCGCCGGCGCCACTCGGAGGGTTACTTCGGCTTTTGGCGCGGGTCGTCTTTCGGGTCGCTATAGGTGATCTCCCACGGGCCGATATTATTGAGTTGAACCACCGTCTCCTCGTCCACGGACACGAAGTGCGGAGTGCCGGGCGGAAGCGCGATGAAGCTTCCCGCTGGCATGGCTCTCGCCTTGCTCGGATCGGTCTTCTCGCCCATCCCGATGCGAAAGGTCCCCGAGATCACGGTGAAGGTCCCGGCCTTTGAAAGCGTATGCGGCGGGACGCCGTAGCCCTTTGGCAGCTTGAACCGCATCGAGAAGAGACCATCCCTAGTCGGATCACCATAAAGGATCGAGACTTGTGCGCCTGCAGGAAGAACATCTTGGCCGGGCTCCCACTGGATTTCTGCCGGCGTCACCAGCTTGTTATCCATCTTCTCCATCGTCTGGGACATCGCCATAGAAGGACTCCTTTCAAGGCCGGAGGGCCCGCGCTTTCTCGCGGGCGAGGAAGTCGCGGATGATCACTGCGATTTCAGGTCCACGGCTCTCGAGCGCGAAATGACCTGCGTCGAGCAGGTGGACTTCGGCGTCTGGGTTGTCGCGCTTAAAGGCCTCCGCGCCAGCAGGCAGAAAGAAGGGATCGTTCTTGCCCCACACCGCGAGTAGCGGCGGTCGTTGCGTGCGGAAGTAGTCCTGGAATTTGGGGTAGAGCGCGACGTTGCTCTTGTAGTCGCCGAACAAATCGAGCTGGATCTCGTCATTGCCAGGCCGGGCGAGGAGCGCAGAATCGAGGATCCATGCATCGGGGGAAAGCCGTTCGGGGTCCGCTGTGCCATGCGTGTACTGCCATTGCGTGGTCTCCGGCGTTAGGAAGGCGCGCAAGGCTGAACGGTTTTTCGGCGAGGGATCTTTCCAATAAGCCTGAATTGGGTTCCAGCCGTCGCTCAAGCCCTCTTCGTAGGCGTTGCCGTTCTGCGAGATCAGCGCGGTGACCCGCTCCGGGTGACGCAAGGCCAAGCGAAAGCCCACCGGAGCGCCGTAGTCGAACACATACAGGGCATATCGGCCAAGGCCAACGACCTCGGTAAAACGCTCCATGACCTCAGCCAGATGATCGAAGGTGTATTTGAAGGTTTTCCGATCCGGAGCCTCGGTGAAACCGAAACCCGGCAGATCCGGGGCCACGACGTGATAACAATCGGCGAGTGCGGGGATAAGCTCCCGATACATATGGGAGGAGGTGGGAAAGCCGTGCAGCAGAAGCACGACCGGCGCCTGCGGATCACCGGCTTCGCGATAAAACACCTTCAGTCCATCGACCGAAGCAGTTCGGTAAGTGGTGATTGGGACTGACGGCAAGTTCTCGACTGAGGCTTGCTGCTCCTGGGACGTAGGTTTTTGCGCCATCAGGGCCTCCATGAGACGCCCGTCAGCTTGCATAACGCACGGATAAGATTTCCGATCAGCGGGCCGGCAGGTTTTTTGGATCCGGTAACACTGTGGCTGCTTAGGCTGAGCCACGAGCTTGGAGGCGCACTCCTAGCTGCGCGTCCTTCTACGTCGCGGCTCCAACTTCATTCCTTGGGCAATATCTTCTCCGGAGGATTTGATCCGGGAGGATTAATCGAACGGATGAAGGCGATGATCTTCCAAAGCTGGTCCGAGGTCTTGATGGCTGCACCCATTGGCGGCATTGGAGCGTGCACCGTGCCATAGGTCAGGCGCGTATAGCCTTCTTTTTCCAAATCCACGGAGCCCAGTGTTACGAGTCTAAACAGCACATCGTCTGTGTTACCCCAGAACCAGACGCCTTGAGTGACGGCTGGGCAGATGCCGCCACCGCCGGTACCACCATGACACTCGTTGCAGCCCGGCAGCCGGAACTGCTTGACGAGATCCGGGTCGTCCTTCGCCAGCTTAGCGTAATCAGAATAGGGACTATGCAGTTGTCCCTTTGGGACTTGCTTCACCAACTCGGTCGGGGGCGTCGTGTCCCCAGCCTTGCAGCAGGTGCCACCCTTCTCGCCAGAAGGGGTAGCCTCTGACGGAGCGGGCTGTCCTTCGGCTGCGTGCGCCGAGGGCATCCTCATAACGCCGAAAGCGAGGGGCACTAGGATCAGTAGCGCGTAGCGCTTTCGTTTTATCTTCATGTGGACGAACCCTTATCAGCATTTCCAATACGATCTAAGGTCAAGGAGTTCGAAGTGACGCACTACCGCCGCTACCTTTCGCTCTAGCTGCTTCCAATGGCAGACGTCGTCCATCATGCAGTCACCGCTTACGCAGCCGTTTGCAGATTACGAATTGGCACGCTGGCGTTTGGCACGCTGGCGATGAGGAAGCCTAATCCTTCGGCCATAGTGGGGTGCGCGAAAATCGCCTCCCGCAGCTGCGTATATGGCATGCCTGCCAGGATTGCGGTCTGCACTACGGCCATCACCTCGCCGGCCTCAGGGCCGATCATAGTGAAGCCGAGGATGCGGTCATCGCTCCCGACAAGGAGCTTGAGGAACCCTTGCAGCTCGCAGATCGCCTGCGCCCGGAGCACGGCGCTCGTCGGTATCTTTGCAACCCGTACGGCCACGCCTTTACGCTTCGCCTCGCTCTCGCTCAGTCCCACGCGGGCAAGCGGAGGGTCGGTGAACACGCAATAGGGAATGAGCCGATCGCGCGTGCTGCGCTTTCCGCCAGCAAGATTGTCCCTGACGATGCGGAAATCGTCTTCCGACACGTGTGTGAACTGCGGGCTGCCCGCGCATTCGCCAAGCGCCCACACGTCGGGCGCGCTCGTCTCGAGCCGCTCGTTGACCTTGACATAACCGCCGTCGTCCAACGCAACGTCGGCCAGATCGAGCCCGATCCCGGCCGTATTCGGTACGCGCCCTGTGGCGACCAGCATATCGCTGCCCTCGATGCTGCGTTCGCATCCGTTCGTTCGCACAACGAGGCTCAGCTTGTCCCCGAACTTCCCGCGTACGCCGATCACCTCGGCGCCCAAGATGAAATCGATTCCCTCCTCGCTGAGGATCCGCTTGATCTCCTCAGCCACGTCTGCGTCCTCGCGGCCCATGAGCTGCGGCAGGCGTTCGATGACCGTGACACGGCTCCCGAAACGACGATAGGCTTGTGCCAGTTCGAGGCCAACACAGCCGCCGCCGAGCACGATCAGACGTTCTGGCAAGGAGCTAAGTTCAAGAGCCTCGATATTAGTGAGAGGCGATGCGGCTGTGAGGCCCTGAACATCGGGAATCGCCGCGTGCGTTCCGACATTGATGAAGACCTTGTCTCCATGAAGCACGCGCGTCCCGCCGTCATTGAGGCTCACCTCGATCGTCTTCGGCGCCACGAAGCGCGCCGCGCCCATGATCAGTTCGGCGCCGCTGGCCTTGTAATTCTGTAAGTGTGCGGCAACTTGGGCTTCGACCATATCGCGCTTGCGCCGACGGACGACTGCCATGTCGATTGCGCCCGGGTTGAGCGTCCACCCGAACTCCCCGGCATTGCGCACGAGATGCGCGACCCTCGCGCTCGAAATCTCGTTCTTGCTCGGCATGCACGCGATGTTGGGGCAGGCGCCGCCGATCCACTTGCGCTCCACCACGGCCGTTCGCCGTCCAGCTCTCGCCATGTGCCAGGCGATGAGCTTGCCGCCCGCCCCACTACCAAGAACTAGGATTGAGAAATGTTCCGGTTGAGCCATGGCAGTCCTCTCGTCAACCTAACCTAAGAGCGGTCATCCTTGACAATGGCACCTCCGCGGCCATCAATTTGTGAGCCCGGATCAGACCGCCTCGAAGCTCCGAGCGGCATATCTAGACGGGAGGCCTGCAAGTGCCCGTCAGCTTCGGTGCTTGACGGACACCATGGGGCAGTTGATGAACAGAACGTTGGCAGCAACCTTCTTGGCTTGAAGGGCAGTTTCTAAGTTGTGTACTGAGGCGCAAGCGGCACTATCGTAGACGACCCGCAGCCACAGCGGCGAGTACGCTTTATCGCCCGGCATCGTAGCCACGACGTTGTGAGTCTGCGTGGAGTTGGGATCGGTGCAGAACTCCTTCTCGCCGCCTGGTTGCCCGGGATTGATGGTGAAGCCATCGTAAATCGGCGAGACTGGAACTTTGTCCCCTGAGACTGACAAGGGCGCCTCGTCGAACAAGAAGAATTTTGCGACTTGGCCGCGATACCAGGCGCGTTGCAGCTCGGGATGTCCACCGTTGAAGCGGACGCGTGCGCGCGACTTGTCGGGTACTACCGCCATGTTAAGCAGCTTATCTGTCTTTTCGATTTTGTAGCCTGCTTGCTGCAGCATCGACGCGTCGGTAATCGTGTTCGCAACGTAATCTTTCGGCACCCACACCTTCCAAACCTGCCGGAAATCGTTATAGCCCTGCTCACCTGGCAACGTGTCGATAATATCGAGTTGCTCCTGCACCGGCATGTCTTCGCCCTCGCGGTAGAGGATGTAGACTGGCACCGGTGTAGTGCTCTTTACATCTAGATGATAGTAGAGCGCCGGCTCACCAGCAGGCGAAAGGCCCCAAACATTAAAAGGGGGAGTGTCGAAGTCGATCGGTTCGTTCGGGCCAGGAAGATGGTTGTCGGCCGAGCGCTTCAGAAGTGTTCCTGCCGCATCGCTGAAACGGTCCACCGTCGCAATAGGCGCCTGGTCTGGATCTTTAGGCTGCAATTCAGCACTGCCAGACCCACTACTTACGGCGAACCAAACTGCCGTGCTCAACACTACAAGACGGATATCCATGAGTGACCTCCCAGTTGATGTTCCACAATGAGTGTCGAGCGGACTGGGGGCTCAGTAGCAGCTCTCTTTTTGCCGCTACACCACGAGAGTTAAACGCCAATAGTCGGTTTCGAGTTCAAGGGTTTCATGACAGCTTCGGAGAGTCCTGCCGCGATTCGAGTTAGGCTCGATCGTCGGTGTGATGCCTAAGTCCGAACTTGAAATGGGAGTTACTCGATGCACCTTCTCCGCCTGCTAACTTCGCCGCTTCCCGTACCTGGATCCTGGTACGCAATTCCGCTGCGGCTTATCGTTGGATTTGGTTTCATCCAACACGGTTATGCGAAGTTAGCTCGCGGCCCGGAAGACTTCATCGGCGTGCTTCACGCAATGGGACTGCCTTCATCCTTTTTGCTGGGCTGGCTAACGATCATTGTTGAACTCGTGGGCGGACTCATGATCCTTGTAGGAGCTCTGATTCCCTTAGCGACACTTCCCATGGTGATCGTCTTGTTCGTCGCGATCATCACGGTGCACCTGCCAAACGGATTTAGTTCTATCAAACTTCAATCGTATGACGCCGGTGGGGCTCATTTCGGCCAGCCGGGATATGAAACCGACCTGCTCTATCTAGCTTGTCTTCTTGCGCTGTGCTTCGGAGGGCCGGGACCGTTTTCGGTTGACGGCTGGCTCAACCGGCTTATGGGAAAACATCGTGCGGTTGATAACGGTTGATAATAAGTCATCGGAGATAAGTCGCGCGTAAGTCAGTTGCGCCGAAGAAGGCCAATGAATCGCAGTTCTTAGCTGAGCACACCCTAGAGTCGGCCGCCTGACTAAGCCGATGCGCTGGGACTCGGTGAGCGATAGGGTGTCAATCTCTTGGGCCGAAGTCTTTGCCGCAATTGGGGCCGAGTTGAAGGCCCCGAATTCCGTAATCTTCTATGCCTGCGCCGAGCTCCGTCCGAAGCGTCTTACTCGAAGCGTCTTGTATGTATCAGCTCCTGGCGCGCATGTACGGCAACAACGACGTGCTACGAGAGCACGTCGGTTGCTCATGCCCCAGAGGCGGGCCGATGGAACAGTCGGCGAGCCCCCGGCGTTGACTGCTGTCAACTTGGGACCTCCGGTCCCCCTGACCTCTGGTCCCTTTGAACCTACAAGGAGGAGGTCATGCACAAACCAATCGTGATTGCCACAGGTGTGATTATAGCGCTAGGCGCTACCGGTGCGGGTCCGGCCACTGCCGCAAAGCTAACAGATCCGCAGATCGCCCACATCGTCGTTACGGCCGATGACCTCGACATCGCAAACGCAAAGCAGGCGCTCGCAAAGAGTAAGAATGCAGAGGTGCAAAGGTTTGCGCACCGAATGATCGCAGATCATGGTTCCGTCAATGATCAGGCTACCGCGCTGGCAAAGAAGCTCAAGATCACTCCTGAGGATAATCCTACGGGCAAGAGCCTAAAGGATGCTCAGGACGCGAACCGCACGAAACTCGATGCCCTTAGCGGCGCTGCCTTCGACAAGGCATACGCCGATAATGAAGCCGCGTATCACAAGACGGTCGATGACGCCTTAAGCAACACACTTATCCCAGACGCGCAGAACGCGGAGCTAAAGTCGCTGCTAGAGAGCGGTCTAAAGATATTCCAAGACCATCTGCGCGACGCCCAAAACATGGTGAAACAGCTTAGCGTTGCTCATCAGTAAGCCTGACGCGGGCAGCTTCATCAGCCGTCCAGCTACCCGGCTCCTTCGGGCCGGTGCCTAATCGGTCGGGGCTGTTGTGTAGTGGCTTCTCGGAGTGAGTTGGTGTCGAGCAAGAACACGAGGCAAGTCCGTATCAAACCCTACAAGGGGCCGGTTGGCGGCTGGGGATCCGTAAAGGTTGTCACCGAGATCCTGCTGCGCGAAGCCATTCCGGTTAAGGGCTCAGTCGCGCTTTGGCGTCAAAACAAGCCCCGGGGCTTTGCTTGCGTCAGCTGCTCTTATGGTCGTCCTCCACACAGTGCATTCGAGTTTTGTGAGAACGGCGCGAAAGCCACGGCGTGGGAGATAACGGACAAGAGGTGCTCCCCGGAGTTCTTCGCAGAGCACACTGTAATTCAGATCGTCACCAAGCTCAATCGCGGCGCGATCATCCATGGCGGGGCGGCCTATCTGCTGCCCTGCCTCGGCCGCATCGAAATCGACCGTCAGGCTACCGGCGTGCAATTCGTCACAGTCGAGGATACGACGGGGCGCTTTCATGCATCCCATGGTCAGGCCGAGCCAGCGAGCAAAGATCTCCTGTCGGAGCCGAAGATTGTCGCCGAGCTGGCGAAGTCAACCCTAGCGCCCAACCCGAAGGTCGACTGGGACGCGTGGAGCGGCAATTACGCCCTCGTGCGAGATGCCATCGCAGAGACTTATCCGGCGATCTTCAAAAACTTCAACGAGCGCAT
>Ga0157379_10005427_pt1 | contig 10951 bp, 10 predicted proteins | sample S25metaG_FD_121802 | JGI IMG/M metagenome (GOLD analysis project Ga0157379, IMG submission 121802) | Switchgrass rhizosphere microbial communities from Kellogg Biological Station, Michigan, USA - S2-5 metaG | ecosystem: Host-associated > Plants > Roots > Rhizosphere > Soil | place: USA... | reverse complement strand
GTCACGACGCTGACGAAGAAGATGTCGGAGGACCTGACCGACTACCTGATCGAGTCGGGCGTCCGTGCGCGCTACCTGCACTCCGAGATCGACACGCTCGAGCGCATTCAGATCATCCGGCAGCTGCGGCTCGGCGAGTACGACGTGCTGGTCGGCGTGAACCTGCTGCGCGAGGGCCTCGACCTCCCCGAAGTCTCGCTCGTCGCCATCCTCGACGCCGACAAGGAAGGCTTCCTACGCGGCCACACGGCGCTGATCCAGACGATCGGCCGCGCCGCCCGCCACGTCAACGGCCGTGTCGTGATGTACGCGGACAAGCGCACGCAGGCGATCGCGGCCGCCATCGACGAGACGAACCGGCGGCGCGCGATCCAGCTGGCCTACAACGAGGAGCACGGCATCACGCCGACCTCCATCGTCCGGAGCGTCTCCGACATCTTCGAGCTGCTCAACCTGGGCGATGCCCCGCACGTGCCGAGCAAGCGGCGGCCCTCCGGCAAGGTCGAGGGCATGACGCGCGAGGAGATCGAGGAACTCGTCGTCACGCTCGAGCAGGAGATGCTGTCGGCGGCCGAGGAGCTGCGCTTCGAGTACGCGGCCAAGCTGCGCGACGAGCTGAAGTCGCTGCGTCACGAGCTGCTCGCGATCGGGGCCTAGGCGAGTCATTACGAAACGCGCGAGGGCTAGCGCGGATCCGAATCGATGACACGCCTTCCGGCAGCTATGGTCGCGGCGTGATCCTCTACGACTCGGCCGTCTCGGGCAACTGCTACAAGGTCCGGCTCCTGGCGGCGCATCTGGGCCTCCCACTCGAGCGCCGCGAGCTCGACGTCATCGACCGCTCCAACCGGCCCGAGGTGATCGGCGGTCTCAACCCGGCGCTGCGCGTGCCGACGCTCGTGCTCGACGACGGCCGGCCGCTGGGCGAGTCCGGGGCGATCATCTGGTACCTCGGCAGGGGCACCCGCTTCGTGCCGGACGACCCGTACGCAGCCGCCCAGGTGTTCCAGTGGCTCTTCTTCGAGCAATACGACTTCGAGCCGAACATCGCCGTGGCGCGCTTCCTCATCCAGTACGCCGGCGGGGCCGAGCAGCACGCCGACAGGCTGTCGCCGCTGATCGAGGGCGGCAACAAGGCGCTCGCGGCGCTCGAGCGCCACCTCGGCGAGGATCGCCACTACCTCGTGGGCGACAGCATGACCATCGCCGACATCGCGCTCTTCGGCTACACGCACGTGGCCGAGGAGGGCGGGTTCGACCTGGGGCGCTATCCCGCGATTCGCGCCTGGATCGCGCGCATCGCGACCGAGCCGGGGCACATCCCGATCGACGCCTAGCTCTCAGGCGGCCCGAGCGTGCGAGGTCGTCCGCCGCAGCGCCGCCACGCAGCGCGCGTCGAACTGGGTGCCGGAGAGCCGTTCCAGCTCGGCCAGCGCCTGCTCGCCCGTCATGCGGATCTGGTAGCTGCGGCCGCGCGTCATGGCTTCGTAGGCATCTGCGACGTGCAGGATGCGGGCCTCGAGCGGAATGGCGTCGCCTGCGAGGCCGTCGGGGTAGCCGCCCCCGTCGATGCGCTCGTGATGATGGCGCACCCAGTCGGCGATCTCGCCGAAGCCGCAGCGGGCGAGGATGCGCGCCCCCCGTTCGGCGTGCGAGGCGAGCTCTTCCCACTCGGCGTCGGTCGGCTGCTCGTCCTTGGCGAAGATCCTGTCGTCGATGTCGAGGTAGCCGACGTCGTGCAGCAGCCCGGCCGTGCGCACGAGCTCGATCTCGTCGAGCGAGAGGCCGACCAGCTCGGCGATGTCGCCGGCGAGGTCGGCCACCGAGCGGCTGTGGTCGTAGCCGTCGCCGTCCTTGGCATCGACGGCGGCTGCGAGCGCCACGGCGAGATCGTCCTGCCTGCGCCCGCCCGTGATCGGCTCGAGCGTCGCCAGATCGAGCTCGGGGGAGTGCACACGGATCTGCGACGTCATGCGCTTGGCCGCCAGCAGCGCTGTGTCGGCCCGGCGCATCAGCTCACCGGCGGGACAGCGCATCTCGCCCACCGCCACGCCGACAGCCACGCTCGGAGCTTCGCCCCCGTGCTGCACGCGCATCGCATCCTGGACGCGATGGGCGAAGCGATGCCCGGCGTCCGCGCCGTACCCGGCCAGGATCGCTGCGAACTCGTCGCCGCCGAGCCGGTAGCCGGTGGCCGTGCGATCGGCGGCGCGCACGGCCGCCGAGACGGCGCGGATGCGCTCGTCGCCGACTGCGTGCCCGAGGCGCTCGTTCGTCTGCTTGAGCCCGTCGAGGTCGAGCATGACGAGGCAGACGCGGCCCTTCGCCAGGGCGCGGGCCAGATCGTCGTCGAACGTTCGGCGGTTGCGCAGCCCCGTGAGTGGATCGGTCACGGCTGCCTTCTCCAGATGGGCCAGCTCGGCGGCGGCACCCGCCCGCTGGCGGCGCTGGAGCATGCGCAGCAGCATGAGCAGCGCCCCGAGCAGCAGGAGCCCCGTCGGGAACGCGGCGAGGGTGAACCGCCAGGCGCGATCCTGCGCGCGCTGCAGCGTGGCGAGCGCACTTGCCGCCGCGCCGCGCTCCGTCGCGGAGATCCGCTGCAACGCGCCCTGGGTACGGGCGTCCGCCTGTCGCTGTGCGCGCGTCGCGGCCTTGCCGGGCGGAAGGGCGAGAGCGACGCTCTCTGCCGAGAGCGCCGCCCGAGCCGCGCGCACGCCGGCGGTGGCCGAAAGCCGATCGACCCGGCTGGACGCGCGGGAGACCGCGCGCAGCCGCGTGGAGACGGTCGTCGCCGCGGCAAGCTCGGTCGCACTGATCTCCGCCACCTGCAGCGAGTGCACGTGCGAGGCCGCACTGCCGGAGCCACCGGACGTGGCGTTCTGCGCCCAGATCGAGATACCGGTGATACCGGCCAGCAGCGCGACGATCGCGATGGCGACGCTGCGCTCGGCGAGGCGGTCGCGGCCGCCGCTCGTGAATCCCCGGTCACGTGCCACACCCCGGTCATCGGCTGCAAGCACCCAGAACTGCGGGGGATCCGCATCACTCGGACGGGGGACACTGCCTCTCAAGTTGGGGATGCCTGCTGCCGAAAATAGGAGCTGTGCGAGCTGGTATCTCTCTCCGAGCCGGTGTCGTGCTCGCCGTCTGCGCCGTCGTCGCCCCGGCAGGCGCGCAGGCCTCCTGCACGACGAGCGTGACGCGCGCTTCAGCCGTTGCGAGCATTCCCGGCGACTACCTGGCCCTGTACCAGAAGTGGGGCGGCGCCTACGACGTGCCCTGGCAGCTGCTGGCCGCCGTCGGCTCGGTCGAGTCGCGCCACGGCCGCGACCCGGGCGCGTACGTCCCGCACACGCGCGGGGTGCTCGGCCCGATGCAGTTCCAGGCCGGCTCGAACAAGGCGGCGCGCCGCGTGGATGCCGCAGGCGATCAGGGCTTCGGCGGCACGTGGGGAATCTGGCGCCGGTCGTCCGGGCACCCGCCCTATCGCATGGACGATCCCGACGACGAGATTGCGGCAGCGGCCGCCAAGATCGCCTTCGATGCCGGCACGGCACACCTCTGGCCGCGCGCGATCTGGCGCTACAACGCGCTGCACACCTACCGCAAGACGGTGCTGCGCCGCGCCGCGCGGCTCGGCATGAGCTCGGCCTGCGGCTTGCTCCGGAAGTCCGAGCAGGCGCCGCTCTCGCCGCCCCCGTCCGCGACCGCGCCGCGGGAGACGGTCGTGCCGGCGGCGACCGCGACACCGCAGAGCCTGCTCGGCAACGACGCGATCGCCTTCGCGCCCGCCGCCGCCGACGACATCGCCCACGGCATCGCCGACCGGCGCCTCGTCTCGCTGCTGGCCTGGATCGCCGAGCGGCATCGCATCGTCGTGAGCGTGATCAAGACCGGGCATCCGCGTTTCGTGACGGGCACCCGCAAGGTCTCGAATCACTGGTACGGGCGCGCTGCGACGATCAGCGAGGTCGACGGCCGGCCCGTTGCCGGTGGCTCAGCAGCCGCGGCGTCCCTCTGGGATCAGCTGCAGACCGCGCCCAGGGCATTCCGGCCGGACGAGATCGGGGCTCCCTGGTCCGCGCCTGGCCATCCGCGCTGGTTCAGCGGACCGGGCGAGCAGGCAGAGATCCACGTCGGCTTCGACGCTGTGGGCGTGAAGCGCTAGTCCCGCGGCGCTCCTACGTGACCTTGACCTTGCCCTGCATGCCCTTCGCGCGGTGGCCCTTGATGGCGCAGTAGAACTTGTACGTGCCCGCGGCCGGGAAGGTGACCGAGAAGGACGCGGTCTTGCCGGGTGCCACGGCAGCCTTGTTGTGCACGCCGACGTCGTCGACCTTCTTGCCGTCGAACAGCATGTCGTGTGGGAACTTGCCCTTGTTCGAGAGCGAGAACGTGTACTTGACGCCGTGCTTGAGCGTCTTGGGCACGCCGGTGATCGTGAATTCCTTCTCCGTGACCTTGATCGGCGCGGCGGCGCTGGCAGCGACAGGCGCCACGAGCGCTGCAGCTCCCAGGAAGGCGATGGCGGTGGTGCGGATCGGGTGCACGATGGGCTCCTTCGCAGGGTGATGCAAGCTCTACGCGGGAACGGCGGCGGTGGTTCGCGCGAGGCGGTAGACGGCGGCGGCGGCGAGCAGGTTGGGGCGGGCGGTCGCCCGGGACCCGGCCGGGCCGCGATCCGGCCCCAGAAGCACGCGCTCGCTCACCCGCAGGTCCAGGCCGGTCACGAGGGACTCGAAGTCCGCAAGCGTGCAGGGGTGGATATCGGGCGTCTCGTCCCAGGACTGGGGCAGCGCGAGCGAATTCGGCATGCGCCCGCGCAAGGCGAGTCCGGCCCGCAGCCGCCAGTGCGCGAAGTTCGGGAAGGAGACGACGCCGACGGGCGCGACGCCCATCATCCCGGCGACGACAGCCGCGGGATGGCGCGTCGTCTGCAGCGTCCACGACAGCAGGACGACGTCGAACGCCCCGTCGCCGAAGTCCGCCAGCACGTTCTCGATCGCGCCCTCGGTCACGGGCACGCCGGCCGCGATGCAGGCGAGCACCAGGTCCCCGTCGATCTCGACGCCGTGCCCTACGCAGTCGCGCTCGGCGATCAGGTGGGCGAGCAGGGCGCCGTCGCCGCAGCCGAGGTCGAGCACGCGCGAGCCGGGCGGCACCATCTCGGCGACGATCTCCAGATCAGGTCGCATCGCGCGGGGCTCCGCTCAGCTCGCGGCGCACGCGCTCGACGAACGCGGCCACGGTGCGGTGGTACTCGGGCACCGGCAGCAGGAATGAGTCGTGTCCGTGGGGCGAGGCGATCTCGCGGAACGTGACCGGGACGCGCGCCGCCGTGAGCAGGCGCACGATCTCGCGCGAGTGCGCGGTCGGGAAGCGCCAGTCAGTGTCGAACGAGAGCACGAGGAAGCGCGTGCGGCTGCCCCGGAGCCGCTCGAGCGCCGAGGCCGGGTCGCCGAGCGGGTCGAAGTAGTCCATCACGCGCGTGAGGTAGAGGTAGCTGTTGGCGTCGAAGCGGTTGACGAAGCTCTCGCCCTGGTGCTCGAGGTAGCTCTCGACCGCGAAGTCGATGCCGAACCCGCGCAGCGGCTCGCCGGCGTGCTGCAGGCGCCGCCCGAACTTGGCGCGCATCGACTCCTCGGAGAGGTAGGTGATGTGCGCGATCCGCCGTGCCAGGGAGAGCCCGTTGTCGGGCCGCACGCCGTACTCGTAGTAGTCCCCGGCGTGGAAGTTCTCGTCTTCCATGATGGCCGCGCGCGCGACCGCGCTGAAGGCGATGTTCTGTGCCGTCAGCCGGGCGCTCGCGCAGATCACGAGCCCGGCGCCCAGCTGGTCGGGGTGGTCGATCGACCACTGCAGGACCTGCATGCCGCCGACCGATCCGCCGATCGCCGCGAGCGGCCGCTCGACGCCCAGGTGGCTGAGCAGGCGGCGGTGCACCGTGACGAGGTCGCGCACGGTGCAGAGCGGGAAGCGCAGTCCGTACGGCCTGCCCCGGCTCGGGTCGATCGAGCCCGGGCCGGTCGTGCCCTGGCAGCCGCCGAGCAGGTTCGCGCACACGATGTACAGGCGATCGGTGTCGAGCGGCTTGCCCGGGCCGATCAGGTTGTCCCACCAGCCGCGGCGATCCGGGTTGCCGTGATGGCCGGCCGCGTGCGCGTCGCCGGTCAGCGCGTGGCAGACGAAGACGCAGTTGGATGCAGTCGCGTCGAGCTCGCCGTAGGTCTCGTACGCGACCTCGACGTAGTCCAGCTGCTCGCCGGATTCGAGCACGAGCGGGTCGCGCTCGTCCCAGAGCGCGACCCGCTGTGTCTCCACCAGACCGAGCGAGCGCTGGGCGCTCCCCGGTACGTCGATCACCCTATGCCGTGACCGGGACTCGCGCCCGGGCGAGCGCCTGCTCGAGGTCGGCCAGGATGTCCTCGATGTGCTCGATGCCGACCGACAGGCGGACGGTGTCCTGCGTCACGCCGGAGGCCGCAAGCTCTTCCTCGTTGAGCTGCGAGTGCGTGGTCGAGGCGTTGTGGATCGCCAGCGACTTGGCATCGCCGATGTTCGCCAGGTGGCTGAACAGCTCGAGGCTCTCGATGAAGCGCTGACCGGCTTCCCGGCCGCCCGTGATGCCGAACGTGACGAGGCCGCCGAAGCCGCCCGAGAGCAGGCGCTTGGCGACGTCGTGGTAGGGCGAGCTCTCGAGGCCCGGGTAGTTGACCCACTGCACCGCGGAGTGGCCCTCGAGGTGCCGTGCGACGGCGAGCGCGTTGGCGGAGTGGCGCTCCATGCGCAGCGGCAGCGTCTCCAGGCCCTGCAGGAACAGGAACGCGTTGAACGGCGAGAGCGCCGCGCCGGTATTGCGCAGCAGCACCGTGCGCACGCGCCCGATGTAGGCCGCCGGGCCGAGCGCGTCGCTCCAGACCACGCCGTGGTAGGACGGGTCCGGCGTCGTCAGCCCGGGGAAGCGCTCGCTGTTGGCCGCCCAGTCGAAGCGGCCGGAGTCCACCACGATGCCGCCGATCGACGTGCCGTGCCCGCCGATGTACTTGGTGGCGGAGTGCACCGAGACGTCGACGCCGTGGTCGAAGACGCGGCAGTGGATGGGCGTGGCCGCCGTGTTGTCGACGATCAGCGGCAGGCCCTGGGCGTGCGCCGCGTCGGACCAGGCGCGCAGGTCGACGACGTTGAGCTTCGGGTTGCCGATCGTCTCGGCGAACACGAGGCGCGTCTTGTCGTCCGCGAGCCTGGCCACGGCGTCGGGGTCGTCGGGATCGGCCCAGCGCACCTCGATGCCGTACTGCGGGAGCGTGTGCGCGAACAGGTTGTACGTGCCGCCGTACAGCGTCGAGACCGAGATGATGTTGTCGCCGGCTCGCGTGACGTTGAGCACGGAGTAGGCGACGGCGGCCTGACCGGAGGCCGTCGCGCAGCCTGCGAGCCCGCCCTCGAGCGCCGTGACGCGCTGCTCGAAGACGTCCCAGGTGGGGTTCATGATCCGCGAGTAGATGTTGCCCGTCACCTTGAGCGCGAACAGATCGGCGGCGTGCTGCGTGTCGTCGAACTCGTACGACGTGGTCTGGTAGATCGGCACTGCGCGTGCCTTCGTGGTCGGGTCCGGGGACTGACCGCCGTGCAGGGCGATCGTCTCGGCGCGCTGTCCACTCATGAGCGTTCCTCTCGTTTCGCGTCCCGGGAACGAAAAAGGCCCCCCTGTGTCCCGGAGGGCCTTCGGCGTCGCGGAGCGTTCCACGAACCGGCTGTCATCTTCCGCTCTGCGCACCCGGGACGGAAACGCTCGGCGCTGGATGGAGCACCTGGCGGGCCGGAGCCCCGGTTGCTGCGGTGTCGTTGGGCCAGTTCCCTCGACCGCTCGGGATGACGTTGCGAGCGGGAGCCTAGCGCACGGGATCCACAGCCGCGAATCAAGTACGAGACTCCTGCAGTTTCCGCAGTGTTAGCGGGCAATCTTGACTGCATCTTGATGCCCAGGCCGTCAACCTTAACCCGTGCTGAACCCCTGCCTCGGGACAATGGGGGAGCGCGTTGCTTCGGGTTGAGCAGGTTAGGAACAGGCCCACCCGGGGAATACAAACGCCTGAACCCTCGTTCTTCTACACGGGTGCCCAGGAGGGGTCAAATCTCTCCCTCGGCTCCTTACTTGCACAGAGAGACAAACGGCGGAACCGCCGAGGAGTTGAGAACAGCCGTGATCGCCACTGAGAACACCGCACTTGCGCCCGAATTGGAGGGCCTCGTCGAGCGTGGGCTCGAGCGTGGCCACGTGACGCTCGCCGAGGTCAATGAGGCACTCGCAGAGGCCGGCGACGAGGCGATGCCCGTCGAGGAGGCTACCCGCGAGCTCGACGGCATGGGCATTGAGGTGCGCGACGAAGACAGCGTCGAGCAGCGAGGCCCCGTCGTTCTGCCGGTGGCCGATGGCCCGACCGATTCGCTCGAGCGCTTCCTGTCCGAGATCGGCCGCTACCCGCTGCTGACCAAGGTCGAGGAGATCCAGCTCGCCAAGCGCGTCGAGGCCGGCGACATGCTGGCCAAGCGCCGCATGGTCGAGTCGAACCTGCGCCTGGGCGTGTCCATCGCGAAGAACTACCGCGGTCAGGGCCTGGGCTTCCTGGATCTGATCCAGGAGGGCATCCTCGGGCTGATCCGCGCCGTCGAGAAGTTCGACTGGCGCCGTGACCTCAAGTTCTCCACCTACGCGACCTGGTGGATCCGCCAGGCCGTCGCCCGCGCGCTGGCCGACAAGAGCCGCACGATCCGCCTGCCCGTGCACGTGGTCGAGCGCCTCCAGAAGGTCAACCGCGCAGAGCGCACGCTCATGCTGCGCCTGGCCCGCGAGCCCTCCAACGAGGAGATCGCGGACGAGGCCAAGCTGCCGCTCTACCAGGTGCTCGAAGTGCGTTCGGCGGCTCGCTCGCCGATCTCGCTGGAGGAGCCGGTCGGCGACGAGGGCGAGTCCTCGTTCTCCGACTTCCTGGCCGACACGGACGCGATCGATCCCAGCGACGCCGTCGCCGACCGCCTGCGCCACGAGACGCTGCAGCTCGGTCTCGAGACCCTGCACGAGCGCAACCGGCGCGTGCTGGAGCTGCGCTACGGCCTCGACGGCCGCGACCCCCGGACGCTCGACGAGATCGGCCGCGAGTTCGGCCTCACGCGCGAGCGGATCCGTCAGATCGAGGTCGAGGCACTGCGGGACCTCGCCCAGATGGGCGATCTGCAGGGCCTGCGCGCACTGATCTCCTGACACCGTAGGCAACTCGAACGTATCGTCCCGGTAGGCGCGCGGCACTCGCGCACCTGCCGGGACGAACTGCTTTTCGCCATGCACCCTGAGGCCATCCTGGAATCGGCGCTCTACGTGACGGATCTCGGCGCGGCCAGGTCCTTCTATGCCGGCGTCCTCGGCCTCGAGCAGATCTCCGAAGTCGAGGGCCGGCACGTCTTCTTCCGCTGCGGCGACGGCGTCCTGCTGCTCTTCGACGCCGAAGCGACCCGCCGGCCCCCCGCCCCGGACGCGGCGCTTCCGGTGCCACCCCACGGCACGACCGGCGAAGGCCACCTGTGCTTCGCCGCCCGCGCCGACCAGATCACGAGGTGGAAAGCGGCCCTGGAAGCAAACGGCGTCACGGTCGAAGCGGACTTCGTATGGCCGTCAGGCGGCCGCTCGATCTACTTCCGGGACCCCTCGGGCAATTCCCTCGAATTCGCAGAGCCGAAGCTCTGGGGACTCGAGTAGCTGCAGGACCGCTTACCGGGGCGCTTCGCGGCCCGTGACCCTCTTGTAGACCTTGCGCGCCATCCAGAGGTCGAAGAGCACGAACAGCGGGATGAACGGGAGCAGCTCCACCAGCGTGACGAGAGGCGACGGGGAATCCTTGCCGCGCGAGGTCACGAACACGATCACGAGCAGGAAGAGGCCCATGATCGCGCCCTTGCGGGCGGAGCGCTTGAGGGAGGGCACCGCCGGCTCGCGGCGCCCCGAGCGCTGCGTGCGCCCTGCGGGCGCCTCGTCGCGCGGCGGCTTGCGGCCGGTCGGCGGCGCGCCGACGGCGTCCGCACTGGGGCCGTGCACGCGCAGCTTGCGGCGGCGCTTCTCCTGCTTGCGGGTCGGCATTCCTCAGCCCTCCAGGGCCCACACGCCCTCGACGATCACATGCTTGACGCCTTCGCTACCGAGACGGTAGGCGAGGTACCGCCAGTCTGGCACGTCCAGCAGCGCGATGTCAGCCCGCTGCCCGACGCGCAGCCGCCCAGCGCGGTCGCCGATGCCGAGCACGTGCGCCGCATTCACGGTCACGGCGGAGAGCGCCTCCGCGGGCGTGATGTGGCACTGCGTGCAGGCCAGGTGCATCACGGCGGGCAGCGAATCGCACGGGCTGGAGCCGGGATTGAAGTCGGTCGCGAGCGCCAGCAGCCCGCCCGCGTCGACGAGCGCACGCGCGGGCGGCAGCGGGCGCCCGAGCGTCAGGGCGGCCGTGGGCAGCGCGACGCCGACGACGTCGGAGGCCGCCAGCCTGGCGATGCCCTCGGCACCCGTCGCCTCGAGATGGTCGATCGAGCGGGCTCCGAGCTCGATCGCCAGATCGAGCGCGCCGATCTCGGCGAACTGGTCGCCGTGCAGGCGCAGCGTGAGGCCGTGCTCCCGCGCGGCCTCGAGATAGCGCCGCGACTGCTCCACGTCGAACGTGCCGCGCTCGCAGAACACGTCGGCTGCCTCGGCCAGCCCCCACTCCGCCACCTGCGGCAGGATCTCCTCGACGCACAGCGTGATGTACGCATCGGCGCTCTCGGCATCCTCGGGCACGGCGTGCGCGGCGAGGCAGGTCGCGACGATGTGCGCGGCCGATTCATAGCCCGCCTCCTGGATCGCCCGCAGCATGAGCTGCTCGGTCTCGGAGTCGAGGCCGTATCCCGACTTGACCTCGACGGTCGT
>Ga0157379_10005423_pt1 | contig 10955 bp, 7 predicted proteins | sample S25metaG_FD_121802 | JGI IMG/M metagenome (GOLD analysis project Ga0157379, IMG submission 121802) | Switchgrass rhizosphere microbial communities from Kellogg Biological Station, Michigan, USA - S2-5 metaG | ecosystem: Host-associated > Plants > Roots > Rhizosphere > Soil | place: USA: Michigan... | reverse complement strand
GAATTTGTGACGCCGACATCCACGGCAGAACTTGCTCAACAAATTGTGGTTCTAAGCCAATGCGACGCATACGGACTGTATCATGCGACGGCCGAAGGCAAATGCTCCTGGTACGAGTATGCGAAGGAGATCTTTCAACTCACAGACACCGACGTTCGGCTTGAGATTGCGACCTCAGCAGAATTTCCGGCCAAAGTGCCGCGGCCAAGCTATTCGGTGCTCGAAAATCATGCACTCAAGATCCGCGGTCTGAATGGGTTCAGTTCATGGCAAGAGGGGTTGTGCGAGTACCTTGGAGTCCGCGAGCCATCTCATTCCCAGGCCTAGTCTCAACCGAAATGACAATGAACAAGCTTCCGGTCCAGTCCACCAAGCTCGGCGCAGGCGGCTATCGACCATGAGGACCACGCCTACAGCGGTATGTATCGTGGTGGAGAATCTGCCGGTGCCGCTTGACCGGCGCGTGTGGCGAGAGGCCTGCGCCTTGCGTGCCGCAGGCTACCGGGTCTCGGTTATCTGTCCGAAGGGGAAGGGTTGGACGGCCGGCTACGAGACGATCGAAGGCATCGAAGTATACCGGCACAAGGCATGGGAGGCCTCAGGTATCGCAGGGTATTTGCTTGAGTACACTGCGGCTCTCGCGAGCGAGTTGTTCCTGACCCTTAAAGTGTTTTGGCGCACCCGGTTTCGTATTCTGCAAGCCTGCAACCCGCCTGACACCATCTTTCTTATAGCGTTGCTGCTGAAAATCTTCGGAGTGCGATTTATCTTCGACCAGCACGATCTGGGCCCGGAACTGTTTGAGGCCAAGTTCGGCAACCGCAGGCGTTTGTTCCATGGCCTCGTACGATGGGCTGAGCGGTGTTCGTTCCGCGTCGCGAATGTCTGCATCGCCACCAACGAATCCTTCAAGGAAATTGCTGTTACCCGGGGAGGGAAGCATCCGGAGCATGTCTTCGTCGTTCGGAACTGCCCAGACCTGACCAGTTTCGGCAGTCAAGCGAGTCAGCCCGGCACGAAATACGGAAAGTCACTGCTGGTGGCGTATGTCGGTTTCATGGGAAATCAGGACGGCCTCGACCTGTTACTTGAGTCGATCGAACACGTTGTAAAAAACGAGAATCGTCAAGACACACACTTCGTGCTCGTCGGAGGAGGCACCATGCTTACCGAGTTGCGAGCCACGATTGCCAAGAAGGCCCTGGACTCGTATGTCACTCTGACGGGCCATGTGCCTCATGAAAACGTAGCTACGTATCTCGCCAGTGCGGATATAGGAGTCGCGCCCGACCCTAAGAACCCGATGAACGACAGTTCGACAATGATCAAGATTTTTGAGTACATGGCGTTTCGATTGCCAATCGTGCAGTACGACCTGAAGGAGGGACGGCGCGTCGCGGGCCCTGCGGCTTTGTACGCCACGCCCAACGACCCGGTCGATTTCGCCAACCAAGTAATCAGACTGCTCGATTGCAAGGAACTACGTCAGGAACTGGGTCAGTGCGGTCGCACGCGGATTGAAGAAGGCTTGAACTGGGAAGTCGAAAAAAAATCGCTGATTAGGGCCTACACTGCCGCTCTTCAGTTTGACCATGCGGGATAGATGAATTGTTTTCGACCTCTCTTTGTTCACGTGATGTTTCTGCTTCCTGATGTCGCGCCAGCCAATTGACCATGGGAACGACGCCGATAGCAGAATCAGTTGACCACATGACAAGTCGCCGCATTGTTGCCGCTTGTGTCGTCCTTCTGGTTATCCTGCTGTCATCGATACGCGGATATTCGGCTGACGTTGTGTTGATTCGTTCAGGCGACGGCTTGTCCTCGTCCCAGGAAAACGACCTGGAACTCGCCACCCGGTTCTACGGGGTCAACCTGAAAGTAGTTACTGCCGGCCACAACAATACGCTTGATGCGGTCCGGCAGAAGGGAACACTGGCGGTCGCAATTGAGGCAAATGCGCTGGCTTCTGTGAACCGCACGGCGCTCCTTCGAGCCCGGCGTCGAGGCACGCAAAGCACCGTGCCGTTACTTGTTCTTGGAGTCGCGCCGGAGACGGGATCGGATCTCCTAAGAGATTGGTCAGGCGGGACGGCGGTTGGAACCGAACGCCTGGTGAGTCCGCTTCGACTGCATTATGTTGTCGGCCGCGCCGCTGGCATAACCCAACAACTAGCTGATCTCGATGCGCCTTTCCCGGGTAACGAAGCGTTCTACCTTGGCCTGGTAAAAAGTCGCGACGTTCGCGAACTGGTGTCCGTAGCAAGCGACCACCAGACGGTCCCCGTATTCATTCAAGTAGACCTCGACCAAGAGAAAGTCTTCCTGCTTTGCAATACGCATCCTGCGGGTGACAGTGCAATCGACTGGCGCGCCGAAAGTGGCGCGACCCAGTTCCTGGAAATCGCTCCGCTGATGATGTTCGTGAGGTATAGTGCCGGTGAACTAGGCTGGCACACGGTCCATCACTATGCCAACCTGACAATTGACGATCCGTGGCTACGTGAGCCTTACGGGCACCTCAGCTACGGCGGCCTTCTCAAGGAGATGGAAAAACACGATTTTCACACAACAATTGCTTTCATACCCTGGAATTACGATCGGAGCGAACCAGCAACGGTTTCGCTTCTTCAGAACCATCCCGAAAGGTTCTCAATCTGCATTCATGGAGATAACCACGATCAGAAGGAATTTGAGGATCTCAAAAGCAGGCCCCTGCACGTTCAAATCGCCGCGCTTAAACAGTCCCTGGCCAGGATGCAGCAATTTCACAATCTGACCGGGCTGCCCTACGACAACGTGTTCGTGTTTCCTCACAGCATCGGATCAGGAACGATTCTGGAAGAGCTCAAGAGTTACAACTTTGCGGCTACGGTTAACTCTGCCAATGTTCCCATGGATCGCCCGCGTCCGTCGGATCCCCTTTTTGGCCTCCGCCCTATAACGAGCGCCTTTGCTGACTTTCCAAGTATTGCCCGCTATTCAGTGGCAGTGCCGCTTCCGAAAGGCTTGATACAGATAAACGAATTTCTTGGCAACCCCTTGTTCTTCTATGGACACCAAGACCTGTTTGCGAGCGGTATGGATGCCTTCAACGACATCGCCGATGAGGTGAACAAGAGTGAGACGGATACAGAGTGGCGTAGCGCCGGCGACATCGTTGAGCATCTATACCTGGTGAAGCTGAGAGAAGACGGCAACTACGACGTGCTCTCGTTTGCAAACCGCCTCCGCCTGGAAAATACTTCCGGACGGGGTGTGGTCTTCAACGTCAGGAAAGCGGAGTCGGACTCGGCGAACATCGCATCGGTGAATGTCGAAGGCCGAGACCAACCTTTCCTGGTGCGCGACGGGTACTTGGAGCTCAGCCTGTCTGTACCGCCGGGCGAGGGTCGAAGCGTCTCGATCCGGTACAAGAACGACCTTGACCTGGCTTCAGTCAGCACCGCAAAAACATCTCTTCGCGTCTATCTTCTCCGCAAGGCGTCGGATTTCCGCGACATAACGTTATCGGAATATGCCGTCGGGAGAACCCTCACCGAGTTTTATTACAGGCACAAGCTCACTCCGGCGCTCGCGACTGTGGGGGGGGGCGCTGTGATCTTGTTCTGCATAAGCGGAGTCCTGGGCCTGCTGGCGATTGCGAAGCGACGCAGCCCTGTCGCATTGAGGCGGGAGAATTCTTCGGAGCGAGCGGAACCCGAGAGCGAGGCAAACCAGATGACACGATACGTGATCATTACGCCGGTCCGCGACGAGGGGAAGTTTATCGAGGAGACCATTGCTTCGGTCAAAGCCCAGACCATTCCGCCGGCGGAGTGGGTGATCGTCGACGACGGTTCTACCGACCGGACAGGCGAATTGATTGATCGGCATGCGGCTGAGGTGTCATGGATTCGCGCCGTACACCGAGCGAACCGGGGTTTTCGCCAAGCCGGCGGCGGAGTCATGGAGGCCTTCTATGACGGCTACCACGCCCTCCGCTGTGACGACTGGGATTTCATCGTCAAGCTCGATGGAGATTTGACCCTACCCGCGACATACTTCGAAGCGTGCTTTGACCACTTTGAGCGCGACCCCAAGCTCGGAGTGGGCGGTGGCGACATTTATCACAATCGGGGAGCAATGCAGGCCCTCGAACGAAACCCACGATTTCACGTCAGAGGGGCAACCAAAATCTACAGGAGAGCTTGTTGGGAAGCGATTGGCGGCCTATGGCGCGCCCCCGGTTGGGACACGATCGACGAAGTCAAAGCCAACATGCTGGGCTGGACAAGCTACAGCTTCAGTGAACTCCAGATCGCTCATCATCGCGTGACCGGGACGGCTGAGGGTCTGTTGCGCGACAGAATGAAACATGGCGTGGCCTGTTATGTCTCGGGATATCACCCTCTCTTTCTGCTTGCCAGTTGCCTGCGAAGGCTGATCCAGAAGCCTTATGTGGCCGGATCGGCGGCAATGTTCTACGGCTTCCTGAGAAGCTATTGCGTCCGCATGCCCCGAGTGACTGACACACAATTGATCAAGTATCTTCGCACCCAGCAACTCAGGCGCCTTTGCGGGCTGGAAACGATTTGGAGATGACTGACAGCCGAAGGAAAAGTTCGAATTGACATGTGCGGAATCTGCGGAAAAGTCGAATTTGATCGGGGTGCCACGGTCAGCGGCGCTCTTATCCGGGCCATGTTGGATAACATCCGTCATCGCGGACCCGATGATGAAGGAGTCTACCTGTCGCCCCAGGTAGGACTAGGTCACGCCCGGCTCTCCATCATCGACTTGGGCAGCGGCCATCAACCGCTGTGCAACGAAGACGGTACGATATGGATTGTTTTCAACGGCGAAATCTACAACTATCAGGAACTCCGCAATCGGCTGTTAGCCAAAGGTCACGTCTTCAAGACGCAGACCGATACAGAAGTGATCGTCCACCTGTACGAAGAGTTTGGACCGCAATGCCTGGAAAAGCTTCGCGGGATGTTCGCGTTTGCGTTGTGGGATCAGAATCAGAAAAGTCTTTTTCTCGCAAGAGATCGGGTTGGAATAAAACCTCTCTACTATTCCCTGAATCGAAACAACATCGTCTTTGCGTCGGAGATCAAGGCGATTCTGGCGGATCCTTCGATCAATCGGAAGCTCGCTCCGGAGATCATCGACCGTTTCCTGACTTTCCTATATTTGCCAGGCGAAGAGACGCTGCTCCAGGACGTCGGTAAACTCGCGCCGGGACACTATCTGCTGCTTAAGGATGGCAAGGCAGAAATACGACAGTACTGGGATATTCAGTTCTGCAAGCCTGCCGAGCGTCCAAGCCTTAAAGACGCAGAGGATGAGTTGTCGAACCTGCTGGCCGAAACGGTTGAATTGCACATGATCGCGGATGTTCCGGTTGGCGTTCTTCTCAGCGGCGGCGTGGACTCAACCGCCGTCTTGAGTTGTGCCGCAGAGAGAACTGACAAGGAAATCAGCACCTTCACCGTAGGATTTTCGGATTCCGGAGTTGCGGACGAAAGGCCCTACGCCCGGCTGGCGGCTGAGACCTACGGCGCCAAGCATTACGACATGACGATTACCGCGAGTGATTTTGCAGACTTCCTTCCAAAGTATGTCTGGCACATGGAGGAGCCGGTCTGTGAGCCACCCGCCGTCGCCCTGTACTACGTCTCCAAGCTGGCGCGAGAATATGTGAAGGTGCTGCTTTCCGGAGAGGGCGGGGACGAAGCCTTCGCCGGCTACGACAATTACCGCAGCCTGGTGTGGCTGGAGCGTCTCAAACAAGTCTGGCCCGCGGCTAACCGTCCCGCATCCCAGGGACTCTCGCGGGCGAATTCATGGTTCCATTCGGCAAGAGTCGCCAAGTACGCTCCTTTGGTGAATGCGACATTCCCCGACTATTACTACAGCCGCACGTCAACTCCGTATCGTTACTCCGGCAACGGAATCGGTGAACTGTACTCGGCGGATTTTTTGAAGTTGATTGATCGGGAATACACGATTGAGCCGGTTCGGAAACTGTTTGCAGTCGTGAAGGACCAGGCCGTCCTCGACCAAATGCTTTACATCGACACCAAAACCTGGCTGACGGATGACTTGCTCCTCAAAGCCGACAAGATGACGATGGCCAACTCACTCGAGCTTCGAGTGCCTTTGCTGGATCATCGACTCCTGGAATTTGCCGCTTCCTTGCCTCCTCACTACAAGCTGAACGGTTTCGCCCTCAAGTACATATGGAAGAAAGCCATGGCAAAGCGGGTTCCCGACAGAATCCTGAAGCGACGAAAAGCCGGGTTCCCCGTTCCTTACGCATTCTGGCTGCGAAACAATCTCAGAGATCAGATTCGCGCCATTCTGACCGACCGAAAGGCGGTTGAAAGGGGATATTTCGAAAAAGCCGCCGTAGAAAGACTTGTCAATGCAAACAACGATTCGGGCGCTCACTCTAAAGAGGTTTTTTCGCTGGTAGCTTTGGAATTGTGGCATCGCGCGTTTCTCGACGGTGAACGGGTGACCCTGAACTAGCCCCAAAATCTGTGGACAGAACTGCCGCCCTGCTTTCCCGATCATGTCAACGACTTTTCCGGCAACTAGTTCTCACGCCAACCGTCGTAAGGCGATGTTGAACGTCGTGGTTGGAGCCGTGTGGCATGTTCCCGCTTCTTTCAGAATTGCTCGCTTGCTGGGCCGTCGGTATTCGTTGCGATGTGTTCTTTTTCATGATGTGTCGGATACCGAATCGGTTTTTACCCGGGGCTTGGGAAGTACCCTCACTCGCGAGAACTTTGAGTCTGCACTGAGGTTTCTCACCAAACACTACACACCCGTATCTTTGCGGGAGGTTCTTGCAGATTTCGACGGTCAGCCGCTTCCACCGCGGCCAGTGCTGGTAACGTTCGATGATGCCTACGCATCGGTTTGCGAGTTCGCGGCGCCACTCTGCTCGAAGTTTGGGGTGGCGCCAGTCTTTTTCGTAAATGCATCTTGTCTCGATAACCGGCAATTGGCCCTCGACAATCTTGTTTGCTATGTGGCCAATATATTCGGGCTCAGCACGATCAATGCCGCCATCCGAGCCGTAAAAAACGTCGAGCACATCGAAGTGCGCACCATGGCAGAGATCTTTTCACGCGTTCTTCCCCACCTTACGCTTTCGGCCAGAAAAGTCTTTCGTGACACTCTGGCTCAACTAACCGGAATAAGTGAGAGCGAGCTGGCAGCCGACGCGGGCCTTTATCTAAGCAGCCGACAGCTTCGTAACCTGGCAACTGTCAATTGTGAAATAGGCAACCACACCTACACCCACGTAAATTGCCGGTCTTTGTTGATCGAAGACTTTGCAGAAGAGATAGACCATAACAAGACGCTGTTGGAGGCAACCGCAGGGACGAAAGTGCGATCATTCAGCGTACCCTACGGTTCCTCGGCTGACCTTACCAGCGACTTGCTGAGTCACCTTCAACGGTCCGGGTACGAGGCCGCCTTCCTCGCCGAGAGTCGGGCGAACTCACCCCGCACCCACCGTCTGCAGCTCAACCGGGTCAGCATCAAGACCGGTGAGGATGCTGCTCTATTTTCCGAGATTGAGGTACTGCCGCGGCTCCGCGTAATCAGAGATGGAATGCGCGATGCTTCTACCAGTGGGAGTCGCCCGCGGATCTCTGGTCTAGAAGACGTCAAGCCAACAACTTGCGCATGGCCTTTTGGAGATGGCACAGATTTCGGCAAGGGACGGAATTAGACCGCATGTCGGATCAGGTGTGCCAAGTCGAGGTGGATCGTGCGACACCCTCTGAATGGTCACAAATGGTCGACCTATTCAGCGACTCCAATCTTTATCAGACATGGGCGTACGGGGCCGTCCGTTGGGGAGGGAAAAACCTCAGCCATCTGGTGTTGAAACAAGATGGCGAGGTGCTGGGAATGGCGCAGGTTAGGATCGTTCGTCCCACGAACTTCAGGTTCGGCCTGGCATATGTGCGCTGGGGGCCCATGTGCCACAGACGCGGGCGCCATCTTGAAGCCGAAACGTTCGGTCGCATGGCCTACGCTTTGCGAGAGGAATATGTCTGTAAAAGAGGCCTGTTGCTGCATGTTCTGCCACATGCTTTTGCCGGATCGTTCCGTGGCGAACTATTTCAATCTGCCTTCTCCAGGTTCACTCAGGAACCCGCTGCCTCAGCCGACGCGCACCGAACCTTTATCCTCGATCTCGCACCGCCGGTCGAAGAATTGCGCCAGAATCTCGACAAGAAATGGCGCAACCAGCTCACTCGCGCGGAGAAGAACGGATTGAGGGTTGTCGCAGGGTGCGGGACCGAGGAATACCGTACTTTTTGTCGGATGTACCAGCAGATGCAAAACCGCAAAGCATTCGAAAGCACAGTGGATATTGAGGAGTTTGGAGAGATCCAGGGAGACCTGCCAGAGACACACCGCATGCGGATCCTGATCTGTGAGCAAGAGGGGAACGCAGTTGCAGGGATTGTGGCCTCAGCGATCGGGGATTCAGCCATCTATCTCCTTGGCGCTACCAGCGACATCGGTTTGAATGCGAAAGGCTCCTACTTGCTGCAGTGGACTCTGATTCAGTGGCTCAAGAAAGACGGTTTCAAATGGTACGACCTGGGAGGCATCGATCCCGAGCAAAACCCGGGAGTTTATCACTTCAAGAGAGGATTGTCCGGCAGCGACGTCTTCCAATTGGACCCGTTGGTGGCATGCAACAGTGTCGTCTCTTCGGTGGTGGTCAGGGCAAGCCTGGCTATGCATCGCCGGGTTCGCAGCTGGAGAAGCGCACTGCAGCACGCTTAGGATTTGAATCGACAAACCAGCCGTGACGATCAATTTGGAAGCGCGCTCAGCTTATCTGAGGACATGATGGATATCTCCGTTGTCATCGTCGGTTGGAACGCCAAGCATTATCTGGAGTTGTGCCTAGACAGCCTGGTCACGGCGCCTCCAAGCCGTAGCACTGAGATCATCGTGGTTGACAATGCTTCAAGTGACGGCTCCGTGGAAATGATCGAAACTCGGTTTCCGCACGTTAAGCTCATCAGGAGCGACCAAAATCTTGGCTTTGCCAAGGGGAATAACGTGGCGATCCGGCAATGTCAGGGGCGGTATATCAGCTTGGTCAATCCCGACGTGAAGGTCCTACCGGGATGCCTGGATGCATTGGCGGACTTCCTCGATCAAAATCCGAAAGTGGGCAATGTTGGTCCGCGCGTTTTTAACCCCGACATGACGCAGCAGAGTACGTGTCGGCGGTTTCCAACTCTCTGGAACAATTTTTGCATGGCCAGCGGACTGGCGACTGCTTTCAAGAATTCCCGGTTCTTCGCGGGGGAGCACATGTTCTACTTCCCGCACGACCGAACATTGGCCGTTGACGTCCTGGTGGGTTGTTTCTCGATGGTACGTCGCGAAGCCTTTGATGCAGTGGGCCTCCTGGATGAGGGCCTGTTCATGTACGGCGATGACGTGGATTGGTGCCGGCGCGCCTGGAAGGCGGGATGGCAGGTGGTTTTCTTTCCAGGGGCACGGGCCATTCACGACCGCGGCAGCATCACGGCCGCGTACCCGGTGCGCTTTGCCGTCGCGCAACAACGCTCCATCTTTTATTACTGGTCTAAACATCACGGTTTCCTGGCGCTGTTGGGAATCAAAGCCATGCTGCTCTGCCGTCACTTGTTTCGTTACATGCTCGCGTCGCTATCTCAATTGGTCCAATTCCATAAAAAAGTCCAGAACGATACACGAAAACAAGTGAGTAGCGCCTGCATGCGGGCAGTTTTTTCCGAGGGCGCTCGAGGCAACGTCTGAGAGTTAGCGAGGAAGCCATCACGATGGGCGTTTCCACGTTATTCTCTCGCTTCACTGGCTATTTACTTCGCTACGGATTCTCGGCGACAGTCCACCGTGCCGGAGTGGCCGTAAGGCGAGCGCTGTTTTCGGGTCGCATGGTCCTTTTTTACTGCGATCTCCATTCGCAAGGCCGGCCGATAGTAGGCATGCCGAGTTCTATGAATGTAGAGCGTAAGAGAAGCGAAGGCGAACTTAGCCAGCAGCACTTACAAGAGATCACCAGTTTCTGGAATCCTGCGCTGGCCCGGCGAAACATCAAAGAGCGTTTTCGGCACAGGGCCGTATTGTGGCTGATCAAGTCCGAAGGCCGGCTAGTGGGTTATGGCTGGACTCTGCAGGGACATACGGTCGAGCCCCACTACTTTCGCTTGGCGCCGGACGATACCCACCTCTTTGACTTCCACGTATTTCCTCAATATCGCGGTCGGGGGGTGAATCCGCTGCTGGTCCGCTACATCCTTGCCAGCCTGGCGGCCGAGTCTCAGGGTCGCGCGTTCATTGAAGCGGCAGAATGGAACCAGGCGCAGTTAGCATCTCTGCGGATGACCCCGTTTCGTCGGCTCGGTTCGGCGAGGAAGTTCAAGCTCTTCGGCCGGACAATTGTGTGCTGGGGGGTGGATAAAACTCCGGAACAAGGGCAGAAAATAAGGTCAACGATGCGCCCAACCCCCCGACCCGCAGGAACAGACCCAACATCCCGGTCTTGCAAGCTTGAGAGCTAGAGCTCAATGGGCTCAGTCGGTTACAGAAATCTCCAAGGGTAATTAAGTTCCAGTGGGCGAACGGACAGATCGATCGTGCAACCGACTGATGCTGACCATGTACCATCGAGACCTATCCTTCTCGCAGGTCCTCCTTAACAATGGCTCTTGTGCCCCTCCCCAAATCGATCTTCAACGAGCGGGCCGCAGACTTGTCTCGACGTGCTTGCCTAACGGGAGAATCGATCATGATGCCATGGCGCTCAAATGCAATACTGCTGGTCCTCGTTTTTTGCTGCCTCTCAGCTTCCTCGGCCTTTGCGACTTGTCACGCTGTCAGTGCGACCGGAGCGGGAGCAAAGAACGGAGTCGACTGGAGCAATGCCTCCGCCG
>Ga0157379_10005421_pt1 | contig 10958 bp, 9 predicted proteins | sample S25metaG_FD_121802 | JGI IMG/M metagenome (GOLD analysis project Ga0157379, IMG submission 121802) | Switchgrass rhizosphere microbial communities from Kellogg Biological Station, Michigan, USA - S2-5 metaG | ecosystem: Host-associated > Plants > Roots > Rhizosphere > Soil | place: USA: Michigan... | reverse complement strand
TAAATCACCACTGAAACCAGCTCTAAAGAGTAATCATATGCAGTGTTAGAACATGATTATCATAGAAAGCCAATGAATGACATATGAAGTCCCAGAGATAAGCCAGAGGAGTTGTTTGGGAGACATAATGGGTGTTGGGATGGATGGAAAAAGGTGTGAGAACTGAACTAAGTGAATCCCACCCAGCTCATCATCTTTTTACATCCCATCTGATAAGCTTCTCCTCCTGGAGTCTGCCTCTTAATTGTGATAGGCCACCACCTACTTGATCCCTGCTGCTCATCGTCGGATACCCTTTGGGATGCATAAGATGTCAGCCATGGAGTAAGGACATAGCTTAGTGAGTGATGGATCAAACAAACTATTGTTGAATTCTTGAAGGCTAGTTTAATAGGTTGCCAGACTGAAACTCATGTGAAGATTCACAATAAGAAGTTGGGTTTGGATATTTGTTTGACTTGTGAGAGCCAGATGTGGCTCAGAAATAAGACTCAGAGAAACAAAGGGACCGGAATCATCAGATTGGTCAGTGACAGGCTGGAAAATGAAGAGTTTACCAGAGCTCAATTGGGAGGCCCCTAAGTCTAAAATGCATTGACATGCACCTTCTCTTGCTCTTAATTTGGAACCTAGTCCCTATATTTATGGTGTTGTTATTCCATTTCTTTATAGAATTATCACAACTATAAACTAGTATTCACCCTTTGCTCTGAAAGAATTGTGGGCCAGGCTGGAAGTGTACAGTTTGCAGTTGTGAAACCTCTGTACTGCTTCCTAAAATTACTTTTGGGGTAAGGTTCCTATGATATACTTGTGCCTACTAAAGTAATGGTCACACCAGGTTCAGTGGTTAAACAGTGCTATGGCCGACCGATAGTCTAGATATTTCTTCCACATTATAAAGTGTTTTATCTACCTGTATTCTAACTCTATGAACCATAATCTAAAAGTATGATCTGAGCTTGGTAGGAATAAATTTGTGAAATATTTGATCTTCCACCTTGGCCATGATTTTCTTGAAGAGAGATGTGTGATCCCTAGTTTATAGTTTGAATAATTCTCTAAAAACACTGGTTCAAAATATTAATCTAAATTTCAATTGTTCCTGTGCTATCAGAGTTGAAAACCCAGCTTTTTGGTGGAAAATGCAGCATATTATACAAAAATGGCCACTTTGTAGGTCTGATACACATCCGGAAAACAGACACAGGCACTTTTTCACTTTTCTACTTTTCTAGCACATAGGTTTGCTATATAGACTAGAAAAGTGAACAGGCAACTATGGTAACTATAGCCACTAGCAAAGCTGCTGGCACTCATTTCTTCCTCGAAAGCAACAATAAATGGTTAAGTGTCTACTGTGTGCCATCCACCTCTTCATCCACCTGTCCACTCACCACTCCTTCTTCTGTATAGCAGCTCTTTCTTATGCTTTCCCAGTCAGCTTTACAGAGCTATTCATGAATCCATTTGGCATAATGGATGGATGCTTCTATGCTCCTCTGGATGACAGTGCCAATAAGATCATTGTGTTGATATGAACCCTTTCTCAGTTGCCACTAATACAATCCCAACCACTCAATACTTTATGCCTTAAGATCTTGCTGTGTCTTTGCTCTTGCTACTGTGCTTATTTCTACAGGACTCCACCTACTCCATGTTCCTATGCTGGAATGGCTATGCTTGCCCAATTCTTGGCTGTATCTAAAGTTTGCTCTAATGAATAATGCCCTATGGCTGGAGGATCACCTTTTTCGCCAATAGTAACTAACCATTGTTACTCATTAGTATCACAACCTGTTCCACTTCCAACCTTTCCAAACCTCATTCTGAACTTCTCATAGTTATGTTCCAACTTACCTTTGTTTCATATTTGCTCAACCCTGTCTTTTCCCCCATTTGTATATTCCACCTGACTCCCCAAAGCTGACTCCCTCATGACCTTATGTTCTGTATTAACCTGTCGCTTGTTTCTTTTGTATTCATTCACATGTCTTACCTCTCTGGTTTGCTACACTGACCCTGACCCTTATCGGGATGTTACTTCGTAGTATAAGAGACATGTAATGTAGTCTTCTTTTTCTAATCTAAAAATTGCCTTCAACAGACCTCTCTGATACACTTCTCTGACTTCTCGAACTTACTTCCAAACCTCTGAACCTCTGACCCACCTCTGACCCTCTGACCTTACCTCTTGAAATACTGGGATAATCACTGACATACAATCGAGAGGGTGCAATGATAAGTTGAAGCCACATCCCTACCTGTACCTGTCCAACCCCCTCCAAACTCTACTCTGACCTCCACCCAGGGATCGAGTTGTAACAATTAGGTACAATTACCAATTCTTCTCCAATCCTGTTGGTTATTGCATAACATATCCTTTACCTCCCTCCCTTCTGGAATATTTCCTCCATCTGGCTCCTCTCTCTGTCATAGTAAATAGCATGTTATGACAATGTATCCTACTTAGAGGGTCAATAAACATTCTGTTTAATTATATTCAAAAGCCTCAGTAATCTGCTGGTTTTATAATATGAATAGATTCAATAGTATTGCTATAGGTGGTATAGAAAGTCTGGAGTACTATCTAATCCATAGTGGCAGCAAGTGCCAGTCCCTGACTATTTGGTTTGGGTGAAGTGGGTCTAGTTGAAATTTTTTTTTTGTTTAATCTATACACTTCTATACATTTGTATATTTAATAGTTGTGGATTTCTACAATTTCAATGTTAAATGATTCATAATCCAGACACAACATCTTTTGAAAGCCTGAAATATATTTCATCTGTGCTGTTGGCTCTCCAAATATGTTTGTAGATTTCACATACAGAGATTTTTCATACATGGAGGCTCATTTTAACACACTGTACTGCAACTTAGACCTACTGTCAATGGCTACACACTCCCCATAGAGCAGTAAGTTGGGCCTCACATTCCAGACATTCAGCAATTAAAGCACTGCAGATAAACCAGCTGAGCCTGGAACCAGGTGCCCATGGTCTACATACATTAGATGTTAGCAGATAGCTAAAAGAAACTGCCAATGAATTCTTATGGCACCTGTGGGGTTCTGGCCAATAGGAATGGTATATATCACATGTGGTCTGGAAGGGAAGATGCATCAGTTCAGTCATGGAAGACCTTTCTCTTTATGCATACCATTTGGCTCCACACATTTTCTCATTCCACATAGACAGCACATGTTTGAGATCAGTTGCACTCATGCCCTGGCCATCGACTTTGATGATGACGATATTGACACCCACAGTGTTGGTTTGATACATGCTAATAGTGAACTGCTCAGACTTCCTAGTGCTGCTAAATATGGTCCAAAACCAGCTAAATAATGATAAGTCATTTGCACCAGGCTGAGCATATGAATTGGGAACCAGTGCCTCAGCAGAAGTGGACAAGAAAGGGAAGTAGGTGGGGTCAGGCATACCTGGTGAAGACACAGGATGTTTAGCGGATTTTTTACTTCGGGGAAGGTACAATGTACCCCCTGAAAAAGATATTAACCCTTCCTTTCCAAAGTACCAGTCCAAACAGGAGTGCATATGTGCAAGCTAGGTAAGACGCTTCTCTAATTGATTCAATGTTGAGCTATATATGTGTATGAAATATATACCTGCTCACCAAATATGACAACCATGGCTGCCATAATAAAATTACAGCTATCAATATGGGCAAGCTATCAAGCAACCTGGAAGCAACAATCAATCGTTTGACAAACCGCTGAACATGGTACGACTCACCTCATCAACCAGATGCACACAAACCAAACACACGAAAAGGGGACACACTGCTAGTAGAGAGCAGAAACGGGGAATAAATAATACTCGCAGGAAAGCACATGATCTACGGAGATCTAACTCCCCAAATGTTGTTCCTCATAAATGACCAGAATATTTGCCTGAGTCTCATTATAATAATATGCTTCACCTTACATAACAATTACATACACTCCCAAATCCAGAAAGAAAAACGCATGATTGAGATCCCACACGAGCATATAAGGGAAAGTATTCCCATCGGGTACACATTTTATGGGTGCTACGACATAGATCGGACAACAGAAGGTCTCTACCCCTCTTGCGACTACGTCATTCTGACTCCGTCTGCAGTAATCGGGGACGGATGCTTGCCTATGGTTGCTAGATTGGGCTAAGAAGCTAAGGGGTTCACTAGAGTAACTCTGAGGGGTATATATGGGGTCATCAAGTATTGAAAATATGAAAGATATGACAGCTATAGTCACTATATAGACCACAGACTTTGTGCCAACTTTGCTGATGACAGCTAGAATAAGGGAAAATCAGAATCTGGTTTCTAACTAAGTTTATGGAGGTTTCTTCAACATATAAACTAGTAATCGTATATTTCACAAATTTATTTCTACCAGGCTTCAGATCTTATTTTTAGAGTATAGTTCATAGAATCATTTTACAGATAAGATAATACATTTTATAATACAGAAATAATATCTAGACTATGGGTTGACCCTAGCTCTGTTTGCTCACTGAACCTGACATAACCGTTACTTTTGGTAGGCAGGAGTATTTCTACAGTTGAATATCTCATAATACATATCCTAATAATGCATAAATCTCGTGGTGCATAGAGTTTGTTTCTTCCCAATGTCATTTCTTCCCTAAAACCCCATCTCATACTACATATTCCCCATAATGCAAAGAGTTTGAGTGTTCCCAACCTTATGCACTACGAGATATTTAACTGTAGTTTCGGAATGGCTCAATTGTTCTCTCTACACCTATGTGAAATCTAAGCCTAACATGATCCGTCTGCCGGAAACCACTGGTCTACTGCGTACGGCAGGCACGGAAAGCGTAGCACGATGGGTTATTTCTCCTTCGATTATTTTGTAACAAATGGGTGTGCATTTTCAAGGTCATTTTATTTTAACATTGTCAAATAATATCACTCAATTGAAAAAATGCAATCTGGAAAAGTGTACCCTCCAGGTCTGCATCTCGGAGAGCTGAGTCTGGTGGGACAGCGAAATGTTTTTCCAAAGCTCTGCAATATATGGTCCTAATCAACACGAACTGGAAAAAAAAATTTAGAATCGACTTGCTGTGTAACGCATAGCCCCACTGGCTAGTCGATCTGAGCTGCGTCCACTTACCCTCAATGTAAAAGAGCACGTACCGGTGGGTTTACTATCGGAAACTTATCCGTACGTGAGATATTTCTTGAGATATAGATTCTAGCAACCGGATCCGTCTGCCAATGCCAGTGATATTACTTATTACTCGAAAGGAAACATAAAAATATCAGCCAAAAATAAATATATGAATATCAGAGAACAAGGTGCTAGTGAGGCACTCGTATGCATCCGCTCCTCCACTAGCGTCATTATATCCCTAATGTAGATCTATAAACATAACTGATGTTCCACTTAGCGGCTCCCCACATTGTGGTACTTAGATTTGTACAATTATCAGGTACTTGTGGTCCATTCAGTTGCTTTTCAGTCGATATAGTAAACCTCGTCCCATGTAACTGGAAAGTACGCAGGCCGTCAACAGTTGGAGAAGAGGCACGTGGTAAGAACTGTATGGCGGTGGCCGGTATCGCACACTGTACGAGCCAATGATCCAAGTAACTTCCATGAAAGATGTTCAGCGTGGAATTCGAAGAGACGGGAAAGGAAGTATTGTGGCTCTATGTGGGCGGTATATTTCTCTCCAATCGTACTTCGACTATTCTTCATCATTTCAACAAATTGATGGCATATTATTCGCATAATAATTGAAACGCAAGGATCCGTGGAGAGGTGGAACAAGGAAGGGTCGCGTATGCAGCGGTTATACACCGCAATTCAATGACTAATATGATGTTTGCACAAGTCTAGAGCTCAGTAATAGACCCTAAATACACCATACATATCAGAATCCCCATAATAATATAGCTTGAATGTTTTTGAAGGAGCTGAAATATCAACATTTTGTTTTGATGATACGTATGTTCACTTCCACAGAGCATTCGACACAAGGTTCCGGAACGCCTGAGACTGAGGCAATAATATATATCGAAGCATATTTGAGCTATATGCAGTGGTAGAACCATTAGATAGAGTTTCTCATATACTGTATATTTGGCAAACCTAAGGTTAACTTGTAGCATTCCCTGCTACGGTAGGGTCCTTGTACGTCATATCCTCTCATCATGGAGCTTCTCCGTAAGTCATGTGAAAAGAGTTGCATTAACCTTTTTGATGATATTTGGTGTACCTGATTCAGAAGCATCGGTTTAAATGATGCTTTCGTAGAAGCCTTCGACAGTTGTTTGCGAGAGCAATTAGAGGGTATCACGCCTCGTTCTTTCAAATTATTTTGAAGAGTTGGTTTCGGTCAGCGAAACAACGAAACGACACCAGAGTTGTTTCTCGTGTCTCGCTTGTTTTGCCTTGCTTTGTGCCTTATTTCTGTTTCTTGAGTTTACTCGGCACGGAGCTAAGTGAGAAACAACTTGCAAAACGAGTTGCGAAGTGGGGGTATCAGATTTCGCGCTTCGTTCTTGTGATTTCATGTTCCTCAGAAACCAATAGAAAAGCGAACGTGGAAACAAGTCAAAACAAGTGTCATACCGCCTATTTAGATTTAGTCTCATGCTAAGGTCAATATTGAGCTATCAGTAGTAGTGTACTTCACGGTCTATCCCATGGAACCATTGCGAAAGGATTAGCCCAAATTGAGTGTACGACCTACAATGGGCGTACCACACCATATTTTAATCTTTCGGAAAGTGTCTGTAATGTCAATAGTATGATATCTGGCTTCATTCTTCCTTGAAACGGGAACTTCCAGAGGAAGCAGTGAAGATCACCTCAATGGCATATAGAACTCCACTTTGTCACAGACCCTTACCCCAGCGTCGCGCGGCATGGTAGCCGTGTCGGACCCAAGCAGTATTCATCACGGGTCGATAATGATATTTCAAATTTCAAGTCTAACTTCGCCACAAGATGCACACAGTGGTCTTCTGTTGATCGTCAATACGCCGTACAACAAGCTCTGCTTACGGAGTTAAGGAATTGTGACACCTTCAATTGGAGGGCACATTACACAACTTGATTTTTTTTGGCGAGGTTGATGAGGCAATTTAGCCAGATGAGTCATTATGGGTCACTGAGGTATTTAAACAAGAAGGAACAGGGACCTCAGTCGCAATACAAACGTTTTTGAAATGTATTTCCCTTCCGTTGTCTTCACTGCCGTTGCCTGCGTTTCAAGCGCTTTGGCCGTTAACTGGGATGTTCAAGTCGGGGTCCGTAGTATTATCAATATCATGTCGATGTCTCCACCTTCGCTGACAATAAGACAGGCGAACAATGCGTTTGCCTACAGCCCTAACGTAATTACCCCCTCTATCAATGACACCGTCACCTTCCATTTTATAACCCGAAACCGTGAGTGACTTCGTTGGAAGCGCTATTATCATGTGTCCGAATCCGCTATAGACACTGCAACTTCCACCAATTTCTCTGGTGCTGTTTGTCCTCCTCCCGACGGAGGTATTGGTCCAAACGCCATTGAAACTGGCTAGTATGTAATTCAACTCAATACTTGGCAGACTTGACTCAAAAGTTTTCTAGCCATGTTTCTCCTGAGACTTCTGTAATTACTATCGTCGACACCCAACCTCACTGGATCTCTTGCAAACAGGTAATGATCGGAGATTTTCATGCTATCTAAGCTAAATGAAATCCAGGCGGCCGGTGCTCATTGCCGCATGGGTATGGTGTTAGCGATCAATCCCCCTCCGGGACAAACTATCCAGCAATTTACCACGAATGCCGAGAATTCTTAACTGGAGGTCATAAATGTCTCTCCGGCTACAGGACACGGAGGTCAAGTATGCAGTATTTGGACGCCTGGATGAACACTGTCGCACATGTAGAGGAATAACACGGTTCGATATATAAATAAATAGTTGGAGTGTGTTTGTTGCATGCATTATCTGGTTCATTTCTGGGTCCTATATTCCATTTCAAGTGGAAACACTCTAGGTTCCACGTGTAAGTTGTCCAGAAGTGTGGAGGCCGTTAAGCGTAATTTGGGGAGGAAAGGAACTGCACTGGCTTTTATATCAAGTACTCATTCTGGGTGATATTAGTTACAAAGACTTTCAGAAAAATTCCGTAATATTTGGTGTGGAATTGGCTACTCTAGAACTCCAGGTTTCAGTAGTGTGACAGATAGGAGGGGAAGCGGCCCAGGGCATGCTCAACACCAGTAATGTTATCAAGAGTTCGCCCATCTTTTCCAATATTATTTTATCCATTATTAAGACCTTTTTATTTATCTATAAAAATCCTGGAATTTCTAAAGACCACTAGGACAAGGGGTCCTAAATTAGCTCAAGGGTGTGAAATGCCGGACAATGTCACAATATATGACAAAGCTCCCTTCCTTCTTACAATCAGAACAACATTGCTTTGTGGTCTGTATTCTATTTAGAAAGCTTGTCCAATGATATACATAAGATCTCTAAACAAAATTGCATATTCTGATGGAGCGGCGGTTGAGGGATGCAAAATACAATCACCTGGCTTAAGGACCGACAAATGACTGTACCGGTTATATTTGAACCTCCTTCCACTGCGATGTCAAAATAGAACGCTACGCGTGAACTCACGCATACCATTAGGCCTTTTACTTCCATTATTTCTCCAATTTCCTGTTTCATCTTATTCCTCACATCTTTGTTCTTCATTTTGCTTTTACCACTCATAGTCTCCACACTTATCAAGCGTTGACTCGGAATTATTCAAACTATATGTATTCTTTGGTTTGTATGACTTGTGTCTTTGTCCTTTCTCCACAAACTCGTTATTGTCTCTTTTTCCTATATTTGTTCTCGCCCATGTGTATAATACTACCTGTTTTCTCGTCATGATATTATCAAATTTCAGCTCAACAAGTTTTTTTCTATACTCTCGTGAGCAAGACATTTCAAGAATCTCCTTATTTTCCCTATGGCGCAACTTTTTGCACTCGTTCAATGCGACCCAGCAAAATTGGAACCTTCACTTATTATCTGGCGGTAATTTATGACCCTTGAAGTCTATATTGATTATGGGAAATTGGCGCCATTTATTGAACCTTTAATTTACTGATCTGTTCTAGTCCGTTCAATAAAATAAAATAAAGATTGCAAATATCAGGCATGTAGGAACCGGATCTTTTATGTTACATTAGAAGTATCAAGACTAAGGAGACACGACCAATGGCTCTAGAGCTGAGTGCTTAAGTAGTGACGGTGGCTCAAGGACCACCAAATGACTGTAGGTGGAATGTTGGGATGCTGTAGGTACCACGCCCGGTCGAATGTGCCTGTGTATGATCTCCATACTTATTCAGCACACGATACATATATCCCACTTATAGGGTAACATCACTAAAAAAAGGAGAAGATGATATTGGCTTGCAACAGGTGGTCTATGGTCTATATTTGTCAGCTAATCGTGCCCTCAACATGAAAATTTACGCCAATACATCTCGATGAAAGGTAACTGAAAGATGCCCACAAGGACTCTCTGCACCTTGCAATATGGACCACCCGTTGCTAGCCCATACCGCCGTCTCCTGTTTTTAGTGATGAAAGGTTCCTACACTGGATTAGTGAGGTTGCTTTGGCTGCCTCGGGGGATGAAAAAGAACCAGGCCCTGTTCAAAGCACGAGCCGGATAGGGTAGAGAAGGCATATCAGTAGATGGGGATCGAATAAGATGGGACTAAAACCCGCTGATGCATGGTTGTAGCGGGGCACTTGACCCGTAACGATTGAATGCAGAAACCCCAACTGGGGTCAAAATGGTGTGGTATGGAACTCTTTTCGCGAGAGATATTTCTATGAACTTATGAGAAATGAACGTAGTATATGACTCCGTTTACTCACTTGGTAAGAAGAGGACAAGACCATTCATGAACCCTCCAGAGAATACCGGTCAAGTTCGTTATTAACACTAGAACCGCTTTTTAGCCTGCCTATAGATATATAAGAGGTAGCGAGGGTTGATTGACATGAAACAGAGATGAAAAGGATCATACCATTAGATGACGTCGATCAAACTTAGTCCAACAGGGCCCAGAAGTCTCCATGAAAGGTGGGGGGGGGATGGGGCACAGTGAACGGAACAGTGAACGGAATAGTGACTTGAATAACGTCTATGCAAAAGAGTGGGCATGAATATGGATGCATTAAGTAAAAATTCTTCTCAAGTGCGAGGCATGGTACCCTTTGAGATACCATTGCTTTCGAGTTGTCATTACTCCGTCTTCTTTTCTGAGCATCATTTATTTTAGTATAGGTACCTTCAATGATCCCCTAATAGACATAGAGTTTCTTTTGTGAGACGGGCCAATTAACTAGGGATCACCACCGTACCCGTACAGACCGTTTGTACGGTGGCCGTATACGGCAGCCGTATCTGTTCCGATGAAGACTTTCAGTGTACGGGTCGTAACACGGCACGGTCTAGTACGGGTGCTGTATTCGCCGTACATCAAACGGCCGTAATACGGGTGTACGGATTGCTACTCTTTCCTCACCGAATACGGGCAGTTTTGGTGCTATCTCAGGTCCCCAAAATATTACTGAATATATTGATTCATATTTACGTTCTATTTAGCTTTTCTATGAGCACCTGCGTCGCCTATAAGTTAGTAGATAGCAGGCGGGGATTGGTGACATCAGCCACGTCACTGCGTATTTGGATGCTTGCATGAGAGCCGATAACCCTACCAAATTCATTCTTATGGATCATCCTAAGGCTAATAGAGTGAATATTTGCATCAGGAATATTTGAAATATAGAGATGCACGCGAAATGTGACTTTTTAGATGGAATATATCTCGTGTAGGGTTCCTGTAAGACATATACCCGTTTAACGGCCGTAATCGCCGTTTACGGTCTGTATCCGTTCCGAT
>Ga0157379_10005420_pt1 | contig 10958 bp, 15 predicted proteins | sample S25metaG_FD_121802 | JGI IMG/M metagenome (GOLD analysis project Ga0157379, IMG submission 121802) | Switchgrass rhizosphere microbial communities from Kellogg Biological Station, Michigan, USA - S2-5 metaG | ecosystem: Host-associated > Plants > Roots > Rhizosphere > Soil | place: USA... | reverse complement strand
TACCTAAAACACCCTCCCCGCCCTTAAGCTGATCAGGGGAGCCAGCTGCCGCTAAGGATGACGGAGGCGCGCCGTGAACAAGGCAATCAAACCCGATTGCCGAATCGTAACTATCGACTATGGCCATCGACGATGCATCGAATTAAGTGCATTATGGTTCGTGAGTATCTCGTGGGTCGCGGCAGTTATATTTGTATTACATGATGAAACGACGAGGACGACATTGGTATTCCTAGGTCTCTCTGCTCAAGGCTCTCTCAGCCTCATAATTAACCCAATTTTTTATAGGCGGTTGCCCACCCGTAAGAGTTATCTGCTAACTTATGGGTCTATAATTGGCGGCATTGCGATTTCTTTATTATTTGTATCTTTAATCCGATTCCAGTACCCATTTTCCAATGATTTACATTTTATTCCAGCCTCTTCTTCTCTTTTACGACAGACAACCCCTATTAACGACCGCAAGCTTATCACACACACCGCCGCTGTAGTTGCCGTCTTTGTAGCAATAGTTGGATATTACGGAGTAATCGCGTTCAGGTGAAGGCTTCAAACTTTGTTCTAGACATCTGGAATTTAATATCACTTATTTATTCAGCCTAATCTCCTTCATTTCTCTCCGGTACGTGGAATTCTTCGAGGAATAATAAGGAAGATCTTAATGAGAGATATCGCTTCCAGGGTTCACGTGGCACTCACCTTACTGGCATCAGAGCGATCGCAAAAGTTCTGGTGAATATCCGCGCAATCCAGTCGGGGTGCTGGTGCCCAGAAAAGTGGCTGGAGTGCTTCTATTTCTCTGTCCTCATTGTAACAGTCCGTGCATTTCTTCACTTCTTAGCCGTGATTGGCATATTGGAATTCTTACTAACATAAACACCTGTATAGGCCGTCCTAACATTCTTCGCGTCGAAGTTTTGAAATTGAAGATATTCTTGCGTTGCTCCCGCATCGCGGTTCGGACAAGAGCTCTTCCACTGATGGCGCTAGCCTATGAAATATGATCTGTCCTATCCGTAGAAAGATCAGAAGAACGTAAGGAAGTATATCTCATAGTGCTCAAGACGAGAGGCCATGACAGGGCCCGTATGGAGATCTCGGATTAATTACTAGGATAGACGTAACTCTAAGTTTGTGACCATTCATAACTACCTTCTAATGTATTTACAATTTTGGCGAAAACCGGGTACATCAGACCGCATGTGTATACGATGTCAAGAATCGAGCGTTATGTCGTACGGATCACATGGTGTAGACCTTCTGCTTTACCCCTCATTACTGCCTAATTTAAAACAGAGTGGTACTTCAAAATTCAACCGTTCAACTCCAAAGAAGATCTAGACATCACCGCCCAATTAGCAACCCTGTTATCAGGTACATCCGGTATGCCATTGTTGAAGTAATTTGGAGAGGGATTGAGATTCGGCTGAATTACCCCACTGATTGGACCTTCGAAGCCACGGCAGGTACTAGTGGTCGACGGGAGTTTTACGACTTTCTGACGACAGAGTCAGCATCGAAGTGTTGCGAACTTCTATCAAGGTATTGATAGGCATAATGTAGGGACTAGCATTAGTTAGATCTAATGGTGAAGATCGCCTTCTATCGATCCGAAGGGACGACGGACGCTGGTAATCCGGCTAATATAGAAACGATGGAAAGTCCGCTCCTATCCTATGATCCAAAGTCATGCAAGGCTATCGAAACCCCATCCAGTTGCCCCATAGACAGCAAGAGGAAGATGATAATGTTCGTATGCAAGCCATAGCGGCAAAAGCGGAAACGACAATGAAGATAAAGTGTCTCGGTATTTCACTTTACTGTCTTGGTGAGTAGGCTTCGGTTCTGCCCGTTTAATTTCTCTTCTTCTACGTGTGCTTCATCGACTGTTCTCCAGGATCTCATCATAAGGTATGAGAGCACAGTTAAAGGAGGATCACGTACCAATAATCATTCATTTAATTCATTTAGATATATCGTCTCCAAATGACGGGTGGCAGAAGATTAATCGCTCGCGTTCGTTCACCTTGGTTAAGACACTATGGAGCAGGCATATCCCCGGACGACACAATGGAATCAGAGGTAACCTTCACAAACGTTGGACTACACTGTCATTAATTCCAATTAAGCAGATAGCGACAATGAAGTATGTCAAAGCCTACACCTCAATACCTGTACCCCACATATATCTGCATGACAAGGATCCAACGAATATCGTAGGGGGCGAGTGGATGCTCTTTGACGAGGTAAACGGATTTCGCCTCCCTCACAGCAGAGTTTAAGCTTATTCCGATTAGGTGCAAGGGAATAATCTTGCAGTGGTTTGGCCATCCTTGACTCCTGAACAACGCCGAAAAATTTGCCTTGCCATTGTCGGAATATGGACGGAGCTTGCAAGAACTCGATTCGACGCCATTGGCAGCATCCGAATGAAAAAGGAAAATCCTAGTATTTTTTATGTAGGCCCTCTCGCGTTTATTCCTTCAAGAAGCGAAAATGATATTGGACCCCCGAACCCCGCTCGATGTGGACCATTTCCAACCGCTAGAACTTGGCTAACTGCCATGGCTCGTCAAGATTTGGCGTTCATACGAAAGAAGTCTTTCAATAGCCAAGAACGAATGAGGATTTCGGAAACGCTTACTCTGGTCAGTAACAGTCCGCAAACCCATCTAGACACCAAATGGACTGGCCCTATGACTACACCATTGGCAGCGAATGTTTTGCGCCATGTCGATTTGCAATTCCATAACATTATCGTGGACATCTCAGATCCAACCGTAATCAAAGGAGTCATTGATTGGGAAGGTGCAATGATTGTCCCTCTTTGGTCGCTTCGACCAGAATTCTTGATGAGCGTAGATGCTCAGAAAGGAATACCACCAGACGTATATCTGCAACTGAGAACCCTTTGTTTACGAAATTACGTGTTGGCTGTCCCAGAATGGACGAAAATGCTTGAGGCCACAAAAGAGGTTCGCAGGTTATATGTCCGTGCGGTGTACAGCCAATGTCGACCAGAGGAGGAATTTCTCCAAAAATTGATGAACAGTGCAGCCTCCCCATTACGCTAGCTTCACCTATCCCTGTTACAGTTGTATTTCCTATTAGCCAGAAGAACGCAATCCCCCAAAATGTACGAAACACACCTGACGGATCCTAGTGATCTGTCTTTGATACTAGAAAAAGAGGATCGCATGTGCTCATAGTCGTTGTTGGTTCATAAAAACCCTATTGGCTTGGAATAAACGTAGCCACCAATTGCTGTCGGAAGGTTCGTTTATTTTTCGCCAAGATATTTTTATCCCAGAGTAATATCGGCCGAATTTTGCTAAGTTAGACTTGGTTCCATCCTTCATGGGTTCGTAGACCATACCAATATGGCCGTGGGGTGGTTTCTCGGTCTTCTCATACTTCTATCCGGGCCGTGGAATAGAATCGGCGAATTCGAACTCGGTGGACATCTGTTGTATAAGACATAGTACTTATCCAACCGGAAACCGTATTCAAACATCTCAGAGACAAGGCAAGCATGCTGAAACACTCCCTAACATTTATTATAAATTTTCTGTTGGTATCCGGTATGTAAAAGTGTAATATCTTAAATAAGAAATAAACCACAAACCATTCTACAGTATCTGCGACGACCATCTCTTCGACGGCGTCCCAGACGATTAACGGTATAGGAGCTAGTGGAGCATGGTGGCCCATCGATTTATTCACCTTCCCGGACGCTGTTAAGAGTCAAGTGGCAGATATGCTCTTTGGAAGCAGCGGTCTTCGACTCACTTCATATCGCTATAATCTTGGAGGGGGAGGCGTCTTCGTAGGAAACCCATCGTTGGTACAATACGAATCTCACCGTTATGATTTTACTTATGGATGTTAGACGAGCACCCGAAACTCCGTTTATCTCCCCTGGAGTTTACAATTTCTCGGCTGATCCACAGGGCGGATATTTTCTTCGAAAGGCGGCTCAAGCAAATGTCCCAATAATAACGCTCTTTGTAAATTCCGCCCCGCCATTCTTCACAAGTAATAATCGAAGTTGTGGAGGGACGGTTGTAAACACGACTATCCAGGGCTATTCTCAGTACATCGCGGATGTCGTCAATTACTGGCGTACACAATCGGTGAAGATCACTCACATTTCCCCTATGAATGAGCCTGATTCGGTGAGTCTGGGTTTCTCCATTGTTCATCCTTCAGGTAAACAGCTTCGGAATAGGGGTTTGATAATGGCCCATCAACGCCGTGTGGACAAGAAGGGATGATTGTTACTCCATCTCAGCGAGCACTCGTTGTCAACACCTTGCGGACTACTCTTAATGCTGCAGGTCTGCATGATGTAGGGATAATGTCAGATGAATCTAGTTCTACAGCAAATTTCATCCCGGAAGCTGCAACCTGGATTCCTTCGGCCAAAGGTAGTCTTGCAGCAATATCACATCACCAGTATGGATTTGGAAGCGATATCCAAGTCGCTCAGATGGGTGCCACTGGTCGAAATCTAAGCGGAGGGGTTAACACCTGGTTCACGGAAATTTGCTGTTTTGCTGCCAGTGATGGTTCGCAGAACCCAGCAGCCCCGATGACATATTCTGGAGGGTTTGAGTGAGTCCAATCCTTGTGGATAATCCGGGAGTCGTTTGATTAGCTATAGTCCGACCATGGTCGGTGGCTTACAGATGGCAAATCTCATATACCAATCGTTTACCCAAGCGTATGTTAACCTTTTCCAGTCTCATAAAGGGTCGAATGTAATAATTCCAATTAGCCAAGATAGTCATTTTGACTGGTGGTTATCCCTATCGAGCGGAATTGGATGCGACCCTAGGTCATCAAGCACTTGTTTGACTTCAAAGAATACAAATGGATGGAATGACGGACTCGTAAGCAATTCTTTATGTACAGATTCCAGAATTGCTTACCTGTGCTCACCAAAGCTCTATTACGACCCAAATGCCTCATCAAATGGAAATTTCGGAATTTACACCATTAAACGCTTTTTCGTAATGAAGCATTTCTCTCAGTTCATCCCAATCGGCGCAGTCCGACACGCAGTTACTGGTATTTCAGATCCAATTCGTGCACTTGCCTTTAAGACGAGCTCAGGCTGGTCGTTGCTCGTGATGAATATGGGCACAGCTTCAGGAAGTTTCTCGTTGCCTACAAACTTGGGGAAAGTGACGCAGGCGGTTCAGACGTCTCCGTCAGCAGACTGGTTATCCTTGGGAAACATCAAGGTGCCAGGTAATGCGACGCTTCCCGGCCTGAGCATCACTACCATTTTGTTCCAGTAGGATTAGATGGTATTCAGAATAATCCAATTTAATGTCTTACACTTAGCTTGGTCCTGAATATCATGTCATGGGGTAGCCAAACATATGGACTTCACTGCCGCTAGGATTTTTGACGGTGAAAATTCTCCTGGATTTGTTTTTCTCCTCTGTGAAGAGAAGTTGGATAATATAAGGAATTGATATTCTGGCAAGCATGCAGACGGTTTTCGAATACGTTGTTTGTAAAGCAAGGCATATTGGGGCGAAGTTGAAGAAGGTTGTTACTCAGGAGGCGCCGGAACCCAAAGTATGGCTCGCCGCCTTCCGCCTTGACGCGTAACGTCACATAGTCTGCAATGTAGGTCGCAGCAGATGGTACCGGGGACTAAATACTAACTCTATTTCAGAATGACAGAACTAGATAAGATGTTTGATGAAATGAAAACGCGTTCACCTCGTCCAAAACCTGCAGAAGAGCTTGAGTTCTCTGACCGACTTGGAAAACTTATCATGCCTTATTCGCACTCGCCGTGAGCACCTGGCTTCGCTGGAATGGAATTTACGCTCATATTAAAGGAATATCAGATGGCCGGCATGGTCCCTTTCAACCCTCTGTTGGTTATTTCCTTCTTTTTGGCGCTATGGATAATTGATGTTCTTCACAAAGTTCTTGGTACCTCTGCGATAGGCATGAGGAATCCTGCTCTACCTCCATTCATTTTGAGGTTTGGCTTTGGGTTAATATTCACTGGGGCAGGATATATGATTTCAACAGGCGACGTCGAAAATGGTAGTGCGACTGCAGCCTGTAAGTTCTTTTCCATTGGAATATGTACGCTCTTGATGACTACTTTTCTTCTGACTATCATAACCAGCATGGACGGGAAGTTGGTTTCTTGTGAACGAATTGCGCAAGGAAATTAAAAAGATCAAGGGAGAACCAATAACGAAACTCCGAATATGGCAACATTCTCCATTGGCCTTGGGTTTGAATACAGTAACGTTCATTACCATGACTCTATATGGATCAGAGTACTTCTGGTTCAAGAATTTTAGGCCGCAAAAATCCACTAGTGATATTCAATAGGAGCAAACGCAGACTTTAGGATCACCCATACGCCACAGTCATTCAGATCGCTCTTGCTTGAACATATCCCGTAGACAGTCCCAGTTTCCCAACTCAAAAGTGTCTATGTATAAATGATATTAACATCCCCGCTCTATCTTTTTCCAACAGTTCACCACAGCCTTGGCATGTACTCCCTACGATAGTGTTAATATTTATGCTTACTACATTCATGCAGAACTGGTACATACTTGACAGAGGAAAGTATGCCTTGATTAGTATTGCTTGTCTGCTCTTCCATACTGTTGGCGTCGTCGACAGTGAACGGTCGTCTCACAATCCGTATCTTCTCCACGTAGTAAGCCACATCTCTCCAAGAGTCTTCCCAATTTACGACTTCTCGGTACTCGTCCTTCTTAGGATCATCTTCGTCCTTTCTCCACAGTACGACCGACAGCCTCATTGGGGCGTATGAGTAATGCTTTTTGGTGGCTTTATTGAACTTTTTGATGAATGGTTCACTCTCTGTTGCGACCATCCCGAACTCCGCCGTGAAGCGCACATAAAGTTCCTGTTATTGTCTATTAATCCTAGGTATTCTCTGACAGGTTCTCGGTTGTTCATACCATGAGACTCGACTCCATCAGAGTCTGCCGACTCACGACCACTTCGTGACTTTGGTATTCAACAGTAATGAAGGGCATTCTGTTAGTAGTTGCAGCTGCCAGATCCTCTTTCATCTTCGCCATAGCCAAATGAGTGCTCAGCAGCTCATTATCGGCCGCTAATCTCTGAACCTCCATGTCAGCCGCACGATTTCTTTGTTCAAGTTCCTGGACGTAGTCAGGTCGGAAAGGCGGTTGCCCTCCCTCCTCTTCATAAAATCTCTGTCGAGGGTGGATGTTCGGATAGCGGTTCATTCCGTCTCGTGTGAGGGGTGGTGGGGAAGGTAAAAGGTTTGTGGCGTGCGCCACAGCCTTCAGAAGAAGGAACTGTACAGGTGTGATTTGCAAAAGTGCATGCAGGCACGTGCAGGGTCCAACGACTTCGTGAACCGAACCAGATGAAGAATGCCTATATAGCTAAGGAACATTTGCCTATTATGCCTCGGACACGGGGCTGGGGCTGTGAGGATGATCGTGGCAATTGGATCGAAATGTTCTCGTTTACGCTAACAGGCCGTTTCCCGAAAGGGTGATATTCCAAATCTACACCTTGAAGCCGATCGGAACAATAAATGATGTGGGGTAAATGTAGTACCATGGAACTGGGTGATCCTTTCCTAAGGTCAAAACTGGCATAGGGGAAGTACAGCAAATCTAAAACGAATGAAAAGATATTTCCAATCGGTCACTAAAACAGGATCTCCGAAACTGAAAGACCTGGTATATATAGGATCCTTTGAGAATATTTATGAAGGTCTAAACATGCAGTACACGTGGAGATGGTGCCATGGTAGATTGACGCGAGCAGGATGTAAAGGGAATAGACGCCGGGCTTCCATCAACGACTCAGTTGGGTCCGATGAATTGATAGAGAATTCGTCGGACGAGCCCGGAGAGGTGCTGGGGATTATGCTAAGGAAGATATCAGTTGTCTAATTCTTACTTAATTAGAGATTAAGCACCTGGTATGAATTCTAATAGACCCGAACCCGAATGGAGCAGTTGAGCGGTCAGGGGAAATGAGTGACAATTTGGTGATTGTACATACCATGACCATTCCCATACCAAATGCGCAGAGCTATAAAAAGGGAGATGATCAATACGCTGAAAAACCCCATGAAAGATTTTTTTTTACCAGAGCTTCTCCGTATTTCTTAGGGCCATAAACGATGCCTTTCCCACTGGCGACTCTCCATGCACTCTCCAGTCCCTTAGGAAGGACGTACATCGCTAATTCAGGTCGACGATGCTTGGCCTCGACAAGCAATGAAAATCCAGAGAGAAGACCTCCGAGCCAGAACGAAAGCCTGCCAATAAAGAGATCTGTGGCTTTCTGGGAGAGTTTAAAAGGGGTATTTGGAGAGATGAACAAGGTATGAAGGTTATACTTGAAACAGAAAAATGCTGCGGAGTAATTCGTACGATAGTACCAGCGTGGTAGAGAGATTTCTCACCTTGATAAACCACAATAAATGTTGCAAGGAATGCCGAGCTCCTTGCTGTCCCCAAAAAGGCCCGGGTAAGCATCCGCAACGGCTCCTTGAAAACTTGAATACGTTTGAAAAGTAGTATAGGAATGAAATGCAAGGCGCCATAAATAGGAAACTAATATGTGTTCGTATCAAGATAAATTGGGGAAAATGAGGGAACTTACCATCGACCTCGCCACGCCAAAGAATCTGTCAAAGGGTACATTTGTGCAGCCGAAGACTGAAGGATGCACTACGGCACAAGAACCACAGCGTGGCCCGAAGTCTCCAAACCGCCAAGCTCTCTCAACAGCTTCGGCTAGGATTGGTCGAACCAACTCATGAGTGTCCTGGAAAACAATATAATCAAAGAAAAGAAATATTTAAGAATATGTTCTATGTACCTTTCGATCTATAAGTTCTTGCATATCTGCAAAATCGAATTTGCCATCTCGGACGAGACTTCGATTGATTCGAACGGCGGGCGCTCGAATTTTACCTGCGCTTCTGATCCTATTAGAAAAAGCTATAGTCTAATCGGACCAAACACTCGGAAATGATGTCCTACCATTCACTGTACGAAGGAGGAATGGTATCAGGGCGAAGTAACCAGGCATACATGATTTGACCACAACTAGGGAATTAGAGTGAGCTGAACAGTAAACTTCCGTTTTTGATCCAATTACCATAACGAGAAGACAATAACAGGGCCAAATGGCACCCTGATATTATGTCGTGTAGTGAATTCGTTGTAGGCTGCTTGTAAACCACTTTGGTGAATTCTAGTCAGAAACAAGCTCTATTAAAAGCAGGAAATAGTCATACCGAACGAATAACTGTTGGGCAATAGTAGCTCTCCGCTTGGGTTTCTCGAACAAGACTCCAATGCCACCTGCAATGCCACCTGCAGCAATGGCATGCCAACGCTTCGTCCGCTTTCGGACCCATTCTTGGTGCGCTTGGGCTGCTGAAGACAGTCTTCGGTTCACTTTATTTTGCTTAATTGTGATTGTGTCGCCGTATTTATCCGTATCATCTGCTGGTGGTGAACTTGTTGGTGAGTCTTGGGCGTTGGGTGGGGTATCCAGAAGCGGAAGCGCGTTGAGTAAAGATTTGTATATAGCAACAAAGGAACCTGAGGGAAATGGTCAACGAGCTTCTTTAGGAATTTTTTATTTATTTTACTAACCGATCATTCCTCCAAATCGGAAAGAATCCTCTCCAAATATCGCATGTAGAAGCAGAGATATTCTGAAACTTCTAATACAAAGAGTTCAGCTCCATTTTATCATGGTATATTGCGTCAGAGCTCACTTTGGGGACCGTAATATTCGAAATAATAATAAAAACAGATTAAAACCAGCCCGTATCCCAAAACCCAAAGTCCCAGCCCCTACAAACAGCCAGGCTTGAGCGCTAATAAAACTCGCATTAACGTACGTACTTACGAAGTGCGCCTCGTAAAGCATGCCGTAAACAATCCTCCAGGGTTTTCAACTCAATGGCAGGTTCCCCTCGATCTCTCCACACCATTTTCCGAGCGTCCCTAAATCGCTCTGCGTCATTCGCGAGGGCCACGAGGTTTTCGAATGAGCGAACGGCGCGTCCCTTATATGCTCTTTTCTCTTCTCGTTGTGCCTCGATATCAGTATTTGAGACTTCCGTACCTTCATCCATGATGAAGCAGGTCAAGTTTCATGAAGGTGTTGAATTCAAGAGAAGATCCAAAAGCTTTATTGGTCCCGGTTACATTGGGGTAAGATGCTGACTAAGCACTTTCAATGGCTTTCTGTTTTCACATGTCTGGCTGCCATTGGTCTTACCGTGACCTTACTTCTTCCTTGGGGTAGACGTGATCATGCATAACTGATTTCCGAGGTTCATTTAACAGCATCCAGAGCGTGAATGTTTGTGGGGCCGGTCAGAGAAGGCCCAGATACGTACGGGTGCTTTATCCCACAATGTCCACGATAAAGTGGGTATTGTATTTTCTTCACAGAAACCCACAGATGAAAATGATTTGAATGTGCCAAAATTAGGTGCTGTGTATGTTCTGAATGAAGGAGATAAGTCCTTTGAAACCTGAAGCTGAGTGCAAGGGATATCTTATTCTTCATTTGGATCAGGAGACGGCTCTGTTCTCCACCGCTGACAGTGACATGAGGGCACAAAACACGAGGGAAAAGCAGCACAGGTACAAAGTACTTCTCGTCATTTTTCAACAACTGGCTTGTTTCTTCGCAACAAAGAGTCTACATCCTCACGCTGTATTTTAACGCTATCGTAGTCAAGGTCTGCATGCGGTAATTCTTACTGAGAAGAACAGAGGATATTATTCTCAATTCCGGATCGGACATAATTTGACCGTAGAGATGGGAGCATCTCAGAGGAGAGTGCTGCAGAGATACAACACCAGAATTACAACTGCAAGTGATTTCGGGGCCCGCCCTAGTCCTGTGCATGGGGCACCCACCTT
>Ga0157379_10005414_pt1 | contig 10963 bp, 10 predicted proteins | sample S25metaG_FD_121802 | JGI IMG/M metagenome (GOLD analysis project Ga0157379, IMG submission 121802) | Switchgrass rhizosphere microbial communities from Kellogg Biological Station, Michigan, USA - S2-5 metaG | ecosystem: Host-associated > Plants > Roots > Rhizosphere > Soil | place: USA... | reverse complement strand
GAGACCGTTGCAGAACGTGAGGAGAGGCTTGCGCAGGAGTTCCAGGCCAGGCAAACCTCAGAGGCAATTGATGAGCAGCTCCGGGCAGATCGTGAAATGATGAAGAAGAGGAAGGCAGGTGGCGAAGTCAAGCTATTACTGCTGGGCCAGGCAGAAAGTGGGAAGAGCACGTTGCAGAAGCAGTAAGCCTTTAGTGCTACTTCTTTAACAGCCTTTAATTCAACTCGGCTTTCATAAATTTGTGACTTAGGTTTCAATTGATGCATGCTCCCGCTAGTCTTGACTCGGAACGGGCGAGCTGGACTCCTGTCGTCTATCTCAATATCATAAAGGCCGTTCGAATGATTCTTGACATGCTTGCTAATTATTCTGGCGAGACGTACGATTCTTCGGACATTCGGGAAGGTAGTAACTGGGAGCTTGCCAATGCTCGTCTTCGTCTTTCTGCCTTAGTTGGCTTAGAGAGTGGACTTGCCTCTCGTTTGAGTCAAGCGGGTGGGGTCACCAGCAGTGATGCCAAAGGTCGTGTTTTCGTCAGGAAAGGATGGCAAAAGACTGTCAGATCAATGTCTCCGACTAATGGCAAAAGTCCCGATAAAGAGAAGATAGAATCCTTTGCTGAAGACCCGGCGGCCAAGATGCTTATCTCCTGCAAGGTAATTGTGAATTAACTTTACTCTGTCGCGACTTCTAATGGCCTCCAGGATGACATCAAACAACTATGGGGGAACCTGCCACAGGACCTCACTCGAAAGCGGCCTTTACGCCTCGATGACTGCGCAGAATTGTAGAAGCTTCTCATACGCCTGGGAATCTGATGTGACTAACACAATGCGATTCCAGCTTCCTCGAGAATATTGACAGGATTGCAAGTCCTGATTATCTCCCATCAATTGGTATGTTCCTGGCCGGTCGTAAAGTAAGGTATTTCTAATGCAGGTCACGTTTGCATGCGATCGTAGATGACATCATGCGAGCTCGTGTTCAGACCATGGGCATAGCAGAGCACGAGTTTGAGATCGCAGTTGGTCCCAAACATGTCAAATGGCTTTTATATGATGTGGGAGGTGCCCATGGACAGGTGAGAAAAATCTTCTGGTGGCAAGGCTAGATTCTATCCTTATTTTCTTTTATAGCGACATAAATGGATTCCATACTTCGATGACGCTAATGCAATTATTTTCCTAGCCCCTATTTCCGCCTTTGATCAGGTAAGCTCTTCTTTCAGTTGAATAGCCTTAAAGCTTATTGGTCATTAGTATCTTGACGAGGATCCCAAAACGAATCGGATTGATGATTCTCTTCAACTATTCACGCGAATATGTTCCAATCCCCTCCTCAAGAAGGTTCACATGGTCTTATTCCTCAGTGCGTCGTTATAATTCCTTCCATCTTATCAATGACTTGACTTTTATTTCTTTAGACAAGACTGACGTCCTGAAGGCAAAACTCGAGCAGAAGATTCCTCTATCCAAATAGTAAGTCATTAACTTCTATTATAACATCTCCGCTCACATTTCTTTAGTATCACTTCCTACGGAGACCGTCCAAATACCTACGAAGATGTATCCAATTATTTCAAAGCGCACTTTGCCCAGGTCCATAGGCGGAACAACGATCTCAAGCGTGTGCTATATATTCATATGACCAGTGTTGTAGTAAGTTGCCATTCTTCATGCTTGATATCCTTCCGTACTCAATCAAAACCCCTTCAGGATACCAAAGCGACCCAACAAATCATTGTCAATGGTGTGTTGAATCATTATCTTGCCAGACCTTTTATTTACTCCTTGCAGTACGAGACTCAATCTTCCGTGGATATCTCAAGGTTAGATTTGACGGATTTGCCTTTCGTATCATTTTACTGAACATTCTTTTCAGGATGCGGCACTTGTATAAACGTTTACCAAGACTTATTCTATTTATATACTTTAGAGAGCTTAATTTCATCTGTATCATAATGGTCACAATTCCGGTACTTTTTCTTTTTCCATATTTTTTTTATTCGGGGACGAAGCGGGACTTGTGTCCCTCTGGTATTTAATAGGTGTATTTCATATCATCAGGGTACAACAGTGATGTTTCTTGACACCAAAGCATACGTTACACATTTTAACTATTAAAAGAATATACTATTATATGTAAACGAGGTGTGACAAGCAATGAAAGCACATTCGAAGCAAAATACAGCTTGGTAAAACGTACAGGGACCAAATGAGGATTAAAATATGACGTATTGGATGTAAATGCGATGTTTTCCAGAACAATGAAAGTATGTAGATGAGAATTTTCCGACTCCCGATGTTATTTAGGAGATGTTGGAGACTTGTCCGGTAACCGGCCACGTTCAGCGGCTTCGACCTCCAAGATCTCCTGGACGCCTTGTTTGAAAAATACAAGGTTGTATTCAATTAGACCTCGGCGAGTCATATACGTTTCCGAGGGCAACAGGGCCACAATTGCGAGGTTACTGTGTGTAGCAAAAATAGTGTGAGCTAAACCCTGAAGTGCCAGGAGTCGCACATACCTTGATACTTGCCAATATGCCAATGTGGTATCGGGATTCAAACGCACAGAACTATTCGATGACCTATCTTCGTCCGGTTTAGACGATGCCTGCTTGCCATCATCCCTAAATGGTCAATCAGACGCTGAGGCCCAGGAGTAAACGCAGGTACACACCTGTATAAAGGGGTAAACTGAGAAAGCATTTGGACGTAGTCGCAGCAGAGGTCATGTGTGGCTCTATCCACCGGAGACGCGTCAGTTGCGATGTATATTCGTGAATTGGTATCAAAGAGGAAGGCTTTGGATAATCGAGAATTCTGGTCAAAGCGTTAGGAATGAAGACACCAGAACAGTCGCGATAGGGCTCACAGCGCAAAATACATTCAGAAGATCTTCCAGGTATGGTAATGGCTCTATTAATCGCTGAATGACCTGGGAGAAGTATTCATGTATTGTATGGTCGTATATTGAGGTGAGATGGAATCGTAGTTGAGCTTCAACATCTAAAGATTCTTCCTGCAGATCGTCCATGACACGAGTTTGAACGTGTGCAAATGTATCTATAACTGACATTCAGTATGCTTGGAACATTGGAGACGTATAAGCACGCACCTAGTCTATAATCGTCCGATAACACGTCCGCCTTGTGCACGAACACTTCAATGTTAATGTCGGGATTCTCAGCGTACATTGCGCTTGCAACTTCTACCAGTCGTGGAATAGAATAATTAAAACTGTCCTGCTAAGGCTCATGACTAACTGAGTAGCTCAGACGTAGATTGGGCTTACTTGGATGTCGATAACAAATAGTAATGTGGAGAACTCTGCAAGAGGCAGATTTTGTAGCGGGATGTTGGCTGGACAGTCCCAAAATTCGATTGGAATGGTGGAACTATGAAGTGGTTAGGTCGAGTTCCGCAAAACAGGCAGGACATACTCCGTGAGGATTTTTTGTATTCGTGTTGTGGGTTCAATAAAAAGGGTGCGCTTTGGAGGATAGTTCTTGAATACGACCTGTAGCATGGACGATTTGCCGCTCCTAGTAAATCAGGAAAGTTAATATGACATCCTTTACCAACTTTTAACAAGAATACACGCACCTTCGCAGCCCTGTCACTAAAACCTTTGAAATGCGTGGTGAGTCATTTGACGGCACCTCCATGTTAGGCGACGCTTGAGGCTGTGAGGCTGTAAGAGTCTGTGGAGCGCCATTCCGCTGACTTGTAGCCATAATATACTCGTCGTTGGGTGTGATGAAGGAGAGGAGAAACGCGCGATGTTATTTAGCCGCGCTATGAGGATAGGGGCCTTTTGTCCTAAATGGGAGAAACGCCCACAAAGCGCCATTGAGCTTCACCTCAATTAAAGAGATTCCAGAAATTTAAGGTGATGTTCAGTGTCAAGAGAGGGCAATGCTAGGACTTATTCGTATGTTTACGTTATTTATCAGAAGTTTCCAGGGTTGCTTCCCGACTCAATAAGAAGACAAATGCTTCGACAAGGTACATACGTCATTTTCAAAGGGGTTTTCTTTAACGACTCTCGCTTTGGAGTACATATCCAAAGCTTTAATGATATTCATTCCTACGTCTTATGTATTAATATCCGGATCCCAAAGAAATCTAGAAAGGTCTCATTAACCTGCTTCTCAAGAGTCAAGGAGTGCATGAAACTCCCAATAATGTCTTCATTTATTTCTGAGTAATTTTCAAAGCTATTATCAATGCATAAAATGAGCATTTCCCAGTTGCTAGTGAGCCAGGAGAGAACTTGTTCTGATTCACATGAACGCGTGACAGTCACAGCTATTATGTAAGCCAGAATTTCATCCCGTCCTCCACCATGGCACCGACCAAAAAAACTGGAGGGTCCTCCTCCTCCAAAACCCGTTCAACTGCTGAACCCCATCTCAAAAGAGTCAAGGGGGAGAACTTCTATCGCGATGCCAAAAGTGCCAGAAGGCTGAAGATGCTCAGCGGCGGAAAGCCTGTATACGACCGAGATGGCAAGATTAAAGAGGCAGCTGCATTCCAGAAAACCGAGGCTGAAACCCCAATGGGACGAGTACAACCTGATAGGAGATGGTTTGGTAAATTTCTCAACGTTTTACAATTTTGCTCCTTGCTGAAGTCCACAGTCAACACCAGGGTTATCACCCAAAAGGCTCTGGACCATTTCCGAACAAGTCTTGCGAACAAGGCTAACGATCCTTACTCTGTTCTTCTTCGAAGAAACAAGTTACCTATGGCCTTACTTGACGAGGCAGCCAATCCTAACTTACGCAAGGTATGTCAAATTCTCGTTTAGCTTTTCATCTACTGACCTTCACGCAAGCGGTCTCATATCGTTGAAACAGAACCCTTCGCAAATACATTTGGTCCCAAGGCTCAGCGTAAACGCCCACGTTTGGACGTAGGCACTTTCGAAGAACTCTCTCAAGCCGCCACCAAGGACGAAGATGGGGCTGTAGTCGCAGGTCCATCTACCATCGTCGAAGACCCCGACCATCCTAAAACGCATGCCGACTATGTCGAACCTATCTATGCTAAGGGCACATCGAGGCGTATATATGGTGAACTTTACAAGGTTATTGACTCCTCAGATGTTATTCTCCATGTCCTGGACGCCCGCGACCCACTGGGCACCATGTGCCACAGCGTTCTCGATTACATGAAAAAAGAGAAAGCTCATAAACAAGTTGTCTTAATTCTGAACAAGTGCGACTTGGTACCAGCATGGGTGACTGTGAGTACTCTCTTCACAATTCCCCCTCCGCCTGTTCCAGTTCTTCCTCTTGGCCCCACGAACCAAGTCAAGTACTATCCTTTCCATTCCTAAAGGACTGAACTGTTACGTTTGTGGAAGATTCACTCCTTCTATCCAGCCTCCCATTGCACCTCGTTCCGAAGTGTGGTGGATTCCGGGGTCAGATGCTCGAACGACCCTGTAGAGTTGTTCATGCCGAATTCTTTCCGTCATCTTCCTACACCAAGGAAGGGGATTGAGTGGGCATGTTACTTAGTTTTGGGTCATACATATTTATTTTATTCACCTTTATTTCTTCTACATTTCTGATAATTTTGGGATTTGTACTGATATACATTCTGTTGTCAGGCTCGTTACATCGCTTACCTTACCCCGCAATTCCCAACCCTCGCCTTTCACGCCTCTCCAAACCACTCGTTCGGCAAAGGCTCGCTAATCGCACTCCTGCGGCAGTTCGCCCAGCTTCACTCCGATAAAAAACAAATTTCTGTCGGTCTTATTGGATATCCCAATGTTGGCAAGAGCAGCCTTATCAATACTTTGAAGAAGAGCAAGGTCTGCACTGTCGCACCTGTTCCAGGCGAAACCAAAGTATGTTGTTTCGTTTTCAGAAGCGGAATACAATCTCATTGCAATGCGACAGGTGTGGCAATATATCACCCTAACACGTCGAATATACCTCATAGATTGCCCTGGTATCGTCCCTTCGTCAGCTGCGTCTGATAGTACTACCGCCACCGTCTTAAAAGGTGTTGTGCGTGTCGAAGCTCTGCCATCACCTAGCGAACACATACCGGCTTTACTGGATCGTGTGCGGCCCATTTACGTATCTCGGACGTATGGTATACCCTTGCCGGAAGTTGAGGACCCGTCCCAAGGGCCGCGATGGGATGCAGAAGTTCTTTTGGATAAGCTGGCCCGTATGAAAGGCCGATTACTGAAAGGCGGCGAGCCCGACATCGAAGGTGTTGCTAAGATTTTGCTAAGTGACTGGGTTCGTGGAAGGATTCCGTATTTCGTTGAGCCTCCACCGAAGCCTGTGTCTAAAGCCACTGAAGATCCCAAGGGCAAAGGCAAGGCTGCGGGATTGGAAGAGAACAAGTCTGGATTGGGCGTGCCACAGAAGCTGAAGGGCATTATCCAGAAAAATACCTTTGTGGACGAGGATGTTAAGGGTCAGGAGGGTGATGAAGATAAGGAGGAAGAGGAATGGAAAGGATTCGGCGACGCTGTGTCAGATGCTGGTAGTGACGGCGGAGAAGAGGATGAGGAAGAAGACCTTCAATGGGCAGATGTATTCCCAGAAGACAGCCTTGCCAATGACCACGAGAAGGTACCTCAAGGTATGTACCAGTCATCATCCATTTCAGATTCAGTATGCTGAGATCGCATCCCGTAGACGGTGATGACTACGATAACGATGTTCAGGCAGACCAATCTGAAGAAAATGCGAAGAAGGCAGCCCGCATGACAACCAACAAGGTATTTATTGACTCTTGCAGAGACAGGACGTTTGTTCTGATATCTTGCTGCAGCGGAAAGCTAGCAATTTCTACACCACTGCAAATGTCAAGAATAAGAGCAGGGCACGAACGAAGTTGGGCGTTCCAGGACCAGGGAAGGCGCATCAACGAGGTGGAAAGGGAAAGAAATAGTCACCCAGTCCAGAACTGTATTATTACCTGTAACGGCTTATAATCAGTCTCTTGCACCCTTCATCTAAGTGCAGCCTTTGAGTGAGAAATATGGCGGGATCCAGATCTCTAAATTTGGTGCCGTTGAAGACGAGGCGGCCACGAATAGATCGGGCTTCAAATTCCCGGATGTTTTGGCTACTATCGCTGATGAACAGCAAAGATATAAATTAAATAGGGGCTATTCGCAGTGGACATAGGTTGAAAACCCAACCTAAGTTTACTCCACCTATCTCATTAGCATCTATTCATCGGGGATGTCTAGTACTAGGAGCTCACTTTTGCCTTTTATCTGAGATTCCGACCCGCAAGATTTGACACAGTCGCGGAGCATGTCGAACGAGAAAAGAAGGGATGGCGACACGATTCTTTGCTCTCCTATGAAGCTTCCCGTGTCTGGTTTTGACAGATGGGATGATGGAGGAAATATTAATGGATGAGCTTCTGTTCGACGAGGAAGCAAACGCGGAGAAAAACTACCGGTAGGCACTCTTCCCCCGTTGGATTCAGAGAAATGAATACTCATCTGAAATGTTTTCAGCCACCCTTTGAATATAGCTTTACGAAATTTTACCCAGGTCTATGCATTTTTGAATAATATTCCATAGTCGCCTCTCGCTTCTTCCAGCTCTTTTTCCTGCCAGCAGTGAACATCTCAACTGTCAGAGGAAATCCCACTTTCTAAGCAAGACTCTTCGTCCACAAATAGCTGACCTTGTCCTTTGTATACTTCGCACAATGCATAAATTTCTGGTGATTCAGATGCCATTTTCGCTGAGAAAATCTCCTCTAACATCTCAGTCTGCAAATAATACTTCTTTATGCCATCCATCCAAAGACACTGTAATCTACTCAAGTGCCAACCTACATCACTCGACCAACGTATATTATGGCAAACATATCCCATTACTTTGTCATACCACTCCATATTTATATCAAGGCCAATTCCCCTTATATCACTCCAAGCCTCTGTTCCTCGTTGCTGCCTCTCCCCCGTTTTTCTGCAGAATGACTTCGTTTCTAGAACCAGTAACTGTTGAAATCCCACCACTGACGGGTCCTTTGACAATTCAGAGTGCCACTTTTGTTCATACGACTCGAAGTATGCAAGGTATGATATTCTACCATCCAGTTTTAAAGATAACTGTGGAGCTTCTCCTTGATAGCGGCGGCCATGACGGTTCTATTATATGATCATTGTATGTTCCAGACTTTCCCTGTCATACTCGTCCTCTGGTTTACTTCTTCATCAGTATTGACTGTTCCAAATGAGGTGCCCAATATCGGAGATATTTCCCTTCACCGTGCTGGACGGCCGTGATCTCCAAGATAAATCTAGTTTGGGTGAGATGTCTAGACTCCAGAACTTCTCCCTATTTCAACTAATTGAACTTCTTTTCAGTCTGGAGAATACACTCGTTCGTGGCCACGGTTATTGTTCTTGGCCGCACGATATGCACGTCTCGCGGTTGTATTTGCGAATTCCACGGGTACGATAGTTTGTCTGTTCCTTTACCCTTACTTTTCTCACATGTTTCTTATTAGCACTCTTCGGTATGCATCATTCGATAGAGGTAAACAACTACAACTACAAGTTATGTCATTGAAGCCACTAATAGTGCGTTCCTCATAGTTGTAAGTGTTGTTCCCTTATTTTTCTGTACAGGGGTTTAATGAATCTCGTCAGTTGTGAGTAGATATGCAAATGAAGGATCAGAAGGTTTGATTCTGATATGACTGTACAGGTCATCATTGGCTCGTGTTTCACGGATGGTCTGGAATAGTCTTCTATCTCGCCTCTCAAGGTGAGGATAAAACCTTAACGCGTTTACGGCATCCGACTTACAAAGACGCATTATCCAGTAATATCTCAAATGCGTCTCTGGATTATATATCGGAATAGAGGCGCGATATTCTTCAACGGCGTTATCATTGCCCTTGGTGTCGCTGTTATGGGAGCGATTGCGGGGTTAGGGTACAAGGATATACATGGTGCGCATATTATACTAAATGCTAGCTGATGATTATTGATCCCTATTGTTGTAGTGTTAAATTTTAACCTAGTAGACCACATTTGTGGTCCGTTAATTCTGCCTTCCGCTGTTTACACATTTTGGTTTGTTATTTCTGTGTTAAATCGCCTCCTATTTATTTCCCAATCCAGGATTCCCCCGCTAATCATCGAAACGATCTCATGCTTTCTTGTTATATATAAAGCATTTCACCACCATCAAGAGGAATCATCATGAGAATGGATCGGTTCACGACTGATGCGAGTAATCACGGCATACAGCATACTATATTATCTCGTGTAGGTCATCATCTGATTTTGTACATTCGTTACTTAATTGCGTCTCCGCAGGGTTTTAACAATCTATACAACCAACTTATCGATCTGGAAATACTTTCCGGTACGCCTCACAGATTCTAAATCATAGCCGTTCCTTTCTTAATTATTTGGCAATTTCACTCCCTCTTATCCAGATTCCTGTATTTTATGTCTTCATCCCGATGACATTCGCACTTCCTAGCGCGATAGGAAACAGGATGCTTCTGAATATTCGAGCCCTTTTCTCTAATGATGACCAGACTGCTAGTGTTTCCCCTGCTCAAGAAACGTTTCGCTTGAAGACAATGGAATCCTCATTCTGATCTTAAAACGCCTGTTAGACAGAAATGGGCTTGCCTATATTACATGCAGGTTGCAATACTGTGCCTCTGAATCAGTAGTGTATAATACAACAATGTTCTATCATGTTAAAACCACCACTTTACCGTTAGGTAGCCCCGCCCTGCCCAACACCTCTCCGGGAATTCGAACAGTACTTTCTCGTATTCTTGGGGGGATAGAATTTATGAGAAACGGAGAATAGGTTTGTCCACTGGGCTTTGCACTATATTATGAGCGACGGGGTCCGCTTGGGCGCCTATGCTTCTTAGGACTTTGGGCATAGTGAGTAAACAATTAAGTATGCATGTCTTATATACCATCCTTCCGGATTTCCTTGTCATAATGACTGTTCTTTTTAAAGCTTCGAGTAGAGCTTGCTGGGGCGTCCATCATCACGTCGATTACCCATCTATACTAATTGTTGGGTTCTGCAAGCGAGAGGATGCACCAGCTAACAACTGCTGCTCCCCCGTGGTTTCCCACCACTCTCCATATCTCAGCTGCAGTCTTTGGGATGCGAAATAGGACGTATTCCGTCTATGAATGAAGGTGAGGCGGTCACGAATGGATCAAATTTACGGACGGTTTGGACCATGCCAGTATTTTCGCTGCTGTACTATGACTGCCTTTCGCATCGTGGCTAGGATATACATCAAAGTACAACAGGGTTGTTGTCGTCAAGGGTACATTTTATTAATACGACATCATACTTTAGATCCTGTCCTCAGGCCTCAAGCTTCAGAATCGTCGTTGGAAATTAAACTGAGCCACGACCAATAGTTCCCGAATCTCCGATTCACCACAGCTGCAGCTTGCTTCCCCAATTTCGCCGCAACTCATGCTCGATCTTAATATGTAGAAGAAGAAACCTCTCTAGAATATATTCATTGAGCTCAGCGGGCACTATGAAGTCTTTGATCTGAGATTCAGACTCTGAAAATCAACACAGTCACGGAGCATTGTCGATGGGGAAAAGAAGTGATGGCTACACATGAAACGATTCGTGAATGGCACCAGGATTCTTCCGCCTCCTACTTATAAAGCTTCCCGCGGCTAGTTTTGATAGATGGGATGATGGAGGAATATTACTGATTAAGCTTCTGCTTGACTGGGAAGTGACTTTGGAGGGAGACTACTGGTAGGCAGGTTCCCTCCTTACATTCAGATAAACTAATATTCATATATATAAAAACATCCCAGTTGCCCATTAAATAACGTTTTAAGAACCCCGGTCTATCTAGGAGTGAACAACACCGCGTCGTTTCTTGCTGGTGCTTCTTCCAAACCTGTCTGCCAACGGTGAGGGTGCCCTTCTCAATTATTG
>Ga0157379_10005413_pt1 | contig 10963 bp, 14 predicted proteins | sample S25metaG_FD_121802 | JGI IMG/M metagenome (GOLD analysis project Ga0157379, IMG submission 121802) | Switchgrass rhizosphere microbial communities from Kellogg Biological Station, Michigan, USA - S2-5 metaG | ecosystem: Host-associated > Plants > Roots > Rhizosphere > Soil | place: USA... | reverse complement strand
TGCTAAGGCATTAAGGGCCACAGGAAGCAGACCTCGTTGGACTGTGACGTCAACGCCAACTTTAACCAAGGATGTGGCGCGAACTTTACTGGTTTAAATACTTATGGTTCCAGTTTCAACAGGAACGGAGGCGGCTGGTGAGTTTTATTATTTTATTTATCTCGCATGACGACTTATTGGCATCCAAAAGGTATGCGATGCACCGTAGTAGGTCGCAAGGTGTAGCCGTTTATTTTTGGCCCCGCACCTCCACGGAAGTACCCTCAGCCGTCTCTAGAGGCTACGGACTTATCCAACCCGATTATACATGGGGTGTCCCTCAAGCTTATTTTCCATTCACTTCATCGTGCGACTACGGGACGCATTTTGATGCGCATAAGATGGTATTTGATCTTACATTCTGTGTACGCGGATTTTTATTCTCTTCCCATGATGATTGCGCTAAGAGGTAATGACAGGGCGATTGGGCGGGCGGAACCGCATACGGTGCTGCTGGATGTCCCAGTAAATGCGTTGACTGTAAGCAATTAGCACGAGTCATGACGATCTCTATCCCATTTACCATGTTTGAATTTGAATAGATGTTGACAATAACCCGAGCGCCTTCGCCCAAGCCTTCTGGGAAATAAATTCGCTCCGGGTCTATATTCCTTTGATCACGGAAATCGAGATCTAATAACGTTTACACACGTTTATATACGTACAGGGTTCAGCAAATAAATCACAGAATGTTATATTGTTCAAATGTCAGAATAAACGGGAGGGTGAACGTCGAGGGGCACATATTTGAGGGACATCTTTCCCTCACATACAATCCATGATTTTTTCTTACCAAGAAAGTAAAAGCCTCACAACGCTCAGACAACTGGGCCGTGGACACAAGCTTGCAGAGCTTTGATATTATGATAAGGGATATAATATCCAATGCTAACGAGTGAAGACAGAGTCAAAGATCAATTTAACTCGACGACAGAGTCGAGTCATAATAGTTTGGTCAGTATCTTGGATGGAACATAAGTCTCGGTGAGAAGTGACACGCCCCCCCGGTCTCGGTGTCAAAGTGCTGAGACCCTGATAACCATTGGGGACCGCCATATCATGCGTATTGCGATTTATATCGGTCAGTTAACTTCACAAACATGTTAAATGTGTTGGAATCGGTTCTTTTGGTTATTATATTATATATTGCTCCGTTCTTTAGGAAATATTATAAAATGCGTATATATTCATTTTCGGCCACAACTGACATTAGTAGTTGCAATACTATTTCTGTAAATACCCCCTTTCCGACTGCGATAAACCCTGCCGGGATAACGAATCTTATGATAGAGAGAAATAAAATATGCTGCAAAAATCCTGATAAAATCGGCGGAATCCGTTGAGCAAATGTCTGTGTTACGCAGGATGATATTCGCATAATTCAATTGAACTGGTCCTCTTGTGAAAGTATTAGAATCTATGTAGATCTCAGCTATGTCAGTTACTCAGATCAAGGGAACATATGATTCAAACTCACCCCGTTAACTGGACATTCTAGTTTCCGCCCGTTTCGATTTGCTCTGCTTTCACCTTCTTTTCGGCTAAATTATTTTTCCATAGAAAGCCCTTCGAGTCTCTGGTAATATAGAGTGTGTTAGACGCCCGATTTATCACGATATTCCTTACCTTTTTGGCATCTGGACCGAACTTTTCATACAGAGCTTCATAGTGATGTGTGTGGCCCTCTTGTATTCGAATTGAGATCCCATGGCTGATTCACGTTCGTTCCTCAAGGCTCGACTTCAAAGGCGCCATTACTGTACTTATGCTGCTCGAATAGACGATAATAATGACCCCAAATCATTCGCTAAGCCATACCGGGAGAGGACATGGACATTTAGGATTCTTACATATATTCACATACAAGTTTAGATAAAGTACAGATTGTCGTATCCTTCATACGTCAGAGACTACATAATTTCTTCTAGTGTCATTTGGGATGTAACAGAGTCTTTTGAACTTGAACTTTGTGGAGGTGTCACTTTCAATGTGATACCATGTACAGCACCGTTCATATTGCGAGATTGAAGCGGGGCTCGTTCAATTCGTACTCGGGAAGTCGCTGGCTTGAGCTCAGACGGAATGGCGATGGACTTGTACGCAGCGACCTCGTTCAGAAGTGCCGTATTATCAGCAACAAGATCATCCTTGTCTCTTGTTGATTTTAGGAGCAGCTAAACATAAGTTAATATTTTAATCATTGGGGAACCTGTTGGATTACTCACATGTTTCGCTTCAGCTAATTCTTGACGAATTCGATCAACGTAGAAGATCTTTTGCTGAGGGTTTTGATGGCTTAATATCTAAAATATGCGTAAATATCAAATATAGACTGCGATTTATTCCGCGAACCTCTGCATTAAACCGTGATAAATGCTCTGCTTCTGCTTCCGCAAGTTCATTTCGCTGGATTAAATTAATGACCTCTGACAAAAGATCTGCATGAGCCTCTTTATAACGTGTCACTTCCTGCAATTCTTCAGTTAATCTGAGCATATAGTAAGCAAGAGAATCAAAAGCCAACTCAAATCCTTTACTGACCGTTCGATTTCCATCTGGAAATGCTCTTCATTCTTCCGGCTTTTATACCATGATTGATAAAGGTTCGCACTCTGTTCTTTCTCCTTCTTCAGAGATCTAAGAACTTCACCAATCTCCTTCTCCTGAACGGCGAGTCGTTGCTTTAGGACCTCTTCGCGGGCGTTGGATTCGGCGGTTTCGACTATCTTCTTCGCCAATTCAGTTTCAGCGACCATTTTCCCATCCCGGAAATTATTTGCCTCTTCCAGAACTTCAGAGACCCGACCAGACAAATAATTGGCCATCGAATGATACATGATACTCTCTTTAACTGCCACATGATACGAGCCAAGGAGATGGTGGATTTGTTCCCTGTGCAAGGTTTGTAGGTCGTGACCTAAACGATTGACTAAGTTCGCAACACTGATACGGTCTTCAGTTAGGTTGTGCCATGTATGCATAACATCGAGGATGAGGGACATGTCATCTTCGGGTTCGTGTGCCTCCACGGGCTCACGAGCTTGTCGCAAGTCCTTTATGTCCTCATCAGCATCCTGTAAAAGACTCCTAAGAAGTGCGTTTTCTTCCGAAGTTTGTCGACAATAACCGGTAAGTTGTTCAATGACCGCCTCTCTGTCAGCCAGCCGTCGATCCAGCCGCAGGTTCCGTAGCTCCAGAGATACGCAGGTCAACTGTGATTGTCGATATAGCTCGGAGGATGTGCAATTGGAAGCTAAGTGTCCATATGCTTCGACACAGCGAGAAAGGGTGTGTCGAACATTTGATAATTGGTCTTGCTGTTGTGAGGTTAGCTGTTCGGCCTCCTGCTTTGTGCGCAAAAGGACTTTGATATCCTCTTGTAACTTGGCGATGCGGTCCTTTGCATCCTTCAGTTGAGCCTCTGCCTTGGACTTGATATCACCGATTCTGTTGTCGACCGCATCCTTTCTCCTGGTATCAGCCGCCAAAGCCTTCTCCTGCTGTGCAATCTTCATATCCCGGTTAGCGAGTTCCTGCTTGTGTTTTGACTCCAGCTGTTGGATTGTTCTTTTCTGGCGTTCAACCTCTTCTTGCCTTGAGGCGGCCTGAGACTTAGTTTGATCCGCAGACTGAAGTTTGGAGCGAAGATCCTTGATTTCAGCCTGGTCGGCCAAGATAACCCTCTTTAACTCTTTGACTTTCGATTCGGAGAGTTCAGACTGTTTCCGCAAGTTGGCAAGTCGGTCGGTATCTTCTGCTTGAGCTTTACGTCGGCTATCGAGCTCTGCCTTGAGTCTATCAATCTCTGTTTGGTGCTGTACTTGGATGAGGTCTTTGTTGAATGCCTGAAGAGAGCAAATACGCACCCGTTTCTTATCTTCGGTATGGGTTTTCTCCAAATCGGCAATTCTGCGCTGCAGAGACACCAGTTTATTACTCCTTTCGGAGTCGGTCCGACTTTCGACATTTATTTTGTCCAACTAAAGTTTGGGGATGGATATCATCAATGAAGTTCCAAGAATACATAGCGCACCGTTGCCATCAGCGCCATCTCTCGTTCCTTCAGCAACCGACTTTCTTTCTGCTGTGCAGTTACTTGACGTTGCAATGCAACATTATCCTTGACCAATGATTTAATTGTTGAATCATTCTGGGATAATTTATCTTCGAGTCGTCGGAGTGCTTCTTGATGTTCCTTCAATATCTTACTATTCTGCCCCTGGAGCTGTTCTATCTGAAACGAGGAAGTTGGAGGACAAAGTGAAAGTATCCAATATAAAACACACCTGAGACTGTAGATGGATTAGATTAGTAACATTGGAAGGCTTTGCAGTTGGTTTGAAAACCTCCTTCGTTTCGGCTGTATGACAAGACAATCTGTTTGTCAATGAAGTGAGGTTGACAGAGACAAACGTACTGAAATCTTCGATACGTTTATCAAAAGGGAACCTCTCTGCCTTCTCCAGAAATGTGCCTTTCTTGTAAGAATCAAGACGGGATTCTTCAGGCATCCTGTAAAAAAATCTAGGACCCTGCGAAGGCGTTATGGGCAGCTGGACCTGCGTGAACTTTGAACAAACACGAATGTCACACCCGCGTGACAGACGCGTCCGACACGTGAGGATAACCAGCAGCCAATTAAATAAATTTGAGGTACTCCCAACAAAGTTCCCTTGCATCTTGAACGTATTCTGGCCCCAATCCCTTCATTGACTTTGTACAAATATACACCCTACTCGGCAAAAGCGGCATTTTTCTCATCAACAGGCGTTTCCGTCTCAAAGTCCAAACTCCACTCCTCCCTGCTATTTGGCCTCGCTCCTCCATTCGCAATAAACCGCTCAAAGGCAGGCGTCAAGACATATCCGCACTCCTTCATCTCCGCCACCGCAATACTAGCCCGCTCATCCTTGGAATAAACACATTTCTTGATGATACCCATGTAAACCCGTTGTGGTGGTTTAAACCCAGACGCCTTCATCTCTTCCAAATAGAGGAAGCATTCTTCATATTCATCCTGTGTAAGCATGAGGTTGATCATCCGTTCGAATGTTTTGGCGTCCGGTTGGAGACCAAGCTCTTTGAGTTGGCTAAAGAGGCGCATGCCGAGAGCTTTGTGCTGGGTACCGACGCAAGTAGTGAGGAGGGTATTGAATGATTCGATTGTGTATCTGATCCCGAGCTTTGGAAACATAGAGAATATTCCAATTGCGCGTTGCAAGTCTCCTAGTTGACCGGCCGCTTGAAGGAGAGAATTTAGAGTATAGATGCCGACGCGTTTTCCTTTCTCGTGCATCGTCTCCACTAACGCCCACGCTTTATCGACCTTGTCTAAATCGTCCAATATATTAATGAACGGACGTAGCGTCTTCTGTAGAATTTTAGCACTAGTACTTTCCGAGGCCATGTTGACGATTTTAAGAGATGTCTCAAAAGCGCCAGCTTTGCACGTCGCTTCAAGCATCGCTGCGAAATGGAACTCCTGAAGAGATATTCCAAGCTGGCCTAAGCGCGCACCAATGCGGATAGCGATTTCATCGAGACCCAAGTTAGCAGCTGCGTTTAGCAGCTGAATGCATAATCCTTCGCCTGGCGCAAAGCTGAGCTCCATGACTGCTTTCTGCCAGGCTATGCGGATTCCTTCCTCCTGCGGAATATAAATTTTGAGTAAAATCCACGGGAAAACAAAAACGAGAAAAGACATACATAATGGCAAGCAGCGGATGCAGCCAATATGTGAGCCCAATCTTCTACCTCCAACTTCCGGTACGAGGACAGTTCGAACGCCTGAGCAAGATCCAGAGCCAGCCGCGCATTTCCATATCGAACTGCCGCCTCGGTAACAATCCTGACCGTCCCCAACAGAGGCTCTACGCCAAGCAAACTCATTTCTGCATACTTTTGAAGGCACATTTCCAGGTTACCCGATGAGTCCAACCACGCAATTACGTTATGAAAAGTCTCAGAGTTTGGGGCAAGTCCATCTTGTCTCATAGCTCGCAGTAGCATGTCAATGTCGAACTTTGGGTTAGTGAGCTGAGCCTGGGTAGTTATGAGCGAAATCAGTCTGGTGTGAAGAATTCAAAATGGAAACATACCGCGAATATATGATTATACGTTTCTACAGTTGGCTTAATCCGCATCTGCTCCATATCATATAGTAGAACCAGAGCCTCTTTTCCCAGATTTTTCTTCGCACATGCAAGGAGTACGAGGTTATAACAAGTGACATTAGGCTCGATACCACTGCGCTTCATATCCTCGCAGACTCGAAATGCGCGATTGGCCATTCCCATACGGCCATGATCATCAAGCTGCGTCCGATATTCTTCAAGTGCTCGTGCAGAAGCCGCCGCCTTTCTGTATTTCTCGTCCTGCTCAAAGGACTGCACCGCCGAGTATGAGAGGAATCGGTGTGCTGTGGATACAGAAACATTAGTTTTTGGTTTAGGAATAAGAGTGTAATACATACATATCCGCCATTGTGAACTAGAGGCGATATTCCGTGCGCAGTTCCGGAGACACGACGAGGAACTGAGCATCAAGAGAATTTGTAGGCGCCCGTCATACTTGACCAAAGTGCTCGGGTCTGACGCGACTCAGCCACCACCACTATTCGACGATGAGTGGAAGTGCATACGGGACGACTAAAAATGATACCAGTTTTCGAAGAACGTGGGATAAAGAGGGTGTGTAGTATTAATGAGATCTTTCTTCTTTCTGACAGGGTATTATTGCAGAGTATGCTGCGAAGGCGAAGGCTAAGGATGAGGAGCAGGCAGAGATAATGCAGCAGAAAGAGCAAATGATCAAGCAAGGTGTGGGGTTATTTCTCATTAAGCAGTAATTATCTGACGTCTAGTAGGCAAAAAGCCCAGAGTTAAGGCGAAAGACGACCTCCCCAAACCCACAGAACTCATGAAACAGCGCGAGGCACCATTGGAGCTTGACAAGAATCTGGGAAAGACGATGATTGTGCAAAATCCTGGTGCAAGAGGACCAGGACAGCCGGGTTTCTACTGTGAAGTGTGTCAGCGTAACCATAAAGATTCGGCGGGATACCTCGACCACATTAACAGTCGACAGCGTACGTGTAATGCTTGTTCGCTTTTATTGATATCTTAATTCGTCTTCAGATTTGCGTAGACTTGGTCAAACCACACGTGTTGAACGTTCTACTGTGGAGCAGGTACGGGCTCGTATAGCGATGCTGCGAGAGAAGACGAAAGCTGCGTCGGATGCCAAAACGTTTGACTTTGACAAACGTCTAGCAGAGGTCAAAGCAAAAGAAGACGCTATTCGAGAGGAAAAGAAACGAATGAAGCAAGTGGCAAAGGAGGCGGCTCGTATAGAACTCGTCAAGGATGCTGTTACGCAGGCAGAAGAGGATCAAATGGCACAGATGATGGGATTTTCGGGCTTTGGGTCGTCAAAGAGATGATGTGATATCGTGTATATTAGTGAATGTATTACCAGTTTCCTTGTTAGTTGTATACCATGCATCTTCTCACTAATATAACTGCGCCAGCAGCGCATGGATATACGCGTATCGTATAAATACAGAGGTCTAAGAGCCCAAGGAAAAGGTATGAACTATTTAATTGACAACATTGCTCTTCCACTCTATCCAACCTTCATCCAGCTTGTCCAGGTATCCTTGGATTTCCCGCACAGCACCTTTGCGCTGGGCTCTTGCATCGTCCCAACTTCCTTCTGGTACCATCCCATCTAGCCGGAGTAGACTTTGCAAGAGGAGCTCGCCTAGTCGCAAGTGCTCTTTGTCCAGTTCTTTGCTCGGTGATGCAGATAAAGCGAGCTCGTTTAGGAACGTGTTCAAAGGTGGAAGCAAAGAAGTGTGCACGGCAGACACTTCATCTTGAATTTTCTTGACGAGTTCGGATTCGGTGGTGCGTTGGGGAGCTTCTTTGGGGGGTGGCGGAGCCTTTCCTGAAGGAGGATGCTCTGCTGATCCAAGCATATGAATGGTCGAACCTTCTCTGATACCGTATGAAGCAACTGTAACGCCTTCAGTTCAGAAAATTTTACGCTGATGAATAAAACGTACGAGTGCCATTATCGTCTTTCATGGTACTCCCGCCATAAATAAGTTTGATATTTGACTCTGGGATATGAGAATAATCGGAGAGCGCCTTGCGAATTTCACCAAGAGTGACATGACTGCTCTGCAAAGGAACGCTGAGCCTGTAGATGGAGATATTAGCTTGAAGTTTGACAGTGACGACAACGACAAATATACTTTTCCTTTCCCCACTTGACGGTGATGTTCATGCTTGGATGCTTGCCAGAAGCTGCGATACGTTTAGCTTGGGCAACGGCGGCCTTTGCGAGGACGACAACAACGAGGATGACTGCAGGCTTCGGTCAAGGGTACAACCAGTTGGAGCATATCGGCGCAACTCACGACTGTGCCACAGTTTGCCTTCTAGATGTGACCGTGACTAAACTCCTGTTACTTGTATGTAAGCACAAGCTTTGCTCATTCACCTCAACGTCATGGAGCCAACTCCCGCGACAACGTCCTCGACGACACAGGAGTCGTTGACTGTCACCCAGTCAGACCCAGTCGTCCCGAGACTGGCACAGACAGCGTCGAGGCTCACAAACAGAGGCGTAGGGGCTCTGGCAAGAGGGTCAATTCTCACCCCGGGCGCTGGCCATGCTACTCGTATACCACCAGGTCTGCAGGCCAAGATGGCGGCAGTGAGTGGCATTTATTTATTCAACGTGTGTTGCTTGTGTTTATGCTACGAGTTTAGATGGCATCTCGCAACGCGAATGCTTCACCATCGGTGGAACAAGTGGCTGGAGCCCTCAAACGTGCAAATCTCTCCGATGGATCCATTCGTCCCCCTTCCCACCCACCAGGAGGGGTCGCTGGTCGACGCCGTGGAATTGGATTCAAGCTGGGCGATATTACTGGAGCGGGCAGTAGTCCTTCCGCGGCAGGTCTTGGAGCAGGTCGCCCAACTGCCCTTGATGCTCCCTTTGAGCAACCCCCAGTTCGCAGAAATGAACTCGGCACCCCCTTTGCCAACTTTGGAAAGATAGTGTAAGTTGTTATTTTTGCTCCTGATATATGCTTTTTTCTAATCTGTATATGGGCAGTGATCCGTCTGGCGCTTTAAAGTTCGGTGGTAAGGCTGTCTTACACTCATCGGGGGTCGACTTCTCCAATGGCTCCTCGTTCGCAATTAACATGGGAGAACTTGAGCTGCACGAGGAACTGGGGAAAGGAAATTATGGTACCGTCAAGAAAGTTCGACACAAGCCGACGAATGTATACATGGCCATGAAGGTACGATTTGTCCCTGTTGCCGCAGTCCGCAAGGCAGTAACCCCGATTACAGGAGATTCGATTGGAATTAGACGACTCCAAGTTAAACGCTATAATTATGGAACTTGACATTCTTCATCGCGCAACATCTCCGCAAATAGTCGAATTCTACGGGGCCTTTTTCATCGAGAGCTGCGTATACTATTGCATGGAGTACATGGACGCGGGGAGCTTGGACAAATTAATCGACTCTGAGGGAATCGAAGAGGACGTACTTGCCAGAATCACACACAACGTGGTCAAAGGGCTTAAATTCCTCAAAGATTTCTTGCAAATTATGCACAGAGGTGTGTTTATTTAATTTTACGTCGGGTTCTCTTGATTTACCAATTGTAGATGTGAAACCGACGAACATGCTCGTGAATCGGAAAGGTGACGTGAAACTTTGTGACTTTGGTGTATCCGGCCAGCTTGAAAAGAGCTTAGCCAAGACAAACATCGGCTGTCAAAGTTATATGGCGGTTCGTTTATTGCGTTTGCATATTCTTCGGCTGCTTACCAACACGCCTACAGCCCGAACGGATAAAGGGGGAATCCCAGAACAATCTTGGGACGTACACTGTGTCGTCAGACGTATGGTCATTAGGGTTATCAATACTCGAACTGGCAATTGGAACATACCCTTATCCTCCTGAGACATATTCAAACGTGTTCGCACAACTCACGGCTATTGTTCATGGTCCGCCACCGGAGATGCCAGAAAAGTACAGCGAAACTACGCGGGAATTTGTCAGCCTATGGTAGGACTGCGTATTTTCCTTCCGATGGCATACTGAACGCTTTTTGTTAGTTTGATGAAGGACCCCGACGCCCGTGCGACCTATGCGGAACTATTAGTAAATGGCAGTCCGTTAGTTCCCTGCTAAAATTCTGAATATTTTTCTCTCGCAGGAACACCGTTTTCTTGTCGAAGACCGAACGCGAGAAGTCGATATGGTTGGCTGGGTCGCGCGATCGGTTGAGCGTCGAAAACGAGAGCCTCTATCCCAATCCTATTCTGCCCCGCCACCGCCGTCGGAGTAGATCCCGATGGACGGTCTATACACTCTTGCATTTGCTTTCTCGCCCTTTTCATGTCACGTCTCATGTTTGCCCACATCTCGTTTGGCCGTTCTGTCCTGCTTCACATCGCTCGCCGAATCTGGTCCTGTTTCACTAGCATATTTTCCTTCTTTCCCTTTTTTTTTTTCAGGGTTTTGAGTATTTTAGAGTCCCTCTGCTCCCATTCACACAATACCCTCGACGCAGCACTATACACGAATTCGCTCGTCAGATTCATACATTTCCCCCCGCACAATGTCTACGTACATGTACCTCCATACACTTTGCAGCAGTTCACAAATACTAGTCTATTGTACAATGTATGGCTGAGAATAATGGTAATAAATAATGGAATTCAGACTCCGCCTGCCTACATCTTTCATTCCAACCTTAACCAACCTTCATCCCCCTCTCGAGCATCGCTGCGCCTTCGACGAGGACACCAGGACATCCTAGATGGCTCCATCCACCCCTGCGAAGGAAGAAGGACCTCTGCCGCCCCCTCCCATAACTGCAGGCGGCAGCTAT
>Ga0157379_10005411_pt1 | contig 10965 bp, 14 predicted proteins | sample S25metaG_FD_121802 | JGI IMG/M metagenome (GOLD analysis project Ga0157379, IMG submission 121802) | Switchgrass rhizosphere microbial communities from Kellogg Biological Station, Michigan, USA - S2-5 metaG | ecosystem: Host-associated > Plants > Roots > Rhizosphere > Soil | place: USA... | reverse complement strand
TGAACTCATCCATCTGTTATAATAGTCAGATCCAAATAGGTTCGCGGCATGTATGAGAACTTACATGAGTAGTCGAAGGCTAAGAGACGGTGGAAGATTCTATTAGGGAGTAAGTGTGTAGAGAACGCAGAAAGAACGCACAAGATAGGCTGTCACCGATGATATGTTAACATTAGCCTAAGTCCCTGTAAAAGGTGAGAGCATACCAATGCATGATTCCCAGCGAGAATAACGAATGACAACGAAACTGGTATGCATGGTCAGTTCATACCACAGTTGTCCAGAACGAAAGAAGTATACAGATCATAAGATATGTTCGTTGGAAAGGTACCATTCCCCTTGGATATCAGGTCAGCTAGGTTCGGTCATGGCTAAGTATGACTCACAAGTCGACGAGCGACATTCCACCTCCAGTATAGGCACCCATGACTTGAAACAGTGAAAACCTGAGCCCGGCTGATCAGAACTCCCCAGAGTGTCGATTAAATATATAACACGAACCATGACTTCTGGATCATCCGTGGCTGAGCAGCGAAGACACTGTCGTATTTGTGTGTAGCTGAAAGCCATGGTGCAATAAGAATTAACGATATCAACTGCGTCCCAACGAAGTACTACCAAAGGCGATCAGCTCGACGTCTCCGGACGCTTTCGATTTGGACTTACAAGTGCAACGAAGTAACTCAAAAACCTCAATGCCCGATATTCTACTCCACCGATCCGCTCCAGCTCATCATCCGACAACGTATCAGTCTGGAAGAACGAGTTCCGCCGCATGAACAATCTCTCAATCCGGCCAGAATCACCCACGGTATGATTCTTCTTGGAGAACAATGAAGGCAATTCTTGTATGGTAAATGTCCGCTCCATCTTCCGGTATGTCTTAGGAAATAGATGTTGAGCTACGGTTAACGGTCCCGGAAACCCGCCTAATCCATGGTACTTGGACTCGTAAGGCGGCGGTAGATCATTCGTGGTCGTAGCCCTAACCCCGGTTTGACGTCGCCGCCTGCCTCCAAGGATAGTCGATGGCCGAGAGTATGGGACAGATTCTGGTTTGATTCATCAATGGGGGAAATATCGAATAAGAGAATACGAAACTTGCCATCAATAGTCGTCAGTCTTCGTCGATAGTTCTGCGGGTGCAGCCGTGGGGAGCTTGGTTTATCCAGAGATAGGATTGGTCTAAGCGGAACACCATTCTGAGGTGCCAATGTCACATTATTCCGGGCGGGCTCGATAGATTGATGAGGGGAATCACTGAATTGCATGGGTGGGCCTTGACTGCTTCGCCTATCGTCATTCAAGATGCCATTCTGAAGCGATTCAGATGGAGAAAAATTCCCGTTGCCATCCAGAGTTGGCATAGTGAAGGTTTAGCAGGCTCTGAGTTGTCGTGAGGAAGACCAGAAACCGGCGGTGAAATTGCGTTAGAGATGACGCTCTTGGAGAGTCGAGGTAGTATCGAGAGCCGCAGACGTCTTTCAGATTCAACTCCGAGGCATTCACGTTTGAAGTAATGTCTTATAAAACTTGGTTAAGTATGTGGATTAAGTTTGAAGACATTTGAGTGACATACTTTCTGATGAGCACCATTATCAAGGATCCAACAGTGATGTCACCCTACCCTAGTATGAGTTATAGTCCCAACTGGCCAGAATTACTCACAATACCCATAAGAAGATATAAGATGACTTGCTGCCAAGCTGTGATAGTCGATAGATTTACAGTAGAAAGTCCTGAAACAGAACCATTCTGTCAGCAACACTGCACACAGAAATGAACAGAGTACGTACCAGTAACAGTCATAGCAGAATAACACAGAAACAAAGAATCAATATAAGACACATGAAACCTCCCATTACAAGCAAAGAAAACCGCAGAAGCAGTCAAAGGAATAATCGTAAAACATAGCAAGTGAACCCTGAAGTATGTCGCTTCGTCCTGGGCGAATTGTCGTATCTTTTGCCATCCAGATTTCGAAGGTTTCGAGCCAGGGTTATCCATGGTAACGTCTTGCGGTAACTCCCAAGCTCTTAAAGCCGTTCCATGACCTACAATGGTAAAAGGATAAAGTGGTCTATAGATAGCCACAGCGTTGATCGCCATATTTATTTCCGGGAACATGGTCTGTACATTGCCATTTTGGGGGTTGCTGTCGGTCAAACGACAAAACGAGACCGATCCGCCACACCACATAATTCTTTACTGAGACAATGGTTTCGGTTCAGTTCTTAATTTACCTCAAAATAATAATCACACTATAATCACCTCAAATCATATCACAAACGGAAATCATCTACAACATGTCATCGACCATTCATTATAGATCTTGCATTGCATGCGGGGGTATCCAGGATTGATTGATGGGCAAGAAGGGAATAGCGAAGGAAACAGAAGACAGAGAAAAAGGAGAAACCATGCAGAAGAGAGAGGGTTCAGGAATATGCAGCAACGTACGGTATGCGAATGGTGGAGAAAAGGAAGGACGTGGTATTGGAAATCATTAGGAGTGGTGACTGGGATGGGAGGATGGGATGGATACAAAGAACGTGAATAAGCCAAGCCAGCCAAAAGTATAAACGAGAAGACAGCAGCAAGGGAAAGATACTGTACAGGTACAGATGCAGGGTGTCAATTTTGGGTTTAAACCTATCAGAAGAGTTTGAGATGATGCTGACCCAAAGAAGTAGACACACATACCAAGCTCAATTCGAGCGTCCATACCCGGCGTGCCCATAATTTTACCATACGTTCAGGCGAACCAGGTGGAGAAACATCCACCTCTACACCATCCCACCAGCACTTCCTCTAAAGAAAGAATAAGACAGGGCAAAATGCGAAATAAGAAGAAACATACTGCGGGCTTTCTCCAGAATAATAGAAGCTTTTGAGCAGTCGACATTTGCGTATAATCTACCCTGACTTTTTCGTGGATGTCAGCGGCCTCGGGTTGGTGCGTTATGCCAGTTTTGAGGAGGACAAGAGCTATAGACGATATGCAGCACCTCGACGGCTCGAGTGCACGATAGCCCCATTCGTCATCTCTATCGAACCCGCTGATGAAGAAACTCGCACATTAATATAACGAATACGTATTTATGACGAACGTCTCACCTTTGGCATAACATATCGATCAAATGTTGCTCCGCCACGTTGTTCTCCTTGTTCACATTCCGCTGCAATGCAGTAAAGATAGTCTTCTTTTCCAATAGGTTTTGTCCACAGAGTCGCTTGAGCTCTAGCATGGCTTCGTTCGCATTGCCCTGAGCATCTGTCTGTTCGGAACCACCTCGTGGCGGGATGGCGAAGTACTCGAGCTCTTCACGAAGAACGATGATGGCTTGCTTCGTCAGTAACGGGTTTTGAGCTGCTTGGGACGCAGGGGAATACGCCATATCACCTTGTGATGGAATAGAGTCGAGAAGGTGTTGCTGAAGAGCGAATAGACCGGGTTGTGTTTGTGTCCCGTAGAATGCGTCGGCAGCATTTCGGAAAAAGTTAAGAACAAAATTGAAGCAATCTGGGTCGAACTACAAAGGTAATGTAAACGGATTATTCTTATACTACCAATGATTAAACTATACTCACATCAACACCGTAAATCTCGTCGTCCTCCTCTTCGCCTCCATCACTTAAGGCGACACTTTGACGAGACAAGACCAACCCATTCGGAAAGAGACATAACAATACTGATTCTGGGAGGTTCATGATCGTTTCGCGGTCTACAGTGAAACGTGCACCTCTCAAATCGAGATTGAGACGTGTGAGGAGTTGCGGCTGCATATTGATGTTCGCCAACGGTGTCTGCGACACCTGAGTGATAGGATTTGAGGACGACATGGCTAGCAGTGTCGGGAGGGGTCAAGATGACGGACAAGGAGGATGAAAGGGAACAAGGAACAGTGTCGACTCTACGGCAGGTGTTTACCCACGAGGAGAGTGCGTTGCTCCTGTGGGTGCTTGTGTACTCGAGTAGAGCCAGTCCTAATTGTGACCCGGCGCTTCGGCTGAGCGGAAGCTCTTTTCGACGCCACCTGTGTTTGACTCGGAAAACACTGACTCGTTTTTCTCGTCTCTGCTGAGCACGTTGCGCAATGGGGGCGTACTACGATGAGATAGAAATAGAAGACATGGCCTGGGACGAGGTGGGTGTGCTTATTATTGTTACGGTTGAGGACGATGCCTGAATTTGTGATCCAGGAGAAACGTGTTTACCACTACCCATGTCCTTGCGGAGATCGCTTTGAAATCTCGCGGCAGCAATTGAAAGATTATGAAGATATTGCGACATGTCCAAGCTGCAGTCTTGTCATTCGAGTAATTTATGACCCTGTGAGCACACCTCGACTCCCTGCCATCGTACATTACTCATCTTTTTTCAGTTGGAATTTGAAGATTATGAAGAAGAAGAAGAGGATGATGAGGAGGAATCAGAAGAAGATGACAATGATGAGGAGTCTGGATCCAGCGACGAGCAATTCCACGATGCCCTCGAATCCCTCGCCATCAACGACCCAGAATCCACTGCAGTCACAACTGTCGCTTGATGACACCCCAAAATCAGATCCACTAAATTGTGGATACAACATACCATGTATCGATTAGCATTGTCTTGTGTTTTTATGAAGATGGGAACCTCACGTTCAATAATATGCCCTGGAGTATAGAGCCCAGCCGATTATGGCAACCTTGGTATAGTTGCCCATTAGTATTGTATATCCATCCTGTTTAATTCATTATTTTTTTATCTACCTATAATATTAGTCCATTTCAATTGCACAAAGGACGGATTTGAAATACACGAAGCAAGTTCGAACTTACATTTTACTGTGAAATAACAAGTATAGTTGTTGGAGAATCTCTAGGAGAACCTTTTCTTCCGAATATTATCTGAATACTCCTTCTGGTCAATCTTGGGCAGATCAAAGTCGACCGGAATATTCTCCCAAACCTCCACTGCCTTGTTTTTAAGCAGAGATCCCATCCAATCTTTGCAGGGACTACATGAACCTTCACTCGCCCGGACGACTCACAATTTCCTCGAAGAAATTCTGGAAGCCACTTGTCCTGTCCATGAAAAGTTTTTCTCCAAGTTCGGATTTTAGCGTTTTAAATTGTCGTTGACAATAATATGTATAGGCTTGGGTCGGTAGTCATCCACGACGTAACCGACTTCTTTCATTTCACCTATGCAACCAGGAAATGTCGCCCAATGGTTAAATATCCCAGTTCCTTTCCCCTCCTCCTTCGAACTGTCCCAGTGTTCCCCTGATCATTTTAACATACCAACTAAATATACTGACTCGTTCTCTCGATAATTCGGCTCTTTACTCTCATCAACCGCGCCATATCAGTATTCGAAAGCCTTTGGAGCTCTTTCCACTGGTTGTTCTCCCAGTTGCTGCGAGACGCTAGTGCCAGTTCAAAAAAACACAGCAGGTGGCAATTCCTCCGCATCGACAAGTCAAGCCGCATTGATCAAGGAGATGCAATTTTGAACCCTTGTTTTTAGGTCCACTTCTTTTTGACTACAAGATAAGCCTCGCGATTGAGTGGCCAACTCTGTTCCAACAACCGCACCATGGCGACATGGAGGTCTTGAATAAGATGTTTGTGTGACATTCGCAAGAGACTGAGTACCACATGGAATGCCAGTGTCTGTGGATCATTCAACGTGCTGGAGGGCCGTTCAATTCCAAGAAACCAAAATAAATAAATAACTAACAAGCAATCATACAATGCCAGCAGGAGAGCTCACACGTCTTCCACTGAAGCGCCGTGCAAACGAAGTTTGTCATCATTTTCGGGTCTAGTGCTACCTGAGTCTAACATATCCTTGAATATTGGAGTGTGTATCTTGAGAATAGCCCTGTGAACGCAGAATGTATGCTCTTGGTTGTCACCCGTGACGGGTCTGAGGACGATTCCCCATCGTCGTGCCAGTAAGGGGGGAGGCAATATGGATTATCTGGTTACATGGTAGATCTCCTATAGTTATCTTGAGGATGGCAGAGTGTGGGAAGCGGTCGTAAAAATCTTTTATACTTTCATACGCTCGTGGCCGCAAGGTTTCCACGACTTTTCCATGCACGAGCTTTACTTTTGTACTTCACATTAATCTATGCTTGCAATATCATTAGATGCTTCGGAATGCCCAAGTGATGGATTTGAGGTATAAGCTGGGAATATTAGACGTACATGTGCTATTACTTACCGTAGCGGCCCTGCGCCAATCCCCAACTCAACTGGCGAATTATCATGAAGGGGAATATTTTATAGTTCAATTCCTAAAGGTGCAGAATATTACTAGTAAAAAAATTTCGGTAAAATTCTGGCATAATCTCCTTCGGGCAAATCTCGGCCATATCTCCCCTGATCGAAGTCAACCTCACGCGTGCTGCTGACACGAAGATCCACCGGCCTCTCCCACCGAAGGTTATTTTCAGTGACCCCAGCGGTCATCTATGAAGTAGGTATTCTTGGTTGCTTTGAGGCATGTTGAAAACCTTATATTCACGCTAGACAAACACTTTGGTGATACCTGTTTGATTGCTATGAACCGGTGACAGATGCATTTCTCTCTCTCTTTTTGTGGAGCGTTTGATACAACTGGGAACAAAGTAGCTTTCCCGCTTTCGCCCATCCTCAGATTTGCCCACAATGTTAATAAATACTTAGATGACGAGATCTGCACTTTTGAAGCAACAGAGTGGAGCGTCATATTTATTTTATTTTATTATCAGCCCAGAGGAAACAGGAGAACATGAGCTTGGGCGTGCCAAATAATGTAACTTACGCAACTCCTGCATAGTACGGAATGACAAGATGGATGAGCGTATTTGTCATTGGCTTCTTGGTATTCATAAAGGTTTTGAAGGAAAGGGCAACTTCACGAGAGTGCGATGACGTAAACTCACAATCCAAAAGCCGGTGAGATTTGTCATTTCGTTTCTCCTCTCGTCGCTGAATGAGTGGGGACGCTTGAAATATCATCGGAAGGGATATTTCAATCGGGTAAACCTACAGAGGTGTTTAGACTGTAATTCACAATAGAAAATATAAGATAAAGCCGCATTCGGGAACGATAGAAAGTCTTTGTTTTCAGAAGGCTGGCAATGTGGACTCATGATCAAGGATATTTTATTTAAAAACATCAACACACTGATATGCATACTCATCATCATTCCCATTTGTTCCGAAAGTCTCGATGCTGCTTCCAGGCATTTACCACGGTAAAGTCGCACCATCATACCTTTTGAATGTCCCGCTATCTTTCTGAGCGGCCGATCTGATGGCATTGCATTGGTGGTTTACGCTGAATGAAATTTCGAGAAATGCGCCTTCACCACCCATATCTATTTGTTTTTGGATTATGTTAGTAATTACGCGGCGATGTCTTAGGAATAAAAATATTCTGACCTGTTTTAACCCAACCTGGATCCATAACGAAGAATATAATATTTGGCTTTTCCTTGGATTCTTTGTAGGTCTTGTGAGATCAACGGTTAGCCAAACGTGAAATAGAAATTCTTAAGAAGACTCACGAGCATCTGGAGAGCACACTTGCTAATGGAATAGCTAGCATTCTTGACACCACAATCGAGTCCAATACTGCCTAATCCCGAAGTCGTATTCATTACAACGGGACCCTCTGGACGCTTGCTGCGCTCCAAAGCTGGAAGAAAAGCCTGATATACCAAAGCGGGACCAAGGACGTTGATTCTCATAAATTCCATAAATTCATCAGGATCAATTGTTGAGGGAAGGTCATTTCCTCCCTGATATATCGTTAAGGTTTGCCCCATATCGGCTTCCTGTCTACTCACCTTGGCAGCGTTGTTGATAAGATAATCTAAGCCCCTGCCCGCAAGTAGCTCTTCCACATTAGTCCCAGCGCGCTTGATGCTTTCTGCATCACTCGTATCCAGCTCGATCAAATGGAGACGGTCTGACGGGGTAGAGGCTGCTAATTCTTGCAATCCTACAGATCCGCTTGGACTACGAGCTGCGGCGAAGACTGTATCTCCTGCTGCGAGGACTTGACGTGTCATCTCGAGCCCGATACCACGAGAACATCTAGAGATCGAATCGATGTTATTAGAATTTAAACCATATTTAACTGTTTGAGGATACGAGCGTACCCTGTTATAAGCCAGATAGACATGTTGTGAAGGTCAAAGACAAGAACGGTTGATTATATAGCAGCCGCTTCTCTAGCTTCTCTACTAAAGATAACACTGTCGTTACTCATTGTAAGCAAGCATACCGAGTCAAGTGACGATTACACCGTGACAGCGTATCACGAATTCGAACATAGGCGCCTTCGTAGATATTAGTGAGCTAGCTTGCGCTGGATGGTTGATGAGCTCTATGGCAGCTGGGAGCTTGGGTAGTCTTCCGTCTAGCCTGAGGGATTGCTCACTATCTCAAATCCATTCAGATTCCGCAACAATCCGCGGCTCTCTCTTCCCATCCGCCATGTTCTCGCCATTCTCACCTTCCAGGGTCACTATTTCTCTTGTCAACATTGGATGCATAGAATATGATATATCTAACTTCTCCAGATGCGCACCCGCTTTCTATTCCATTCGACGGCCAAACTCAGCCTTCACACCACCCTCCAGCAGTCGACCCATCTCCATCCCACGTGTTCAGCATCTTTTCGCGACTCCTCTGTGCTATCTCTTGCAACCTGCGGATGCTCAGTCCCACACTCCTCATCTTATTTTCTCATTTCGGCTCTGTGCTCTCCATTCTCTGCTCTTGTTGCTTTCTGCTGTACTCTGTACTGTGCTATGCTTTAGCTCGGCTATCCGAAGCTTCTGCTACTGCTCCGCCGTGGCTCCGGTGATCGCTTTTTGACATGCTTTGATGCTTGGGGTATTGGACTAGATGCCTTTCACTGGAGCTCGGTTTCCAATAATGAAACAGTGTCATTTACTTAGGTACTCTGGGTGCAAGGTTAGCTCGTAGAATGTAGAAACCCTTGTTGAATATATTTACTAGTTTTCCCTTATTGACGATTTCCTGATGTGGCTTTACTAATCAGCCGCATTTCCATCGATAATCCAAGACGTTTCTATTCCATATCTTGTAATGGCGAGGAGACACTGTTATTATCTCAATACTTCTGCTGTACGTCAAGTATTTCGTTGCAAACAATGCTAATGATTACACCAGAGCTTGTCCTCACGTCCCAGGTCAACTGCCTCTCAAGACATTATGTCATCAGAATTAGTGTCCTTAATCTCTTTATACCGTTTGGTTTATGGATCCTAATCATACAGTAAATAGACTGCCATTCAAACTCCTTGCTATGGGGTGAAGGCTTCAGGTTGTCATCTTTTGCGCAATTAGAGTGGTACGTCCTTTTTGTCGCAAAAATCGAAAATGCCGGAACCATTTCGGGAAATCAAAGCTGACAGATGCCCGACGGAGTCTGATAGCCTCCTTGATTTCCCGATGTTGAAATAAACGCCGCAAATAAAAGGAATCGAATTCGCATTTGGCCTCGGCGAGCTCGTGAGGCAAACGGATAGTGTACATACACCAAATGTAAACTACTTATACTGCTTGAATAAAATGAAATGAGAAATGAAAACAAAATGGGCGGAAATTCACCGGGAATGAACCATCCCGTGCAGTGAAACTGCCCACGGTTGTGCTCGGAGTCACAGACATTGCGTGCGCTCGCAATTCTCACTTTAATATTCCAACACCTGGAATGATTGATCCGGCGTTTCAATTTTTGCGGCATTTCGATAAGGTACTTACACCTTGCTGCTCTATTTTGAAATTAGCAACCAAAATTAAAATTCAATGGATAGAATACATACCACTAATGAACATTTCCCAATGGGCTTAAGATTGATCTGGCATGATCCTCCCAGTGGTTGTCGTCGTTCTATAATGTAGTAAAATATCCGAGTTCATATTACTACATTTTTGAGGTACCATCCTGTGAAAAAATGGCGCAACAACTTTCCTCCCTTCTTTTTCTCTCACCTCATTCAAATGGCTGCCTCTCCACACCTGCTGTTGGCTTACTACTCGGACCTTGGACCAATCGGATTGGGACTAATATCCACCCTGTGGGTATAAAATCTCGAGAGGGAAAGACGTATGAACTCTGTAGCCATATCCCAGTCCCAGATGCATTTTTCCAAAAGAGTAATCTCATTGGTTCTTGCCACTGTAGTAATAAGCTTCAATTCGGTCGAAGCCCAAGGGTCACACCCTGCCCCCAACTCGCCTCCCGCTACCCTTCCTACTCCCGATACTGTGCGTAACAATCGTTGGCCTAAATACATTGTCTTTGACGCGCGATAATTTAATAGTACGTTTGGGTTCAGTACGGGTCATTGGACGAGACTTTTTACACCTACTTCCGATTCAATGAATGCTATCCTTACACAATTAATGATAATTTGGCGGAGCATGCCGTTTTTCTCCAAGGATCCACTTGTTATGAATATTCGTATGTCTCATATCTTATTGTTGAAGACTCAGCTTAACTCTTTTTCTGAAAGGAACGGAGAATGTACCGGGGATATTACTCCTCCTGTTGGAGTCCCCGTCACGGGAGGAGTGACCTTGGTGAATGTCGCAGATTTTGTCCACCTCATAGGAGGCGGAGCAATTTGCTACAAGAATTCCCTTCCTAGTATTCCACTTCTCCCAGTTCTAGGTCTCTGATACAGACGGAGAATTTGTTACATTCCATGAAATCAGAACAGCTGCCATTGTAGAATTTGTGTACTTTTGCTCTAACCAAGGCCAATACATTGCTCTCCTCGTACTATTCAAATTACAGCAACTTTTATGGAGATTCTGTACTACCCATGGCGTCGTTTATTATTCTAGCCTGATATCGGATAGCGTTTTATCCCCCCTGGCATAACCCTACTGAAGGTCACTTCTTTAGTAAATTCCGCCCCTTTATGAAATGACATTCCTTCTGCC
>Ga0157379_10005410_pt1 | contig 10965 bp, 9 predicted proteins | sample S25metaG_FD_121802 | JGI IMG/M metagenome (GOLD analysis project Ga0157379, IMG submission 121802) | Switchgrass rhizosphere microbial communities from Kellogg Biological Station, Michigan, USA - S2-5 metaG | ecosystem: Host-associated > Plants > Roots > Rhizosphere > Soil | place: USA: Michigan... | reverse complement strand
CGCTCAGAGCGCCGAAGCCGGTGATCCGAACGCCGAACTTGCGATCGCATTGAAATATCTGAACGGCGCGGTGACAACCCACGATCCGATTGCGGGTGTGCGCTGGATGAACCGCGCCGCGCGGCACGGTGCGGCCGTGGCGCAATACATGCTGGGCTATCTGTACGAAAAGGGCGGCGTTATCGGCGCCGATCCCGTCCAGGCGATGCGCTGGTACGAAGCGGCCGCGCTGCAGGGCAACCGCAAGGCGATGCACAATCTGGCGGTGGCTTATGCGCGCGGTCTGGCCGGTGCAAAAAATCCGTCCGTGGCCGTGCGCTGGTTCTCGCGCGCGGCAAGTTTTGGCTATGTCGACTCGCAATTCGATCTTGCTGTGCTCTATGAACGCGGCGAAGGCGTGCCGCAGAGCCTGCTCGATGCCTACAAATGGTATGCGATAGCCAGCGCACAAGGCGATACTGAATCCCGGGCGCGAATAGAAGCACTGCGGACGCAGCTTTCCGCCGATGATGTCGCGGCGGCGCAGCATGCGGCGGATGTGTTCCGCGCCCTGCCGTACGATACCGCTGCGAACTTGCCACCCAAGGTGTAACCCGCCCGCTGTGAGCCTATTGGCGTGTGGCCAAGCCCGCGATATGGAGTGGCGCAGCAGACAGTTAGGCGCAGTCGATCATGTACCATGTCAGGCGCTCCCTCCGCGAGTTCGTGCGTCGGGTCACTTTGCGCTCCTCACCGGTCAGGACCTCTCATCCCGACGCCTTGAATTGTCTCATTGCCACTAATCAGTTCGGCGCCTATTGCGTTCCGCGCTCGTCGCTGCACCGTCCCGCCGCGCAAGCGATCCTGCGCGGTCGAAGCTGGGAACCCGAGACCATTGCGTTCATGCGGGCCAATTGCGGCAGCGGCGATATCATTCATGCCGGCACCTATTACGGCGACTTTCTGCCCGCCCTCGCGACAAGCTTGGCGAAGGGTGCGCTCGTCTGGGCCTTCGAGGCGAACGCGGAGAATTTCCGTTGCGCCGCCATCACGGTGGCGCTCAACGCGATTGGTGAAAAGGTCCAGCTCACCCATGCCGCGCTCGGCGCTGCCGCGGGCCAGGTTGCGCTGACGATTTCCGACTCGTCGGGCAGGGCTCTGGGCGGTTCCAGCCATATCGATCCTGGCGGCACACAAAGTGTTGCGGTCGTCGCGCTCGATGCCATCATTCCCGCCGAGCGCCCCATTGCGATCCTGCAGCTCGATGTCGAAGGCTATGAAGAACAGGCCTTGCGCGGTGCCGAAGCGCTCATTCGACGCGAGAAACCGATCCTCATCTTGGAAACGGTTCCGACGGGTGTGTGGTTCGAGAGTCTTTTGGCCGCGTGCGGCTATGTGCCGGCCGGAAGGTTCAATGAAAACGTCGCCTTTTGGCTGGGGGACTAGGATTCGAACCTAGACAGGCAGAGTCAGAGTCTGCAGTCCTACCGTTAGACGATCCCCCAACGGCACGTCCGTTTAGCGAACACGCCTGCGCCTTGCAAGGATTGCGCGGTTTACTCGCCGCCGGGCACGACCAAGGCGGTTTGGCGGTATAGTGCTAGCGTGAATGCTAGGTTGGGGGAACCGACCGAGGGGGAGAGTTCGCTTGCTCGAAGGGCGAGAACGTCATGCGCGACGCAACGGTCGGGGACGGCGACGCGGCGCGCTGCGTGTTGCGGCGCTGGATCTTGGCACCAACAATTGCCGTCTGCTGATTGCAACGCCGGGGCGCGGCGCCGAGCTTCGCATCGTGGATTCCTTCTCGCGCATCGTTCGCCTGGGCGAGGGCGTGGCGCAGAGTGGTGAACTTTCCTCCGACGCGATCGAACGCACGATCGCGGCACTCAAGATCTGTGCCGAGCATATCCATGCCAAGGGCGTCAGCCGCGTGCGCGCCATCGCGACAGAAGCCTGCCGGCGGGCCCGCAATGCCGCCGTGCTGGTGGAGCGCGCGCGCGCCGAAGCGGGAATCGAGCTGCAGATTGTCAGCACCGCCGAAGAAGCCCGCCTGGCAGCGCTTGGCTGCGCACCGCTGATCGATTCCAGAGCCGAAGGTGCGCTAATTTTCGACATCGGTGGCGGATCGACCGAAACGATCTGGATGCGGCGCGACCCCGACGGCACACGTTCGATCGTCGCAGCGCACTCCGAACCGACAGGCGTCGTGACGCTGGCGGAGGAATGGGGCGCGCGCCCGACCGATCGTGCCGGCTTTGGCGAGTTGCGCGCGCAGATGATCGAGCGCTTCCGGCCCCTGCGGAGCCAGATGGATCAAATCGCCCCGTTCGTGCCGACGACGCACCACCTGCTCGGCACGTCGGGTACGGTGACCACATTGGCCGGCATCGCTTTGGGCCTGGCGCGCTACGACCGGGCTCGCGTCGATGCCAGCTGGCATCGCTGCGCCGACATTGTGCGAGTAATAGATGGGTTGCTGGATCTGGATATCAAAGGGCGCGCAGCGATGGGCTGCGTCGGACCGGATCGCGCTGATCTGATTGTTCCGGGTTGTGCGATCTTTGCGGCCGTGCTGGAACTGTGGCCGTGCACCGAGCTTCGTGTCGCCGATCGTGGTCTGCGGGAAGGCATGCTGCGCGAATTGCTGGCGAGACCGGCACCATGACGACGCGTCAAACTGGCCGGGGCCAGGTTCGGGTGAAAGTCAAGTCCACGAAGTCGCGCAAGGCGTCTTCGAGTAAGTGGCTCGAACGCCAGCTCAACGATCCCTATGTGCACGCGGCGAAAGAAAAGGGCTATCGCTCGCGCGCCGCCTTCAAGCTGCTCGACCTCGATGATCAATTCCACTTTCTCAAGCGCGGGGCGCGGGTGCTCGATCTCGGTGCTGCGCCCGGCGGCTGGAGTCAGATCGCGGCAGCGCGCGTCGGCGCCACGGGGCACGTTGTTGCCGCTGACATCCTCGCGATGGCGCCACTCGAAGGGGTCAATGTGCTCTGCGTCGACCTGCTGGCTGACACAACCCCGCAAGTCGTGCAGGCAGCGCTTGGCGGTGCAGCCGATGTCGTACTGAGCGACATGGCGGCACCGACGACGGGACATCGCAGGACGGATCACTTGCGCACCACAGCTCTGCTTGAAGCCGCGCTGGATGTTGCCGATCAGACGCTCAGCCCGGGCGGAGTCTTCGTTGGAAAGGCATTTCAGGGCGGGGCTACCGGTGAACTGCTGCAGCGATTGAAGAAATCATTCAAGACGGTCAAGCACGTCAAGCCGCCGGCCAGCCGCGCCGAATCGGTGGAGCTCTACCTCGTGGCGCTCGGATTTCGCGGACCGCATACCTGAACCGCAAAACAAAAGCCCCGCCGTCGCCGGCGGGGCTTTCGCTTCGTCGATTGGTGTTGTTTACGGCGCAGCCTTCAGGCTGATCGCGCCGACGCCTGCGGCCACGTTCAAGCCGCGATTGCCTTCGACGCTGAGCGGTTGCAGGGCGAATGACTTGTCGAAGCCGCCGACCAGCACGTTGGCGCCAAGACCGACGCCGACTGTTGCACTGGCCGTGGCACCTGCATAGTCGCCTTCAAGCGCGCCAGCGCGAATGTCGGACGAGGGCGCGAACACACCCCAAACCAGGACGCCGCCTTCCGTGTAGCCGATGTCGACACCGAATTTGGAGATCGAGCCGGTATAGTGCTCGCCGGTGTGTTTGTTGGGACGGAACGTGCAGTGCAGGTCCTTGGAGGAACCGAACACGAAGCCCCAGCCACTGGCGACGTTGCAGGTCAGAGTACCGACCTTCACGCCATGCGGGGCGGCGTCTGCAGTTCCGGCAAACGCCAACGCGCTTGCGGCCAGAGCGGCGACACCCATCATCAAGTGAATTTTCTTCTGCATGTCGAAATTCTCCTATTTCGTATGAGCAATAGTTCAGCGCAGGGCGACGGGCATAGCATAACTGTTCGCCCTCGAGGCCCTGATTGTACCGCTCAAATGGCGGATTTGTGACCCCCGTAAGGCGACAAATCCGCCTATTGGGCGGCTTGCGCAATCGGTTCGGCGCTGCTAAAGGCTCGGCGCTCCAAACCAGATGGAGCGGCCGCACATGACCATCCGCGAAGCATTAACCTTCGATGATGTGCTCTTGGTTCCCGCGGCTTCTGAAGTGCTTCCCAGCCAGGTCGACACCAGAACAAGGCTCACCAAGACGGTTGAGCTGGGAATTCCCCTGATTTCAGCCGCCATGGACACGGTGACGGAGGCCGGTCTGGCCATTGCCATGGCGCAGGCCGGCGGGATGGGCGTCATCCACAAAAATCTGAGTAATGAGGAACAGTCCGAGCAAGTTCGACGCGTGAAGCGATTCGAAAGCGGCATGGTGGTCAATCCGGTCACCATCGCGCCGGACGCCACGCTTGCCGACGCCCTCACTTTGATGGAGCGCCATCACATTTCCGGCATTCCGGTGGTGGAGAATGCGAACGCCAAGGGCGCCGGAAAACTTGTTGGCATTCTCACCAACCGCGACGTGCGCTTCGCCAACGATCCGCGCCAGCCGGTCCGCGAGTTGATGACCAAGGACAATCTCGTGACGGTGCGCGAAGGCGTGAAGCCTGACGAAGCCAAACGCTTGCTGCATCAGCACCGCATCGAGAAGATCCTGGTCGTCGACGACGCCTATCGCTGCGTCGGACTCATCACTGTCAAGGACATCGAGAAGGCGCAGAAATATCCCAACGCCTGCAAGGACGAGCGCGGCCGGTTGCGCGTTGCCGCGGCAACAGGCGTCGGCGACGACGGCATGGCACGCGCCATGGCACTCATCGAAGCGGAATGCGACGTCATCATGGTCGACACCGCGCACGGCCATTCCAAGGGCGTGATCGACGCGGTGCGGCGCATCAAGAAGCAGTCCAACTACACCCAGGTCGTAGGTGGCAATATCGCGACAATGGATGGCGCCAAGGCATTGATCGATGTCGGCGCCGATGCGGTGAAGGTTGGTATCGGTCCAGGCTCCATTTGCACGACGCGCATCGTCGCCGGCGTCGGCATGCCGCAATTGACTGCGATCATGGATGCGGTCGAGGCGGCGCGCAAAGCCGGCGTGCCGGTGATCGCCGACGGCGGCATCAAATATTCCGGCGATCTGGCCAAGGCGATTGCAGCCGGCGCGCATGTTGCGATGGTAGGCTCGCTGCTTGCCGGCACCGAAGAAGCTCCGGGCGAGGTCTTTCTCTACCAAGGCCGTTCCTACAAGGGTTATCGCGGCATGGGCTCACTCGGAGCGATGGCGCGCGGTTCGGCCGACCGCTACTTCCAGGCCGAAGTCACCGACGCGCTCAAGCTTGTACCGGAGGGTGTCGAAGGCCAGGTACCCTATAAAGGGCCGCTGTCGACCGTGGTGCACCAGATCATCGGCGGCCTGCGTGCTGCGATGGGTTATACCGGTTGCAAGACCATCGCCGATTTCCATCGCAAGGCGGAATTTGTGCGCATCACCGGCGCGGGCCTGCGCGAAAGCCATGTGCATGACATCACTGTCACGCGCGAAGCACCCAACTATCCCGGTGGTCAGTGAGCGGGCTGAAGTGCCGCCGGCTTGACATCGCACCGGATGCCGCATGATCGCAAAGCTGCTTCTCCTCGTTGCTGTTGCGTTCACCGCCACCATGTTCGGCGGTTTTTTTGCGCTGCGCTTTCGCGACCGGTTGCATCTTATCTTGGGCTTTTCGGCCGGCGCCGTGGTGGCGGTGGCGATGTTCGATCTGTTGCCCGCAGCCATGATGTTTGGCGCCGCTTCGGGTCCGGCGATCATCTCGCTCTTCATCGCGGCAGGTTTTTTCGCCTATCTCGTGCTCGATCGCCTGATCCTGATCCATCCGCACGACCATGGCCACGATGGCGGTGCCACGCCGCGCGGCATTACCGGTGCGCTGACACTTTCAGCGCACAGCTTCTTCGACGGCGCTGCCATCGGCATCGGATTTCAAGCGTCGCCGAAAATCGGCCTCGTCATCGCTGCCGCGGTCATTGCACATGACTTTTCCGACGGCATCAACACGGTCAGTTTCATCCTCAGAGGCGGCGGAGCGTGGCGCAAGGCGCTTCCCTTTTTGTTGGTGGACGCACTGGCGCCGGTATCGGGCGCACTCTCGACGTTGCTGTTTCGCATTCCAGACGCCGACGTTGGGCCGGCGCTGGCGGTTTTCGCCGGTAGCTTTCTCTATCTGGGCGCCAGCGATCTGATCCCGGAAAGTCATCACCAGCACCCGCGCGCTGCGACGACGCTCATGACACTTTTCGGTGCGTCCGTGATCTTCGTTGCCGTCTGGATATGGGGCACATGACGCCGGCGGCGCGGCTGCAAGGCACCATCGATGTTCTGGACGCGCTCGCCAAAACCGACCAGCCGCTCGACCGCCTGCTGCGCGACTGGTTTCGCACCCGGCGTTATGCCGGCTCCAAGGATCGTGCCGCCATTACCGAGCGTGTTTTTTCGATCCAACGTCATCGCGCTGAAATGGCCTGGCGCATGGGTGATGCAAGCGCACGCACCTTGGTGATCGCATCGCTGCTGCAGGAAGGCGAAGCGCCAGACACCTACTTTACCGGCGCCGGCTATGGGCCTGCGGAACTCACCCAGCCGGAGCGGGCAGCTATCGCCTCGCCACCGAAGGAGATTGCGCCCCTGCATGTGCGTGGCGAGTTCCCGCCCTTTCTCGAACCCGAACTCGCGCGCGCATTCGGCACCGACATGCTCGCCGAGCTGCTAACACTGCAGGCGCGTGCGCCCATCGATCTGCGCGTCAACAGTTTGAGGCGTGAGCGCGGCGAAGTGCTGGCGGCGCTTCTGGCGCGGCAATTCGAGGCTGTGCCAACGCTGTTTTCCCCGCACGGCATTCGCATCACGCCCGGTGCCGGTTCGGCGGAACTCGGCCGCAGCGCCATGTTCGAGAGCGGCGCATTTGAATTCCAGGATGAGGCCGCACAGATCGCGGTGTTGCTGTGTCAGGCCAAGCCTGGCGAACGCGTTCTCGATCTCGCAGCCGGGGCTGGTGGAAAATCCTTGGCGCTCGCCGCGCTTATGCAGAACAAAGGCGAGATCATGGCTTGCGACGTCCGCCAGACCGCGTTGCAGCAGCTTGCGGTTCGCGCCAAGCGCGCCGGCGCCAGCAACATCCGAACCCGACTCATCGAACGTGGACCACCCGATGAGATGTTTGATGCTGTGCTGCTCGACGCGCCGTGCAGCGGTACGGGCACCTGGCGCCGACAGCCGGAATTGCGCTGGCGGCTGACGACGGAACTTCTCAGGTCGCGGATGAACCTGCAGAATGAACTGCTCGATCAAGCTGCGGCGTGCGTTCGCCCCGGCGGCCGGCTGATCTATGTCACCTGCTCGATCCTGCCATGCGAAAACGAGGATCGCATCGCCGACTTCCTTGCGCGTCATCAAGATTTTGCAATTCAGCCTTGCGCCCAGCTCTGGCGCGAATCGGTGCCACGCGGCATGGCCCAGTTTTTCAAGGCTTCGCCGCGAAGTACCGGCACGGACGGCTTTTTCGTTGCGATCTGCATCCACAAATCGTCGACGCTGGACAATCGGGAGGGCTAACCAGTAAATCCGGTCATGGCGGCTCCCGTTCTCATTATCGATTTCGGTTCGCAGGTCACGCAGCTGATCGCGCGGCGCGTGCGCGAGGCGGGCGTCTATTGTGAGATCGTCCCCTATGACAAAGCGCAAGCGGTGCTGGACACATTCACGCCGCAAGCAATCATCCTTTCCGGTGGTCCGGCCAGCGTCGCGGAAACCCACACACCGCGTGCACCGCATAAGGTGTTCGAACTCGGCAAGCCCGTGCTCGGCATCTGCTATGGCGAGATGACGATGTGCGAGCAACTCGGCGGCAAGGTCGAGACCGGCCATCACCGCGAGTTCGGCCGTGCCGACATCCTGATCGCGCAAAACTCAAAACTGTTCGACGGCATCGGCAACATCGGCGACAGCGAAACCGTTTGGATGAATCACGGCGACAAAATCACGGCGATTCCACCCGGCTTCGATGTGATCGCCACGTCAGAGAACTCGCCTTATGCCGTGATCGCCAACGAGAAGCGCAAGCTCTACGGCATCCAGTTCCATCCCGAGGTCGTGCACACGCCGCGCGGAGCGCAGATGATCGCCAACTTCGTGATCAAGATCGCAGGCATCGTTCCCACGTGGAACATGCAGGCCTTCCGCGCCGCCGAAATCGAAAAGATCCGGGCGCAAGTCGGCAAGGGTAGGGTGATTTGCGGTCTGTCGGGCGGGGTCGATTCCTCCGTCGCCGCCGTTTTGATCCACGAAGCCATCGGCGATCAACTCACCTGCATCTTCGTCGACACCGGCTTGATGCGCGCGGGAGAGGCGGCGGAGGTCGTTTCGCTGTTCCGGGGCCACTACAATATTCCGCTCGTTCATTCGGATGCCGCCGATCTCTTTCTCGGGCGCCTGGCCGGCGTGAGCGATCCGGAACGGAAGCGCAAGATCATCGGGGCGGCTTTCATCGAGGTGTTCGACGCCGAGGCACACAAGATCGGCGGCGCGGAGTTCCTGGCCCAGGGCACGCTCTATCCCGACGTAATCGAGAGTGTATCGGCGACAGGTGGCCCGTCTGTCACGATCAAGTCGCATCACAATGTTGGCGGCCTGCCGGACGTGATGAATATGAAGCTGGTCGAACCGCTGCGCGAACTCTTCAAGGATGAAGTGCGCGCGCTCGGCCGCGAGCTCGGTCTGCCCGCTTCATTCGTCGGCCGCCACCCATTTCCCGGACCTGGTCTTGCCATCCGCGTTCCCGGCGAGATTACGCGCGAAAAGCTCGAAATTCTGCGCCAGGCGGACGCGATCTATCTCGACGAAATCCGCAAGGCCGGGCTGTATGACAAGATATGGCAGGCCTTCGCCGTCTTGCTGCCGGTCAGGACCGTCGGCGTGATGGGCGACGCACGCACATATGACCATGTTTGCGCGCTGCGTGCCGTAACATCGTCGGACGGCATGACGGCGGATTACTATCCCTTCGAGCAGAGCTTCCTGGCACGGGTCTCCACGCGGATCGTCAATGAAGTGCGCGGCATCAACCGCGTGGTCTACGACATCACGAGCAAGCCGCCCGGCACGATCGAGTGGGAGTAAGGCGATGATAACCGTCTTTGGTGAAGGAAGAGGTTTCCGCGTCGTTTGGCTGCTTGAGGAAATGGGCTTGCCTTATCGGTTGCGGCCGGTCGATTTGCTGGCCGGCGTCGAGAACGATCCGGAATTCCTCGCGATCAATCCCGGCGGCTTTATCCCCGCGCTTGTAGATGGCGAGACGGTGATGGTCGAGTCGATTGCGATCATGGAGTATTTGCTCGCGCGATACAGTCACAACTCAAAAAGCGCCGCGCCGCTCGCTCCCGCGCCGAGCGCCGCGAATTTCGGCCTCTACCAGCAATTCCTTCACCTTGGTGAAGCCGGGCTTGGCGCGAATATTCAGGTTGTCGTTGTTAGCGGCTTTGTTGCACCGGAGAGTGAGCGCAATAACTGGGGCGCGCGCTGGGCGCTTGATCAGTTCAACAACCGGCTGAAGCTGGTGAAGCGCCAACTGGCGCTCGCACCTTATTTGGCGGGCGATGAGTTCACCGCCGCCGACATTTCGGTGACCTATACGTTGAACCTCGCTGTAAGGCGAGGGGGCATTGTGCTCGATGAAACCGAAAAGGCTTACATGGCACGCACCACGGCGCGCGATGGCTACAAGCGGGCGCTGAACGCGTGCCCGGCGACAAAGGGGTTCTATGCTTCGGTGCCCGGCTGAGAAAGTCAACGAAGTGCGCGTGATCAATCGTGTTGTCTGCGACATCACGAGCAAACCGCCCGGCACGATCGAATGAAAGTGACCTTGCTGCGGTTCGCAATCGTCGCGGGGTTTGAGCGCGGGGCGAAGTGCAGATGACCGGCGACGCGTCCGGCGGTGACTACAAGGATCTCGTCCTTTTTTTGGCCACGGCCGGCGTCGTGGTGCCGATATTCCGGCGCTGGCGGATCAGTCCGATCCTGGGGTTCCTCGGTGCAGGCGTGATCCTTGGGCCGTTCGGCCTCGGCGCCTTGCAGCACGAATTCGATTGGCTGCGCTACTTCACGATCGACAACGCCGCCCAGATCGCGCAATTGGCAGGCTTCGGCGTGGTATTCCTGCTCTTCACCATCGGCCTCGAACTGTCGTGGGAAAGGTTGCGGACGATGCGCAGTCTCGTCTTCGGACTCGGCGGGCTTCAAGTCGTCACCTGTGCCATCGCCATCACCGCAGCCGGCCTTTTGCTGGGACAAAATCCCGTCGCGGCAGCGGCCGTTGGCGTTGCACTGGCCTTGTCGTCCACTGCAATAGTCTTGCCCTTGCTGACCGAACAAAAGCGCCAATATTCCGACACGGGTAAGGCGGTGTTTTCGATCCTGTTGCTCCAGGATCTCGCCGTCGCTCCGATCCTGGTGACCATCGCGATTTTTGGCAGCCGTCATGGCGAAGGACTCTCGGCGCTGCTTTTGGCATTTGCACCAGCAGTTCTCGGGGTGCTCGGCCTGGTCATTTTGGGCCGGCTCGTCTTGCGCCCCATGATGAAGTCGGTTGCCAGAGCCAAAAGTCACGAACTTTTCGTCGCCGCATCGTTGTTGGTCGTCATCGGCGCCGGCCTCGTCGCCGCGCTCACTGGCTTGTCAATGGCATTGGGTGCCTTCATCGCCGGCCTGCTATTGGCCGAGACCGAGTATCGCCAGGAAGTCGAAGCGACCGTCGAGCCGTTCAAGGGATTGTTGCTCGGCCTGTTCTTCGTGTCGGTCGGCATCAGCCTCGACTTGTCAGTTCTGCTTGCCGATCCCGGTTTGATTTTCGGGATGACGGTGAGCCTCATGCTGCTGAACGGCACGATCATCTTTTTCCTAGGACGCCTGTTCGGGCATTCAAGCGTCGT
>Ga0157379_10005408_pt1 | contig 10968 bp, 7 predicted proteins | sample S25metaG_FD_121802 | JGI IMG/M metagenome (GOLD analysis project Ga0157379, IMG submission 121802) | Switchgrass rhizosphere microbial communities from Kellogg Biological Station, Michigan, USA - S2-5 metaG | ecosystem: Host-associated > Plants > Roots > Rhizosphere > Soil | place: USA: Michigan... | reverse complement strand
TGATCCGGCCGTGGGTGAGGTGATCGAGCAGCATCAAGCGATCGGCTACCCAGAGCGGGTTGTGGTACGCGAGCGAGATGACGCCCGTGCCGAAGCGGATTCTCTTCGCCCGTTCGGCGGCCGCGGCGATGAAGATCTCGGGTGAGCTGATGATCTCGCTGCCCGCCGAGTGGTGTTCGCCGTACCACACCTCGTCGAATCCCAGTGCGTCGAGATGCTCGGCGAATTCGAGGTCGCGCTGCAGCGCCAACGTCGGGTTGGTTCCCGCGCGGTGAAACGGTGCGATGAAGTATCCGAACCTCAACCTGGCCATTGGCGCCTCCCTGCGCTCGGGACATCTTGGACCCTAAGCCCGCACTTCCGCAGACGTGATCATTTGATGCCGCAGCTGTCGACAAACAAGCCGCAGCTTCCTCGACGTCATGCGACAGTTCCCCGATGGCAGGAAGCGTCGCCGTGATCGGTGCCGGACCGGGCGGGCTGGCCACAGCGCGCTGGCTGCTGTCGCAGGGATTCGAGCCGACGATCTTCGATCAGGCTCCGGTGCTTGGCGGCCAGTGGACCGGGCCTTCCTGGTCTCACTGGTGTCTGGCCGACCATGCACACCAACACCAGTCGCGTCCTGACCGCTTTCGGCGACCTCGAGCACGAGACCGACAACGTGTACCCGTCAGGCCGCGACATCCTCGCCTACCTGGGTCGCTATGCCGACACGTTCGGACTCGTGTCGCGCATCCGGTTCGGCACGCGGGTCGAGCTCCTCAGCAGATCCGACACCGGCTGGCAGGTGCGTCACTCAGGCATGACCGAGCGCTACGACAGGGTCGTGGTGGCAACCGGCAGGTTCCAGTCCCCGCCATTCCGGCCGTTCCGGGGCTCGACACGTTCTCGGGTTCGGCTGGCGTGATCTCCACATGCCAGTACCGGGACCCCGCACCCTACTTCGGCAGGCGTGTGCTCGTCGCGGGCGGCGCGATCAGCGCCCTGGAGATCGCCGCCGAGCTCGCCCAATTCGGCGCGGCCCGCGTTGTCGTCACTCAGCGGCGGCAGCGGTACGTACTGCCCAAGTTCGCTGCGGGTGTCCCCTCCGACCATCGGATCTTCACGCGATATGGAGCCATCGCGAACGAGCACCTGCCCGCACCGGAGATCGACCGGCAGCTGGAAGAGATCGTTGTCGAGGCCGGTGGAAGCCCGGAGCAGTACGGCGCCCCCGCGCCCGATCCGTCGCTCTTCGCCGCGGGGGTCACTCTCAGCCAGCAGTACCTACCGCTGGTGGCGGAGGGCCTGATCACGGTGCGACCGTGGCAGGCCGCGATCACGAACACTGCCGTGACCTTCTCCGACGGCGGTGCTGAGGAGTTCGACGGCGTTGTGTTCGGCACGGGGTTCGATCTGAACCTGCCGTTTCTGAGCCACGACATTTGCGCCGTCCTCGACCTCGACGCGGTGCACATGGACGCGGACCGCTACACCTTTCATCCCGACCTGCCGGGGCTGGCTTTCGTCGGCATGTGGGACCAGTCGGGCGGGTACTTCGTGCCGCTGGAGCTACAGGCACGCTGGATCGCGTACACGTGGGGCGGGGCGATCTCGCCGATGAGTGCGGCCGCCCAGCGGTCGTCCATCGATGCGTATCGCTTGCGGCGGGGGTCCCCGCAGAAAACCCGGATGAACCTGGTGGCTTTGGCGTTCGCGAGGGCCGCGGGTGTCGAACCCCGCTTGGAGAATTGGCCGCACCTGCGCCGTGCGCTGCTGTTCGGCCCCCTTGCGCCGAGCTGCTTCCGGCTGGAGGGGCCCGACGCCCTTGCCGACGCCCCGGCCCGGTTCGCTCGCGATGCCGCTGCGTTCGGTGCGATCACGTCGAACGAGCTGACTGAGCGCGAAGAGATGTACTGGTCGATGATCACCGGCGCCACGCCCACTGAGCTAAGTTCCGGGGACCGCTCCAGCTAAGAGGCGCCGACCGAACGTTTCGCACCGATTTGGTCGCTAAACCCCGTGCCGTGCGATAACGTCCGACGCGGGTCGGACACCGCGGCGACCGTGAGGAGCAGGCTGTGGCAAAGCATCGCAAGCCCAAGAGTGGTCCGGCTGCCCCCGTCGAGCGGGCGGTCCGGGAGCGTCGGCAGTCACCCTCCGTGATACTCGCCGGCACCACTGCCGCCGCGCTGTCGACAGTCCTCGTCTTCGGGCATGCGACCGACACCACGGTGGACAACGCGCAGCTGCAACTCGCAGCTGCCACCATCGGCATCGGCGGACGCGGTGACCCAGACGCGGCGAACATCCCGCACAAGCTGAAGGGCACCGTCGTCCCGAACACCTTCTCCTACATTCCGGTTCAATACCCGGCGGGATTCGACATCGACAACAGCGTCAACGCGGGCGTCCCGGTGCTGGACCAAACGGTGAAAGACAATTCGAACCAGTTCCTCGCCGTGGTCGCCTACTCGGAAGGAACCCTTGTCTCCGAGAAGGTACGACGCGAGCTTGACCCCGCCGACCTCGACGCGCCACCGAAGGACGGACTGCTCTTCGTGATGATCGCGTCACCGAATCTCCCGAACGGCGGCATTTATGGTCGATTCCCGGGCCTGAAGATCCCGTTCGTCCTCACGTCGACCGGTCCCGCACAACCGTCGGTGTACGACACCACGTATGTGACGAACGAGTACGACCCTTACGCCGATTTCCCGGCCTACTTCAACCCGCTGTCACTCGCGAACACGCTCGTGGCGATTGAGTACGTCCACCCGGACCAGTATTACGACCCCGTGGACTACAACCCCCTGACAGGCGGCGGCACCACGCCGGTCTTGGTCAAGACCGTTTCGAACAGTGCGGGCGGGACCGACACTTACGTTTTCGTGCCTGCCGACCAACTACCGTTGCTGGCGCCCGTGCGGCAAGCCGCGGCCATGGCGCACGTGACGCTGTTCACGGAGCCGGTGCTGGGCGCCGTCGAACCGCTGCTTCGGGTGCTCGTGGACATGGGCTACACCGATCGGGAGAACCTGAATCCCGAAATGCCCGTTAAGTTCTCGTTCATCACACCACGGAGCAACGTGCTCGTGGCGGTGGCCGAGGTTCCGGGTGCACTCGAACAAGGGGCGCACAACTTCGTCACCGGAGTCGAAGCGATCCCGGGCTCGCTTCCCAGGCCGCTCGCGCCAACGACCTCACCGTCGATCGATGCGAGATCGCTGGCACAGCAGCCGCAGCAGTCGCAGGTGAACGACGACCAGCCGCCTAATCGGGCGACTGATCCGGTACCGCCAAAAGCGTCGTCCGGTCCAGGCACGTCCTCCACCGAGGCACCGGCGTCCACGCTGTCGGACTCAGGGCCGACGCTCGGGGACGTTACCGAGGACGGCAACAAAGCCACCCCCAACACCTCCACCAAAACAACCTCACCGAAGAAGAAGCCGTTGACGCAGCTGGCAGACACATTCAAGGGATTCCGCAGCGGCAAGAAGACGCCCGCGTCGTCGACCCCGAGTTCCGAACCCCAGGACTCTGCGCCGAGCACCTCACCCTCGCAGGGACAGTCGCACGGACCGGCGAGTAACGCCGCCTGACGCCTATGCGTTGAGCGCGGAGTCCCCGATGACTTGCCGTGCGCGCAATTCGGCGAGCTCGTCATCGGTGAGGCCAAGATCCCGCAGGACGTCCTCGTTGTGCTGGCCGAGGGTCGGCGGTGCGGACCGGTGGTGCCGAGTGGGACCCGGTGCCATCGTGAACGGCCAGCCAGGGTAGCGGTGCGGCCCGGTGAGCGGGTGTTCGACCTCCTCGTAGTATCCCCGCGCGTCGAGTTGCGGGATGTTGTACATCCGGTCCGCTGTCAGTACCAGCTCTGCCGGAACATGCCGTGCACCAAGGATGTTGACGACTTCTGCGGCCGTGTGGGTTCGTGTCCAACCGCCGACCACCGTGTCGAGTTCGTCGTGCGCACGCAGACGCTGCGCCGCCGACGCGAAACGCGGATCGCCGAGCAGGTCCGGTCGCCCGATCGCCTCGACCATGTGCGCCCAGTCGCTGTCGTCACGCACGCTCAGCGCCACCCACGCGTTGTCCGCAGCGGTCGGATGGACACCTTGTACATGACCGCGGCGACGATTTCCCTCGCGCGGCCGCGCGACGGCGTTCATCGAGTATTCGATGATCGGCTCGGCGGCAACGCAGGCCGCAACCTCGATCTGAGCGACCTCGATGAGTTGTCCTTCGCCGGTGCGGCGTCGATGCTCGAGCGCCGCGAGAAGCGCGACCCCTGCGTGCACCCCGACGATCGGGTCGGCGGGTCCCTGCAGATTGCACGGCGGCCCTTCGGCGTACCCGGTGACGGCCGCCATACCCGATGTCTGCTCGAAGTTGAGTGCCCAACCGACGTAGTCGCGCCACGGTCCCTCCAGCCCGAACCCCGGCATCCGCACCAGGATCACGTCGGGTTTCAGCTCCACCAGAGATTCGTAATCCAACCCGAACTGCTCGATCACCCGGGGCGAGAAATTCTCCACGACGACGTCGGCGTCGCGGACGAGTCGACGGATCAAGTCACGGCCCCGATCCGACGTGAGATCCAGTGTGATGTCGCGCTTGTTGAGATTGGTGCCCTGCCACATTGCGCTGCGCTCATACCACCGGTCACCCTCGTAGGCCCAAGCACCCGAATAGCGATGCCCGTCGGGCCGTTGGATCGACTCCACTTTCACGACGTCGGCACCGAACGCACCGAGGTAGCAGGTCAGGTAGGCGCCCGCCCAGAATGTGCTCAGGTCAAGAACCGTGATGCCTGCGAAGGGCTGCGCCGGCTCCGCGCCCGCGCCACCGGCGCGCCAATCAGATGATCTCGCAGGCGCTTCGGCGGCTGCTTCCGCACCGAGGCGAGGCGCGGGGCGCGGCGGCAACACGGGCGTCCGCGACAGCCGGAACGCCGCGCCCGGCCTGCGGAACGACCAGTCGTCACCAGCCGCGCCCACGAAGAACTCGCGATCCCGGTATTGCGGGCAGTCCACGACCGTTGCCCCGTCGTTGACCGGGGAAACCGGAATCCGCATCGCCTGGCCCAATTCGACGATCTCGGCCACGGTTCGCTCTGCGAGCCATGGCTGCGCCTTCTCGTAGAACTCGGCGCGCTCAGGGCCTCCGAGCATGATCGCGATCTGATGCTCGCCGTATTCAGGCAGACCGAGCATCGCGCACGCATCGAGCCAGTGCTGCCCTGTCAGGCAGTTGATCCCGATCCAACCGTCCGCGGCGCGGACGATCCCCATCATCGGCGCGGATCTGGTGGTGGCAGGCATGCCGAGGCTTCGCATCTTCTCGGCCATCAGCATCGGGTACGGAAGCGTCGACAGCAGCGACTCCAGCACCGACACGTCCACCTCGACGAGATGGGTTGTGTTGCTGGACAACGTTCTCAGCGCGGTGAGCGCACCAAGCGCGCCGTAGCCGCCCGCGACATACTCCGAGATCCTCGCGCCGGCCTGCACCGGCGGCCGATCGGGATCCCTGGTGTTGATCCAGCCCGACGCCGCCTGCACGGTCAGCGGGGTGGCCACCCGGTCGCGCAGTGGTCCGCGATGGCCGAAGTCTGAGATACGAACGACGACCAGGCCGGGTCGGAGTGCCTCCAAGACGTGGACACCGAGCCCCAAGCGATCGAGCATTCCCGGTCCAAGGGCCTCGACGAGCACGTGCGCATCCGCGATCAACCTGCTGGCGGCGGAGGCATCGGCTTCGAGATCAACTGTGGTGCCGTATTTTCCGGCGTTGAGATACTCGAACAGACCCGACCGATTGGGATCGGGCACGCCACCGGGAAATGGGCCCCACTCGCGCATCGGGTCTCCTGATGGCCGCTCGATCTTGGTGACCTCGGCACCGAGGTCGGCCAGCAGCTTGGCGCAATACGGGCCCGCTATGTCGCCCGCCATCTCGACGACGCGCAAACCCGCCAGAGCCGGCGTCACGCCGGGATTCCGATGGCTTTCGGCTCCATGTACTGGTGTAGGCCAGCAAGTCCGCCGCCCTCGCGGCCCAATCCGCTCTGTTTGAACCCGCCGAACGGCGCGTCGCCTGGGGTACAACCGTTTACGGCGATCTGCCCGGTACGGACCCTGCGGGCGACCCCGACCGCACGATCCACATCGGCACCCCAGACCGCGCCGGACAGACCGTACTGTGAGTTGTTCGCGATGGCGACCGCCTCGTTGTCGGTGCGGTAACGAAGAACCGCCAGCACCGGTCCGAACACTTCTTCCTGGGCTATGCGCGCATCCGGCGTCACATTGGTCAGGATCGTCGGTTCGAGATAGAAACCTCGTTCCAGGTGTGCGGGGCGACGTCCGCCGACGACCAACTTCGCTCCGTCGGTCTGCGCTGCCGCGACGTGCGCCTCTACGCGGTCCCGTTGAGTGCCGCTGATGAGCGGGCCCATCTGCACCTCCGGATCGGTCGGGTCACCGACCGTTACGTTCCTGGCCAGCTCGACGAGCCGTTCGACGACCTCGTCGTGAATCCGTTCCGGCAGCAGCAGCCGGCTCTGCAGAATGCACGCCTGACCCGCATGCAGTGAGCAGCCGTCGAACAGGAACCGTTGCAGCAGATCGTCGGTCAGTTCCACGTCGTCGATGAAGATGCCCGCAGACTTTCCGCCACATTCGAGCAGGATCCGTTTCATCGTGCCGCCCGCCGCTGCCATCACCTCGCGGCCGACGGCTGAACTGCCGGTGAAGCTGACCATGTCGATTCGCGGGTCGGTGGTGAGCAGCTTGCTGGCCTCGATGCCGCTCGGCGTGACGACGTTCACGACGCCCGGCGGAATGTCGGTGTGCTCATCGATGATTCGCGCGAGTGCCAGGCCTGCGAGCGGAGTGAGCGGTGACGGCTTGAGCACCACGGTATTGCCCGCAGCCAACGCCCGGCTCACCTTCATCACGTTGAGGCTGTGCGGAAAGTTCCACGGCGTCAGGATCGACACCACACCCAGCGGGTCATGGCGTAGCAGCGTGGTTCCGGCGGCACCGTACATGTCGATCGCCTCGTCGGCGAGCTGCTCAGCGAGTTCGCCCGCCCGCAGGGCCATGAAACCGGGACTGTCGATCTGGATCAAACGCTCGTTCGCGGTGCAGCCCCACTCAGCCTGGGACAGCGCGGAGAACTCCTCGGCGTGCTGCATGAGCGCATTGCCCAGCTGGGTGATGCATCGCGATCGCTCCTCAGGTGCCGCGACGGCCCATGGCCCTGGGTCGAACGCACGCCGCGCGGCCGCGATCGCCGCGTCCACGTCGGCGAGACCGGCGTCGGGCGCCTGGGCGATCGTCGCCTCCGTCGCCGGATTGATGTCGTCGTAGCGGCCGCTACCAGGGTCCACCCACCGGCCGTCGATGTAGAGCGAATACGAATCGAGGAGCGGACGCGGGTCGGCCATATCACTTCCTCACCGAAGTCGGTGTATCAACACATGGTCTACACCTGTCGGACTTGTCACGTCAATCGTGTACATCCAACTCACTTGATAACCAAGGGAATCAACGAGTATTGACAGTGCCACGCTCATCAAGTAGACACAGCTTGTACCGGACAGATAGATCTGAGATGTCTGATTTCGACTCCGTCGAGGGAGGTTGCGCTGCGTACGACATTCCCTCTTCACTCCCCCGACTTCTACGCGGGCGACCCATATCCGGCGTATCGGGAACTGCGCGCGAGCGCGCCGGTGTGCTGGAACGACGTCACCGAGTTCTGGGCGCTGCTGAAATACGAGGACATCCGGTATGTGTCCACGAATCCGGACAAATTCTCCTCCACCAAAGGCATCACCATCCCCGACCCCGTGATGCCGAACCCGGTTCAGGAGGGCAACCTCATCTTCACCGACCCGCCGCGGCACCGTCAGCTGCGCAAGCTGATCAACACCGGGTTCACCCGGCGGCAGGTGGCGGTCCTCGAGCCGAAGGTCCGCGAGATCGTCTACGGAGTCCTCGAAGATGTCGGATCCGGATCCACCCACGAATTCGCCGAAGAACTCGCGGCGCCACTGCCCACCCGGATGATCGCGGAGCTACTCGGCGCTCCACCCGACGACTGGGAGAAGTTCCGCAGGTGGTCCGATGCATGCACCGGTAACGCCGATCCCGAGATCGAACTCGACTCTTTCGTGGCCATCGGCGAGCTGTTCGAGTACTTCCAGCAGCTGATCGCCGCCCGTCGCGCCGAGCCGCAGACCGACATGCTGTCGGTCTTGACCACAGCTGAGGTCGACGGGGACAAGCTGACGGACGAAGACCTGCTGAACTTCGCATTCCTGTTGCTTGTGGCGGGTAACGAAACCACACGGAACCTCATCGCGCTTGGCACGCTGGCGCTCATCGAGCATCCGGACGAATGCAGCAGGCTGGTTGCGGACCCCACGCTGATCCCGAGTGCGGTGGAAGAGATGTTGCGCTGGACCAGCCCGGTGACGCACATGGCGCGGGCGGCAACGCGCGACGTCGAGATCCGCGGGCAACGGATTCGAGAGGGTGACATGGTTGTGATGCTGTATGGCTCCGCCAACCGCGACGAGGAGATCTTCGGTTCCGACGCAGAGGAATTCAAGGTCACTCGGCATCCCAATCCGCACATCGCCTTCGGTTGCGGCGAGCACTCGTGTGTCGGCTCACAGCTGGCCCGTCTCGAAGCCCGCGTCTTCTTCGAGGTGCTGCTCGGGCGATACCCCGAGCTCGAACTCGTCGGCGTCGTCGACCGGATGCGGGCCACGATGGTGCCCGGGGTCAAGCGAATGCCCGTGCGACTCGGAACGCCAAGCTGACCATGTACCTGGACTTCACACCGGAGCAGAAGGAGCTGCGCGCGGACATCCGTGCCTCCCTGGCGGCGGTGATGACGCCGGAGCGGATCGCCGCGGTCGCAGGCCGGATGGAGGACGAGGAAGTCAAGGAGTGCGTGCGCGCGCTCGGCGCCGCACACCTGCTCGGCGTCGGCTGGCCGAAAGAATATGGCGGACGGGGCTTTACCGCGCTCGAACAATTCATCTTCTTCGAAGAGGCGCAGCGGGTGAATGCTCCTATCCCACTGGTCACGCTCAACACCGTCGGACCCACGCTCGCGCAGTGCGGCACCGACGAGCAAAAGCAGAAGTTCCTGCCTGCCATCCTGGCCGGGATGGTCGAGTTCGCGATCGGCTACTCCGAACCCTCGGCAGGAAGTGATCTGGCGTCGTTGCGGACCACTGCGGTGCGCGACGGCGACGACTACATCATCAACGGCCAGAAGATGTTCACCAGCGGCGCGGCGTACGCCGACTACATCTGGCTGGCAGCGCGCACCGATCCGAGTGTCAAAAAGCACAAGGGCATATCGATCTTCATCGTGCCGACATCCAGACCGGGCTTCTCGTGGAAGCCGCTGCACACGATGCCCGGCGTGTCCACCTTCTACACCTTCTATGACGACGTGCGCGTGCCTGCCAGCTCGATCGTCGCAGGCGAGAACGAAGGCTGGCAGCTGATCACCACGCAGCTGAACTTCGAGCGGGCCGCACTTGGCAACATGGGCGCACTCGAGCCGCTGTTCGAAAAGACGCTGGACTGGGCGAGGACGACCGAACTCGACGACGGCCGCGTCATCGACCAGCCGTGGGTGAAACTTGCGCTGGCTCGAGTCGAGGCGCAGGTGGCGGCCTACAAGATCATGAATTTGCGGGTCAACGCGGCGATGACCAAGGGCGCGCTCGGCATGGGCGAGGCGTCGGCGGTCAAGGTCTTCGGCACGGAGCTGACGCAACAGGTGGCCCGCGAATTGCTCGAGGTGCTTGATGGTGCCGGCACGCGTAAGGGCGACGACGCCCCGTTGCGCGGCGCACTGGAGTCCGCATACCGGATCGCGGTGATCAATACTTTCGGAGGCGGGGCGAACGAACTTCAGCGCGACATCATCGCGATGGCGGGACTTTTCATGCCGCGTGCGCCACGTGACCTCCGGGCTCCGGCCACACAGAATGGGGATAACAAGTGACTGAAAGCCAGACAGAGTTCCGCAACAAGCTCGACGCGCTGATCGGCCAGCCAACCGGCGGGTCCGGCAAGCCGACCGTCGCGCCGGATCCCGTCAACCAGCCGATGATTCGGCACTGGGCCCATGCCCTGAGCGATATGAACCCTGTCTACCTCGACCCCGAATTCGCGGAGAAATCGCGGTTCGGCGGCATCGTGTCTCCTCCGGTCATGCTGCAGGCGTGGACCATGCCCGCGCCCAAGATCGAAGGGATCGCCGAACGCGGTGGTGTACCGATCGAGATGGGCAGAAACCCTGCGGCGTTCATCGAAGAAGCCGGCTTCACCGGCATCGTGGCGACGAACTCAGAGTTCGAGATAGAGAGCTATCCGAGGCTCGGCGACGTCATCTCGGTGACACAGGTGTTCGAGGACATCTCCGATGAGAAGAAGACATCGCTGGGCACCGGCCATTTCATCACCTGGTTGGCGACATACACCGACCAGAACGGAGAAGTACTCGGCCGCCAACGGTTCCGGGTATTCCGATTCAAGGCGGGGGTCCCCGCCGGCACGGCCGGGGCGAGCTGATGGCGACCAGACTGGCACCGACAGTCAGCCCGGACACCGACTTCTTCTGGAACGGAGTGCGTGACCACAAGCTGCTCATCCAGCGGTGCGCCGGCTGTCAGGCCCTGCGTCAGCCGTCACGGCCGATGTGCCCCGCGTGCAACTCACTCGACTGGGACACCATCGAATCCACGGGCCGTGGCGCCGTGTACAGCTACGTGATGCCACAGCACCCGCCGATGCCGCTGATGGAGTACCCATACATCGTCGCGTTGATCGAACTCGACGAAGGTGTGCGGTTGGTGTCCAACCTGTGCGAAATCGCGCCCGCCGATGTCGAAGTCGGCATGCCCGTCGAGGTCTTCTACGAGACGTTCTACACGGTCGACGGGAGAGACCT